>Ga0214919_10001210_pt1 | contig 42944 bp, 34 predicted proteins | sample LL1503_MetaG_FD_177994 | JGI IMG/M metagenome (GOLD analysis project Ga0214919, IMG submission 177994) | Freshwater microbial communities from Lake Lanier, Atlanta, Georgia, United States - LL-1503 | ecosystem: Environmental > Aquatic > Freshwater > Lake | place: USA: Georgia | collected... | reverse complement strand
TCCCGTCGGGGTCTCAAAGACCGCCCGCTCTTCACGTAATCTTGCCAGTAAACGCCAGCCCAGCCGAATCGCGGGCGCGTGATCCGACCCTTTAGCCGCATGCACAACCTCCGTCGCCGGACCACTCACAACCGGAGGCGCATAAACCGGGCCCGACATCGCGAGCGGCGATCTTTCAGCCAAATACGCGGATGGCGTCACCGCTGGAATCGTCTGGACGGGCAAACCATCACCGCCACTTGACCGCAAGACGGCCAAGACAGATTCGATCAGAAAATTTCTCACCTTCGCTTCATCCCGGAAGCGCACTTCGCGCTTCGCCGGATGCACATTGACATCGACCCACGCGGGGTCGATCTCAAGAAACGCAAACGCCAACGGATATCTTCCCTTCGGGATCAACGTATGATAGCTCTCCGTCAGGGCGAAGGCCATCGTACGGCTATCCACGGGACGACCGTTGACGACCGTAATCAAATCCTGTCGGGTTCCGCGACTTACCCCCGGCTTGCCTAACAGTCCCGTGAGCCTCATGCCCGGGCGCTCAAACAATGGCATCACCGTCACCTCTTCGGCCACCTGTCGTCCCCAGATCTCCCGGACCCGATCGAGCAAAGGTGCATTACCTGGCGAACGGAAGACCTCCCGCCCGTCTTCCCTTAAAAGGAAACCTACTTCGGGGTGAGCGACGGCATACAGCCGCACGAGCCTGACGATATGGGCGGCCTCGGTTTCATCGGACTTAAGAAACTTAAGACGGGCAGGAACTGGATGAAATAAATTAGCCACCTCGATCCGGGTACCGGGCGCCATCCCGTGATCGCGTCGATGCACCAGCTTGCCGCCAATCACTAATATTTCGGTGCCCGCCGCCGCATCGGTCGGTCGTGTCTGCATCGTAAAACGTGCCACGCTTGCGATTGATGGCAGCGCCTCGCCTCGGAATCCAAAGGTCGCGATCCGATCAAGGTCTGAGGCCAAACGGATCTTGCTCGTGGCGTGCCGCTCTAAGCTCAAGACCGCCTGCTCGGAGGTCATTCCCTTTCCGTCATCCTCGATAATCATCAAAGCCTTTCCGCCGCGCGAAAAATCCACGACGACCCGTGACGCCCCAGCGTCCAAAGAGTTCTCCAAAAGCTCCTTGATGACGGCAGCTGGCCGTTCGACGACCTCACCGGCGGCGATTTGATTCGCGACGGTAATATCAAGAATGCGGATGGTCGACATACCTCGAATATTTAAGCGCCAGGGGCCCACGCCCATGCCCCAGCGATATGGAGAAAATCGTCAAGTGTGGCGGGTCGACCGAAAGACATTACCCGAGATTTATGCCATCCCCCCTTCCCTGCAAGTCGAAGGGGTCAGAAAGAGTCGTTGTTGCACCCCGCCGGCGAATCACAAGGGTGCTGACGTGCCTAACCGACTGGTCAACGAGAACTCCCTCTACCTCCGCCAACATAAAGATAACCCCGTAGACTGGTGGCCTTGGTGTCCGGAGGCCTTTGCGGAGGCCCGCGCCAAAGATAAGCCCGTCCTAGTCTCCGTAGGCTATTCTTCCTGCCACTGGTGCCACGTCATGGCCCACGAATCGTTCGAACAGGAATATTGCGCCTCCCTGATGAACCAGCACTTCATCTGCATCAAAGTAGACCGCGAAGAGCGCCCTGAGGTCGATAAGCTGATGATGGACGCCGTTCAGATGGTCCACGGACATGGCGGCTGGCCGTTGAATTGTTTTTGCCTACCCGATGGTCGGCCCTTCTTTGGCGGTACTTATTTTCCGCCAGATGACCGTGGCCACGGCCAAGTACCTTGGCCGCAACTCCTCATGCGGGTCGCCGATTTTTATCACCGGAATAAGACCGACCTATCGGCCAACGCGGACGCCATCGCTCAAAATCTCACGCACCTGACGCGGGCGCCCGATGCCGACGGGAGCAGCCCATCGCCCGAAGACCTAATTGCTGCGGCCCGACGGATTTGCGAACAGCACGACGACACCCACGGCGGATTCGGATCAGCGCCGAAGTTTCCCTCGCCATCCACGCTCAGCTTCCTGCTTGCGATCAGAGCCACGGCGGCGGCCGACGCGGACCGATCGCTGGCGACACGGCTCGATGCCGTCATCACCGTGACACTGGGAGCGATGGCACGCGGTGGCCTCTACGATCAGATCGGGGGAGGCTTTCACCGATACTGCGTCGATCGCGATTGGACCGTGCCTCACTTCGAGAAGATGCTGTACGACAACGCTCAACTTCTCGGACTTTATGCCGAAGCATGGGCACGATATCGCAACCCACTCTATGCCCGGATCTGCGAAGAGACTCTGGCATGGCTGGAACGCGACATGCGCTTGCCAAACGGGCTCTTTGCCGCCTCGCTTGACGCCGACACGGGCCACCACGAAGGCACGACCTACCTATGGAAGTCCGCTGAAATCGCCGAAACCCTCGGATCTGAAGCCCTCCCGTTCGCCCAAGCCTACGGCATCACCGATCAAGGAAATTTCGAAGGGTCTAACATCCCGAAATGCCGCGGACATTTCAACGAAAGAGAGCGGCTGGCAGAAGCTCGCGCCAAACTCCTGCAGGTACGCCAACAACGTCCGCAACCGACCAGAGACGACAAAGCTCTATTAAGCTGGAACGCGCTTCTCGTTAATCATCTCGCGAAAGCCGCTTGGATCTTCGGCCGAAACGATTGGTTCAACACGGCCGCAAAGATCGAGCAATCTCTCTGGGATTATTTCGCAAAACAAGACGGCAATAACTTTTCTTTGCTCACCGTGGCGCATGGCACCATCACATCTCAAGCCGCTAATCTTTCCGATTACGCTTGGCTCGCCGAAGCCGAACTTAATCTTGCCGCCTATGCCGCATGGGGCGCCCCTCACAGCACTTCGCCCTACCAAGCCAGAGCTGAAAACATTCTCCGGCAAGCCATGGAGGATTTTAGCGACCCTCATGCCGTGGGCTACTTCCTCGTGACAAACCAACGGACTGATCTTTCCGTTCGCCAGAAGGATTGGTTCGACAACGCGGTACCAGCCGGGAATTCCTCACTTCTTCACGGCTTCTCTGCGCTTCACGCGCTCACGGGCGAACCGCTTTGGACGCACGAATTCAATCAACTCACCAAGGCCTTTGGCGGCACCTGTCGCAACGTGCCTAATGGCATCGCCCACGCCCTGGATGCCCTGACACGGAGTGCGACCGGCCTCGTTATCATCAAAGCTCCACAGGAGGCTGATTGGGCCGCCCTGCAAAAGGCCCTAAACGGCGATGCGACCATACCTGCCCACCAGAGAGCTTTCCGGGCCTGCCACCTCCAGCCAACCGTCGGAACTCACGGCTTCCAAGTCTGCATTGGGCCAGTTTGCCAGCCTGGCGTCGCGGATGCCCAAGAAGTCTCGGCCTTAGTCTGAGGTCAAAGAAACAGTTCTTGCCCGTCAAACCGGACCACTGAATATAAAAGGAGCCATGTCGGACGACCCTCACTACGTCTACGGACAGAACCTGCTGTCGCGCTCTACCAGTCGTATTTTCCTGGGACTCATCATCGTCGACTTGGTCGGCTATAAGGACCGAAATTATCGCATCGCCTGGGGAAGATTCTTTCTAATTTTACCCTTTTTCTTGCTAGCGCTATGGGTGCTCACCGCCGAAGCCTACTACTTCAATCAGAAATACATGAGCGGGATCGCAAATACCCGCCGGGCGGACATGTATCTTTATTATCCGGACACGATCGCCGACCGGTTCGGCAACTTCTTCAAGTCTGCGGCCCAGATCAAAATCGATGAACGAGCCAAGCTGACCGGCCAGGTCGCTGAATACGGCAAGGCCGCCCACCTTCGGCGTAAAGGAGAATACTATGTAATGATTGCGAAGGCAGCCCTCGAGCGCCAAGATTACGCTGAGTTCGCGAAATATATCGGCACGGGTGCCAGTATGACTCCGGCCAACCTCGAATCCCAAAGAATGTGCGCCGATTTATTCTTTGCGTTCGGCCGACCGTTAGACGCGTACCAGTTACTCGAAGACTCCCTCGATTTCGCCAAACATAGCCGCGACCATTTCCGGGTCTACCTTTACCGGTGTTTCATGTTCGACCAGGACAAACGCATCATCGACTGCGCGAAGAAATACGCCAAAGACCCCTCGCTCGATGAAAACATCCGGAGCGATCTGCTCATCGCCCAAGCCCAAGCCAACTTCTTGCGCGGAGATTACGTCGAGACCCTTAATTTGATTCGTTTAAATCGGCTAGATCGCACCGCGGAAGGCTACCTGCTGAACTGCCAGGTATTATGGGAAAACGGGGATCAGAATGCCGCCTTCGAGCTGCTGAACTCCGCCCTGCGCTCGTATCCTTCCGCCAACCGCTTGCTGGAAATGAAAGCCCGTTGGCTGAAGGAAATCGGCAACTTCGACGGCGCCAGAGACTGCCTTGACCTCCTTGCGATCAACGATCCGACTAAATTCGCACCTATCATCCAATCCTTATACCTTCTGCCCGGCGATGCCTTGAAGAAGAAGCGCGAAGAGCTGATCGCCCGGATTATTGCAAAGTTCTCCAAGGAAGAACAGGCGATGCTCGACCTCAGCCGTTACGGCAATGATATCGCCGACCCCGTCCTCACCGAACGCATAATGCGACTGGCGGACGAACAACGCTTTCCTAATCGCATCCGCTTCACGTTGGTCCACGTCGAATGCCTGATCAATGCCGGGCGCGCCCGCGAAACGATTCTGATCGTCGATGAGCTTTATAAACGGGCCGAACGCGAACAATGGGTACCCGAAACGCTGATTGCCTTCGAAGCCCTCCGCACCATCGCTTATTTCAATGATAATCAGCCGGAAATTGGCTCCATCAACCTGCAGAAGTTGATGACTAATAAGAATATTCCGCCGCAGCTCTTGGTCTCCGCTAGCCGCAAACTGATTACCGCCCAGCACTTCGACGAAGCCAACAACGTCCTAATCCAAGCCCACCTGCTCAACGAAAGCAACCAGTCCGTACTGATGCAGATTGTCCGCTTCAAGATCGCTAATCCTCGTATTTCCGAAGACCTGGAGGTCTATCTGCGTCGCCTGATGAGTACGCGGCGGCCACCTAAGGACCTCCTTGAGGTCGCACTGCGGCGCCTAGGCTCGGATAGCTATCTATATTCTTCGAACCGGACCGAACTGCTCAAAGACATCGAAGCGATGCTTAAGCCGTAGTCTCTTGGCTTTCGGGACGGTCCGTCACTTCGAAATAAGTAATCGAACCCAAGCGGGAGTCATCGGGAAGCCAAGCGCCCCGGCTACATCCGCGATTAAGCAGCTCCTCTAACTCCGCCGGACTCAATACCGCGGCAGCCATCGCCAAGCCCTCGGCCTCCATGGCTGAATTGGCAATCGCTCTTACCGGCGAACGCAACTGGACCGACAACCCACTGCGAGGATCAACCAAATTGCCGTGTCGATTCAGCGTGGACTTACTGGCGAAAGCAAAACGGCAAAGCTTGATCTCCGAACGCGTGCCGACGCCAATCCTCCATCCCGAACTATCCCCCGGCGGATCGAGCGCGAGCGTCACGCTTCCGGAAGCCATCAATAAGGCACGGTGAATACCCCAATTGCTTTCCAGCATGTCCGCCATCCGATCCAAAGCATAGCCCCGGGTGATGGCACCGAAGTCGACCGCCGCACCGGCCTTGACGCAGGTCAGCTCGCAGCCTTCGAGTTTAAATTTTCCTTCGCGGGTCGCATTGACGACTTGCCCCCACTCAGCGTCATCCTGGTTAAACGGGAGTTCGCCACGCTTACTCCAATATTTGAAAAGGTTTCCGGCGGTGACATTGAAAGCTCCGGCCGACTCCTCGCCCATCGTTTCACCAAAATCCCAAAGCGCCCGGATATGGTCCGAGGCGGCTACCATGGCTCCCTCCGGCATGGCGTTGATGGAAGCAATCGGTCCGCTGTCGTGCCTTAAGTCCGTCTGGAAATCCAGGTCATCCAACAGCTGAAAAATTGCCTCGGCGGCATTACGGGCGTAAACCGCATCCTCATCGGCGATGCGAATCCAGAAACGACACTGGAGCGCATCGTGGGAGAAGTTATGAATCGTGGGGCCGGCGCTCATAGGGTTAGGGACGACTAAAAACGCTTTCGTACTCTTTGGCAACTAGCACCCAATACTCGGTGCCTTCTTTGCGTAAAATCAGCCGACGGACAGCATAACCGGCCACCTTGGGCTCACTTGTATCGTTCGCCAGAATCAACCGTAACGGAGCCTTGGCCGCGGCCGGGAAATCGCCGTACCCAACCTGATAATGCCGCAAGTAATAAGGGAGCGGCCAATATTGGCCCTCTTGGATGGCGATATAAAACGGTCCACCCTTATAGGCGGCCTTTAGCCGAGCCGTACTCACCTCGAATGTTCGCAGATCGGCCGTCGGCGAATGCGAAGCAAAATCTCCGGCGGCGACGCCAGCCGAGATCAGTAAACCGAGTAAGAGCATTCCGTCACGTCGCCATCCGCCGCTGAGGTGATAAGGAAGAACCAGGACTAACGGGAGCGCCATGACGCCGTACAATAGCCAGGGTGTTTTATACGGCAGCAGAAGATGAAAGCCGAAGAGCAGGCCGACAAAAACCAAGGCGAAGTCAAACGAACCGGAACGAAAAGGAATAGCACGCTGACCAAGGAAACGATACGTTGAGAATTCGCCCAGCCACAACGCTGCCCAAAGCCATGGCCAATAACTTAGGGCGGTCAGCGTGTCCTCCGAACGGCCGCTGGCCACACCGAGTGAGCGGGCCAACTGACTCCACCATGTCGCCAGACCATGGACATCCGTGAAGGCTACGCTCTGAAAGAAGGCCCAAGACGCGACAATTCCGGCCATGAAGGCAAGCGTCTGTCGATTGATCCACGTTTTCCGGACGATCATCAGTGCGATAAAAAAGAATAGCAGGTAGGCCGCCGCGGTAACCTTACAGGCCAACGCAAAGCCGAAGGCCGCGCCTGACAGTAGCCGCCATAATATTTTCCGAGCGGAGACTTCCGAGCGCAGCCACAGCACTGACGCCCAGGCGAGCCCTGCCACAAGCAACACCTCTTGCACATAATAAAACCCGAAAGGGGTACCACCCCCGACCATGAAGCAAAAAGTCGCCGCCGTGACACGTGACATCAGACTGACCCCCGGAAGAGCCAGGGCGGCCAAAGAAAGCAGCGCCAAGTAGCAGCCCGTGACGTTACGCAAATAGGACTCTGACATGTCCGTGAAAGCGGTTCCTGTAACTTTCGAGGCCACCATCAGCGAAGCCGCCAATGTCGGCCCATGGAAACGATCGTTGTTCGAACTATAAGGAACCCCTTCGGACATTTCCTTGGCCAGCGACCATTGCACCGCCTCATCGGCATGGAGCGGCTGCGGGTTCATCGACGATGGATGCGAAAGCCACGAGGAAAAATAAGGTGGCTGAACGCCAAGCAAAGAGAACAACAGAAGGCCGGCGACAATCAATCCGAGCAATATCAGCGGCCTTTTAGTGATACCTTCTTCCATGACTCAGACTCCGAAATGCTTTTGTAGCGCAGTCTTGATGTCCAGCGGGACCAGCGCAGCGGCCATCGGCCCCTGCCCTTCCCTCCAGGCATAGACGGTCGTCAGTGCACCCTCGGCGACCGCACGGTCGCCGACATGTGCTTCAAAGCCCCAGACGATCTTCTTATCGCCCAATTCCTGAGGAGTCAGGGACACCGTCACGACCTCTTCACGATGAATCGGCGAAAGATAATCACACTCCACCCGGACGCGCGGAAAGCCTGTCAGCTTACTTCCCTCCGCCTTGTGGAAAGGCAATTTTAGATGACGAAACAAAGCTTCCTCGGTGGCTTCGACCCAAAAAAATATCGTCGAAAAATGTACGATGCCGGCGGCATCCGTATCGGAAAACTGGGCGCGGTGTTCTGCCGTGAATGAGGCCATGCCCCATCCAAGTCAAAGCCCACCGGGGTGCAACCGCCAAGGCGCTCAACGCGCCACCTTGGCCTTGCGCAACCACGCCACGGAGACACTGGCCCCGCCTGAGGCTTCGACGCATCGGCGTAAGATGTCCTGTGGCTCTTGTTGCAGACTAAAGAGGTATAAACGAGGGGCGGCTCGGTGGGCTCCTTGGGTAAACGTATCCACCCACGCCTTTTCCCAGCGATAGGAGGGCCGCCGTGGGCCATTGACCTTATGATATGAACTATCCGAATAGATCAGCTTCGACCCATGCTTGGGCAGTTCATGGTAAATCCTGACTCCGTCTTGGAAATCTGAGAAGACGACGAGCGCGTCATAGGGTTCGACTTGTAAGCGGTCGAGCCATGCGCCCAACGAACCCTTTTCGCACGGCACCTTGATTTTGACCTGCAAGGCCCTTCCCCCGGGAGTCAATGCGTTCGAATTCGTCTGCGTGGGACCTTCCCGAATGTGCGGAGCGACTCCATGAAAGCTGCGGCCGTAGACGATGACTTCTCCGAGGGCCACAATCCGTGCGCCGTCGAATTGAAAGACATCGGCATCCGGAAATTGCTTTCGAATCTCACCCGCCACTCGTTCTAGGTAGGGCTTCATCGAGCCGGAGCAATCCAAGTAAACCGCCACCCGCTGAGCCTTGATCATCGCGCCCATCACGGGTTTGGCCATAAACCCGTTTTGAGTGCCCAGCCCTGAGCCAACCCCTTTACCACCGCCAAAGCCCTTCCCGGCACCCGTGCCGGCGCCCGCTTGGCCAAGTTTTTGCATTTGGCTCAACCCATCGACCACACTGGGAAGGCTCAACTTGGGCATGATCGCCATCGCCGACTTATCCTTAACCGAAATCCTTTGCGTGATGGCCTTTAATTTAAGCGGAGGCCGACGGACGACATGCTGAGAAACGGCCGGTGCGCCGCCCCCGCCCGCCACGACAAATGCCGGCGACGGCTTCCGTTTACGCACCTTCCCAGGCTGCCGAAATACGATCCAACAGGCCATAAGAATGAGCAATCCGTGCACCACCAGTGAAATAAACAAACTGCGCAAAGAACGGGCTCGCGGACGCGATACCAGCATGGGCGCGGAAGATGACATGCAACCAGACTAACAAGCTACTGGCAGTCTCAAGGCACAGTCTCGTCAATCATCCCTCTGGGCGAAGCCCTGCCTTCGCCCCAGTGAAATACCTTAGATTGAGAATTAAATCAACGGACGGGCTTTACGGTCATGCCCGGCACCGCTGCCGCCGCGGCTGGAACAGCCGTAGGCGTGCCTGTAGCGATGCCCGTCAGCATGACGACTTCGCCGCCCGAGGCCTTGACGCATTCCGTCAAGAAATCACCCGGCTTCTTCTTCGTTGAAAAAACGTAGAGCTTAGGGGTCGCGCCAGTCTTAGCTCCGGTAAAAGTCGTAATCCATTCCTTCTCCCACTCTTTTTCCATCGGCTTACGGTTATCGATACCGCGACCCACGCCATAGTTGGCATCATCAGAAAAGACCACCAAAGGCGACGGCTTCATCCCCTTCTCGACCTTGACGCCCTTGATGCGGATTTGCGTCAGTCCATAATCATCGAAATCAGTGAAGACCACCAAGGCGTCATAGGCCTTCTCCTTGCGCAAGATATCCAGCCATGCGCCCAATTTTCCGGCCTGGAAATTAGCATCATATCGGGAGAAAATATTCTTACCCACCGCTGACAGGCGCTTGGATTCCGTCACGGGCTTATCCCCGCCACCCGGGCGCTTAGGGTTGGTATTAACCTTACGGGCTATGACATTTTTCTTATCCCGCATGAATTCATGACCGCCGACGACTTCGCCGTCCTGCACCGTGATAGCCGGCTGTTCGTAGACAAAAACGTCCGCATCCGGAAAAGATTTTTTGATTTCGTCCTGCACCTTATCCAAGTAATCGATGAGAGAATCTGAAGAATCGAAGTAGACGGCGATTTTCTGCGCAAAGATATTGGCTCCCATGACCGGCTTGGAGACGAAGTTCTTCCCGCCGCCCACGCCCATGCCCTTACCGGAACCGATCCCGCCACCAGAGCCACCGCCAAAGCCCTTGGAGGATCCGCCGGCCATCATGCCGGAAACCATCGAAGCCGCGGAAGCCGAAGCCGGCATGTCCGGCAACACGATGGAAGACGATGCGCTCTTCGAAGTGATCCGGGTCGTACTCTTGGAGAGCGTCTTCACGTTTTTCGGCTGGATCTTGTGCTGGAAAGTCTTGGCTTTTTCTCCCCCGCTACCGCCGCCCGCACCCGTCGCAAAAGCATTGGATTCCTTCTTAGCGTTCGTCGTGACGGTAGAAATCACGAAGTAAGCGGCAATCATCACCAAGGCCACGTGGATGCCGATGGAGATGGTAAGCCCCTCACCGCCCAATCGACGCCAGAAATTCGGCCTCTTACGCTTAGAGATCGATGCATCCACGACAACCTCCGGACTGACCACGAACGGGTTAGCCTCATCGGCAGAGTTTGGGGCTGGAGGCGTTGGTACGTCTTCGTTCATCGGCTAGCGGGGTTTGGTTATGTTTATCCCCCACGAGACTCCTTCAATCTCATTCTAATCCCTGCCCTGTGCCGGCCTTTTTAAGCCTGCAAAAAAATGGCTTGCGGCACTGCCCTCCCCCCTCTCATCTTCACCTCCCACTTATTGCAGGGTGGAGCAGCCCGGTTAGCTCGTCAGGCTCATAACCTGAAGGTCGTAGGTTCAAATCCTACCCCTGCACCCAATTTTATCCGTCTAATATTCAACTACTTAGCGGACTAAGGCCAGGAATTCTCAATTTAGCCTTGTGCCAGGAAGGTCTAATTGCAGGATATCGGGTATTAACTTTGTCCTACGGGACAATGGGGTAAGTAAGATAAAGCAGTAAAAAACAGACGGCTTGCATAGGGGTATGCAAGCCGTCTCCTTTTTTAGGGGTCCCACAAGCGACCCAAAACAAAAGCCCGACTCTTCTGAGCCGGGCTTTTTTGCGCCTATCAATGGCAACGGCGATCAGCCGCCGGTCATCTTGGTAATCAGCGCGATCAACGGCAGGAACATCGCCAACACGATCGTACCGACGACGACGGCGAGGAATACGATGAGCACCGGCTCGATGATGGAAGTCAACGCGGTCACGGCATTATCGACTTCTTCATCATAAATATCGGCGACGCGGTTAAGCATCTCGGGCAGCTGGCCGGTCTCTTCTCCCACTTGGATCATGGAGGTCACCATCTGAGGGAAGACTCCCGACTGTTCCAGCGGTACGGAAAGGGGCTCACCATCACGCACGCGATCGTGGACGCGCTCGAGCGACTTAGCGATGACGACGTTCTCCAGGGTGTCGCGTGTAATGGATATAGACTGCAAAATCGGGACGCCGGAAGCCATCAGCGTGCCGAACGTTCGGGCGAAGCGGGAAACGGAAACGATCTGCACGAAGGTCCCGATCTTAGGTAAGCGGAAAATGGCCCGATCGAAGAGCTCCTTACCCTTATCCGTAGCCAGCCAGGATTTAGCGCCGAAGTAGAGACCGAAGATCACTACTGGGGTGACATACCAGAAATCCGTGAGGGCACGCGAAATCCCGACGACGAATTGCGTCAGCGGCGGCAGGTTCATCTTCTGGGCGCTGAGTAATTTCTGGAAAGACGGCACGACCTTCACCATCAGGATGTAAACGATGATGATCGCCACGGACATGACCACACCGGGATAGACCATCGCCGACTTCACCTTCTTCTGGATGCGTTGGGCTTTTTCGCGGAACTTGGCCAGACGATCGAGCACCTTATCGAGCACGCCGCCCGCCTCACCGGCGCGCACCATGTTGACGAAAAGTTTATCGAACACCTTAGGGTGTGCCTGCAAAGCCTCGGAGAGGTTATTGCCCTGCGAGACACTGGCGGCGATATCGGCCAAGACGGCCTTGAAGATCGGGTTTCGTTCCTGCTTATGGATCAACTCCAAGGCCCGAAGCAACGGAAGCCCTGCAGTTATCAGCGTGGCCAGCTGCCGGGTCATGACGGTCACGTCATCCTGCGTAACCTTACCACCGAAACCGAAACTCTTTTTGGCTGGAGCGGAAGGGGTGCCGGCGGCTGGCTTGGCGGCCCCGCTATCGCCGACCAAGGTGGTGACCATCAGCCCCTTTGCCATGAGCTTCTGGCGGGCTTGACCGTCGTTGGCGGCTTCGATTTTACCAGTGGTCTGAGCACCAGTTCGATCGATGGCGGTGTACTTATATTCGGGCATGGGCGTGAGTGGGGTGGAGAATGGGTTAGGTGTATTTCAAGACTTCCTCAATGGAAGTAAGTCCGTCAAAGATGCAACGGAGTCCGTCTTCCCGAAGGGGACGCATGCCGGTTTCGATGGCTTTCTGTTTCAAGACCAACGTCGGCGCCTTCTGGGTGATCAGCGTCCGCAGGTTGTCGTTGATGGTCATTAATTCGAAAAGACCTTGGCGGCCGCGGTAGCCGGCACGGTTGCAATCCGGGCAACCCTTGCCGAAGTAGAACTTCTTGTTCGTGATTTCGATAGCATCGACGTCGAGCATGTTGATCACTTCCTTGTCAGGCTCGTAAGCGGTCTTACAGGTCTTGCAAATCCGACGTAAGAGCCGTTGCGCCAAGATACCTTCCAACGAAGCGGAAATCAGGAAAGGCTCCAATCCCATGTCGATCAGACGCGTCACGGCTCCAGGAGCATCGTTGGTGTGCAGCGTGGAAAGAACCACGTGACCGGTCAGCGAAGCCTGAACGGCGATCTGGGCGGTCTCTAAGTCGCGGATTTCTCCCACCATGATCGTATCCGGATCTTGACGAAGGAAGGAACGCAGGGCGGCGGCGAAAGTCAGTCCGACCTGATGGTTGATGGGGACCTGCATGATGCCCTCTACTTCATATTCGACTGGGTCTTCGGCGGTCAGAATTTTGACGTCTTCCGTATTCACCTCGCGGAGGGCCGAATAAAGCGTGGTCGTCTTACCGGAACCGGTCGGACCCGTGACGATGAAGATGCCGTTAGGACGATTCACCATGGCACGGATACCTTCTTTGATGTCATCCTGCATCGAAAGCGCGTCGAGGCTCAGATTGACGACGGTCTTGTCCAAAATACGAAGCACCACGGATTCGCCGAACTGGGTGGGGAGCGTCGAGACGCGCAAATCAATCGCGCGTCCGCCGATGATCGTCTTGATGCGTCCGTCTTGCGGCACGCGACGTTCTGCGATGTTAAGGGAAGACAGGACCTTGACGCGGGCGATGACGGCCGAGGCCAAGTTCTTCGGCGGCGGCGCCATTTCATAAAGCGAACCATCGATGCGATAACGGATCCGGAACTGATCTTCGAACGGCTCGAAGTGGATGTCCGAAGCTTTGGCTTTCACGGCCTCCTGCAAGACGAGGTCGACGAAGCGGATGATCGGCGCTTTGCTGGCTTGGCTTGCGGCATCTTCTTCGGCGACCGGACCTGCGCCTTCGACCTGCTCGAACTCGCCCAGCAAGTCTTCCATCGAGGAAGCCGCCGGCTCACCGTAAACCCGAATGACTCCCGCCTCTACCTGCTCGGGGTCGGCCACGGCGAACTCGATATCACGCTGCAAAATAAACGTGAGCTCATTGACTGCCGCGGAGTTGAAAGGATCTTTCGCCAAGAGGGTCAGCTTACCTGCTTCATCCGCGACCGGTAAAACGACGTACTTATGAGCCTGGGCGGGCTTCAATAACTTCGAAAGCTCATCGCCGATCTCAAGGGGCACCGACGAATAATACTGCACGTTCAAATGGTCGGCCACCGATTGCAGCAGTGTCGGACGATCCGCCAGACCGGTATCAATCAGGCTGTCGGCATACGCCTTGCCGGTGGTGGAATGGGACTCCCAAATTTCGTCGCTCTGAGCGGCATCGACAAGGCCGGCCTCGAGGGCGATATCACGAATTAAGTCACTATGATCGTCAAACATGGGAATAGGGTAAAGGGGGGTTAGGCGACGCGGTGGACGGCTTTCATGCGCTCACGCATGGCCTCGGGGTTATTACAATAAACCAAGACTTCCTCTTCCGAGACGATGCCTTGCGAGAAGAGCGCGAGCATGTCCCCATCGAGGGCTCGCATGCCACGGGAGCTTCCAGTCTCGATATCGCTCAAAAGTTGGAAGGTCTTATTATCACGTATTTTCGAGCCAATCGCATCCGTGCGAAGCATGATTTCGAACGCCGCGACGCGCTTCCCATCCTTGGAATGCAGGAGACACTGCGAAATGACGGCACTGAGCGAAGATGCCAACTGGGCCCGGACTTGCTCGCGGGCATTGGCCGGAAAGGCGTCGATGATTCGATCAATCGTGCGGGTCGCGCCCGAGGTGTGCAAGGTAGCCAAAACCAGGTGGCCGGTCTCCGCCGCGGTGATCGCAGCTTCGATGGTCTCCAGGTCGCGCATTTCTCCGATCAGGATCACGTCCGGATCTTGACGCAAGGCCGCACGGATTCCCTCGGCAAATGAGGGGAGATCGACGCCGACCTCGCGCTGCGTGACCATGCATTTCTTGTGCATGTGCGTGTGCTCGATCGGATCTTCGATCGTGATGATGTGCCCTTGTTGGTTTTCGTTAATCCAGTTGATCATCGCGGCAAGCGTGGTCGACTTGCCGGAGCCCGTCGGTCCCGTCACCAGAATGAGTCCGCGCGCGCGATTGAGTACGTCCTTGATGACCGGAGGCAGGCGCAACTGCTCGAGGGTGAAGACCTCGGCCGGCAGCAGGCGTAGCACCATTCCGTAGCCACCATGGCTGCGGAAGGCGTTGACACGAATGCGCGAGGGGTCTTTCAGGGCGAGGGAGAAATCGCATCCTCCTTCGCGCTCCAAGACAGAAAGCTGTGCGGGAGGAACGATGGATAGCACCAAATCCTTGGTATCGACCGCCGTAAGGTCCGGACCTTCGAGGGAAACCACATCGCCGTTGACCCGGAGACACGGCGGCCGACCCACATGAATGTGCAAGTCCGATGCGCCATTTTCAATCATGGCATCGAGCAGCTCATTCAGTTTATACGGCATCGAGTTTATGGGATGTCGTCGGAAACGGTGGAGCCGAGGACTTCTTCGATGGTCGTCATACCGGAAGCGACCTTGCGCTGGCCGTCTTCGCGCATGGTGCGCATGCCGGCTTCCCGCGCCTTGCGGCGGAGATCGACTAAGTTGGCTCCGGAGTAAATCATTTCTTGGACTTCTTCGGTGATGACAAAAAGTTCGAAGACGCCACGGCGACCCTTGTAACCGCGATTACCGCATTTCTGACAACCCGCGCCTTTCATCGGCGTCGCGCCTGCGATGTCCTGCACGGTCATGCCAATCGAGTAAAGTTCCTTGGCTGAGGGCGCGTAGGGCTGCGCACAAGATTGACAGACACGGCGCACGAGCCGCTGCGCCAAGGCTCCTCGCAAAGCGGCGGAAACCAAGAAGGGCTTGACGCCGATATCCACGAGTCGCGTCACCGCGCTGACCGAGTCGTTAGTGTGCAACGTGGAGAACACCATGTGGCCCGTCAGCGCCGCGTTGATGGCGATTTCAGCGGTCTCTAAGTCGCGGATTTCCCCGATCATGACGATATTGGGAGCCTGACGAAGCATCGCGCGCAGCGCCGCTGCGAAAGTCATGCCCACGTCGCGCTTGACCTGGACTTGGTTGATGCCGGCCATCTGATATTCGACCGGATCTTCGACCGTGATGATTTTCCGGTCGGGCTTATTGATGTAGTTTAGCGCGGAGTAAAGTGTCGTGGATTTTCCGGAGCCCGTCGGGCCGGTCACCAGGAAGACGCCGTCAGACCCTGAAATCAGGCCCTGGAACTTAGCTTGGTCGTCGGCGAAAAATCCTAACTCCGGCAGGCCGAGCTTCAGTCCTTCCTTGTCCAGAATACGCATGACGATCGACTCGCCGTAAACGGTCGGCAAGACCGAGACGCGCAAGTCGATATCACGGCCCCCTGTGCGGGCCTGAATACGTCCGTCTTGCGGGATGCGCTTTTCGGCGAGCGAAACTTCGGCCATCAGTTTCAGTCGGGAGATAATCGAAGCCTGCAGACGCTTAGGCGGACCTTTCATTTCCTGCAGCACGCCGTCGATACGGAAACGCACACGAAAACGCTTCTCCAAAGGCTCCAAGTGGATGTCCGACGCCTTCCGGCGGATTGCGTCAACAATGAGGGAATTCACATAACGGATGATCGGAGCGTCATCTTCTTTGACGTCGCCACCCTGGGGCAGCTCCACCGAGATGCCGCCGTCTTCGGCCTTACCAAAGACATCTTCGTAAGAAACACTGACCTGTCCGCCGCTATAGCAGCGATGGATGGCTGCCTTCAAATCGTCGGGCGTGGCCAGCTTGGGATTGAGGGCCAACTTCAAGACGCGGGAAAGCGAATCGAGGGTCTCGGTGTCCAACGGATCGGAAATCGCGACCAACAGTTCCACCCCGTCCATCTGGAGGGGTAAGATATTATGACGTTCAGCCTGCTCGCGACCGATCAGTTTCAACAGCTCCTCGGCGGGGGTAACCTGCTCGAGATTGACGACCTCCATGTCAAACTCTTGCCCAAGGGCAGCGGTGATCGCCGGCCATGCCACCTTCCCTCCTTCGACCACTTTAGCCAACAATAGGCTGTCAGGGTTCTGGCCCTCTTTGATATCAGTCAGCGCGGCGCGGGCCACGGCAATGTCGGCAGGAGACACGAGTCCCTTGTCCTGAATGAATTGAATGACGAAATCGTCGGCGGTCGACACAGGTGGAGAGTTCCGGGGCAGAAGCGGGGTGAGGCGTAGCATCCCCCCCGAAGAGGGGGACGGCTGGGGAAAATAAGGTAAATCAGCGAACCCTAGCCGCAATCGCAAATTAACCGAAATTTGACGGGTAGATTAAACTGTTATCTGTCGTAACAATTTTGTGACTTCAGCTTTTAAAAACTCCAAGGTGCCGTCATTCCAAAGCACAAAATTAGACTTCTTAACCTTTTCTGCGAGAGTAAGTTGCGAACTAATCCTTTTCTTTGCTTCGAGGGAATTCATCCCCCTGCCAGCCAAACGTTGAAGTCGGACATCCTCGGAGCACGCGACACAAATCACGACGTCAAAGCCTTCCTCCAAATTCTTCTCAAAAAGAAGCGGGATTTCGACTACGTAAGACCGCGACGTATCGGCTGTCGCAAGCTTCCTCAGGCGCGCGACTTCGGGGTGGGTTACGGACTCCAGGAACACCAATTCAGCCGGTTCGCTAAAAACCTTACTCGCGATCCAACTCCGACTAGGACTCCCATCGGGTCCCAAACAATCTGACCCCCACCTGGCTACCAGCTGACTGCGGCAAGCGGCTGACGTCAAAACCTGTCGCGCAAGAAGATCGGCATCTACATGGACATAGCCATGTTCGGCAAACAAAGCCGCCGCGGCGGATTTACCGCAGCCGATTCCGCCCGTAAGCCCGATAACCATGACCTGATTAAAGCCCCCTGGCGCAAGGGGGCAAACCTCAAGCAGGACTCGGCGAAGATTGTGTCCCTGCCTCTGGAACCGGACCACTCACTGGGGCTTCTCGGGGTGGCGCGATGACGGGATTACCAACGATCGGAGTCTGGATCGAGCCAGTCTTGATGATTTCCATCACATGGATGCCATCGAGGGTCTCATGCTCAAGCAAGGCTTCGGCAATCTTGCGATGGGCCTCGGAGTTTTCACTCAAGACCTTTTCGGCACGGGCAAATTGTTCGTTCACGATTAGAGCGACGGCTTGGTCGATTCGGCGGGCAGTGTCATCGCTGTAGGCCTGGCTCTGGGTCCGCGACATCTCACGCCCTAGGAAAGTGTGTTCAGAATTTTCTCCGAAAGCAATCGGACCAAGTTCGCTCATGCCCCAATCACAAACCATCTGCCGAGCCAAGCGGGTAGCCTGCTTGATATCCGAAGAAGCACCATTCGAGACGTCGCCGGTGACCACACGCTCACCGATGCGCCCTGCCATGGCAGAACAAATATAATTCAGCAGACGATGCTTCGAGTAGCCCAGGATATCCTTAGTGGGCACATACATCGCCATCCCTAAGGCACGACCCCGAGGAATAATCGTCACTTTATGTAGCGGCAATGAGCCGTCATCGATGACCGCCTGCACGACGGCATGGCCAGCTTCATGGTACGCGGTGCTGCGACGATCTTCCTCGTCCATGACCTTCTTTCGCTCACGGCCGAAGGCGATTTTATCCCGGGCCTCTTCCATGTCCGACATCTCGACCTTGTCGCGATTACGACGTCCAGCATGGAGCGCACCTTCATTCAAAAGATTAGCCAGATCCGCACCCGACATTCCAGTCGTGATGCGTGCGACCCGGGCGAGATCGACGGAAGGCGCTAATTGAAAACGTTTAGCGTGCACGGCAAGGACGGCCTCGCGCCCGCGTAAGTCAGGAAGATCGACAAAGACCTGCCGGTCGAAACGGCCGGGACGAAGCAGCGCCGCATCCAGGACGTCGGAACGGTTCGTCGCCCCGATCACGATTACCCCGGCCTGGCCGTCGAAGCCGTCCATCTCGACGAGCAAAGAATTGAGCGTCTGTTCGCGCTCATCATTCCCGCCGCCCACGCCCGTACCGCGCTGACGCCCGACGGCATCGATTTCGTCAATGAAGATAATGCAAGGCGCAAGCTTGCGGGCCTGCTCAAAAGTATCTCGCACGCGGGCAGCACCCACGCCGACGAACATTTCGACGAAGTCCGAACCACTGATGCTAAGGAAAGGCACGCCAGCCTCGCCAGCGACCGCCCTGGCCAAAAGTGTCTTACCAGTTCCGGGTGGGCCGACCATCAGGATGCCCTTAGGAATGGTGGCTCCGATTTTCGTAAAGCGCTTAGGGTCGCGGAGGAAGTCCACGATCTCCTTCACTTCTTCCTTCGCCTCGTCGCAGCCCGCGACATCCTTAAAAGTCGTCGTTTCTTTTTCGGTGGAATTCAACCGGGCACGTGTCTTGGCGAACTGCATCGCGCCCCGGTTCGCATTCTTAAGAAAACGATACATCATGAACAGCACGACTCCGGAAACCAGGAGCGTCGGCAGGACGTTATACAGGAACATCGTCCACCCGGTCTGCGCCGGAACTTCCTTGAAAGCATCTTTACCGACGGCCGCACGGAGGGCTTCGAATTCTTTTTCCGACAGGCGACCGGCTGCGACGAATTTGGATTTATCGTTGGCATCCGCACCCTTCACCTCGAGCTCGCCTGCGACCTGATACCAACTGTCCGTTCCGCCCGATGGATCGGGCTTAACCGTCAAGGTCTTGATTTTCTTCTCTTGGGCCAAAGATAACACCTGCGAAACACCCAACTGCTGGATAGAGCTGGTCGGCGGGCTGGCGAACTGCAACAAGGCTACCACGGCCGCCATGATCAATAGCCAGACAAGGACTGGCTTACCATTCATACGTGGTCCGTTTTTATTATCATCCGGCTGGTCGTTTTGACTCATTGGCAGAGGTTTTAACTTACTCAGGGACGTTGCCAAGTCAATCGGAGAGCCCCCTTAACCGGCCCGGATAACCGGACGGCTTCGGCCGGCGGCAAACCAGGCACCCATACGATGGCCCCCCGGGCGAGCACGACCGGCAAGGCCGCCCTCCGTTCCACAGGAATCTTGCGGTTGATGAGCAAGTCCGAGACCTTGGCCGAACCAGGCGCACCGAGCGGATGATAGCGATCCCCGTCGGACTTTCCCCGCCACACCAAATCCTTCAAGGGGGCATTCAGATAGGCCAGGCGATCAGGCGGAATGTCGCCACGGGACAGTTTAGACCAGAGCGCGTCATCAATATCGACAAGCTCGGCCAAGAGCCCGCATTCGTCGTCCGTCACGCCTTCGACCAGAGGACGCTCCGAAGATCCCAATGACTGTGCGGACAAGGGTAACAGCGTTAATTGATGTGCCTGCACCCGCACGATTCTTCCCCGCACGGCAGACTGGGCTGCTTCGCCTGAACGGATGGCCGAGACCAGCGGAAGCAATGAAGCTAAGCCTGGTTCCGCAATGCCGTGGTAATAAAGAAATTGGCTCAACGCCTCACGAATCAATGCCTCTGGCCTACCCTTCAAAGCAACGACTGGCATCGACTCTTCGACCCCAACGACACAACCAAGGTCTTCAGCCCAAGTCGCCAAAGCAGATTGGGATTCGCCTAGGATACGAGAAGAACGCGCAAATCCCTGCTGATAATCCCGGCCAAGCGCAGACTCGCCTCCGTCTTTCAGCCAGATTCGCACGCGATTACGGGCGGCGACTGGTAAGACATTCGTGGCATCCTCACGCCAAGGAAGCCCGGCCTCCAACAATGAACTTAGGATCTTTTCCTTGGTAACACCGGCAGCAATGAGCGGGCGCCAGCGATGATGGCTGTCCTTGAACGATTGCCATACGCGCGGCGCCGAAAGACCCGACAGGCCTGCGCCTCGAGCCAAACGCAGAAGCAAAGTTTCGGCGACATCGTCAAGGTGGTGTGCCGTACACAGCAAATCGAAACCCAGCACTTTCCGCTGCGCGGTGAAAAACCCGTTTCGAGTCTCGCGCAATTCGAGCTCCGAAGCCGGACCGGAAAACTCACGCTGGTCGCCTTTATAAGGCACTCCAAGCAAAGCGCAGAAGTCTTGGACGAATCGGGCATCTTCGGCGGAATCTTCGCCTCTTACTCGATGATCAAAGTGCAAAACCACCAAGCGTGAGCGCAACGTTTCGTCCGCCCAAAGGGCACAAAGGAGATAAATAGAGTCCGCCCCGCCAGAAACAGCGACGGCGATGGCCCCATGCACGTCAGCGGGTAACGTGGGCAAACGCGGAAGCTTCCTAGCAGCTGCGCGTAAAATCTCGGATGGGGGCATAATCACCGGCACGGCTTCAAACTAACGCCGGCCGAGTCACTGCCAACACTAAGCGGCGATCAGAAGGACAAGGTTTCCTTACCATACCAGCGGCGGAGGGCCTCCGGAATCCGGACGGAGCCATCGGCTTGGAGATTATTCTCCAAGATGGCCGCCAACACGCGCGGAAGACCCAAGGCCGAACCGTTGAGCGTGTGGACGAACTCTGGCTTCCCGTCCTTCGGCCGAAACCGTATCCCCGCGCGGCGGGCCTGGAAGTCGGTGAAATTGGAGCAGCTCGAGACTTCAAGCCAGCGCTTCTGGCCACCTGCCCATACTTCAAGGTCATACTGCTTGCTATGGGAAAAACCAATATCTCCAGCACAGATCAACAATACACGGTAAGGTAAGTTAAGTTTCTGCAGCAAGCGTTCAGCATCTCCGCGAAGTAATTCCAACTCATCAAAGGATTTTTCCGGGTGCACCCATTTGACCAACTCGACTTTATCGAACTGGTGCAAACGATTCAGGCCGCGCACGTGCGCGCCCCAACTACCCGCTTCGCGCCGGAAACAGGGCGTGTAACCACAACGCTTCACGGGCAAGGTGTTTTCCTCGAGGATTTCATCGCGGAAGAAATTCGTGACCGGCACCTCGGCCGTCGGAATCATATAAAAATCGTCGACCTGCGCGTGGTACATCTGGCCTTCCTTGTCGGGCAATTGCCCAGTCGCCGTCGCGCTCGCCGCATTGACCATCAAAGGCGCATGGACTTCCGTATAACCTGCGCTACCGGCTTCTTCCAAGAAAAACTGGATGAGGGCGCGCACCAAACGGGCCATATCACCAACGTAGAAAGGGAACCCGGCACCGGTCACCTTGACGCCGCGCTCGAAGTCAATCGCCTTGCTGAACCAAGCAATATCCCAGTGCGGCTTGGCGGCGGAGGAGACGAGCTGAGCCTGATCACCCCAAGTCAGGACAACCTGATTATCCGCTTCGGTGCGACCTTCGGGCACGGTGTCATGAGGAATATTGGGGACGGTTAAACAGGCGGCCTTCCAGCTCTCTTCGACTTCCGCGACCTTCTTTTCCAGCTCTTTGGCTTTAACTGAAAATGCTTTCATCTCGGCCAGCTTGGCCTGGAATTCCGGCGAGCCTTTCGGCATCGCAGCCATGTCTTTGTTTGCCGCATTCTGCGCCGAACGAACGGACTCAAACTCGACCAAGGCGTGGCGGCGTGCCTCATCGGCGGCCAAGACGACGGCCAGGTCTACCTGAAATTTTTTCCGCGACACACCCTTTCGGACGAAGTCGATTTGCTCACGCAATAATTTGGGGTCCAGCATGGAGCGACATTGCCCAAATCCCCTACCCGAGAGCAACGGGGAATTAATGCATTCTGCTTATTTTAAGGGCATCCCGGCTCTAAACCCTTCCGCCAGAGCCCCGCCATGAACGGCTTAAAGATTATTTAGGTTGAGCCCCCCTTGCTCAACGGATTGCGTGAGCACCTATCACCATGAGCGAAACCAAAAAAACTGAAACTCCCGCACCCGCCCCCGACGCGTGGACCAAATGGGTCGCCCTCTCGACCACCCTTCTCGCTGTCTGCGCCGCTTTCGCGACACTAAAAGGCGGAAGCTTTTCCACGAAGACCCAGCTAGCCACCGTCAGTGCCTCCAATAAGTGGTCTTACTTTCAATCCAAGAGCCTGAAAGAAACCGCACGCGATACCGAGAGCACGATTATCAAGGTCATCGAAGCCTCAGCGACCAACCCCGAAGCTAAAGCCATCGCTCGTAAGGCGATCGATAAGGCCGATGACGAAATCAAACGCTATAAAATCGAAAAGGCGGAAATCATGAAAGAGGCCCAGTTTCTCGACGCGGAAGCCGCCTACAGCCAGGCCCGAGGTGGAAACTTCGGCTTGGCCATCATGTTCCTACAGATCGCCATCATGCTCTCGGCCATCTCGGCCTTGATGAAGAAAAAATCCTTCTGGATTGTGGGTCTTTGCGCCGGCGCTATCGGCGTCGGATTCTTGGTTTACGCTTGGCCGCTTTACGAAAAAATCAATCCGGCACCCGTCTCACCCGTTGCCGTCAAGGCCAGCAAGTGACCAGGCCCGACTGACTTAAAAAAAGAAACCCCGCCATTGGCGGGATTTCTTTTTGAGTTCAGCGTCCATCAACCCATCAGACCCGACTCGCTTCTGGGGCGAAAACTTCGTCGGCACGGAAAAAGCGGCGGACTTCATCTTCGGCAGCGGCAGGGCTATCCGAGGCGTGGCAAACGTTGCGCATCATCTCAGTACCGAAATCTCCACGAATGGTGCCTTTGGGGGCCACTTTCGAGTTCGTTGGGCCCAAGAGCTCCCGGACGCGGGCAATGACATTTTCGCCGGTCAGCACAGCGACGATCACCGGACGAGAGGACATGAAGGCCTCGATCTCGGGGTAGAAAGGCTTATCCGCAACGTGAGCATAATGCTCGCGAAGTTGAGCCGACGTGAGTCGGACCATCTTACAGGCCTGGACTTCGAAGCCTGCGGACTCGAAGCGCGCAAGAACGGTACCGACAAGGCGGCGTTCCATACAGTCGGGCTTTAGAATAATGAGGGTCTTTTCCATAAGGGCCTTCCACAAAGTGGCAGGTCGTTCACTATTGGCCTTTTAGGCCATTTTGACAAGCCCCAACCCTATTAATGGCTTAAAATAGGCAGTTTTAAGGCCTAAAAAGCAGACAAACCGCATGGACGGCCAAAGCCCTACCCTGTCCCAGCGAATCCATCCCCTCGTTGGTGGTCGCCTTTACTCCCACCTGGGCGGGGTCGACCCCCATGATTTCGGCGACCTTCTGACGGATAGATTCCACGTAAGACATGATCTTAGGCCGCTCGCCAATGAGGACTAAATCCAAATTTCCTACCTTCCACCCAAGTCGCCCGGCTTCCTCGACGGCTTTTTTTAATATCTTTGCCGAATCCAGACCCTTATGAGCGACCGCATCGTTAGGGAAATAATGCCCGATGTCACGTAAGCCCGAAGCTCCGAGGATCGCGTCGGCGGCGGCGTGCAGCAAAACATCTGCATCCGAGTGCCCTTCCGGACCGACCTCGGAAGGAATCAAGATGCCACCGAGCATACAAGGTCGGCCAAGCACGAGGGGGTGGATATCATAACCGAGCCCGACGCGAAAAGGCGGCATTGAGGACATAACCCCTTTCTAAGCCATATTTACGGGAAAGGAAAGCCCTTGCACAAAACCCTTGAAAGCCTGACTTGGACGGGCATTTTGAAGGCCTGTCAGTCTTAAGGCGCGGTAGCCAAGTGGTAAGGCCGGGCTCTGCAAAAGCCCCATGCGTCGGTTCAATTCCGACCCGCGCCTCCAGTTTAAAACAAGAAGGGCGTCCCTCTCGGACGCCCTTCTTCCTTAAGGAGCACGAATCTTCAGCGGACCGTCTTACTCAGATTAGCCACGCCGTTGACCTTGGAATTAACGCGTAAGCGAAGGCCGTTAAGACGGATAAACCCGGTAGCATCATCTTGATTATATGCCTTGGTCGGATCGGCCTCCATCGTGGCGATATGCGGATTATAGAGGGAGCGCGGGCTCTTCCGGCCGGCCACATAAAGGCCGCCCTTGTAAAGCTTCACTCGGACGGTACCCGTCACATTGCGTTGCGATTCGGTGATCAGAGCCTGTAAGGCCAATCGCTCAGGCGCATACCAGAAACCGTTGTAAACAAGCGTGGCATAACGCGGGACAAGGGAGTCGCGCAGGTGCATGACCTCGCGGTCCATGGTGATGGATTCGACCTGACGATGGGCGAAGTGAAGAATGGTGCCGCCCGGAGTCTCGTAGACGCCGCGACTCTTCATGCCGACGAAACGGTTCTCGACCATATCAACCCGACCGATGCCGTGGCGTCCGCCGATCTTATTCAGCGTCCGCATGACACCAAGAGGGTTAAGCTTCTTGCCATTGACGGCGACGCAATCGCCTTGGCGGAATTCAAGCTCAACATACTCAGGCTTATTCGGAGCATCTTCTGGAGAGACCGACAGCTTGAACATGCCCTTATTGGCAGGGGCAAAAGCATCCATCCAGGGGTCCTCCAGGATGCCAGCTTCATAAGAAATGTGCAGAAGATTACGGTCCGAGGAGTAAGGCTTCTTGGCACTGGCTTCGACGGGGATCTTATGTTCGGCACAGTAAGCGATCATCTCGGCACGACCGGGGAAATCCTTACGGAAAGCCTCATTCCGCCAAGGCGCGATGATTTCCAGATCGGGAGCCAAGGCCGCACAGGTCAGCTCAAAACGAACCTGGTCGTTCCCCTTCCCCGTCGCCCCGTGGGCGATCGCGGTGGCGCCTTCCTTGCGCGCAATCTCTACCATGCGCTTCGCGATGAGCGGACGAGCAATCGAAGTGCCTAGATAATACTGGCCTTCGTAAATGGCGCCAGCCTGCATCATCGGGAAGATGAAGTCGCGGGCGAATTCTTCCTGCAGGTCGTCGACGTAGAGCTTGGAGGCCCCCGTCTTCATGGCCTTAGGCTTGAGGCCCTTAAGCTCATCTTCTTGTCCGATATCGGCACAAAACGCGATCATCTCGGCATCATGTTTCTCCTTAATCCAGGAAAGGAGGACCGAGGTGTCGAGTCCGCCGGAGTAGGCTAGGACGATTTTCTTCTTCTTGCTCATGATAGTAGGATGGAAATTAAATGCGCGAAGCTGCGAGATGGGCCAAGATGGCCTTCTGGACGTGGAGTCGGTTCTCCGCTTGATCAAAAATAATGCTCTGCTTGCTCTCCAGCACTTCAGCGGAAACCTCTTCGCCGGGGTGAGCAGGCAGGCAGTGCATGAAATAGGCCCTAGGCTTGGCCAAGGACATCAGCTTAGCGTTTACTTGATAAGGCTGCATGAGCTTTAGGCGCTCGGCCTTTTCGGCCTCCATCCCCATGCTCACCCAAACATCAGTGTAGACCATATCGGCCCCCTTGACCGCCGCGGCGGGGTCAGTCGAGAAAGTGAACGATTCCTTAAGCCCGTCTTTTTTCAGCTGAGCGCGAATTTCAGCCGTGGGCTCATAACCGGCAGGGCCAGCTAAAGAAATCTCCGCCCCCAACGCGGCGCCGCCGAGAATGAATGAGTTGGCCATATTGCAGGCCGTATCGCCGAGGAAGGCGATCTTCTTGCCCTTCAGGGAGGCGGCATACTGCGAAGGTTGCCCAGGAGCGAAACGCTCACCCAAGGTGAACATATCCGTCATGAACTGACAGGGGTGCAAGAAATCCGAAAGTGCATTCACCACGGGCATGGTTCCGGCGGCGGCAAAGTCCTCGAGCAAGCTATGCTCATGGCAACGGATCACCATCCCATGAAGATAGCGGGAAAGTACCCGGGCGGTGTCGGCGACCGTCTCGCCTCGCGAGATTTGCAAGTCGTCAGCATTAAGCATGACCGGCTGACCACTCAGTTCGTGGACCCCGACCTGGAAAGACACCCGGGTGCGGGTGCTTTTTTTGAAAAACATCAGACCCCAGGACTGACCAGCAAGCGCCGCCGATGTGCCGTGACCCCGCTTAGCCTTGAGAGCGGCAGCCTCAGCAAAGACTGCCGCGGTTTCGGCATGGCTTAAGTCGGTCTCCTTGAGGAAGTGGCGCATCGCGGGAAAAGTTGGACGATAGATAATTGGACTGGTTTTAACAGCGGAAAAATGGGTTTAACCTCTCAAGCGGCCTTCCACCCACGCAGAACTCGTCCAAGGATCTCGACCGACTCGGCCAACTCCTCGGCTGAGGCCGTAAGTGAAGGCAACAATCGGATGGCAACGCCGCCGGCCGGCACCGTCAAAAGGCCAGCCTCACGTAGAGCCGCCACAATCGGCACCGGATCAACGGAAAGAATCACCCCGATCATATATCCTGCTCCGCGGATTTCTTTGATGAGATCAGGCCGTTCCGTAACGAGCGCACGCAAGGCGGCATGCCAGACGGGCGCCTGAAGGTTTACCTTTTCGATTAATTTTTCCCCCTCGATGACCTCAAGCACGGCGAGTGCGGCGGTCGCACCCAACGGCCCGCCACCGAAAGTAGTCCCATGTGAACCTGCCTGAAACAGTTCATCGTGAGGTGGGGCCATCCAGATCGCCCCAATCGGGAAACCGCCACCGAGGCCCTTCGCCATCGCAATCGCATCAGGCTTCACGCCCGCATGCTCAAACGCAAAGAATTTTCCGGTACGACCGATGCCGCACTGGATCTCATCGATCATCAGAAGCACATTGCGCTCCCGGCAGATCTTTTGCAAATCGCGCAGGAACTGGGGGTCGGCGGGAAAGACGCCGCCCTCCCCTTGGATTGTCTCAAGCAACACCGCGGCGGTCGTCTTGGCATCGATGGCCTTATCCCAAGCCGCGATATCATTCAAAGGAGCGGCGGAGAAACCGGAGAGCAAAGGACGGAATCCTTTTTGAATCTTCTCCTGAGGCGTTGCCGACATGCCGCCGAAAGTCCGGCCGTGAAAAGCCCGTTCGGCTACGACGACACCGATACAAGCTCCCTCGACGCCCGATTTTTTCAGACCATGCAGCCGCGCAAGCTTCAACAGCCCTTCGTTGGCTTCAGCTCCGCTGTTACAAAAAATAACCCGACCAGGGCCGCATCGTTTGGCCAAGGTCGCCGCGAGCTGGCCCTGCGGCTCGTTCCGATAAAGATTACTGACGTGTACCAGCTTCGCGGCCTGCTCCTGGACGCGCTTCACCCAAACCGGATGACAATGCCCCAAGGCATTGACCGCGATGCCGGAACTAAAATCCAGATAACATTTACCTAAGGCATCCCACACCTTGCTCCCCTGCCCCCTTACGAGCGTGAGCGGTGGTGCGCCATAGTTGCGGGCAACGTTTTGAGCGTAGAGCTCCGCCGTCAGATCTGGAGATTCCGAAGCCATTAGCCGTGGACGATTTCCGTACCGATCCCTTTGTCGGTAAAGACTTCCAAAAGGAGGGCATGCGGCACCCGACCATCGATAAAGTGCACGCGACGAACCCCCTCCTGCAGGGCCTTGACGGCGCTGTCGACCTTGGGAATCATCCCGCCGGCGACGACGCCTTTGCGCTTCAATTCATCGACCTCGCTGACCTTCAAAGTCGTGATCAAGGAAGACGGGTCCTTGGCGTCTGCCAACAGACCAGGGACGTCACTCATGAAAATCAACCTGCGCGCGCGCAGCGAATGTGCGATCGCCGCCGCCGCGACGTCCGCATTGGTATTATAAGCCTGATCATCGGCATCGAGCGCGATGGGCGAGACGACCGGCAAGAAGCCATCCGCCAAGGCCTTCTTGATCAACTTGGTCTTAACGAATTTGATGTCTCCGACGAAACCGATGTCGACGGGCTTGCCTTCGTCATCCGCGCCCAGAAGTTTCTCGCAAAGATTGACATGGTTGCCGGGCATGCCGAGCGGGTTCGCGCCCCGCGCCTTCAGGGAGTCGCAAATCTGACCGTTGATTTCGACGTTCAAGGTCTCTTCGACGATTTTGACCGTAGCGGCATCCGTCACGCGCATACCCCCGCGAAACTCGGATTTAATCCCGGCCTTGTCCATCGCCCGGGTGATGGCCTTGCCGCCGCCATGCACGACGACAACCTGAATACCGACGGCTGCCAGAAAGGCGATATCCGTGGCCACGCGGTCACGACCTTCGGGATTAGGATCATCCATGAAACTTCCGCCGTATTTCACGACGAAAGTCGAACCACGGAATTTATGAATGTAGGGAAGCGCTTCGAGAAGAACCTCGGCTTTTTGCGCGGCGGGCGTGCTCATCGGTCAATGGGAGAGTGTTTAGTCGGTCAGGGGGCGAGTAAATGGAAAACCTCGGCGTTATTCGCTCTTATTGTAGTTCACGTAGCCGTCCGTCAGGTCCGCCGCCAAGAGACGGAATTTCCCTTCGCCTTGGTGCAAGTTCAGCCGCACGGCAAATCGCGCCGCCTTGACCACTTGCTTCCACTGCGGCTTATTTTCAGGCAAAGGCCGGCCGGCCAAGACCGCCGGGATCTCATTATAAAAAATATCGAGTTGGTTCTCATCCAGCCCCACCCGGGCATAACCGGCGGCGTCCGCCAACCGGCCCCAGTTGGGATCTTCACCGAACCAAGAGGACTTCACCAAAAGCGAGTTGCCGATTGCCCGGGCGATCTTTTCGGCATCCCCCCGGCTTTTCGCTCCTTCGATTTCCACGGCGACGACCTTGGTTATCTTTTCCCCGTCACCGACGATCTTCTCGGCCAGGATGAAACAAACCTGATCAAGCGCCGCCTGAAAGAGGTCGCGTAGCGCGCTCTCGGCCGATTCGTCCACAGAAACACCCGAAGCGCCCGAAGCCAGCAATATTACGGTGTCGTTCGTGGACATGTCGCCATCGACGCTCACGCAGTTGAAAGACTGGTCCGAAGCCGATTTCAGGGCGGACTTAAGATAGGCGGGAGCAACGGCGGCATCCGTGACCACAAAGGCCAGCATCGTAGCCATATTGGGTTCGATCATTCCGGCACCCTTGGCAATACCGGCCAAGGTGATCGTCTGTCCTTGCCAGACAAAGCGCGCCGTGACGGTTTTGGGCCGCGTATCGGAAGTCAGGATAGCCTCGGCGGAACGGGTACCTTCAATCGCTTCGCAGGACAGCCGTTTCGCGGCGGCTGCGATCCCGCTGGCCACTTTGGGCATCGGCATGAGCTCACCAATCCGGCCGGTGGAGCAGACCAGAAAGGCCGCGTCGGGAGCGCCAATCGCTTCGGCTGAAAGTTTCGCGATGAGCGCCGCATCGAGGTCGCCTTGTTGCGAGGTGCAAGCATTCGCATTACCACTGTTCCCAAAGATACCGCGGATCTTATCAGCCGAAGCCGCCAAGATCTTCTGCGAAAAACGGACCGGAGCGGCCTTGACGTCGTTCGTCGTGAAAACGCCCGCCGCCGCGCACGGCTGATCCGCCACGATGAGCATCAGGTCGAGACGCTCGACTCCTTTGTTGCGAATATCGCAACTGGTAGCCCCGACCCGGAAACCAGGGACATCAGAAATTCCTGGCGAATCTTGAGTGATGACGATCGACATGGGAAATCAACGGAGTCCTTCGGCCTCATCCCAACCCATCATGAGGTTGAAATTTTGAACGGCTTGGCCGCCCGCACCCTTCAGCAGATTATCAATCACCGAGGTGATGATCAGGTTGCCGGTCCGGGGGTCGGCGACGACCGAGCAAGCGACCCGATTCGTACCTGCAACGTGCGCGGTGTCAGGGAAATCGCCCGACTTGAGTAAAATCACGAAAGGCCGGCCAGCATAGGCCTTCTGCCAACAAGCCTCCACCTGGGCCGCGGTCACGCCCGCGGCAGGCACCACGATGGTCGTAGCGATACCCCGATGCATCGGAGCTAGGTGAGGGCTGAACTGGACGACCACAGGGCTGCCTGCGGCCGCCGAGAAGGCTTCCTCGATTTCGGCGATATGCCGATGTCCCGGGATACCGTACGCCTTCATCGAGCCGTCCCGCTCACAGAAGAGAAGGCCGACGTCGCTTTTCTTCCCTGCGCCGGAGACGCCGCTGTAAGAATTGATCACCAACCGGCCGGGCTCAGGCTTGATCAAGCCTGCCCGCAGCAACGGCACCATCGGCACCTGGATGCTGGTAGGGTAACAACCCGGACAGGCGATGAGCTTTGCCGTCTTCCAGCTATCGTCGGCCTGCAGCTCTGGGATGACATACCGGGCTTCTGCCGCCAGCGCCGGCGCCGGGTGTTCGTGTCCGTAATATTTCTTATAAGTTCCTAAATCCTTCAGCCGAAAATCCGCGGACAGATCCAAGACCCGCTTGCCCGCCGCGACGAGCGGGGCGGCGTATTCGGCGGCGATCCCATGCGGGAGGGCCAAAAACCAGACAGCCACATCGGACTTTGCGCACTCTTCCGGCGAGGAAGCGCTGAAGACCAGCGTCGGACTCACGATTCCCCGCAGCCGCGGCAGTTCGTCCGCGACGAGTTTACCTGCCAGCGTGCGCGAGCAAACCGCGGCCAATTGGACTTGGGGGTGCCGGGCGAGCACGCGGACGAGTTCTTCCCCGGTGTAGCCCGAAGCGCCGACGATGCCGACCTTGGTCAGGTTGTGGGACATAGCTTGAGTATGGAATTATTAGATGACGAATGAGTGATTGGACACAGAAAACTAGGCAACAAAAAGGCCCCGGATGTCCGGGGCCTTGATCGGTTCCTGTCTCGAGGCGGTTTACCGCTTGGAGAACTGGAAACGCTTACGGGCACCTGGACGGCCGGGCTTCTTACGTTCGCGCATACGACCATCGCGGGTAAGGAGGCCTTCTTTCTTCAAAGGAGCGCGGAGGGTGGCATCCATTTTCTGGATCGCCCGAGCCAAGCCATGCGAAATCGCACCCGCTTGACCGTTAGGGCCGCCACCGATGACGTTGACGGAGATATCCAGCTGACCTTCGAGGCCAGCGATACGGATCGGAGCCGTAGCCGCCTTGACGAGGGCTTCGGTGTAGAGGTACTCCTCGGCAGGCTTGCCGTTGATGGAAATAGAACCAGTACCGCGGGAAAGGCGGATACGGGCCGAGGCGGTCTTACGACGGCCGACGGCGGTGATGGCTGGGGACTTGGCGCTCATTGCAAATTAGGCTTATCGATTAACCCTTGAAAGGGATCGGGTTGGACGCGGCGTGGTCATGCTTGTCGCCGGCGTAAACGCGGAGCTTAAGGAGCATCTCGTTAGCGAGACGGTTCTTAGGGAGCATACCTTTGACGGCATGGGTCACGATAAACTCAGGACGTTTGGCGCGCATTGCACCGACGCTGGTACGGTAAGCCGTACCCACCCAACCGGTGTAGAACATGTAGGTCTTGTCTTCTTCCTTAGAGCCCGAAAGACGGACTTTGTCGGCATTGATGACAATGACGTAGTCACCCGTGTCCACGTGGGGGGTGTAAGTGGGCTTGTGGCGGCCGCGGAGGATATTGCTGATTTTGACAGCGAGGCGGCCGAGGATTTGATCCTTGGCGTCGACGACGTACCAGGTCTTGTCCTTGAGCTGCACGTTCTTGGCTAGCGTGGTCTTCATAAAGAGGGAAAGCGGGAACATGAGAAAGCGACCCCCTCCGTCAATACCCGAATGCACCTTGCACCCCCAACAGGTGAAATAGACCAAAAACAAGGGAGGCGCAGCCTAAACTGCGCCTCCCGGCTGACCCTCCCATTAAAGGGTGGGCTTAGAACTTAAAGGTAGCGAAAACGCGGTACCAGACCGAGGAACCGCCGGTCTTAGGCTGTCCGTCGGTATTATAGGCGTAGCTGATGCCGGCGCCAAGCTTGGCACCCTGGCCGACAGCACGGGTCACATCGGCCGAGGCGCCGAGGTAAAGGTAGGAGTTCTTTTCACCAGCAACCTTATCAGCCTTGGTGGCGTTCAAGAAGCCCGCATAAGCCTTGGTTTCGATATCAAAACCAGCCAGACCGACATTAGCACCCGCGAAGGTCTTCGAGCCAGCGAACTCGAGCACATACTGCTTCTGGTCGAGGCTGTAGTAGAGGTAAGCGGAAGGCTTGAAGTTAGCGTTCGAGAGCGTGAGGCCAGCGTAGATTTCACGATCCGAGGTCAGTTGCGAATAGCCATTGGCTGCGATCGTGTGCGCGGTGGCGGCGGTCGAGCGCTGGATGCCCACGTCGACGGAACCGAAGGAAGAGTCGGTCTTGGCACCGAAGGTGTAGGTGCGCTCGAAGGTGTCGGCATTATAGAAATTGCCGTAAACAGAAACGCCGGAGAAACCTGGGACGTTATACTCGAGGGTCAGCGCCGACTGGACAAGGCCTTCCTCGGAGGAGCGTTCCATGCCGCGGTAAACGTTTTTGCTATCCCAGGCGAAACTGCCCCGGAGGGAGAGATCGTGGGAGGCGACGGCTACGGGAGCAGGCGCGGCGGACTGAGCGAAGCTGACGCTGAAAGAAGCGAGAGCGAGGGCGGTGAGGGTGTGCTTCATGGTTGAGTTATGAGACTCATCTTTTTGCCAAAAAAAAAGCTGATGGCAAGCCCCAAGGAGAGGCCAGCCATCAGCAAAATGAGGGGCTCCAAGCGGAGCCGACGCACTACATTGCGGCGATGATCGCGTCGCCGAACTCGGAACACTTGATCTCCGTCGCACCCTGCATCTGTCGGGCGAAATCGTAAGTCACGCGGCCACCACCGATGGCGCCATTCAGACCCTTCAAGACCAAGTCAGCTGCTTCCACCCATCCCATATAACGAAGCATCATTTCGCCCGAAAGGACGACGGAACCCGGATTGACGACATCTTTGTTCGCATACTTGGGAGCCGTGCCGTGGGTCGCTTCAAAAATGGCGTGGCCCGTCAGATAATTGATATTTCCGCCCGGGGCAATCCCGATACCGCCGACCTGCGCCGCCAAGGCATCGGAGAGATAATCACCATTGAGATTAAGGGTGGCGATGACGTCGAAGTCGGTCGGACGTGTGAGAATTTGCTGCAAGGTGATGTCCGCGATCGCGTCCTTGATGATTAGGCCTGCGCCAGGCTTGCCTTCGGGAATCTTGCACCAAGGTCCGCCATCGATTTCGACGGCGCCAAACTCGCTCTTCGCCAAATCATAACCCCACTTCATGAAGGCGCCTTCGGTGTACTTCATGATATTGCCTTTATGCACGAGCGTCAGCGACTTGCGCTTGAACTCGATGGCATACTGGATCGCAGAACGGATCAGGCGCTCGGAGCCCGGACGGCTGACGGGCTTGATGCCCAAGCCTACCGTGGCGGGCTGCTCTTCGCCAAAGCGGATTTTCTTAAACTCCTTGGGGAAGTTTGTCTTGATGAAATCCAGCGTCTTCAGGGCGATTTCGGATCCGGCTTCGAAATCGATGCCAGCGTAGATATCTTCGGTGTTTTCGCGGAAGATCACCATATCGACTTTCGATGGATTCTTGACGGGCGAAGGGACGCCAGTGAACCACTGCACGGGACGCAGGCAAACGTAGAGGTCGAGTTGCTGGCGGAGCGCCACATTAAGAGAACGGATACCGCCGCCGGTCGGAGTGGTGAGCGGCCCCTTGATCCCGACCAAGTAATCACGGAAAGCAGTCAGAGTCTCTTCGGGCAGCCAGTTTCCCGTCTGCTTGAACGCTTTTTCGCCGGCAAGTACTTCGTGCCAATGAATCTGGCGCTTATCCGCGTAAGCCTTGGCCACCGCAGCGTCGAAGACCCGGACGGAAGCACGCCAGATATCCGGACCCGTTCCGTCGCCCTCGATGAAAGGGACAATCGGCTGACTTGGGACATTCAGTTTACCATTTGCAATGGTGATTCGGCTGGCGCCGGCGGGGATAGGGGAACTCATGGGTCAAAGGGTGATAACAAACCGTGTTCGGGGGGATGGTTTCAAGCCTATACGATTAAAGAAGGTGGAGAAAAGAAAAGGACCCCCTTGCGGGGGTCCTTGATTTAACCGGGAGTGCCGGCGCCATCCGTCACGAATGACGGAAAAGACTAGGAAGAATTACTTCTTCTTAGCTTTGGTGGCTTTTTTGGCGCTCTTTTTAGCAGCAGCCTTCTTTTTTGCCATAGTTTTTTCCTTAGTTTGGATCGTTGTTGGGTTAGAGGGCAGCGCCTGCAGCGCCACCCTGACGATTCGCCCTACACTGACCCGCGCATGCTTTGCTTGGCGGGTAATACGAGTGCGGAGCTCCGACGGTACGCGGAAAGAAACTTGGCGAGAACGAGAAGGCTCGATCGCCGGGCGAGAGTCATCGAAACAATCCAGCGCGTGCCGGATGACTTCGCTGAGCGTGGTGAAACCGGACCGATGCTGAAAGGCGATCGCTTCAGAGTGCAACTTCGGGGGAAGGGACACGGTGATGAGACTTTCGCTCGGGGTTTCGGTTCGGTTCGTCACGTTTCGGTTAACTCTTAGTAAGATTGATAATCATAATCCGCGCTTGCGCAAGCGGAAATTTACATACCGCCAGACGACGCATCACGCGCAGAAAAAATCCACCTGAAATCTGCGCGCGTAAATATGATTTCACTACGCGATGCGGACGTCACGCCGACGGTTGACGACAAGTTATAACTTAAATAACTTCCGGCCATGTCCGCACACCATCACCCCGAGGAAGATCACGCGGGCGAATGGCGCGGACTTGCGACTTTAGCCTTTGTTTGCGGGCTCGGAGGCATCGCGGCGCTCCTTGCACATTCCTCCGGTGCAGCACCCTGGATAAGCTATCTCCTGGCGGGCGGCGCGAGTCTGGCCGGCGGCTGGGAAGCCGCGGAAGAAGGTTGGCATGCGCTTCGTTGGCATCGCCGTGTCGACGTCCACACGCTCATGCTTTTGGCGGCGCTCGGCGCTTGGATTGTCGGTCGGCCGTTGGAAGGCGTGCTGCTGTTGTTCCTCTTTTCGACCGCCGGAGCGATCGAACATTACGCCATGGACCGCACCCGCGGCGCCATCGATGCGTTGCTTGATCGGGCGCCGAAGAAAGCCCGGCAAATCACCGCCGAAGGTAATGAAATCGAGGTTCCGGTCGCTGGCCTCCGGCCTGGAGACCGTGTTGTCATCCTCCCAGGAGAACTGGTGCCGGCGGACGGCAAAGTCGAATCCGGCGAGAGTGCGATCGATGAATCGACCCTCACCGGGGAAGCCAAACCTGTCGACAAACAGACCGGAAGCGACGTTTCGGGCGGTACGCTTAATTCCTGGGGCAGATTGATTGTGCGCGTGACCAAAGCCGAACAAGACAGTGCTCTTCACCGCATCGTTAAGCTCATCCGCGAGGCCCAAGAGAGCAAGGCGCCGGCCCAGCGCGCCATTGATCGCTGGGGCGACATCTACGCCATTTTCACCCTCTCCGCTGCCGCCCTATTCTTCATCGTTCTGCTGTCTACGGGCGTTTCCGCCATCGGCGATGACCGTTCAGCGCTTTACCGTGCCATGACGCTACTGGTCGTGCTTAGCCCCTGCGCCCTCGTGCTTTCGGTGCCCTCCGCCGTGCTGGCGGCCATCGCCGCCGGCGCGCGTCATGGCATCTTATTCCGAGGTGGCGCGGCCGTAGAACGCCTAGCGGACGTTGATTGCATCTGCTTTGATAAGACCGGGACACTGACCGCCGGAGAACCCGAAGTCGCGGCCTTGGAAGTTTTCCCCACGACGGCTGACCGCCGCCGCGCGCTGAGTGCATTCCTGTCGCTTGAAGCAGGTACCACCCACCCTTTTGCAGCCGGTATCGTCCGCGCCTGTCAAAACGAGGGTGCCGTCATGCTGGCAGTCAAAGGGCTGTCTAATTCACCCGGACAAGGGGTTTCAGGCGCAGTCGAAGGGACACGCTGGAGCGTCGGGACGCGTGAATTCACCGGAAGTCATGAACTTGCCGGAGCCGGAGTTCCTGCTGGAGCCATTGTCAGCGAGGTATGGGCCTCTGATGGCACCGTAACCATTCGCGCCACTCTCGTTGACCGCATCCGTCCGGAAAGTGCCCCCACCCTCGCCTCTCTGCATACCCGAGGCATCCGCACCATGATGCTGACGGGAGACCGCGAAGAGGCCGCCGCGGTGGCCGCCCGACAAGTCGGAGTGCAAAGCTACGCTGCCGCTCTCACCCCTGACGCCAAAATGGCTGCCATCCGTCGGCTGTCGTCCGAAGGCCATGTCGTAGCCATGGTAGGCGATGGCGTAAACGATGCCCCAAGCCTTGCCGCCGCCGATGTGGCCGTGGGCATGGGCGGACGTGGTAGTGATGCCGCCCTTGAATCCAGCGACGTCGTCCTGACGGACGATCGAATTGGTCGCCTTGTCGACGCCATCGAGCTTAGCCGAAGCGCACGGGCCGCGATTCGCTTTAATGTCATCCTTTCCATCGGGGCGGCCCTAGGGATGGCCGTGACCGTCATCCTGTCACCAGGAGTCCCACTTACCATCGGCGTCATGGTCCACGAAGGCAGCACCGTCTTGGTCTGTCTGAATGGCCTGCGCCTCCTAACCCATCGTCCCGTTCGCCGCTAAGGCACAAAAAGGGCGCCACTCCGAGAGGGGCGCCCTTTAAAAGCAGGATTAACCCCGAGACTTAGCGTAGCTCCTTGCCGGCGCCATCGAAGAGCTTGAAGGCTTCGATGCTATAGGCAGGATCAGGCTTAGTACCCAGACGCACCTTACAGGACTTCATCAAGTCACGGAAGAACTCGCGGTCCTCGGTCACGATGCGGTCTAGGTTGATTGGGTGAAGCAGGATGTTGATTTCAAGCTCCTTGTCGGGTCCGTAAGTCTCGCGCAATCTGCGAATCGTGCTGAGCAATTTGCGTTGGATTTCGACGGAGACCGTCCGCGGGTTCTTTACGATGCCGCGACCTTGGCAATGCGGACAAGCCGTATACATCGAGGTCGTATTCGACTCGGTGTGGCGTTGCCGGGTCATCTGGAGAACGCCTAATTGCGAAATAGGAAGAATCTGGTGCTTGGCCCGGTCGCCCTCCATCGCCTCGCGCATGGTGTCATAGACCTTCTTACGGTCCTTAGGGTTCTTCATGTCGATCGTGTCGACCATAATGAGACCGCCTAAGTTGCGGAGTTGGATTTGACGTGCGGCTTCGGTGACGGCTTCAAGGTTCGCCTGAACGATATAGTCCTTACCGTCCTTGGTCGCACCACGATGGGAGCCCGTATTGACGTCGATTGCCGTGAGAGCCTCGGTTTCGTCGATGACGATTTCACCGCCGCTGGGCAACGGCACGCGACGTTGGAAGAGCTGCTCAATCTGACGCTCGATGTTATACCGCTCAAAGACGGGAATCGGGTCGTTATAAAGCTCCACGCGAGAGCGCGAACGAGGTGAGATTTCGCCGACCAACTCCTGGACGAGCTTAAAGTCTTCTTCATTATCGACCAGGATACGGTCAACTTCTTCGGTCAAGAAATCGCGTACCGTACGCTCGATCAGCCCAGGCTCGCTATACAACAAGATAGGCTTGCGCTCGGGAGCGTTGATTTTTTCGACGATTGCCTGCCAGCGACGAAGCAAGACGTGCAAATCGCGCACGAACCAGCGGGCCTGTTTGCCTTCGCCCGCGGTACGGATGATGATGCCCATGCCTTCAGGGATGGTCAGCGAACGGAGGATATCTTTTAGCCGTTCGCGCTCTGATGCTTCTTCAATCTTACGAGAAACGCCGCAAGCTCCACTGAAAGGCATCAAGACGAGGTAACGGCCCGCCAAGGCGATATTGGTCGTCGAACGCGGACCCTTGGTCCCGATCTGATCTTTGACGACTTGGATGACAATATCTGAGCCGGCCGGGAAAAGCTGGGGGATGTCCTTGGCCTGGTAGCGAGCCTTACGCTGCTTTTGTTCGGCGGATTCGTTATCCCGGATGAATTCTACCTGCGAGTCATTGGCAGCTGGGAGCATGTCCCAGTAGTGCAGGAAAGCATTCTTAGGTTGGCCGATATCGACGAACGCGGCCTTGAGTCCGGCTTCGAGATTTTGGACGCGACCCTTGAAGATCGAGCCCACCATGCGAGTCTCGCCCTTGTGTTCGATTTCGAACTTATCGAGCACGCCATTGGTCAGCAAAGCGACTCGCTTCTCCAAGGTCTCGGCATTGATCACCAACTCTCGATAGACCGCCCGGTCTTTGGAGAAATGCTTTACGATGCGCTGCAGGAGCGGGAGCTCCTTGCGACGACGGTCGGCATCCTCCGCCAGCTTATGCTGGTCAATCGGAGAGGTTTGTTCACCGCCTTCCGGCAGTTCATCTTGGATATCTTCAGGTTCAGTATTATTGTCGGGCATCTCGGTCAGGCGGTTAAGCCGGTTGCCGGAGAGCCTCCGCCTTCGCCGCCATCAGCCGAATGCCGATGAACGCTCTGGACTAGTCCAAGGAGCAGGAAACAGCTAAGTACGAAAGACCCTCCGTAGCTAAGAAAAGGAAGGGGGACCCCAGTGACGGGCATCAGATCGATGTTCATGCCGATATTAATGACGACGTGGGTGCCGAGCACCACCGCCGCCCCGATCGCCAACAGCGCGCCGAACCGATCGGCCGCCATGGAGGCCGTGCGCACGACCCGCCAGAACAAGAGAGCAAATGCACCAATCACCAAGAGTCCGCCCGTGAGGCCGATCTCCTCGGCCATCCCGGAAAATAGAAAGTCGTTATGCGCGGCGGCTTCCGGCAAATAACCGAAACGCGCTTGCGTGCCATTTCCGATACCTTGACCGCTGACCCCGCCCCGACCGACCGCGATGACGGCTTGCCGGACATTCCAAGTCACGCCCAAGCCGCGAGGATCAATCACCTGAGGAGCGACAAAAGACATGATGCGCTCGCGCTGATAATCTTTTAACAAGAAAAACCAGGCGTTTTTTTCGTGATTACCTCGTACCGCCCGAGCCGGGTCGCGATCCTCAGGATGGCTTTCGGAATATTCGACAACGCCCTTGGAATATTCCCTCAGATCTAAGGCCAGAATACCCCCTAAAACAAGGGCTGACACCCCGGCCACCACAAAGAACCTGGAAGTAAGGCCGGCAACGTAGAGCAAGATAAATGAAAGCGGCAGGTAGATGAGTGCAGAACCTAAGTCAGGCTGCACAAAAATCAAGACAAACGGCACAGCAGCGGCCCCCAAAGCCTTCACGACAGTCAGCCATGTCGCACGGAAACTCCCGATCGGCAAACGCGATAGCAAAGCGGCTAAAAAAACCAAGGCCCCGACCTTCGCGAATTCCGAGGGCTGCAGGGAGAACGGACCGAAATCCATCCAGCGCCGAGCCCCATTGATACTTCGGATAAAACTACCCAAATCGGCTTTCAAAATAGCACAGAGAGCAATCGGCAGAAGCAAAGAGACGCCCACCAGGTAAATCCGGCGAGCATGGATCTGGATCAACCGGTAATCGACCGAAGAAACCGCCCAATACGCAACCCAACCCAAGGCGATAAAAACCATCTGCGAGCGGTAAAAGCCCGTGTCTTTCGCAATTCCCGCGGAATGAATGGCGACCACCCCCAATGAGCTCAGAAGAGCGATGACCACGACCTGCGTCCAATCCGTCCGCCAGGCAAAATTAGCAAATTTATCCCACCAGATAGCGGCCGAGGATCGCTCGTCTTCTAGGAGGTGGGACATGCCCTTAGGCAACCCAGATTGGGCTGGGGTGGCAAGGCGAACCTCCCGAAAGGGCTTGCGACTAAGCCTCCGAGCGTAAGCGTATGACCCCCGGAACCTCCGGTAAGCACTAAGCCTTCCTTCTGTGGCCGCTGACCAAAGCATTCTCGCCTCCGTGGCCTTCTCCTCCGGGGCAATCGTAGCCTATGCGGTGGCAAAGTGGCGGGAAAACACCCTTGGAGCCCTCCGCGACTCCCGTTTGCGCACCGAAGTCGAATTAGCCCGGCGCGAAGCGACCGTCGAGGCTTCCGAGCTTCACGCCATGGCCGAGACCGAAAAACGCGAGGCGAACCAGCTCAAGGCGGCCGCCGAAATCGAAGCCCATCTTGCCGCCGAACTTAAGGCTGAAAGCGAACGCCAACGCGACTTCTTAGGCCGCGAACTTCAACGCCTTTCCGGCCTCAACCCCGAAGAAGCACGCAAGCTCACCATCGATACCCTTCGCAAGGAATATCAGGATGAAGCCCAGCACCTGCGCCGCGAATTGCTCGATCAGGTCGAACAAGATATTTCGGACGAAGCCCGGCGCAAATTACTTTCGGCGATGCAGCGGCTGACGACGCAAACCACGCAAGATGCGACCACCGTCGCCGTCTCGCTGCCGGGTGAAGAAATGAAGGGGCGCTTGATCGGCCGCGAGGGGCGCAATATCCGCACGTTCGAGCAGACTACCGGTGCCACCCTGCTCATCGACGAAACTCCCGGAGTCGTGTTGATTTCCTGCTTCGATCCGGTGCGCCGCGAAATCGCGCGCATCGCGCTCGACCGCATCGTCAAAGACGGTCGGATCTCGCCGGGTCTTATCGAAGACACCGTCCGCACCTCCTCAGAAGAGGTAGTAAAACAAGCCCTAAGACACGGTCGTGACGCCGTTCGTGACCTCGGATTACCTCCGATGGATCCGTCCGTCGAAGAACTCTTGGGCCGTTTACATTTCCGACTTTCGGCCAACCAAAATACGCTCGCCCACTCCATCGAGGTCGCCCAACTCTGCGCGATGTTGGCCGCAGAAATCGGCATTGATCCCGTGCCCGCGAAGCGAGCCGGACTTCTTCACGATATCGGCAAAGCCATCGAAGCCGAATCAGGCAGTAGCCACGCCCTCGCTGGAGCCGCCCTGCTCCGCCGCGTCGGCGAAGATCATCGCGTCGTGAATGCCGTTGCCGCCCACCATCGCGAAGTCGAAGCCGAAAGCTTATACGCGCCTTTGGTCATGATCGCTGACTCAGCCTCGGGCTCACGTCCAGGCGCTCGCGCTTCCACGCTGGAGAGCTACGCGCAACGCGTGAAACGCCTGGAAGAAGTCGCCCTGACTTTCGAAGGGGTCAGCGAAGCCTTTGCCTTCCAGTCCGGACGAGAACTTAGGGTCATTGTTGATCCAGGTAAAATCGATGACTTTGGTGCGACCGAACTCGTCCGCCGCATCCGCCTTAAGGTGGAAGAGACTCTTTCTTATCAAGGAACGGTCAAAATCGTGCTTATTCGTGAACAAAGGTTCACTGAAGAGGCCCGCTAAGGGACTTTCTTGTTGTTAATCAATAGGGGGTACTTATTCACATAGGTTCCGGTAATCACCCCGAGAGCAATTTCGGTATCCCCAAGGAGGTTCGTCCTCCGTCACCAAGGGGCCGACAAACGCGTGGCGTCTCCACTACGGAAACGTCCCGCATCACACCGGCCAGCCACAACGAAGGCTGCCCAAAAAAAGAAACATGAGCCAACCAGAAACCCAGGGCCAGGAGCCAGTCTCCGCCCAACAGCCCGCCGCGGACGCAGGCGCCAATGAAGTCCGCACCCCCGCACCCCGCATCAACGAAGCCAAGTTAGAGTCCGCTCACGCGGAACTCCCTCCGCTTTCAGTGATCGGAGCAACCGCCGAACCCGCCGCCAAACCCGGCACCATCGTCGCCCCGAAGCAATTCGGTCGTCGTGGTGTTCCTCGCGGCGCCGCCCCCACCGCTAACGGTCCAGCCGCACGTCCAGTCATGGGCGTCGTCGAAAACCCCGCTGATCTCACCGAGACTATCTCCGGTGCCTTAGCACAGCAACCCGCGCCCCAGCGCGAGCCTCGTGAACAACGCGAACCCCGTCAACCTCAAGAGGGCGCTCCCACCGGAGACCGTCCGCAGGTCGAAGATCGTCCGCGTCGCGAACCCCGCCAGGAAGGAATTCCTCAAGGCGATCGTCCTCGCTATGAAGACCGCCCTCGTCGTGAGCCTCGTCAAGACGGCGCACCTCAAGGCGATCGTCCTCGTTTCGAAGATCGTCCTCGCCGCGAACCTCGTCAGGAAGGAATTCCTCAAGGCGATCGTCCTCGCTATGAAGACCGCCCTCGCCGTGAGCCTCGTCAAGCCGGCGCACCTCAAGGCGATCGTCCTCGTCGCGAAGAACGTCCTCGCATCCAAATCGAGCCCGTCGTCATCCCCGTCCAAACTCCGATCGGCTTTTGGGCGACCCTGAAACGCAAGCTCGCTACGCTCTTCGGCATCCCCGACAAGGCCGTATTTGTTCCTTCCGAACGTCCGGCTCAAGCTCGTGGCGATTCCCACGGAGAACGTAACGATCGTGGTCCTCGCGGCCATTCTCGTGGCGGCCCACGCGGTGATTCCCGCGGCGGATCCCGTGGCGGCCCACGCGGCGGACGAGGCGACTTCCGCGGAGAACGCGGTCCTCGCAACGGCCCTCGCGAAGGCTAAATCTAACGGGGGCGCCAATCGGCGCCCCCGCTTCTTTTCCCCAATATGCTCCAGGTCGCGCGCATCATCGGAGGA
>Ga0214919_10001209_pt1 | contig 42977 bp, 40 predicted proteins | sample LL1503_MetaG_FD_177994 | JGI IMG/M metagenome (GOLD analysis project Ga0214919, IMG submission 177994) | Freshwater microbial communities from Lake Lanier, Atlanta, Georgia, United States - LL-1503 | ecosystem: Environmental > Aquatic > Freshwater > Lake | place: USA: Georgia | collected... | reverse complement strand
CGGCAAATCCCCACCGAGCAAGTGCTGAAGATGGCACATCAAATCGATCAATACAAAGGCATGCTTTACAACAAAGTTGCTTAAAACGAATAGAAAACATTAAAGTTTTTCTTCACGCAGTCGATGCATTGAGTAACAGAAAGAAAAAACTTTTTGTAACGGTAGATAAAGAGAATCCTCTCTCTACCTTGTTTGACAAGTTTGATTTATCTACCGTTATTTTTTTGGAGAACCGTTATGCCAGTTATCAATACAAATACGAACGCAGCCTACGCACAGGACGCGCTCAAGGTCAATTCCAAGGTCATGGGAACCGCCATGCAGCAGCTTGCTACGGGTAACCGTATCAATGCCGCTAAGGACGATGCTGCCGGCCTGTCTATCAGCCAAAACATGACTTCCCAGGTGCGCGGCCTAAATCAGGCGGTGCGCAACCTCAACGACGGCGTTAACCTTCTTCAAACGGCTGATGGCGGCTTGGTCGAGACCAGCAATATGCTCCAGCGCATGCGCGAACTGGCTGTCCAATCTTCCAATAGCACCAACTCCACCAGTCAACGCCTTTACCTGAATAACGAGTTCAACTCGCTGACTACTGAGATCAACCGTATCGCTAGCGGCACGACCTGGAATAACGCCTCAGTTTACAGCGGCACCTTGTCGTTCCAAGCAGGCATGAACTCCGGTAATATTATCAATATCACGATCCCTGCTGCGGACTCTGTGACTATCGGTTTAACCGGCACGCCCACGATTTCAACGTTTACTGGCGCGCAAGCCTCCATAACATTGCTCGATAATGCTATTGATGCTGTCAACTCTTCACGCAGCACGATGGGTGCGGTGATGAACCAATTGAGCTACTCGGCAGACAACTTGACCAACATCTCGACCAATATTGCCGCCTCGCGCAGCTCAATCATGGATACTGACTACGCCACTGCGTCTGCCACCCTGTCTAAGTCTCAAATCGTGCAGCAAGCAGCTACTGCCATGCTGGCGCAAGCCAACCAACAGCCCCAAAGCGTGCTCTCGCTGATTAAATAATTCTGCTGCCAACATTTCTAATTTTTTTGGAGAATTCCAATGCCAGTTATCAACACTAATACGAATGCGGCATACGCACAGGATGCGCTCAAGGTCAACAGCAAGACCATGAGCAGTGCCATGCAGCAACTCGCTACAGGTAGCCGTATCAACGCGGCGCGTGACGATGCCGCTGGCTTGTCGATCAGCCAGAACATGACATCTCAGGTACGTGGACTGAATCAGGCGGTGCGTAATGCGACTGACGGCATCAATTTGTTACAAACTGCGGACGGTGGCCTAGTGGAAACCAGCAATATGCTGCAGCGTATGCGGGAACTGGCAGTCCAGTCTTCTAACGGAACCAACTCATCCAGCCAGCGTCTGTATCTCAACAATGAGTTTGCCTCTCTGACCACAGAGATTAACCGCATCGCCAGTGGAACGACCTGGAATAACTCCGTCCTATACGGTACCTCATTAACATTCCAAGCAGGAATGAATGCCGGTAATGTGATATCCGTAACGATGGGCGCCATGGACGCAGTAACTATCGGAGTTAGTGCTCTGACCACTATTTCAACGTTTGCCGGCGCTCAAACGGCAATCACGCTCCTGGATGGCGCAGTGGACACCGTCAACTCAGCGCGTAGCACCATGGGCGCAATAATGAACCAATTGAGCTACTCGGCGGACAATTTGTCCAATATTTCGACCAATATTGCCGCTTCACGCAGCGCTATCTTGGACACGGATTACGCCACGGCATCGTCCCAGCTCTCAAGAAGCCAAATCATTCAACAAGCTGCCACAGCGATGTTGGCCCAGGCGAACCAACAACCTCAAAGCGTGCTGGCACTTCTAAAGTAATTTCGCATAATGAAATTGTGACCATCAGCACTCCATGATGAAGACCCGCCAAACGGCGGGTTTTTTTATGGAAGGGCAAGAGGAGAGGCAAATAATTGCCGAAATTTGTTGGCACGTGTATTGCTTATATTGGGGGGTAGACCCTTCGTGTCCGATTTCTGACGTGGGGTTCTCAACAAGTTGGCCTTCAATTAAGGCTTGAATTTAATTTTTTGGAGAACCGTAATGCCAGTTATCAACACCAACACGAACGCAGCCTATGCACAGGATGCGCTCAAGGTCAATTCCAAGGTCATGGGAACCGCCATGCAGCAGCTTGCTACGGGTAATCGTATCAATGCCGCTAAGGACGATGCTGCCGGCCTGTCTATCAGCCAAAACATGACTTCCCAGGTGCGTGGCCTAAACCAGGCGGTGCGCAACCTCAACGACGGCATCAACCTGCTGCAAACGGCCGATGGCGGCTTGGTCGAGACCAGCAATATGCTTCAGCGCATGCGCGAACTGGCTGTCCAATCGTCCAACAGCACCAACTCCGTCAGTCAGCGCGCCTACCTCAACAATGAGTTCCAATCGCTGACCACCGAGATCAACCGTATCGCCAGCGGCACGACCTGGAATAACGCTGGCGTGTACAACGCCAGCTTGACATTCCAGGCCGGCATGAACGCCGGAAATTTAATCAGTATTTCCATTCCAGCTATGGACGCTGGTGGCATTGGCGTGAGCGGCGCGACGATTTCCACATTTGAGACCTCACAAGCATCCATTAGTGCGCTGGATGTTGCCATAGACAAAGTCAACTCTTCACGCAGTACCATGGGTGCGGTGATGAACCAATTGAACTACTCGGCAGACAACTTGACAAATATTTCGACTAATATTGCCGCCTCGCGCAGCTCCATCATGGATACTGACTACGCCACTGCGTCTGCCACCCTGTCCAAGTCCCAAATCGTGCAGCAAGCGGCCACCGCCATGCTGGCGCAAGCCAACCAGCAGCCCCAAAGCGTGCTCTCGCTGATTAAGTAAACATGCAGACTGCCGTCTTTCGGACTTGAAAAAACCCGCCGATGGCGGGTTTTTTCATATCCACAATGGATGGCGACGGAAAAAAATTGCCGGAATTAATGGCACATATATTGCTTTTACTAATCTGCTGACCGTGACGTCCTCTTTTCGACACCCCGGCTGCCATGACTTCGGCCTACTTGCTGAAGTTTATTTTTTTTAATTTGGGGAACTGATATGCCCGTTATTAATACCAATACCGCTTCGCAGTATGCTCAAGATGCGCTCAAGGTCAACGCCAAAGCCATGAGCAATGTTATGCAGCAGCTTTCCACTGGAAGCAGGATCAATGCCGCAAAGGACGATGCTGCCGGCCTCTCACTTTCGCAAAATATGACCTCGCAAGTTCGTGGCCTAAATCAAGCGGTGCGCAACGCGAATGACGGCATCAACCAATTGCAAACCGCTGATGGCGGCCTGGTAGAGACAGGGAATATGCTTCAACGGATGCGCGAATTGGCAGTGCAATCCTCCAACAGCACAAACTCAACAAGCCAGCGCCTGTACCTCAATAATGAGTTCAACTCGCTTACTATCGAGATCAACCGCATCGCGAGCGGCACTACCTGGAATAATTCCAGCCTTTATGGCACATCCTTGACATACCAAGTGGGTATGAACGCCAGTAATTTAATCGCCATTTCGGTTGCTGCTACTGACTCTGTTACTTTAGGCCTAACCAGCGCGCCCACGATTTCAACATTTGCCGGCGCGCAAAGCGCTATTGCATTGATCGACACTGCGATTGATAGGGTGAACTCCGCTCGAAGTGACATGGGCGCGGTAATGAATCAACTGAGCTATTCCGCCGATAATTTAACTAATATCTCCACTAATATAGCAGCCTCGCGGAGCACAATCATGGATACTGATTATGCGACCGCATCCGCGCAATTAGCGAAAAACAATATTATCCAGCAGGCTGCGACCGCCATGCTAGCCCAGGCTAATCAGCAGCCACAGAGTGTTCTCAGCCTACTAAAGAGCTAGATAAATAGTTCTCTGCCTATGGCAAGTGTTTAAAAGCCCGCCTTAGGCGGGTTTTTTCACTGCCATATACATTCAAGGCTAGGGATTGCCGCTTTTTTTGGCATGAGTATTGCTTATTTAATTTGGTAGGTCCTGCGTGTCCGCAACTTGACATCAGGTTCTCATTTAATAAGTCTTTTTTGATACTCTATTTTATTTTTTTGGAGAACCGTTATGCCAGTTATCAATACAAATACGAACGCAGCCTACGCACAGGACGCGCTCAAGGTCAATTCCAAGGTCATGGGAACCGCCATGCAGCAGCTTGCTACGGGTAACCGTATCAATGCCGCTAAGGACGATGCCGCCGGCCTGTCTATCAGCCAGAACATGACTTCCCAAGTGCGTGGACTAAATCAGGCGGTGCGCAACCTCAACGACGGCATCAACCTGCTGCAAACGGCCGATGGCGGTTTGGTCGAGACCAGCAATATGCTTCAGCGCATGCGCGAACTGGCTGTCCAATCGTCCAACAGCACCAACTCCGTCAGCCAACGCCTGTACCTTAATAACGAGTTTAACTCGCTGACTACTGAGATCAACCGTATCGCTAGCGGCACGACCTGGAATAACGCTTCGGTTTACAGCGTTCCCTTGACATTTCAGGCCGGCATGAACTCCGGTAATTTAATCAATATCACGATTCCTGCTGCGGACTCTGTGGCTATCGGTTTAACCGGCACGCCCACCATTTCAACGTTTACCGGCGCGCAAACCTCCATAACATTGCTCGATAATGCTATTGACAATGTCAACTCTTCACGCAGCCAGATGGGCGCGGTGATGAACCAGTTGAGCTACTCGGCAGATAACTTGACCAACATCTCGACCAATATTGCCGCCTCGCGCAGCTCCATCATGGATACGGACTACGCTACCGCGTCTGCCACCCTGTCCAAGTCCCAAATCGTGCAGCAAGCAGCTACGGCCATGCTGGCGCAAGCAAATCAGCAGCCTCAAAGCGTGCTCTCGCTAATTAAATAAGCATCCAAGCGCACACACAAGTCACAAAAAGACCCGCCGCTGGCGGGTTTTTTTGTGCCCGCGGATGGACAGATACGGCAATACATTGCCGGACATATATGGCACAAAGATTGCTTTTATTGACCTATGAGCCTTAGTGTCCGACTTTTGACGCAAGGTTGTAAATTGACCGCATGTCAACTGCTGTGATTAGTTAACTGTTTATTGGAGATTTCAATGTCCGTCATCAATACCAACGTAAGCGCAATGTATTCTCAGAATGCAATGAAGACTAACGCGCGCGTGCAGGCGACCGCAATGGAGCAGCTATCCACTGGGGTCCGGGTCAACTCAGCCAAAGACGATGCAGCTGGACTGGCTATTGGCCAAAATATGACCTCGCAGATTCGTGGTCTGAACCAGGCAGTGCGCAACCTCAACGACGGCATCAACATGATGCAAACCGCTGAAGGCGCTATGGTGGAGCAGTCCAATATGCTGCAGCGTATGCGTGAGTTGGCCGTACAGTCCATGAACGGCACTTATTCTGACACCCAGCGCGGCTATCTTGATAAAGAGTTCCAGGGCCTGACCGAACAAATCGGACGGATCTCCAAAGATACCATGTGGAACGATCAAAAATTATTAGCTGGTGGCGGGTATCTTCATACGACAAATTCTGCAGCAATGTATGATCAAGCAGCAGTTGTGGCCACAACTTCAGGAATTGGATTATCAGGCCACTATGTTACCGGCAACAGTTATTGGCCCGTGAGCACAAACGCTTATGCTACGGGTGCCATGGTTATTCCTGCTTTATATACATCAGTCGGGGAAGTGCCAAGCCTTTATTCTGGCGTTGCAGTTGAAGTATTCACCGCATCAGGCACCTCACAAGGATGGACGGTACCAACGGCGAAGTTGCATGCAACTTTCACGGTTCAAGCCGGCAAGGACGAAGACCAAACTATTCAAGTGGACGTAGGACCGATGAATATAGATGGCTTTGGTCTGTCGGGTATAGATATTGCCACTTTTGACACGGCTACAGCCACGTTAGACAAAATATCTACAGCACTAGAGAAAATTAATAACCAACGTGCCGGCATCGGAGCGGCCATCAATCAGATGGCTTATGGTGCGGATAATTTGACCAATGTGTCGTCTAATGCAACACAATCGCGTAGTACCATTATGGATACAGACTACGCATTAGCAACCACTCAACTTGCGAAGACACAGATAATCCAGCAAGCAGCCACTGCTATGTTGGCGCAAGCAAACCAACAACCTCAGTCAGTGATGGCGTTGTTGAAGGGCTGAACTTGAATAAAAAATAAATTAGTCTCTAGCATTTAATGGCGCAGCCCAACGAGTTGGGCTGCGCCATTGTTATTTACACTCAAAAAAGCGAGTTTCGATATGAAAGACCCAAATGTACTAAATCTTGAACACATTTTGCAAAGCTTGGCGGACGAAAGCGAAAAATTACTCAAAGCAGGTACAGAGGGCGACGAATTTGGCGTTCGGACTAGCATAGACAGGATACGCCAACTAAAATCAGATATTCAGGATGTAGATGCTGAACATAAAGCATTCTTTGATTCCCAGCCCGTAGACAAACGGGCAAAAATAAGTGAGTTACTCGCGATATATAAAAAAAGCGAAGCTTTCAGAAAGGCCTGGTCACTTAGGTACAGTGAGGTCGGACCAATCAAAGTAATCATAGAACTTCCTGATGGACCAAATGGAATTCTGGATATGGTTATCCCTGAGGAATGGGACTGGAATTTTGACATCATGGTGTTTAGCAGTCTCAGCGATCAGCGGTTAGTAAAGTCACTGCTAAGCCGTGGTCAAAAACGGGCACTCCTCTTTTGCACTCATGCTCTTGATGCTTGCCAGAAGATTGAGGGTGTGACATATCTTGACGTTGAGGATCAGGTCGACAGCTATTTCTTAAGCCTCGCGCCCAACGTGCCTAGCAAATTGTTCATGATCGACAAGGTTGTAGATCTTGGCCAAGAAATAGCACCATCCGAGAAAGAAATACGCGATAGTTTTATGAAGCGAATAGACAACGCTTATGGGCGAATACATGTCAATAAGAATACTACTAATATATACGGCAGTAGATGGATTAATCAGGGTATAGAGAATCTTCCTATTATTGCAAGTCAACCCTCCATCACGCAACTTGGCGCACAAATTGCGGGATTGCCGATAGTAATAATTTCGCCCGGGCCATCATTAGATAAAAATATAGAAGATTTGAAATTAATAAAGGACCGAGCAATCCTGATCGCACCAGCACAAACAATAATTGCTTTACAAAAGGCAGATATTGTTCCGGATATAGTCATGGTTGCCGATCCTCAAGATTATAAATATTTATTTGAAGATTATGACATGTCCCCGGTTAAAGCCTTGCTCATCGGGGTATCATGCCAGCCAGATTTATATAAAGATTATCAAGAAAAGGTTATATCAACCACTGTAAATGGTCCAATCGATAGTTGGGTTTCAGATATATTTAACGACTATCCTATCAAAGGTGGAGGAGGATCCGTCTCAACACTGGCGTTTCTTACTGTGGGGCAATTAAAATGCAGCTCTATCATACTAGTAGGCCAGGACTTATCTTTCGCTGATGGAAAGCAATATTCGTCAGGATCAAAAGATGCGCATCTTTCCGTAGCGATTGACGAAAGCAATAATACATTTCGCTACAACAATACTGGTGACGTAGTAGACCCCATATTTCAAGATCTTTTAACCAAAAGCGAAAGTATGGGCATAACTACTTTACCCGGGTATTTTGGAGGTATTGTACATACGAAATTTGATTATGCCATGTTTCATGGGGAATTTGAGCGATGGGCAGGCCAGTTCCTCAAGAATTCTCCAAAACTTCGTTTATTCAACTGCACTGAAGGTGGCGCGTATATCGAAGGCTTTGAACATGTGTCACTTCGCGTTGCGGCAGCGACATTGGAGGAACAGAATTCTCCCCTAATTGATAAAAATGCATTGTTCCGATCTATTTTTGAATCAAATGATAAAAAATCTAAACTTGAACGCCTTCATAGTGCTCTAGCTGATATCATCTTAGCGATAAAAGACAGTACAAGAATAGCGTATAGATGCGAGCGACTCGCGAAAAATGAAAAAATAGGTAAAGCTCATTTGGAGGAGTTGTCAAAACTGGAGAGAGATTTAATAAAAAATATTAAAGCATCAAATTTCATTTCAGTTGCAGTACAAGACTCAATTCGTAAAACTCTGAAAATAAGTACATCATCTTCTACTTTAGAGCAAAATCTTTTAGCATCTAGATTATTATATAAGTTGATAATTGATGAATCGAGAAAGATACTGCCATTAGTATCTCAATCGCTTACTAAAGTTAAACTGCTGCTGGAGAGTATTTAGGCTTAAATTGTATATGGGATGCGTCAAGGCACGCGTCCACTTAGGCAAAATCCCTGAAAGTTGGCGGCAGGTCGGAAAAGTTGATTGCACATCCGAATCGGCATAGCTAATCGCATGCCGCGACTCATCTCACATTGTTCAGAGAACACGAAATACCAAGTGAATTGGGTTAATTTAAAAAGAGTTAAACTCTACTTATGAGTGACGCTCTATTTTTACAGAGTAAAACTGCCGTCCGAGGTGCGCGATGCGGCTATTAGTTCTGGCTGGTGGCTTTGGCACTCGGCTAAAAACGGCGGTTAATGGCATTCCCAAAGCATTGGCGCCGGTAGGTGACGCTCCATTTTTACAACTGCAATTGGAGAGTTGGCTAGCACAAGGCGTTCGGCAATTTACATTCCTGCTGCACCACCAAGCAGAGCAGATCATTGATTTCCTCCTTGCCCAAGAGTCTGGGCCCTTAAGTGCTTGCAAAGTTAACTGGCTAGTGGAAAAAAAACCTTTGGATACGGGCGGGGCCATCGCCTACGGGGTTAAGCAATTGGGTCTCAAGGAAGACTTTTTGTTCGCTAATGCAGATACCTGGTTGGGTAGCGGCATCGCAGAATTGACGCAAGCGCAAGCGCCTTCTATGGCTGTAGTTAAGCTATTGAATGTGAGCCGCTATGGCCAGGTCCAATTTGACCAGAACAAGTTAGTGCGATCGTTCACAGAAAAAAAAAATGAAAGCATGGGGGGCTGGATCAATGCCGGTATGGGTAAATTGGAGGCGGATCTATTTCTAGGATGGGATGGCAACCCTTTTTCGCTGGAGCGTGATCTTTACCCTGCATTAGTGCTAGAAAGCAAGCTAAGTGCCGTTCCATTGCGAACCGATTTCATTGATATCGGCATACCGGAAGATTACTACCACTTTTGTCGGTGGGTGACCACCGGGCGCCAATTCCCACTATGCAACTAGATAAATTTGTCGTTTCCATGGCTTCCCCTATTCGGGAGGCATTGAAACTGATTGAAGCCAATCATTACGGCATTATTTTCGTCCTTGATGCTCAGGGCGCCGTTTTTGCGATGGCAACGGATGGTGACATTCGTCGCCATTTGATGGTTGGAGGCTCGCTCAGTGATGCGATTGTTCAATGCGCAAATGCGGATTTTGTATGGGAACGACCCTCCACCCCACGCGAAATATTGCTAAAAACTCTAAACAATCGCATACGCGCCATTCCCTTGCTTGATGATGCGCGACGATTGGTTGGCCTGGTCAGTCGCGATCATATGCCCGTGCAGGCTGAAGGCGCCGTGTACGCCCGAGCACGTGCGCCCGTCCGCATAAGTTTTGGTGGGGGGGGCTCAGATTTAACCCACTATTTTTCAAGTAATGATGGCGGTGCAGTCATTAACACCACCATCTCGCTTTATAGCCACGCCACCTTGCGGATCCGCGACGATGAGCAGATCATCATAAGATCTTTGGATCTCGGCGAGACCTTACGTGCCGAGAACTTGTCTGCTGCGCTTACCGAAAATGCTAAGTTTGGTCTTATACAAGCATTACTCAGAGCTATCAATCCGGACTTCGGATTCGAACTCTACTTACATTCCGATTTCCCCATGCGATCGGGGCTAGGCGGGTCTGCCGTGGTGTCTGCTTCCCTGCTAGGCTGCTTCAATCAATTTCGACGTGACCAATGGGATTTGCACGAAGTTGCAGAAATCGCCTATCAAGCTGAGCGTCATCACCTCGATGTAGCCGGCGGGTGGCAGGACCAGTATGCAACCGTGTTTGGCGGGTTTAATTTTATGGAATTCCGCATGGAGCAGAACATCGTTCATCCACTGCGGGTGCATCCGGATACTTTGCTGGAACTTGAAGAATGTCTGGTCTTGTGCGATACGGGTACGGCGCATGATTCAGGCGATATACATCAGGACCAACGCCAACAGATGGCTTCTGCCGATATCCGTGAAATCATGGAAACCAGCGTAAAGCTGAGCTATGAAATGCGGAACGACCTGCTACGGGGACGTCTAATTCAATTTGGACAATCACTTGATAAGGCTTGGGAATTTAAGCGACAGTTCAGCGACAAAATAAGTTCAGTGCGTTTCGACAATATTTATGCCGAAGCCAAGTCGCAGGGCGCCATTGGCGGAAAGCTTTTGGGTGCCGGTGGCGGTGGATTTTTCTTGTTTTATGTTCCTCCCTACAGTAAGCACCAACTGATTGCCCACCTTGAGTCATCGGGTTTGAAAATTCAACCGTTCCGCTTTGAGCCTCAAGGCTTGCAGGCCTGGACAGTGCGCGAGCGTAGAAATGAAATTGAAGGTGACATAGTATGACATTCAAAATCGGAAAATTTGAAATCGGTAGCCCCCGGGCCTTTGTTATTGCTGAAATTGGCAATAACCATAACGGTAGCCTTGAACGTGCTATCGCGATGATCGAGAATGCGCGGGATGCAGGTGCAGATTGCGTCAAATTCCAGATGCGTCATCTTGACCAGGTGTATCGCCAGCGCAGTCTGAGTAAAAGTGGCGAGGATTTGGGCACTGAATATGTGATTGATCTCCTCAACCGATTTGAACTAAGCGTCGACGAGCATCGATGCCTTGCTGCGCATTGTGCGCAAATCGGCATCTCATACATGTGTACTCCTTGGGACGCTAAAAGCGTTGCCATTTTGGAGAGTTTTGGTGTTCCAGCGTTCAAAGTCGCCTCAGCGGATCTCACAAACTTACCACTGCTCGATGTTTTGGTTCAAACGGGAAAGCCACTCATCCTCTCGACCGGCATGAGTACCACCGAGGAGGTGAAGATCACAGTTGCCTTTCTCAGTCAACGCAAGGTTGAATTTGCATTACTTCATTGCAACAGCACTTATCCAGCACCACTGCACGACATCAATTTAAATTGGATGTCAGCTTTGCGGCAAATTCACCCTTTAGTCGGCTACTCTGGTCACGAGCGGGGAATCAACGTTTCGCTGGCAGCAGTAGCGCTTGGCGCTTCAATTATTGAGCGGCACTTTACGCTCGATCGCAACATGGAAGGCCCTGACCATGCGGCAAGCCTGACGCAAAGTGAATTTAGAGAAATGGTGAACGGAATTCGCGAGATTGAGCAGTCACTTGGGCAAGGCACTGTGCGCCAACTTTCACAGGGCGAGATGATGAATCGTGAGAATCTTGGAAAGAGTTTGGTGGCGTCAATGCGCATTAGAAAGGGAGCGGTTTTACGTGCGGACCATTTCAAAGTTCGCAGCCCAGGGCAGGGCTTGTCACCGCAGAACTACGAAGCATTGTTAGGCCGCACATTGACGCGGGATATGGATGAGGAGGATTATTTCTTTCCATCCGACCTGACCGATAAACGAACCGAACCCAAAAAGTATGGTTTTAGCCGACCATGGGGCGTTCCGGTGCGATACCACGACTTCCGTGAATACGCGGCGCGTATTGAACCTGATCTGTGGGAATTTCACCTTTCATATTCCGACATGGAATTAAATCCGGCGGAGTATTTGGATGGGCCTTATGAAGCGGATCTGGTGGTGCATGCCCCAGAGCTTTTTGCAGGCAGCCGCCTTATGGACTTGGCAACGCCAGATGAAAGCTACCGCCAAGAGTCCATAAAGGAGACGCAACGTGTGATAAATATCACCCGTGAACTAAAGCGTTATTTCCCCAAAAGCGGCCTGACACCGATCGTGGCAAATATTGGCGGATTCACCATGGATGCGCCCTTACCAGCATCGGCTATCCAAGGCTATTACGAACGATTTGCACAAAGCCTGACCGAGCTTGACATGCAAGGAGTGGAAATCATTCCACAAACCATGGCGCCCTTCCCTTGGCACTTTGGTGGCCAGCGGTACCAAAACATCTTCGTGAAAGCGGATGAGATCGTGCAATGGTGCCAAAGATTGAATCTGCGAATGTGTTTTGATGTCTCCCACACGCGATTGACCTGCAATCATTTTGGTATTGATTTTTATGCTTTCGCAGAGAAGATTGCGCCCTACTCTATTCACCTGCACCTTGGCGATGCAAAGGGCTTGAATGGTGAGGGATTGCAAATCGGAGACGGTGATATTGATTTTCCACGTTTGGGAGAAATCTTAAAGAAAGGATGCCCTTCTGCGACCTTTATCCCGGAAATATGGCAGGGACACAAAAACGGTGGTGAAGGGTTCTGGCTGGCACTGGAAAGACTTGAGGCGACACTGTGAAACAAGAAGTCATCGCCCAGATTCAAGCGTCAATTGCGGTTAAAGAAGCTGTACTTGGGGAATCGAAAATTATTGCGCAAATCGAAGAACTTGCGCAGAAATGTCTCTACAGCCTGAGGTCTGGGGGTAAAGTCATCTTTGCTGGGAACGGTGGAAGCTTTGCCGATGCGCAACACCTATCGGCCGAGTTCACTTCACGCTTTCTTTTTGATCGTGCGCCTTTGGCATCCATTGCACTGGGAACCAATAACTCTGCAATCAGCGCAATCGGCAATGACTATGGCTATGAACAGGTTTTCACCAGAGAACTCATCGCTATTGCAAAGCCAGAAGACCTGTTTATCCCGATAAGCACCAGTGGCAACAGTGCCAATATCCTGGCAGCGGTCACGCACGCACGACTGCAAGGTATTGAGACCATGGGATTGAGCGGTTTGGATGGCGGTAAATTGGTTGGCATGTGTAATTGCATTTGCGTCCCGTCAAGCGAAACCGCACGTATTCAGGAATGCCATATTCTGATTGGACATATTATTTGCGGGCTCGTTGAAGCAGAATATTTTCTAGGGAAAAATGTATGAAGCAACGTGTAGTCTTAATCATTCAGGCGCGCATGGGCTCTTCCAGACTTCCCGGAAAGTCTATGATGGACCTCGCAGGTGCGCCATTAGTGGGCCGCATTCTTGAAAGGGTCAAACGCTGTAAAAAACTTGACGACATCGTTTTAGCAATTCCCGATACAGAAAAAGATAGTGTGCTCAAGGCGCTGGGTGAAGATTACGGAATTAAGGTTTTCCTAGGTTCCGAAAATGACCTGGTTGAAAGGTATTATCAAGCTGCTTTATGGTCGAAAGCAGAAATCGTTGGAAGATTGCCTGCCGACAATTGCACACCCGAACCTGCAGAAATAGATCGAATTGTTGAACACCATTTATCGTTAGGACGGCGCGGATTTTCATCCAACCTTTCAGTGATCAACGAATCTGAGTATCCAGATGGCATTGGTGCGGAGATGTTTGATTTTTCATTGCTTGAAGAAGCCCGGAGTCGTCATCACGATCCGCGTCAGCGTGAACATGTGCATTTGAATTTCTATGACTACAGTACGGCAATGGCAGTCGACGAAAAATGGTGCCCGATTAGCACCGTGAAGTGCCCCGAAGAGTTTCGTCGGCCTGAACTAATACTGGACGTAAATACGGAATCTCAGTATCAATTTATGCGTCAATTATATGAGTATCTTTACCCTAAAAACCCGTTTTTTCATATTACTGACACTATTCAGTGGTACGACAACATATATAAAAATAGAGCGTCCTCTTAGAGGCATAAGGCAATCCTAATGAATCAATCGACTGACTACCATGATTACGTTTTTCGCGACGGAAAACTAGTCGGTGAATTTGAAGAAATGTATCGCAACAGTGCGATTACGCCATGGCATCAGGACGAACAAGCGGACTGGATCGACGTTCGCTTAACCAAAGAATTACTCAAAGATTTAGGTAAATTCGATGAAATTCATGATCTGGGATGTGGCACTGGACACTATTTGAATATAATGGCACAATATTGCCTCTCAAATAATGGGAGAAGTTATGGTTATGATATTTCCAAGACCGCTTGCGAACGCGCGACAAAGCAGTTTACGTCCAGCACATTTAGGGTGACAGATTTTACCGTTGATATTTCAAAATATGAACATAGAAGCGAAAGTGAGGAAGGGCATTGCTCACGTTTGTTCATTATTCGAGGAACATTATGGTATGTGATACCCAAGTTGCAAAAAGTAATCAAAAATCTAAAAAATATGATTAGCCTTGGGGATAGACTGCTCATAGTGCAGAATTTCCCCCCTCTCAAAGATGAATTCGTAGGTAAAGACGTACTGCCAAACCATCACGCTTTAATTGATAAATTCTCTAGCTGTTTTAAAGCTCAAAGATTTGTTTGGTACGAAGATATGAGCAAAAGAGTTAACGATAATTGGTTTATTGGTATTTTTACAAGAGCAGAGGAAATTTAAATGCAAAACGCAAGTCGATTAGTATACTTTAATGGAAAAATGGTACCTGAAAATGAGGCAAAAATATCTATTTATGACTCGGCTTTGATGTTTGGCGACATGGTCTTTGAAATGACACGATCATTTAATAAGAATCAATTTAAATTAAAAGAACATATTGATCGCCTCTATGTCGGTGTGAAGATTTTACGTATTCCATTGAAAATGACTCCTGAGGAAATGGAAGCGGCTTGCTATCAGACGATTGACGCAAACGATCATTTGTTCAAGGCGGACGACGAGCATCGCCTTATGATAGATGTTTCTCGCGGTCTTTTGGGAATCTATCAGGGAATCGAAGGATTACACCAGGGACCGAACGTCATCATTGCTGACTTCCCTCTCCGATGGACAGTGGCGACTATGGGAGGATTGTTTGATAAGGGCATTAACGCAGTTATAACCTCGCAAAGGGCAATACCAGGCCATCTGTTAGATCCGAAAATTAAGAACAGAAGCCGAATCTTCTATCTGATGGCCAATATTGAGGCGGGTCAGATTGAGGGTGACAATAACTGGGCGCTGATGCTAGATCCAGATGGTTTTGTAGCTGAAGGAACTGGAGACAACTTCTTTATTATTAAAGATGGGGTCGTAATTACACCTGAGGGACGAAATATATTACGTGGAATCTCTCGCGACTATGTTATGAAGGAATTGTGTGCGCAATTGAATATCCCTGTTATTGAGAAGAATTTCGAAGCCTATGATGTTTATACAGCCGACGAAGCGTTCATGACTGGGACACCATTTTGCATGCTGCCGGTAACGTCGTTAAACGGACTTCCAATTGGCAATGGATCAGTCGGGCATACCTTTAGTCGTCTTATTGGCCAATGGAGTTCTAACACGGGGGTTGATATTATTTATCAAATAAAGCAATGGGACAGTGAACGTGCCGATCAAAATTTAACTAATGCTCCGACTCCATACAGATTTAAGAGCAAGTGAATAAGAGAAAAAAGTTTCCAAGAGACTCGTAAGAATATAGTTGATTTTTTTATCCATGAATAAGTAAAGTCCTAAATTAGACCATTTGAAATCCGAAATCACATTTAACCGTGGAATACTAAACATTCGACTGCTACGTTATTTTAATTGCTTGCACATAAGATAATTATTCTTAAATATTTCATTAACGAGATAGGTAATATTATGAAACGTAATGTGCTCGTTAAGAGCTTATCGCCTTACCCGGAGAATGAATTCAGAGAGCGGACTAATCAATTCGATATTACCGATAGGGTAGTCGTGGTCACTGGAAGCAATCGAGGTAATGGTTTCGCCATCGCTAATGGCTTGAAAAATGCCGGCGCGAAAGTGGTGCGCATTGACTTAGCTTTCACTAATACATTAGACACACATGATATTGATTTCGATTTAACGAACCATGCCGAAATAAAAGGATTAATTCATGGCGTAGAAAATAAATATGGACGTATAGATGCCATGGTTAACAATGCAGGCGTTAGCATTGCCTCGGCTAATGCTTATGACGATCTGTTAACCTACGAAAAGACGCTTGCACTGAATCTACATTCAGCATTTGCAATGTGCGCAGCAGTCTGCCCCATCATGGCTAACCAGAAATCAGGATCAATCATAAATATTACAAGTTTAGGGGCCGAATTGGCATTCCCGGATAATCCTTCTTATCAGATTTCAAAAGCCGGGTTGCGTCAGCTTACAAAGGCAATAGCAAGAGATTGGGGAGAGATTGGCATTAGAGCTAATAATATTTGTCCCGGCTATATAAAAACAGCAATGACCGCTAAAAGCTATTCCGAAAAAGTGCTACACGAAAAGAGGAAAAACAATACATTAGTGAAACGATGGGGAGAGTCGGCTGACTTGGTGGGTCCAACTATATTTCTAATTTCGGAGGCATCATCTTACATTACGGGTACTGATATTTATGTAGACGGCGGCTGGACTGCAAATGGTGGTCTTTGATATAGAAGTAAAAATGCGACTTTTGTAGAAGGTCGACTATACCTATTTATACGGTAAAAAATTTCATCATACGAAAAAATTCGGGGCCCACTTCAATAATAACGAATGGCCAACTTAAAGAAAAAAGTAGATTTGGTATTTTCTTTGATCCCTGTCAAATAGGAGGCATGAAATTGAACTCGCAAGGTTGTCCACCCGTAATTGCTTCAATGACAACAATACCGTCTAGAATCCATCTTGTACGGCCGGTAATCGAGGCAGTGTTAAGTCAGTCAATTAAAGTTGAGGCACTGGAATTTAATATCCCTTTCTATTGCCGAAGAACTAATGAAGAATACGAAATACCGGAATGGCTTCGCGAAATGGGAAAAGTTCGGATATTTCGTACCCCTGACTTTGGGGCAATTACCAAAATTGCACCAACTCTTCTTAGGCATGTCAACGATGATGTGACTCATATTTGGTCCGTTGACGACGATTGTGCCTATCCAAAAAATCAGTTAGAATTATTAGCCTGTAACTATCAAGTTGGAAATAAGAAAATACTGACTCGTTATGGGGGCGCCATTAATAGCGGGCATGATTTTCAAAGTCGCTTTAGCGGGGAAGGTCCAGTGACGTTTTTAGAAGGGTTTGGTGGAGTACTTTATCCGCCGGGTTGCATTGGCTTCGACTTTGCAGAATATGTCAAATCGACTTCATTTAATGAAGATTGTCGGCGCAGTGATGACATTGTTTTGTCCATGTATTTTAACAAGCGCGGTGTTGAAATGTATTTTTACAATAACCCATCTAATGAAACTCCCTACATGGTAGATGGCTGGCAACCCCACACATTGGTTGACCCATTGTGTGACATCACCGGCCACAATGAAAAATATGGAAGAGTATTTACGTATATAAACAAACTGATTTAGGCGGATTCACGCAAGAAATATGACACGAGGTAGACGCCTTGAACACCCGAGTTCGACACCAAACGCGATAAATTGTTGATTCGTATAGGGCGAGCTTAAAACTTGCCACTAAAAAATGGTCAACTGGGCGTCTTGGGTCGGTTTTCTGATGTTCAAAGATTGCAGCACTTGTGCCTGCGAGTCGTTAATCGTTGAGATGTCCGAGATGAGATCGGCCTTGTTGATGCGCAGCCTATGGCGCTGAATCTTGCGCAGCTCTGCCAGAGCCCTTTCCGGCGAAAGATCACTTTTGGCCAGCTTCAGCCTTTGGCGCATCACGCGGTAGACGATCGTTTAACTGTCGAACCAGAGTGAGCAGTCTTAACTCGGACCAAAATAGAAATTTCTATTTATTTCTAAAATGTCAAAGTGATACCTTTGAGCGGGGGTCGAATACGATGTAATTTGTGGATATTTCCAATGAATTTCATTATAAAATCTCCCCACAATCTCATACGATTGATCAGAAAGTATTGGTACCACACCTATGCCTCCACCTTTAAACTGATAATAAAAATCTGAATTTAAGACCAAGAAGCAATCATTGAAAAAACTTTCTCCGAAAGATTTAGAATATTCAAGATCCAAACTATACTTGACGGCTAGTTTAGCGTAGTATTCGCATCCACTCAAATCAGAAATTAAAATCACTTTCTTATAACCGTTCTGTTGTTTTATTCGGTAATAGTAATTTAAAAAATCCCTATCATTAGAATTGCGCTCTTGATCCCATTTGACATTGTAACGGGCGTGCCACGCGACATAATCATATGAAGGAATCTCTTTGGGTTTGGTATTTTCAAAATCTTTCGTATTTAGTAAAAATTCATCAAGAAATTTTTTACTCTCTGTTGACAATAAATAATTCAATACGTTAAAGCTATGATTATAAATAGGTAAGCGTCTTGATACCCGATCGTTCCAGAAGAAGTCTGTTTCATAAACTTTCGAAGCCTGCACTATAGCCACATGTTCCCGCCAACCCATTACTTTTATTTTTACGTTTAAATTCAGAGTAAATTGCTCGATTAGGCTTATTTGCATTGCAAGATATCGGCTTACATCTTCTCGTGATAAATCGCTCCAATCTTGGCGATATTCTCCGTTAATTAAATGAAAATCGACCCTGAACCTCTTTTTGGCGATAAACCTCGCCAGCATCACAACCCATATGAAATCTCCTATAGTTGGAGGTGATACCAGATTGTCATAAACTACTACGAAGTGATTGGTGCCATTAGCTAAGGCGAATTGCATTTTTTTCGAAACACGTCTCGCGAGTAATCTACGTCGAAAATAATACATCATATTTTATAATTCGTTAATTGCTCGATAGGTTTCGGGGGTTCCTATATCTTGAAAAACAGCATACGTTTCATAGGTGTAGATTAATCCCATAAGATCCTGCACAACGTCAGTACTGAAGTCTTTAGCTTTTTTAAAATCAGATTCAAGCCGGTTAATCAATTCGGCCGATAGTATATAAACAGCTCCGTTTGCTAGATTACCTGGTGGATTTTCAACTTTTTCGTGAAATCCGACCGCCACCCCCCTACGATCCAATTCCAATATACCGCAATCTGACGGTCTGGATGTGCGAAATATCATCATTGTCATTTGACATTCGGGGGGTCTATTTAGATGCGCCTCATGAAAGGCCTTGAAGTCAGCCAAGCAATAGTTGTCAGCATGAATCAATAACCCATCTTTCCCGCCAAAATAGCTTAAATTCGCGATAAGAGTACCCGCAGTTCCCAGTAATTTAGTTTCATTAACAAGCGTAACTTGGTCGCGATACACGCTACTGTGAATGAAGGCAGCAACGTGCTCTGCTAAATAATGAGTATTAATTAAGAATGGACCGAAACCAGCTTGCGTCAACCGATTTAGCCAGTGATCCAAAAGCGGACGCCCCTTGATTGGGACTAAGCACTTGGGAATATTATCCGTAAGTGGCCTCAATCGAGTACCAAATCCAGCTGCTAAAAGCATGGCACGCATCAGTTTAGTACGCCTATTAACTCTTCCCTCGAAAGTGGGGTATTACCAATCCGACCAACCTGAACAGCAGCGGCAAGCGCACCCAAACAAGCCGCTTCCCAAATCGACCCTCCACAGGCCAAAGTCATGGCACTCGCAATCAATAGCGAGTCCCCAGCGCCAGCGACGTCTTTGGGTGAACTGTTCAAGGCCTCTACTCTGTCAGTTATCCAATCTTGTCCATCGTCGCTGTTAGCATGCACCAAAAAACCTTCTTCACCCATTTTGAGTAAAACATTTTGTGCAAGAGCTTGCTTCCGAATATTTTCTGCCAACACCACTAAACCATCCTCACGATTACGTGTACTAATGCGAGCTTCCCGCTCTGTCGGCGTAATTAGATCCATTCCCTTAAAACGACTGATATCACCTAATTGTGACGATGATTGGCTGTCCGCAGCAATTAATACGTTTCGACTTTTTGCGAAATCAGTCAGAATATCAACCAATGATTGCGGCAAACAACCGTAATTAAAATCAGAAAATACCAACAAATCAGCCTTTTTTAACGTTGGCTTCATCGACTGAACAAACTTACGTTGCATTACAGTCGGAATCGCGTTCTGACGGAGATGGCTAACCCGCAGTAATACTTTGCCTTTACTGCGAATACGCTGCTTTAAACTTGTCGGTCGGCTACTATCTATAAATCCTTCCGCTTCTACGCCAATGTTTCGCAGTTTTCCCAAAGCAAAGTCACGCGCTTCATCCTCACCCGTGACGGTATAAAAATTAACTGAAGCCCCAAGCCCAGCTGCATGCGCCGCTACGATACCAGCACCGCCTATAAAACGCTTAGATTCTACAGGTGTGACAACTATGGTAGCGTCTTCTTGCGACATACCTAAGGGCTCACACATAACATACTCGTCTACTATTAAATCTCCAACAACACAAACACTTAACTCTGAAAATTTAGAAATAATACTTTTTAATCGATCAGGAGTAATGCGATGACGCCGCATAAAATCTAGAGGAACATTTATAGAAGAATTGAGAGGTTGATTAAATTCCTTCTGGATTAGGTCCATTGAAGAAAAAATAGTTTCACCAGAGCTAAATAATAACCTTCCCCCGTATTGCTCTAGTGCTACCAATTCGGGGTTGATTCGAAATTCATGCTCCCTACCCTTGACCACTACGTCTGGTCGTAAACGCGTTATGATGTCTTCAACTGGTTCTGTCGCAATGAAGGATTCGTCAACAAATCGATTGCTTTGAATTCCGGCGAGGCGCAACAATTCAGGTACATGCGCAACTTCGCCAGAAATACTATCAGCCTCGACGGCTACCACCAATCTAGTGCCCACAGATTTTGCAAACCGCAGCAGGCGGACGTGTCCAGGGTGTAAAACATTGAACTTACCTGAAACAAAAACCGTGCAGTTAGTCATGATTATATATTTTCATAATCATGTTCCATCACGATCAATGGGCGGAAAACCCGCCCTAGCTCTAAATCATTCAATGCGTCATTTATTTGATCGAGAGAGTATCGCTTTGTCAAAAGGGCGGCCAACGGCGTATTGGAACGCCTAAACAAAGTATTCAATATAGGAATATCGTGATCTGGTTGAGTCGCTCCACCCCAACTGCCAGCAATTTTTTTTCCACTTATTAGGTCATGGGGTAAAAGCCTTATCGTTTCTCCTTCTGGTGGATGCGATGAAAAGAGCAACTTGCCACCATTTTTTCGGATGAGTGAAAAACCCAGCTCAATGGTCGCCACCCGTCCACCAGACTCAACGCAAAAGTCTGCCCCACCTGGGGTAAGGTCTTGCATGACTTGCAGAAAGTTGCCATTGGTTGAGTTAACTGCATGCGTAGCTCCCAGCCGCGTAGCAAACGCAAGCTTTTCCTCAGAAATATCAACAGCAATGACTGTTTTGATGCTAAGCGCCTTGAGTGCCATTAATGCAGCCAAGCCAATGCCGCCCAAACCTAATACCACCACAGACTGATCAACACCTGGTTTTAACTCATTCAACACCATTCCAGCACCGGTGGGCAAAGCACAACCAAACAGCACTGCCGTGTCAAACGCCAGATCAGAAGGCTTGATGACTAAACGGCTTTCCGACACCACTGTGTAATTGCAAAAAGTAGTTACACGGCCAGAGTTAATTGTTTGCCCGTCACACTGGTACTTTGCACCGGGGGCATCCAGCCCTTCACCCTTTACCCAGCCCAGAATCACGGCGTCGCCCGGTTTCACTTTTGTGACCCGAGGTCCAACTTCCAGAACAATGCCAGAGCCCTCATGCCCAAGCAGGTGTGGTACCCAAGGGTCTGAGCCACGGCTGCCACGGACTTCCATGAGTTGACTGCGACAGACACCGCTGAACAGGACCTGCACTAATACTTGACCTGCAACTAACTTTGGCAAAACGACATTCTTTACTTCAAGAAGGCCATCATGCACTACCAGAACAGCAGCTTGTGCAATTGTTGGAATAGGATTCATAGCAAATAATCTACGACATAGCAGCGTACTTGCCACCATTTACATGGAAACAACTACCAGTTATCCAATTAGAAAGGTCAGATAATAAAAAAACTGCCATAGCAGCTATGTCGTTGGGTTCACCTATTCGTCCTAAAGGTATCTTATGTTTCTCCTGCAATTCAAGTTCAGAAAAGGCAACCGAAAAACTGACTGACTTCTTATCTGCTAAAGCTAAAACATTCTTATCCCAAGCATCGGAATGAACAGGCCCGGCACAAATAACATTGCAGTTTATCCCCTTATCTGCATAAATATTAGCAAAATGCTTAGACAAATTAATAGTTGCCGCTTTGGTAGTTGAGTAATGCGGATTAAAATAGCCTGGTTGCACACCACTAATAGATGAAACTGTCAGAATACGGCCATGAGCAGATTTCAACAGTGAGGACTCTGCGGCTTGTACGAAATTTACGCAACCCATAACATTTAATTTAAATGAGTTAAGCCAGTCAGTTTCATTACATTCCTGAAAAGAGCAATATTTAATAGCACCACCCGCATTATTTACCAAACAATCAAGCTGGCCAAATTTATCGATCGTCATCTTAACAACATGTCTTGCCGCTAATTCTGAAGTAACATCAACCGGAAAACCAACGGCATCACCACCCATGCTGTTAATCAGATGACAGGTCTCCTCTATAGCAACTAAGCCACGTGCAGCAACGACTACTTTAGCACCCTCAGCCGCTAAAGCGATAGATATTTGTCTTCCTATACCTTTGCTGCCACCTGTAACAATTATAACTTTACCGTCGAGATTAAGCTTCATATTTTGCCAATGCATATTCTAAAAAAACTTTTGTAGGATCTTGGACCGACAAACCACCATCTACAATCACTGCTTGCCCATTAATGAATTTGGCTTCATCAGATGCCAAGAACACAACTACGTTTGCTATATCGTCGGAATAACCGGGTCCGCGCCCCAATGGATGCAATTCATCGGTAACCATTCTGTAGTTAACTTGACCTGAGTCATTACTTTCATATCGATGTCGATGTTCGTCCTGTACAATAAAACCAGGTAAAACTGAATTAACACGAACTCCACCACTGTTAACTGCCAAATATCTTGTTAACTGAAGGATGCCCGCTTTTGAAATTTGATAGCTGGGACTTTCACTCGATACCAATTGTCCCGATATGGAACCAATATTTATAATGGCTCCGTTATCAGGCATAGCTGACACTACCGCCTGGGATAAAAAAAACACTGATTTTAAGTTCACACCCAATGACAAGTCCCAATTATCTTCAGATTCGTCTGCGAAAGATAGACGTTTACCTCCTCTGGCATTGTTGACTAGTATGTCAATTCTCCCAAACTTATTAACTACCGATTGGATTAATCTGTGCGACTCCCCTTTTAGGCTTAGATCGCTTGCAAACGTATCTACAGCTATGCCATCTTTTGAAAGCTCAGCCTGTACCTGGTCTAATCTACCTGAGTCAATATCGGCAAGGGCAATAATGCAACCTTCGCGACCCATGGCAAAAGCAATATTTCGCCCAATACCCCGCCCAGACCCGGTTACCAAACAGACCTTGTTGAGCAAACGTTGTAACTTCATGATTTAAAATATAGCAGGTTAATTTAATAGCAATTCTAAAATATACGATCAAGCATCTCCTAGCGAAATTTGATCTATTTATCTGTAAGATAATGGCCTCCAAGACGCGCCAAAGTCTTTATGAGGTGGACCCCATCCTCGAGGCACACCTGGCGGTAGTTTAAGTGTCCTGATCTCTACTCATGATGAAATTAAATAAAATGCTTCGGCTAGCGAAGCCGAATTGACTTCACGTCGCCATAACCGCTGGCACGGACCTGCAAACGAAAAACGGTCGGATGTACCCAACTCACTTTTCATCTGAGTAGCATGGTGGGCGGGATGTTTAAATATAACGTGAGGCGTTTCACTAAGGTTAGCGGCAGTGCACAGGCCCGAGGCCATACCCAGAAATCCATCAGAAAATGCAATCAATGCCAGCTGCGTAGTTAGTTCAAGCCCGATCTCCGCTGCACGGACCACGCCCGGTGGCATGGTAAGGCCTGCAGGCAGTGCATCATCTCCAATAAGAAGGAAATTGCAGACCCCGGGTACGGCGTGCTTATCGAAAAAAGCCTGCCATGTTGGGCCATCAGCATTGCTATCCTCGAAAAAGAACGGCGCTACGAACCTAAGATGAACGCAAATTAAACGCCCTGAGAAGCTCATTCGTGCTTGCTTAGCTAAGGACGCTTGATGAATGCTCCATCCAAGTTTGGGCTTGATACCAGTATCTTTGTACAGTGCAGTTAAACGTGTAAAACTAAAATAAGAAAAATTCGAATGCGAACGAAGCAACAATGACGGCCATCCCTCAACTCCGATGGATGAATAGCTCAGGTGAAACGGCAAGATGGATGAGCCGAAGACTTTGTCTGCCAACCCCTCAGCCGCGCCACGATCCGTCTCCGGACAGATAACATGAAGCATGGCACTTGTTTTACCTTTAATTTGCGCAAGGATTTCACCCTCTTGGCGAAGCACAAGCGCACCGCCAATTGTTAACCGTTCGCGCGTAAGATCCCAAATCAGCACCTTGGTATCAGTCAATATCGTACTCATTTTAATTAATAAGTGGTACGACAATTCGCCTTGGAGAAAGATCAAGAATCCGTCGGTAAATTGGTCTTATATTTTCAAGCGACGTGATGATGTAGGAACTGTTGGGCAGCGGCGCGACCTTGGGCGTGTGTTTGACCGTTATCGGAATATTTTCGTATGTGGCACCAAACCGCAAAGGGTCATCATCCAGAATGCAATCAAGTGAGGAGAAATCTGTCCCTAGATGGTAGCCTAGGGTTGCAAGCATGAGGCTGGCACCATAGCCATAAATGGGCTTAGGCAACGCGTCGAGGAGTTCGCCCATGATCCGCATTTGAGCTTTGTATTGTGCGATGCGTTTTTCAAGTCTGGTTATCCGAGGGGCAAGATCTATTTGCGGTTGGGGCTGGACTGTTTTTGCTCGCCGAAACGCAACAATGAGGGCACCACCACAAGAACCCTGATGATTGAACGCATGATCGAGATACTCGCCACCGCATTCCCAAATTAGATGCTTGAAGGTCTCTAAATCAAAATAGTGAAAATGCTGATGAAAAACTGCATCAAACCGCATGGACTCAAGTAGGTTTTCTAAGCAGGGTATCTCTACAACATAAAGGCAATCAGGATCACATTGCCGAAACCACTGATCGATCAACTTGCGTGGCTTTGGGATGTGCTCAAGCGTATGACGACATACAACAAGGTCTGGGCGTGGTAAGTCTAAGGAAAGATCAATATCTTCAACAAAGCAACCAAACACCTTAATGCCGCTAATCGTTTGACCATCAATCTTGGCGCAAATTGGATCAATCACTGCCGTGTGTTTGGCCCTTGAGACTAGGCCGCGAGCGACAAAAAGATCGTTGCCACCCACATCAACCACGGATCCGAAAGTCCGGCCAGCACTAAACTGGCGCAAATAAGCAAGAAAAAACTCAACGCCACTTCGGGAGTTATTGGATCCGCCGGTTCTAAATGCATATTCAGAACTACTATAAAGAATTTTAGGATCCAATTGATTGCGTAGTTGCACGTGGCCAGTCGGCAGTGAAATGAGCAACTCCTGATCGAAATGCAAATGTTGATAAGGAGCGTAAACCCCAAATCGCTCTGTCAATGGCAATGCTGGGAGAGTCCAAAGAGGGTAAAAATCTTTTGTCTCGCTGATACCACATTCAGATATTGATTGCATGGTTCAATCCCAGAACATCTTGGATTTTTGCGTAATAAACAAGCTACCTTGTTTGTAATGAGCTGGCATATCGTCCAAACACATGACCTCCGCCCAGCCAAGCTTCTGGGCAAATGCACGTACACCAATTTTTTGCAAATGCTGGTAAATGGCAAAGGCGTTTTCCTCTGTACCCACCTCGACAATCATGTCGGTGTTTCGCCAATGTTCTGTAGTTGTACCTAAAATTATGATTTTTTCTTCCCCTTCAGCATCCATTTTGACGAAGTCTACTGTTGGCATGATCGCGGCGATGGATTCAACCTTCACTGGGAATTTTTCTAGCACTCCGTAGGCATTATTTTTCGCACCTGCAAGATGACTACTGGTTGTATTGCCAAGCACTCGAACGAATTCGAGCGTTCCAGTTTTATCAGACACCGCAGCCTCAGCTAGTTTTACCTTTGTAATGCTGTTTAACTCAAGATTGCTAGACAGGCGCTTTGCGTGAAAGGGGTCTGGTTCGTAGGCCGTTACGTCCCAACCACATTTCGCCATCAAAATACTGTGGAGCCCGAGGTTTGCGCCGATGTCAGCTGCTTTGCGATAGCGGTTTCGGTTATTCCAATAAAATGCGAAAATAATCAATTCATCAAGACCAAACAATTCTAATGTCGAGATTGAGCCCATTTTCACAAACGGAAACACCACAGGTCCGTAACTACCAAGTGTAACAGCCTCGTTTAATTCACTGGCGAATCTCGATTTAGCCACAAGCGCTTGAGAGATATGATCGAGCGCTTGGTAGATAGATGATGTTCGCGCATGCTGAGCCGCTAATGCTGGCAACAATTCGATAATATCGCCGAGCGAATTAGGAGATGGGGTTACAGGTGTCATTGTGTAATATTTCTATGATGTTTAATCTGTTCAATAACTTTAGGCCAACTAACGGATAAGTTGTGTCACTGCGGTCGCAATCCCATCTGGACTCATGCCGATGCGGCCGCAAAGCTCTTCGTACGAGCCGTAGCCATGAACAAAATCGTCAATAGCGATTTGCGCCATGGCTATATCGTTTAATCCCAAGCAAGCACGTAGACATAAGTTGTAAATTCCATCATGCGCAGAGAGTTCTTCGACGGTTAGAAGCCGATGGGTTTTAGCGACACTGGCACGTACCATTTCAGAATCAAAGGGCTTAATCGTATGGAAATAGAGAACTTCCACCGACACGCCGAGCCCAGCCAGCCTGTCGGCCGCAGCCAGGGCGTTGCGTAGCTGGGTGCCGATGACCGCGATGGTGGCGTCCTTGCCCTCGCGCACGCGGATCCCCTTGCCGAACTTAATCTCCTCGGGCTTGAATTCCACCCCGTGCGGTTGATCCGGGAGCCGGAAGTAATTGATCATCCCGTTCGCGTAGATGTCCTTGAACAGCTTGTTGAACTCCAGCGGACTGCCAGGCAGCACGACGACGCCGCGCTTCAGGTGGGAAATCAGAGAGACATCGGTATAGCAGTGATGGCTGCAACCGAGTTGAGCATAGTCAAAAGCTCCTCCGACGGAGATGATGTTTGCGCTCAGCATCTGGTATCCGAGATCCAGCTTGATCTGTTCGTAGGCGCGCTCGGTAATGAACGGGGCAATCGTGTGGACAACAGGAATCAGCCCCGTCTTGTTGAGGCCTGCCGCCATATTGACGATCGTCGGCTCGCATATGCCGATGTTGTAGTAGCGGCCGGGACAGGCTTTTGCATAGGGTTGCAAGATGCCATGGCTGATGTCACCCACCATGACGACCAAGCGCGGATCCTGGGGGCCGACCTCCAGCATGGTGTCGGCAAATTCTTCACGTAGTTTTTTCATATTAAACAGCTGTCACCTCAAATGCTTCCCCGTAAGGGCCGAACGAAAAAAGGTGAGTTTTTCTGAAGGAGGGGTACTTCGATTCGAATTCACGCAATGCGCGTCGCTCGCCGTGATTGTCGTCGCCTGCAAACGCATTGAAATCGTCGAAAAGCAGAATCGTTCCGGCACTCAACCGAGGGCGAAGCATCCGCAGCACCTCGGCCGCCGATTCGTAGAGATCGCAGTCGATGACGGCAATCGCCGGCGCGGGCAGATCGTATTGCATCTCGACCCCCGCAAACAGCTCGGCCGAATACCACCCCTTGTGCAACGCGAAGGGCAACGGCATCTTCCATTGCTCCAGCCACGACGTCACCTGCTCCAATCCGCACGCGTAACTTCCGGGTTGCCAGTTGCGATGGATGTCCACCTCCGAAGGGGGCAAACCCTCGAAAGAGTCGAAGCCATGGAATTCAAGATTGATCCCCATGTCATTCGCCAGGTTGTTGGCATACCAAAAGCTGAAGCCGCGGTAAAGACCGAATTCGTAGTAGCCGCCGCTGAGCTGCCCACGCGCAGCCAAACGACTCAACGCGCGGTGTATGCCGATCAGCAAATTTGGGTGCAGCGTGGCAAAAGCCTCCGGCTGGGAAATCTTGGTATTCACGCAAGGAGCTCCTTGGACAGCGCGGACATCTCCTCGTCGTTAGGAACGCGGTGATGCCACTTGCCGTGCCCTTCGGTGAAACTGACGCCTTTGCCCTTCACGGTGCGGGCGACGACAACTTTGGGCCGCCCCTCGCTGGCGAACGAAAGACTCGAGAACGTCGCGCGCATCTGCTCAGCGGAATGACCGTCGATTTCATGCACTTCCCAGCCGAATGCCCTCCATTTCGCTGGCAGATCATCCAGGGGCATCAACTGCGCAGCGGAGCCGTTCCAGTCGATAATGGCGCACAAATTGCCCAAGCGGAGGTTGGCCGCTACGTTGGCGCTTTCCCAGATCGTTCCCTCGTGGCACTCCCCGTCGCCTAGAAGCGCGAAAGTGCGGTTGTCCCGCCGCTGGATACGCAGACCAAGCGCCGTACCCACCGCAGTGGGGAAACCATGCCCCAACGAGCCGGTGCTCGCCTCGGCGCCGGGCACGGTTGTCATGTCTGGGTGCCCCCCGAGAATCCCGCTCGACGTGCTGTAGTCGGCGATATCCTGATCAGATAGAAAGCCATACTTGTGAAGTACGGCGTACAGGGCTCCACAGCCATGGCCCTTGCTCAGTATGAAGTAGTCACGATCAGACCATCGGGGATTCTTTGTATCAACGCGCAAAACATGCCCGTAGAGATGTTCGATTAAGTCAACGATCGAGTAGGAGCTAGGTATATGTCCTTCACCCGATGCTTTGACCATTTGGGCTATTTTGAGTCTAAGATTTTTGTTCAGTGTCATAGGTGGTTTTCAAAAATCGGAGGGATAAAAAGATCGACCTTGGCCGCCATCGGCAAGCAAAGCAGAACCAACGCAAAATGAAGCCTGTTCGGAGCAGAGAAACGCAACAAGTTCGCTGATTTCCTCGACACGACCGAAGCGGCGGATTGCCATGCGCTCGTTTAAGTACTTGGTAACATGGTCGGGACGATCTTGCAACGCAGTGTCCCAGTAGCCGTCTTTAGTAAAAATTGCTCCGGGCATGATGCTAGTCAAAATAACGTTGTCTGCACACACGAAGCGGCCAAGGCTGCGGACGTAGGCGTTAAGCGCTGCTTTTGCAGCGCAGTAAGCGGGTGGCCCCTGGTTTTCAAGGGCCGAGATAGAAGAAACATGACATATGCGTCCCCACTTTGCCTCGCGCATATGCGGAATGAAGGCGCGATTGATTTCAAGGGCAACCTCTACATTTAAACGCATCACCTGCTGCCACTCATCAACCGGCCCCAATGGATCTGTAAACCCGAGATTGCCGCCCACATTATTGACAATGATGTCCGGATGAATGTCCTGCTGACGTACGTATTCGATCAATAGGTTCGGGCCGTTGGTAGACGCGATATCCAGGGGCAGGAAACGATGGCCCGCCACTGCTCCCCCGAGTTCGCCTACAAGCTGTTCCAAGTCTGATGCGGTCCTGGAGGTAGCCAAGATACGAGCACCTTCTTGAGCAAGACTCCGGCAAATACCTTCGCCTAAGCCACGCCCAGCGCCAGTTACCAGAGCTAGCTTGCCTTTAATTCCTAAATTCATATATTTCCAAATAAATAGTTAATTTAAATGATAATTTCATTATCGGCTCTTTGATCAATCGAATCGAACATGTGGACGGCAGCGCCACCTGAACATTCCAAATGTGTGCGTTATTCCGCGTTCGGCAAGGAAATGGGCAATGTAGTCGGAAAGTTTTATTAAAAAGGCCCCTTAAACCACTCGCCAGGTACATCATGCAATGTTGGCATTGGTAAGTCATCTCGCACTTTGCTCGAATCCCTGCCCAACATTTCCATGACTCTTGCAGCAATGTCGGCAGCACGGACATAAAACCCTCCGGTCAACGCCAAACTGGTTGGCTCTGGCACATCTGGCATAGCTAATCTTGCTGGAGCTGACTTCAGTTCACTGAACTTTTCCATTGCCACGCGGGCAACTATTTCGCCCGCAACAGATCCAGTGGTGAAGCCAGAATCTAGTGCCAACAAACGCCCGGTCTTGACTACAGAATCCATTACCGTTTGCCAGTCCAATGGTTTGATAGTGCGTAAGTCAATCACCTCGCACGATATTCCTTGCATTGTCATGTAGTCTGCAGCATGCAAGGCTTCTACTGTCATGTAGGACATTGCGACGATGGTGACATCGGTGCCGACTCTTGCAATGCGTGCCTGGCCTAAGGGAACGCGGGCGTCACCTTCAGGCACTTCACCCAGAGCGTTGTGCAGCCAGCGATGCTCCAAAAAAACTACCGGATTCGGATCAAAAATTGAGGACAGTAGTAGGCCTTTGGCATCTTCGGGCGTGGTGGGCATCACCACCTTTAGGCCAGGAATATGAGCAAACCAGGCTTGTAGGTTTTGCGAATGTGTAGGCCCCTGACCCCAACCGCGGCCAATGATCAGGCGGATGGTGATTGGTACCGAGTTTTGCCCCCCATACATATAGTGCCACTTGGCTGCGCCGTTGACAAGTTGGTCCATGGCCAGTAGAAAAAAATCTAACCTCTGGTGGGTGACAACGGTTTTGATGCCATTCAGGGCAGCGCCTATCGCAACACCAGTCATAGCATTTTCAGAGGTGGGCATGTCAAACACTCGCTCTGCGCCAAAGCTCTGCGCCAGATTTGCGGTGGTGCCAAAGACTGCTTTGGGGTCTGTTACACCCAGGCCATAACAAATTACGGTTGGGTCTAGCGCCATCGCTACGTGAAGGGCGTCGTTAATGGCGTTTGCAAAGTTTTTTTGTGTCATAACGCTATCTTTTGTTAAGCGTAAACGTCTTGATAAGCTTCTGCTGCGGCTGGAAATGGGTCAGATTCTGCTGCCATAAAAGCCGCCTGAATTTCGACGGTGACGTCGGCCTTGATTTGTGTTACTTTGGATTGAAGAATAGGTTCGGATTGAGTTAGGGCAGCTTCCATGTTGGTAAGCGGATCTAGCGCTTGCCAAGACAAAAATTCGTCTTGGGTACGGTAGCCAATATCATTGTCATAGTTATGGCCACAGTGCTCACGCCAGCGGTAGGTGGCAAACTCCAAAAAGTATGGCCCTTGACCGTCCCGCACTGAAGCCACTGCATCTTTCATGATCTGGTGGCAAGCCAGTACATCTGTGGCAGCGCCAGTTGCTACTTTGATACCCATTGTTTCCACCATTTTGGCGATGCTGCGGCCTTTCGGTTGGCGCACTGAAAGTGGGCTGTAAACCGAGTACAGGTTGTTTTCACAAATAAAAAGTACGGGTAGCTTGCGTACAGCGGCAAAGTTGACGGATTCGTAGAAAACGCCTTCTTCAACTGCACCATCGCCTAGAAAAACGCAACTGATTTGATCGGTTTTGTGCAGTTGTGCTGACAGGGCCAATCCAACCCCCACCGGTATGCTGTTACCTACTATGGCAGATGTGCCCATAAAGTTGACAGCTAGGTCTATGAGGTGCATGGAGCCGCCTTTACCCTTGGCGCAGCCTGTTGCCTTGCCGTAGATTTCGGCAATCATGGCGTGTAGATTGCCACCCTTGGCCAAATAATGGGCGTGACCCCGGTGGGTGCTGACAGCAAAATCAGTCGAACGGATAGTTTCTGCAAACACTGCGGGTATGGCTTCTTGCCCAATGGACAGATGCACCGGGCAACGCATTTTGCCCTGTGGATACCTGTTGGCAATTTCCTCTTCAACTGCGCGGATTCGATACATCTGCCGAAACAGATCAAGGTTAATTTGTATGGTCATGGTGTGAACCAAAAATAATCGCCGGTATAACCAACTTCATTGAAAAAGACTATCCATTCATCGACCGACATGATGGTTTTTGCAGTTAGATTCCAAGCGTACATACGCTCTTGTTCTTTGTGATTCCGGTAGGCATCGACGGTGATGAACGATTTTCCGCGACTTACGCGTTCAATCTCTTGCAAGGCCTGGCCGCATTCTTTGCGCTCAAGGTTATGCACGGTATTAATGGAAACCACCACGTCAAAGGTCTTATCGTCAAAAGGGAGTTGGGTTGCATTGGCAACCTGTACGTGTGGCTTGATAACATCCATGGCATGCTCAATGGCATATTGGGACACATCGATGCCTTTAACGGTGATGCCGGGTATCAGCTCTGCCAAATCGTGCAGCATAAAGCCCTTTGCACAACCGACATCTAGCAACGAACTACTGCCAGTTAACTGCCAATACTGCTGAAACGTCGGGACGACGGGTTTCCAAAAGCGCGGCATGTAATTGAAACCACCGTAACCCTGGTTTCTGTCACCGTCGAAAAATTCGCGACCAAATTGCCTGGCGATAGCCCGATCAGCCTCATTCTTGGCGGCAACTCGTTCTTCCAAATTGCGTTTGGTCTTAGGGTAATTAACAAGAAGGTCTATTTCTTGGCCCATTCTTATGCTCCTAAAATGATGGGGTTAGGCTTTGTGTCGGCAGTCAATAGGTTGCGTTTTTAGTACATCGAAGTTACCTTTAACCTAACCAATGCATTCATCTCTTCCTTGATCAAGAGCAATGTGGTCTTACCAACCGAGTTGGGCGCGAACTTTAATAGGGGCAAGGTGATATGCAGAGTCTTTGTCGACGCGCTCTTCCACAACCTTCAAATGCTCGTCAAAATTAACACCAAGCTTGCTGCAAATGCGCGCTACCAAGTCGCGAATAGAGGTGACTTCGTTGGTTGAGATGTGATACGTACCACCGTCTAGCCCAAAGCTCATAATTTTGTAAGTTGCATCTTAGACATCGCGCACATGGATGGATGCATGCACGTATGGACAGTCCGCCGGCATTGAGTTGCAGTTTTTTGCCAGGAAATGTAAAAAGAATGGTGCGCGGGGTAGTACGATAGAGTTGTTGCCAAGAGCCGTATACGTTCGCAGCGCGAGTGGTGACTACTGGAAAGTCATAAGCGGCACGTAGGTTGCGCAAGTTCATGTCGGCCGCCGAGCGTGACACGGCATATGGGGTGCTGGGGTTGAAAGAAAAGTATTCGCCTACAAAGCCAGAGCAGCTTACATACACCTCAGTAATGGAAACATGAACATAACGTTTCCGATAAGATCTATTTCTTGGCCCATTTTTGACTTTCATACATCCTTTGGCTACACCTTGTGGTGATAGTCATACGGACTATATTGAAGTTGTTCAAGATTATCTTTTACCCATGATATGCAGCCATCAATTCCTTGGCTCAGCAAGGTATGCTCGCCCCAGTGCAATTCATTTCGAAGCTTGGCGGTATCCAAGTGGTAGGCCGAATCCTTCCCCATGCGCTCGCCCACCACCTCCACGTGATCCTCAAACCGGACATCCAGCTTAAAACAGATAAGTTCCACCAACTCACGGATGGAGACCACTTCGCTGGTGGAAATATGGTAAGTATGGCCGTCTTGCCCCTTATGCATAATTTTCCAAGTAGCGTCAGAAACGTCAGTCATATGGATGAACGAACGCGTGGAAACACCGCCGCCGTGCAGTTGCAGCTTGCGTCCTAACAAGATAAACAGTATGGTTCGCGGAATGATGCGGTAGAGCTGCTGCCCAGGTCCATAAACGTTTGCGGCGCGCGTGGTCACCACTGGGAAGTTATATGCCGAGTGGAAGGTCCGCAAACTCAGGTCGGCAGCCGCGCGAGAGACTGCATAAGGAGTACTCGGGTTAAAAGCATAATCTTCACCAACAAAGCCCGTGCAGCTGCCATAAACCTCCGGAGTGGAAACGTGGACATAGCGCCGCAGAAACGTACATCTGCGCAATTGATCATGAAAATTAATAGTGGACACGACATTGGTCGTAAACCAGTCAGCTGGATTACTCCAACTCTCCGCAACCATGCTTTGCGCAGCAAAATTGACGACAAAATCAGGTTTTTCGCCCTGAATCAGGTCCATAATCTCCAACAAATTTTTATTCAAGTCTAGGCAATGGAATGCAAAATTCTCATGATTATTCCATTTGTAGGGCAAAAACGCACGATCAGGCTCAGCTGAACGACTAACGCCCACAACGCGTACACCTTGCCGCAATGAAAAATCCGCAAATGTCGAACCTGAAAATGAATTGCTGCCAAGAATCAAAATTGTCTGCATGGTTTTTCTGGTTTATTTGGCAACTACAGCGCCGCTTGAGTGAAGCCATTGCATCACCATATGCCCCGCTATGAGTTGAAGATCTTCCGCAATCTGCATGTCATCAACGGGAAAATGAATAGCCACATCAGCAAGTTGCTTGCTTTTACCGCCAGTAAATCCAAGTATCGCGTAAGACTGAACTCCCATAACCTTAGCTTGCTCTAGTACGCGCACAATATTTCCAGAGTTGCCACTCCCACTGAGCACGATTAGCAAGTCTCCCTTTTCGGCGTGAACCGCCAGTTGCTCCGAAAAAATACTATCGTATCCCACGTCATTTGCTAAACAGGTGACAACCGCCGCGTTGGCCGAAAGAGCAATCGCCTTTAGACCGCCCCCAGTTTTCTTAGCCGTGCCATACAGGAAATCGTTCGCCAAATGGATGGCATTGCCGGCGCTTCCACCGTTGCCACACAAAAAGACCCTCCGACCTAGTTGCCAGGCAGTTAACATTGCAAGACTTAAAGAATAGACACCAGACCAGTCCGCCCCAGCAAGTACCGTCTGCAAGCGCCTGGAGTACGCAGAGAAGTGGTCCTGATCCAATTTATGTCCAATCAATTCAACCTCGCAGGCTTGAGTACGGTTTGCTCCATCCAACGCAAATTGTAGAAACGGTCTTCGTCCTGCAACTCACCATCGCGATGCTTTTGAATAATTTCGCGGATTGCATCTTGCACCGTTTTCTTGGGCTTGAACCCAGTCGCCAGTAGCTTATCTGAATTGATGCGATAAGAGCGTGGATCATTCGATGAAGTTACAACAATTTCGCAAGGTATCTGCTGCGCAACCATTTTTGCTATATCCATAATCGAGATGTTCTCGAAACCGGCGTTATAGACGCCTGATATTTCAGGGCGATCAATCAGATGAAGGTACAGGTCAGTAATATCATCAATATGAATATTTGGCCGGACTTGCCCGCCACCAAAAACAGTGATCTTGCCTTTGGACAAAGCCTGCATCGTAAGCAAATTCACAGAAACATCGAGTCGCATGCGGGGGGAATAACCACAAACTGTCGCAGGTCTAACAATTTGAATATGCATGTCGTCTTGGTAACTAAGCAGCACACGCTCGCCTACCATCTTCGTTTTGTTGTATTCCGAAATTGGCTTAAGCTCAAGGTCCTCAGTGACTTGTAATTCTTCCTTCACACCGTAAACACTGCCAGACGAAGCATAAATGAAATGCTCCACACCGTTTCTTTTAGCTTTGTCGGCCAGCTGCATAGTCGCTAGCGCGCTGACTTCCCAAGTTAGTTGGGGGTTCAAGTCACCACATGGATCATTAGCTATGGAGGAGAGATGAATAATGCAATTAACGCCCAGAAGCGGAATAGCAGCAACATCCCGAACATCCCCTTTAATAACTTCCAAGTTCGGATGTTCGGTCAAATAGTTTCCGAACCATTGCAAGTCAAACGCTATGACTCGGTAGCCCCTTGCGAGCAACTTTGGGACAAGGACATGCCCCTTATAACCGCATGCGCCAGTGACAAGTATTTTCATTCAATCTTTCCATTAATAGGTGCTCACTATTTTAGCTTAGAAGATTCATGTTTTTCCTGACAATCGGATAAAAAATAGGAACAACTTCTCTGACTAAATCATAGAATATCACAGAAGATTTAAGGGCACTGTGAATATCATTTCGCTGCGTCCGCATTTCTAACACATCTGAGATCTCATCGCCGCAAAGCGCTTTAATAAAAAATATTTTATCAATATATTCTATTAAAATACTCTCTTTTTCGATCAACGCAGAATATGGTAAAATACATTTTTCAACTTTCACAGAAATCTTCCGGCATTGCTCTGCCAATCTATAAATATCCTCCAGATACTTTTTATATAAATTCGAATTCGACCGCAACAGGCTTTTTCGCTCACTACTATCAGCTACTACTAGTGCGGACGCAATTAAGCCGGAAAAATCAGCAGTAAACAGGTTTTCAGAACTAGCAAATTCCAGTAATTTGGGGAAATCAATATTCAAAAATCCTTCAAGATTTTTGAATCCGTCAATAAAATTTATTAAATGAGTAGGCGAGACTTTTGACATATTTAATGCCAAAAGATTTCGCAGTTCTTTCTTGAAAATTGATTCAGCATAAACGTCAGAAAGTTCCTCGCCGTAAAATATTAGTGAATCACAATTAAGGGAGAGTCCAAATTTCAATCCATTAATTGCCACAAAATTAGATGCTAATTTTAACCCTCGAATTAGAAACACCCCGCCCGCCAAAGTATCGATAATCTCCGCAGAATTATAGTTAAGTATTTTATGAGAAAATTTGGCATACAGGATGTTTTCATTATCAGAACTTACCAATAGCGCGTCAATTTTATCAAGATATAAATAATCTAACACCTTACCTTGAGACGAGTATTCAGGTAAGATAACAATATCAGGAACGACACCGGCATTTATTAGAAAATATCCCGATTCATATGTTGATAAAATTAAAACCTTCCCGGCTAAATTTTTAATAATTAAAATATTACATTCTGGAATTGACTCGGCCGATATGAAAATTATCGGCTTTCTATTTAAATTCATTCCAAGATATTCTGTATTTGCAGCAGTAATATAAGGCATGTTTTTAAGCAGGCGCATCATCATTTTTATAGATTTTTCTTTTGGGGACGCTATAAACTCAAGTTCATTCCGCCATACTGCAAAGAAGTATTCCAGCAAACCGTTAACTTTATTTTCTCCTAGGCTATTGCCTGTCGCTTCTGTATGGCGATTTACGTCGATTACTTTCCAGCGTTTTGATAAATTTTTGCGAAAATTTTTATAATATTCATTTACATCATTTTTTGAAGATAAACGCACGCATTGGATCGCTAAAGAATAATCATCTATTTCGAAAGACGAAAAAATCAAAATTCTTTTTTGACCTCGATTTATCAATTTCCTCAAGAGAGTCGGGTTGGCAGAGCGATTAAATATCGCCAAGTCTTCATCCCAACTCCATGTAGGCGGTATTAATTGATCAATTAAAATTTCCGCTCCTTCATCAGTTTCAATAAGTTGCTCATGCGATTGAATATTTTCAAATCTGGAACACCATGCCGTTATAAATTGCTCACTATTCCGAATATTTTCCAGGTGCTTTCCGATATTATTTCTTAGCTCCAACGGCATTGTGTCAAAATCCATTTTTTGATTTTCATTAATGCGGTTCAGATTTGCTCGCAACTGGCGTATTTTATCTACATGAAAACGCGTAGCCTTATCATCTCCACAAGCGCCAGCACGCAGAACACTTTCGCACTGTTGACTAATTTGTATTATTATTTCAAAAACAATTTTAATTATATTCATAAAACTGGTTATTTAATGATACTTATATTTCGCACGTGTTTTCACTATAGAAGAATATTTCTATCCGCCGCATATCCCACGAAGGATTTTCCTCTTTCTCCGAAAAAGGTTCCTAATGTGTGCGGGGGTAACAGGTACTGCGGGTATACGACGGAGTTGTCTGTCGAATGTCGCATAACCAATGCCAAGCCACTATGATCTGAAGGCATTCTTACAGAAGCACCAACCTGCATTGCAGCTTTAACGAAATTTAAGTCCTCTCCATGGCGCGCGTCGTCAAAGGGAACCTGCTCCCACAAGCTCTTACGGTATACACATGAAAATCCATACCCCAGGAAATTCTCCATTTGCCAGAGTTCTCGCTCTGCGGGCTGCATAATCTCAGTTTGAAAAATCTCAACTGGACGCATTGACTCTAAGCGAAAATGTAAAGATGAAATCTGATTTAGATCCCAATATGCAAATGCTTGATGGGTAAGACTAAAAAGATAAAAACTGCTTAATTTTATCAAGTCTGAATCGCCCAAATTACTAACCATCGTCGTCAGATAATTTGGCGCGTAATAGTCATCATCGTCAAAATGCGCCAGTATCTGTCCTTTTGCATTTTCTGCCAACCAGTTTCGTTTAGCGCCTAACGAGTACCGGGCTGCGACATGGTAGTAACGAACCCTTATGTCATTTAGACTTAGGAAAAAGCGCGAAGGGGTTTCGCTGTCATCTAGAATTAGAAGTTCCCGATTTTCATAAGTTTGCGCATTGAAAACGTCATATAGTCTGGGGCCATGGGTTTCTCGACCAAAGGTTGGACAGAGTGCGCTCACTTTAGTTAAACTCTCTTTGCCCATATTGTGCACACCTTTTGAACTATTGATTGATATTCTGTAACAAAAAATTCAACAGTATTCATGCTGACTTGCGTAATTAGTGAGTTCTAACATGATTTCGCAATCAAGTCATTGGATTGGTCAAATTCTCTTTATCAAGCCCTGAACTAGCTCACGGTAGTCTATAGTGAAGATGAGCCGATATCCTCTATTGATTCAATAAATCTCGTCCAATTCTTTGAAGCACAGGCTCATAATTCAAGTCGACCCCTTGTCGGTATAAAGTAAGCGACCGATACCATGGGCTATCCACTCTGCCGAGAAGCCATCGCCAATCGGGCGCAAATGGCAATATTAACCATGTCTTTTTGCCCATCGCTGCCGCTAAATGTACAACACTGGTATCGACACTTATGACGATATCCATTAAATCACATAACGCTGCAGTATCAGAAAAGTCGAGCAGACTTTGTCCATAGTGCTTTATTGAACTATCAAAAAGCGTTTGTCGATCAACTTCATCAATATCCTTTTGCAGGCTTATGTATTCGAAATTTTGTGGCAAATATTCTAAAAACTCACTTAAAACTATACTTCGATTCTTATCGTTTTTATGTAGAAGGTTTCCACGCCAAACAATTCCGACCCGATTGAGACTCTTATGACCTAGCCTCTTTGCCCATTCGTTACGCTTTGCAACCTTGATACTGATATAAGGTGTCGAAGGGTTAGGTATGGTATTGAGGCGGGTGTTAAATACATAAGGCAACGAAAGTAAAGGGCAATGGTAGTCAAATAAGGGCAAAGGCTTTCCCCGCTCTAAGATTTGGTCAATTCCATTAAGAGATTTTAACAAGCCTACAAGTGGCTGCTGAACTTCTAGAATTACTCTACCCACAATTCCCTTAAATAATTTTGTATATCGACAAAACTGTATAGTGTCGCCCAATCCTTGTTCGGCATGTAATAAGATGCTTTTGCCAGCTAGACTTTCTTTACCGGTCCATATTGGCTCTTTGAAATTACGCATCTTTGGACTATTTTTATCATATTCCCAACGTGATTCATAAAGTTCCCATCCCAATTCAAATTCGCCTCTGATAAGGTGGGCCAACGCCTTATTCCAGTAGGCGTCAAGGTAATCTGGTTTTATTTGAATTACTTCCTCATAACATTGAATTGATTCAGAAATTCTATTTAAGGCAACAAGTGCAGTGCCACGATTGGTGAGTGCTTCCGCATAATCGGGTCGTATAGAAATAGCTTGGTCGTAACTTGCAATAGCTTCTTCATTCCGATTAATCGACTGTAATGTTACCCCCTTATTGAGATAAGCTTGTGCGTAATTTGGTTGAATTTCAATTGCTTTGTCGTAGCTATGAAGCGCCTCCTCCGGACGATCGAGCTTGCGTAGTACATTCCCTTTGTTCGAGTATGCCTCTGCATATCTAGCATTAATACTTAATGCGTAGTTATAATTTTGAAGGGCATCTGTTAGCTGATTTTTCTCTAAGTAAGCATTTCCTAAGTTACATGCAGCTTCGAAATGAAGAGGGTCAATAGCCAAAACCATTTTAAAGCATTCGACTCCTTCCCCCCAGCTGCCGAAATGGCACATTATATTCCCGAGAATAAAATATGATTGGTGATTTTTTGGATCTAGTATGATCGCCTTTGATATGATTTCAACTGCATCAGCCCAATTACCTAGGCGAGCATTTACCCATCCCAACGCATGCATTACGGTGACATTTTTTGGATAATCTGCTAATATTTTTTCACATTTAATTTTAGCACTCTTTAGATCGCCCTTCAAATATAGTTCCTTCGAACTATTAAACGATTTTTCTAAATTTTCAACGCTTTTCATTTTTCCCATCTTCAATGCTTCAGATATTATTTTTATAATATTCCTTATCAACACTTGCTTTCAGGGGCTTCAAATACAGTTGATGTGAATTTAATTCAATAGCATTCCTTCTTTCGAGTTCTAAAATAATGAAAACGCAGAGGTCATAACTCTGAAAACAATAGTGTGCGATAGTCGCATATTTCATTAATGCATTTATAGATAATGCATCTAGCAAGAGAGGGTCTTTGACGTAAACAATATCTGATTCGAGCAATTGGTTGCCAGGAACTCCTAAGTTATTGTTCAACAACGTCGGTGCAATAGACCAACGCTTTATTTCCATAAAACAGTGAGGTACAAAGCCTTGAGATCGCATCCATATGTCAATTTCGCCGAATGTTGGTTGATTTTCATATAAACAGATATAGGGTACTTCAAGCTGGATCGCTAAACAATCATGTAGTTTTTTGACTCCGTTCTGCAATACTTTAAGTTCAGCACCTTGTATATCCATCTTTAAGAAGTCTATACTTTTGACACCTTCTATATCATCAAGCTTTTTGGTTTGGATTTTTTCAATGTGCTGAATGTGACCGAAGTTCTTAAAGCCATTGAAATATCCCAATGCTTTTTCACTTGGCTTGAGTAGAGACGTCATTCCGCTCGAAGGGCTAGCTAAATAAAGTGTTTGCTCGTCTCCGTCGAAAAGAAAATCGTTATAGATCGTAGCGTTTTCACCGTACGCACCCCTGATGTTTTTGATTTGACGCTCATCCCCGTCAAATGCAGATAGGTGCGCCAAATTTATATCAAGCAATGGTTTATAGACGGGGACTTCGGCAATCGCAGCAGCGCCTATATCTATAACTTGTATTTTTTCTTCCAACTCCAAGAATTCGAATGCATTCATAAAGTGTTTTTTCAAAAATTATTTTGGCAACAATCGTTTAATAATATTCAGTGTAAGAGAGTAAGATTTATAACTAATTTGTATGTTTTCACTTGTTTATCAAATATCCATTTATCCACTCAAACTCCATTAGAGTAAACCCATGGTAAAAGATACTTCTGGATCATTGGGTGCCAGTTGGTAGGCAATCTGTAAGTGATCGCGTGCAGCTGCCATATCCTGCCTAGCGATGGCAATTCGAACCAATCCCATCCTGGGGCGCACACCGTTCAATTGAATATTTATTGCAGGACCCTGCTCCGATATGGCGGTCTCAAAAGCAATTTTTGCTTCTCCCAGCCGATTGAGCAATTCCATCAGCTCACCTTTGCGATGTGCAATGGCGGGCGAGTTTGGCACTCTTTGCGCTAAGGTCAACAACAGGTCCAGTGCGCGCTCCCAATCGTTGGCATGCGTGCCTTCGACAATCATGACCGCTAACTCACCCGCCCAGAAGTTCAATGCGCTGTCAGGCGCGCGATTCCACGCGCCCAATGCAGCCGCCGCCGCCGTACACAACAAGCGCTCATCTGCCCAGAAACGTGCTTGCTCAAGCAACTTGAAATGTAAATACAAGTCATCGGGCTCCCTTTGCAAAGTCGCTTCAATAATGGATGTATCGCGCTCCTTTTTATTGCGTGCCTTTGCCACGTCCTTGCGATAGCCGTGGTGGACAATTGGCGCCTCAAGATGCACAATTGCGTGTCCGCTGCTGCGCAGGCGTGGCAGTAATGTTTCTGCCACGTCTTCATGAATTGCGTGTCGAAAGTGCACGTCGGGGTAGCGGCGAAACATTCGTATCAGGCGGGCCTCCTGCACATGTCCATCTTCGCGCTGGTCTTGCATCAGCACCGTGGCTGCACCCGCGGCGGCATTGGCCATAGCCGCTTCAACCTGATCTATAAACGCCGGCAAAACATACTCGTCAGGATCCAAAAATATTATCCAATCGCCCGTTGCAGCTTCGATTGAAAAATTCCGTGCTTCAGCAAAGTCTTGGCGCCAAGGTTTATGCAGAACACGTGCGCCTTCGGCCTCTAATAACTGCACAGTGCTATCGGTAGACCCGGTATCAACCACCACCAACTCATCCCAAAGCCCTCGAACGCGCGTCAAAAACTCGGGCAGCATAGTGGCCTCGTCCTTCACGATCATGCAAAGTGACAGTTTTACGTTGGAATATTGGGGCATGGGGTCATTATCAAATGGCTTTTTTGGTGAAGCAGCTTCCATGCCTATCTTTTTAGCGGACGCTACACCGGAGTTTTCGGCGTGCGCCACAGCCATTTATCGGCATTACTTTTGCTTAAGCCAATCCATGCCCCCCAACATCCCCACCCTAGCCACGCCCGCAAACCAAGCGGTCAATTGCTGGCAATGCCGGCATTTCGCTACCAGCTGGGACCCGGCGCTGCCTTATTTGTGCAAG
>Ga0214919_10001208_pt1 | contig 42978 bp, 35 predicted proteins | sample LL1503_MetaG_FD_177994 | JGI IMG/M metagenome (GOLD analysis project Ga0214919, IMG submission 177994) | Freshwater microbial communities from Lake Lanier, Atlanta, Georgia, United States - LL-1503 | ecosystem: Environmental > Aquatic > Freshwater > Lake | place: USA: Georgia | collected... | reverse complement strand
TGTCTGTCCGGTAGGCCCCGTTTCACCAGTGGGCCCAGTCTGTCCAGTAGGACCCGTTTGACCGGTAGGACCCGTTTCACCAGTGGGTCCAGTCTGTCCCGTAGGTCCCGTTTGACCGGTGGGACCTGTTTCACCCGTGGGTCCGGTCTGTCCCGTAGGTCCCGTTTGACCGGTGGGACCAGTCTGTCCCGTAGGACCCGTTTGACCAGTGGGGCCCGTCTGACCTGTGGGTCCAGTCTGTCCCGTAGGACCCGTTTGGCCAGTGGGGCCCGTCTGACCTGTGGGTCCAGTCTGTCCCGTAGGACCTGTTTGACCAGTGGGACCAGTTTGACCAGTGGGGCCCGTTTGACCAGTGGGACCAGTCTGTCCCGTAGGTCCCGTTTGACCGGTGGGACCAGTCTGTCCCGTAGGGCCCGTTTGACCAGTGGGACCCGTTTGGCCGGTTTCGCCATTTTGATATGATAGCGTTGTATGCACATGAGACGGAGTAAGACCATTGAAAAACAGCGACACATCAACCGAAGTAGTGTTTCCGGATGGTTGAACTACATATACTTCAATCTGAATAGGGCATGCTGATGATGACATCACGGTAAATGGAACAAATGGGGAGTTTGTTACCACATGAACATCGAGCGATGTCGCAATATTCGTTAAATTCGAAACACCGTCATACAACAATACCTGTTCGTTTTCATTGGTTACATCCAAATAGTATATTTTTACATACATATATATCGGATTATTGATAGAATTAACTTGTGCATACATGTTAATATCCCATAACCCAGGGTTGATGACGGGCGAGAGTCCGACCACTCCCTCCATAGAAGTATATGACCCCATATAACGGACTGCGTGGTCAGAATTGCCCGAAAACAAATAGGAAGATTGAGTATTATCGCTGAATGGAACTTTGTTTATAGTTCCAGTTTGATCCGGAATACTGAATTGATCAGCAGGATAGGTGCTGTTGCTAAAAAACAGAGTTAGCCCGGTTGATGTTCCAACTTCACCCCTCTGACCGACTGGGCCAGTTTCCCCTTTTGGACCGGTGCAACCCGTAACCCCTTTTAAAAATGCGTCGTCGGTGATATCGCCAACGTGCTTGTATGATAAATTCGGACCAAAATCGCCGTTGAAATGACCAACATAAACGTATAAATCACCACCCCTTATAATAACAAATTCACCTAAATTGGAGCTGGTAGGAGTCAGCGTTATCAATTGATCCGTATCATTGATATGCGCGAAAACAACAAACCCCTTTCCAGAAGAGCCGGTATTGCCGATGGGTCCAACAGGTCCAATCGGACCGATTATACCAGTCGAACCAGTATTACCTTTTTCACCCTGTGAACCAACGCTACCCGTAACCCCCTTTAAAAATGCGTCGTCGGTGATGTCGCCAACGTACTTGTATGATAAACTCGGGCCAAAGTCGCCATTGAACGGTCCGACGTATACGTATAAATCGCCACCCTTTACAAGAACAAATTCACCTAAATTGGAGCTGGTAGGTGTAATAGATATAAGCTGGTTCGTAATATCGATATACGCAAAAATTGTAAATCCCTTTCCAGAAGAGCCGGTATTACCGATGGGTCCAATAGGTCCAACCGGCCCGATCATACCGGTCGAACCAGTATTACCTTTTTCACCTTGCGAGCCAACGCTACCCGTAACCCCCTTTAAAAATGCATCATCCGTGATATCTCCAACGAACTTGTATGATAAATTCGGACCAAAATCGCCATTGAAATGACCAACATACACGTATAAATCACCACCCTTTATAAGAACAAATTCACCTAAGTTTGCACCGGTAGGGGTTAGTGTTATCAATTGGTTTGTATTATCAATATTCGCAAAAATGGCAAATCCCTTTCCAGACGGACCGGTATACCCAATGGGTCCGATGGGCCCAATAGGTCCTACCATACCAGTCGAACCGGTATTACCTTTTTCACCCTGTGAACCAACGCTACCAGTAACCCCCTTTAAAAACACATCGTCAGTGATATCTCCAACGAACTTGTATGATAAATTCGGACCAAAATCGCCGTTGAAATGACCAACATAAACGTATAAATCACCTCCTTTTACAAGAACAAATTCACCTAAGTTTGCACCGGTAGGGGTTAGTGTTATCAATTGGTCCGTATTATCAATATGCTGAAAAATTACAAACCCCTTTCCAGAAGGGCCGGTATATCCAATAGGTCCGAGGGGACCGGTCGACCCGGTGGACCCAGACTCACCCTGTCGCCCTACATCACCGGTTGGACCGACTGAACCAGTGGAGCCTGTCGTACCGGTTGACCCAATATCGCCCGATTGCCCTGTATTACCAGTAACTCCCCTTGGACCTCTCGGGCCAACAATACCCTCTGCTCCGGTAGAACCTATGGAATACGCAGTGCGGGACTTTAATAAATCACCCTGATTTGCAAATGTTGTCGTCGGCATGTTTATATACTTAATAAATAATTTTTTTAATTAGTTATTAATTTAAATGATATTAACTTTTATTTTTCTCGTATTTACGTAAAGTGTTCATGCAATTTAAATAATTAAATTACTAAAGTAAATAAGTAAATAAGTAAATATGTAAATACGTAAATAAGTAAATAACACTATAAATTAATTAAATAGGATAATATTAAAAGTATTTTATATTATTATATATTTTTAATATTACAGACAGTTACAAATTACATTTCGTAACGTTCATAACCGCGTAATATTCGCATTCATTATAATATATATTATATTATATTATGGCAAACTATTCTGCGTTATACAACAATATATGTACCTATGATTTTTCCAATCCATACACTGCCCGACTCTGGTCTCGATTTAAGCCGGCCGACTATGACCATGCTATTTTAACTCCGGCTCAATTGGATGAGCGACGAAAATGCGAAATACTAAAGTATAAAAAAAATTCGAGCCAGATGACTAAAAAAGAGCAATATGCCGCAGCCGCGCGCGGCACGCTTCTTCCGAAACGCGGATTTGCAATGCAGACCGATACGATCACAAACCCCAACGTGGCAAATTTACCTATGGTGGGTAACTCGTTTGTATGTCCATCTCCAACACAGAAATGCAGTCTTACAACTGACTGCGACGTCCCGGGGCCGGCAATATCGCTATGCTATAACCCCGAAATTCCGCTATACAACTATGTTCGAACGTATGAATATAAAGCCGGTGAGATTCTGCGCTCGCAAATACCCACAACCGCGCTCACTGCACCCAATAATCTTATAATTACCGGCGGGAATAAGAAGCTAACTGCATCGTGGAGTATACCAGATACCGATATTTACGGCACATTTGGTGGCGCAGATCTTGCCGGATATAGAATTGCGTATTCATCTGACCGAAATAATTGGACATACATACCTAAAGCCACGAATGGATACGTTGGTAGTGCAATCACAAGCTATGACATTTCTGGTTCCGACATTGTAAATAATGCGGCATACTACGTTAAAGTTGATTCGGTAAATGCCGCAGTTCCAAAAAAGCTGTCCGCATTTCCGGCGATTTCGTCAGCTACCACGTTTTTGGTGCCATCAAAACCGCAGAATTTTGTAGCAACAGGCGATGACGCAGCTGCCACAGTTGCTGATAATAAGGACAAAACTAACATTATCGTAACGTGGTCTGCACCTTCATCGAACGGCGGAACTGAAATTACTGGTTACATGGTGCAGTATTCGTCCGACTACATCGTTTGGAATACCAAGTTAGTGAACGTGGCTCAAATGACGGATGTCACGCTCGATTCTGTTACCGGTTTGTATTCATATCGATTCACTGGAACAAAAGATGATCCGCTAATTACAAAGTCGCTCTATTACGTTCGAATTTCCGCAATAAATTTGGTTGTAAGCGAAGACGGTATACCCGCACCATTTTCGTCAATTGTGGCAGTTAATACGCTTAACGTGCCAGGACCCGTGACAAATGTAAATTACAGCGCCGGAACGCAGCGCGGACAAATTATTCTCTCGTGGAGTCCTCCGAAAAGTAATGGCGGAGGTGCAATACAATTATATAGCATAACCTACTATTTAACAACCGACGAGACGCGCACAATAAGAGTCGGTGGAACTACCACAGATACCAACTTTACATTATCGGGATTATTGAGTGATAACCAATACTATACGGTGTTCATAACCGCTGAAAATAGCACATATACGTCAGAACCGTATACTATTTCGGCCAGGGCAAACACGGTTCCCGGAAGACCGATTGGTCTAAAAGCAGTTGTTAATAATGGGTCCATAATCCTGTCATTTGTTATGGATGATAATGGCGGTTCAAATATCGCATCTTATGCGATTTCAATATCAACTGATGCAACGAACTGGGTCGAATACGAATTTGCCAGTCTATCGGTTGCATCCATCGGTTCCGTAATTTTGAATTTGACCACTTCATTATTAACGAATGGAAATCCGATTAACGTTAACAGTGTAATATTGCCCAAAACGCTATATTATTTCAGGGCTGCTGCAAAAAACGTCCTATACTATGATAGTTACGGACCTTACACTTCATCCACTGTAACTGCCAAAATAATAATTTCGCCAAATCCAATCACCGATATACAGATTGCGATAGGTGAGACGGTCGTGGTTGCGCCAGCAATACCGGCAATAACACTTACTCTGCGTTGGGGGTGGGGCAGTGCCGGTGTAGACGACAACATTGGCGGCGACACTATCAGCAACGTGGGATACATTATACAATATTCTACAACCATTGGATCTTTCAAGGTTTGGATATCGTATAACAACGAAAGTAATTTAATAAAAAAAAATACGATTACACTATCAACCGGAATAAAACCTGATACTTCCTATTTTTTCAGGATATATACGGTAAATTCGATCGGAACATCCGTTGCATCTGAAATCTTTTCCATTCGGACTCCTCAGCAACTGTAGCGGTAGAGAGGTAGACAGACAGCTCGTTTCGTTTACGAAATGCGCTTGTTGGCAATATCGGAAGCCACAATGTAGATCGAATTTTCAGTAACAATAATGTATTCGGTTTCCACTTTGTAAATCTTTGCTATGGGGCTTGTATATTCATCGGCACTTTTAACGATGAGTTTCTCATTATTCTCCCGAACTCCAATAACGACGGTTTTGTCCAGAGACGACGTCCAGTAGTCCATCATGATGGGTTTATCTTCAACAATGGCCAATTTAAATACGTGCTGCATGCAAAGTGCGCTGGGTAGCCGATACGTGTCACCACCACTTTGAACCATGTTGTTCTGTGATGACGCGACTGTAGTATTTCCTTGCTGTTGCTGTTGCTGTTGCTGTTGCTGTTGCTGTTGCTGTTGCTGTTGGGTTGACGCAGTGGAAGGATGAGAAGAATGAGGAGGGGGAGGCATTTTATTTTGTAATTAGTTTACTAAATACTAATCTTATAATTTAATTTAATAAGTGATTTATTTTATAGTATTATACCTTTTTTTAATCTTTAAATACTTATTTATTGAATAAAAACAATTCAATAAACAAACAAGCAAACAAACAAACCAAACAACCCATCAACCAAAACAATCAACCAAAACAATCAACCAAAACAATCCAACCCCAATAAACAAATTATGGATTTTCATATTTCCACATTTCGGTGGTTGGGTTTGTTTTTTAAAATCCTAAATCATACGATGAACTCACTGCACCAAGATCTTTTGCCTTTATACCAACTGCATTAGAACCCTGGATCTCCAACTTGATAGTAGAGCACATTGTGTTTGCATGTTTATCCGCGACGAGAATCATATCATCAACTGCATCATCAAGATTGCTGTCATCCGGTGCATGAACTGGGTGACTACCGAACACCTCCGCATTAGCCATGGCTCTCAAATTCAGTAAAACTTGAAAACTGCTGGTTCCATAGTACCCTTCTTGTCCGCACATCACATTCGCAGACACGCCGCGCATATTATCCAACTCCGCATGGCGAGCCGCTTTCAAGAACATTTCAGGAGTTTCCTCAAATGACGCCTTTGCGATCGGTCCAATATGGTCATTGTTTATACCGTGTCTGAAGATGGATACCATACTCTCATTCGCGGTCATTCGGTCACACAGCACGCTCAAATGATGATGGTTGATATATGTCGTATCGAAACTTTCCGTAATCTCGTTCATAATCGCAACGCGCGCGGCTTCAATTCCAAGAACCCGGTATATCTCTTGAATATCATTTGACACTGTGCGAGTCTGATCAATCGTATCCAATGCCAGCACTTGCAGCAGATTTGTTCCGGTCGTGTCAAGCACCCAAATGTCATTTTTTACGTAATTACCCTCTTCGCGTTTTACAACACCATTCTCCCTTCGCTTTTCTCCAGTTATTTTCCGCATCACCACATTACTGATGCCCTTGACTCCACGCAGAACAATGTTATTCAGTAGTTGGTCCCGAAACGTTTTTAACACGTAAATGTGGTCCGACTGGTCCAATGAACTCTGTTTGGATATGCCAACTCCGTCACCACCGCCATTCCCGCTACCACTGCTACCACCACCAGTTTTTCGCATCATGTTCTCGAGCCTGATACGGAAGACGAGATTATCCGCATTGTAGTCACTGTATACGCACGAGACAACATCACCATATGCATTCTTGATGGCATAATGCACATCATCCATCGTAACGCATTTGTCAAGCATTGATTTTGCGTCCATTTCCAATCTCACTATCCATTTTGACCGATTATTTTTTGTGCCGGTCTCCGTCTCATTTCGGCATTCCTTAATTATCTTTTCAAATTCATGATACTGGCGCACGGTCATATCATCATCCTCTATGGTTGTTTCATTTGGATTGGGGTCATAGCATATTTCGGCCGATGAAACAATTTCAACCAGGCGCGTGTGCTCGATAAATGGAATCATGCTCTGAACACGTTCCTTATCAGTTTCATCAGCCGATTTCGAATAAATCGTAATGGATGGATTCTTGGGATTCTCGGACAACGAAAGGATTTCTTCAATACGCGGAACACCTCGCGTAGCATTGGCCTTGCTTGCAACACCAGCATTGTGGAACGTGTTAAGCGTAAGCTGAGTAGTGGGTTCGCCAATACTCTGCGCGGCAATCATTCCAACCATCTCACCCGGTGCGACTATGGCGCGTTTATACTGAAGGACAATCATCTCCAGCAACACATTAAGCGCCTTCTCATTGAACCGTTTAATCAGAAGAAGATCGCGCGGGCTCAAATAATAGAAGTATATCGCCCGGAACAGCGGTGTTGGTTTTGAAAACGTCAATTGCTCAAGCCGGGCATACGTATCTGTAATCATTCGAAACGCTTCAAGCGGGGTAATGTCGACAAGCGAATTCTTATTCAACCAGCTCATTCCCTGCACGTTCGAAATCAGATGCTGGATTCCAACCGGAAGATGCACCTTATTATCGTCCCTGAATCGAAACACGTTTTCAATTATGTCGTTACGCGCACGAATAAGATCGTCGGTATACTTTTTGGAAACCACCTTCAAATCGGCAACCTGTTTTTTCATGCGCCGTTTCGCTTCATCGGTAAATACGGAATGAAATACGTCGTCGGTTCCTCCTGACACACTCTCATCGCTTGCAGACACCGGGAAGCTGTAGTGCGCATAAAGTTCGTCAACGCACATCTCTACAAATGGCACGGTAACCCGTTCCACTTTTATGGTGTCAATGCCATCATCACCGTATGCAAACTGCACAATTCGTCCCTTATTGTTTCGAACCGTCATGTCATAGCACACCATAAGGTCTTCGAGACCCTTAATGAGCCTGCGCTGAATATATCCGGTTGTGGATGTTTTCACAGCGGTATCGATAAGCCCGATTCGGCCAGCCATTGCGTGGAAGAACAATTCTTCGGGAGTAAGCCCGGAAATAAACGAATTATCTATGAAACCGCGCGCACTGGGACTGTCGTCGAACTTTGCAAAATGGGGTAGCGTTCGGCTGTCCAAACCGTAAGGAATTCTACCTCCGTCCATAGCCTGCTGCCCAAGACACGAAATCATTTGCGAGATATTGAGATTGCTACCCTTTGACCCGCATTTAACAATGGTTACAAACCGGTTGTCTGGGTTCAATTTATCCAGACCAATTTTGCCTGAATCATTTGTGGCTGTATTCAAAATGTTTACAACTTTATTTTCAAATTCTTGCAAATTGGTGCGGCCGGTCTTATTCTCGAAAATCCCGAGATGCACTTGGTCAATTATGTTCTTCACTTCGTTCTTTTTCATGGCGATGGTTTCAGCAATTTTTTGGGTAGTTGCATCATTCGATATAAGGTCGCTTATACCGACGCTGTATGCCGCAGTTTTCATATACTCTGTGACAATATTCTGCAAATTGTCTATAAAATCGGCAGATGCAGTATTTCCAAAATCATTACAAATGCGCTGGATCAATCCGTGACCACCGGAAGACAGAACCCCTTTCTCGATTTGGCCGCGTTTGTAAATACCGTCTCTAATTTCCACAACGTGGTTAAAATTGGCAGCTTCATCTTTTTTGTCACTAAATAGCTCCGTCTTGAATCGAACAGAGAGGGGTGGCATAATTTGAGACAGAATTTGGAAATTCGTGATCGTGTCATTGCTGGCGCGTTTTGTTTTGAAAAGATTGCCGTTTATTTTGTTGTATCCGACAATCAGACCCATCGCTTTAAGCGGCGTCATCTGAACGCCTTCGCGTGTGAACAAGTAGCTCCCGAGCAGCGAATCCTGGAAAATTCCAATAATAGACTCGTTTTTGGCCGGACTGATGATCTGATACGGAACCGCGGCCAGATGACGAAGCTCCAATTCAGATTCCGCATCCTGCGGCATGTGCAAATTCATCTCATCGCCGTCGAAATCCGCATTGTATGGTTTTGTATCGCCGACATTCATTCGAAACGTGTCGCCTTTGTGCATAATGCGCGCAATATGACACATCATGCTCATTCTGTGTAAGGATGGCTGACGATTAAATAGAATGGCGTCACCGTCCATCATATGACGGTGAACAATGTCGCCATCTTCAAGTTTAATATTCGAAACATCGGCGTATCGAAGCGAAATTGATTGTCCATTCACCTTCTCCAGAATTTTGGCACCAGGATATGTATCGGATCGGTTTCTTACAAGCGCCATGAGAAAGTCGCGATTCCTTTCATTCACGACAACCGGCTTGGTTATATTCTTTGCAATTTTCACAGGAATGCCCAGTTCGCGAATGGAAATGTTTGGGTCCGGAGTGATAACTGAACGAGCGGAGAAATCTACACGTTTTCCCATCAAGTTTCCGCGCACGCGCCCGCCCTTTCCATTCAGTCGCTCCTGAATGGATTTCAACGGCCTGCCGGAACGCTGTGCAACTGGACCAACTCCCGGAATATTGTTATTTATCTGAGTGGCTACATAGTATTGCAACAGTGTGTGCCATCCGTCAATGACGCTCGGATCAACTCTGTCACTCTTTTCAATTTGCTCTTTTAAATACTCATTCGTCTTGAATATATTTACCAGAATATGCGTGATGTCGTCTTCGCTGCGCTGCTGCCCGTCCATTTTAATTGACGGCCGGACCGCGGGCGGAGGAATTGCGAGCACCTGACAAACCATCCATTCGGGTCTCGAAAATTGCGGGCTGAACCCCATGAATGTAACGTCCTCATTGGATATGCGCTTGAATATCTTTATCACCATTTCAGGGGTGACCTTCATGTTGAGCTTTGTTGACGCCGCTCCAGCCAGCCCAGTGCCACCTGCGGCTGCGGCCGCCATCCCTTCCACGGTCTCGATCGGAGCCCCCTCGTCTCCTCCGCCGCTAATATTGATCCACTCTGCGAAAATGTTTGCAAGACCATCCTTTCTGTATTTTTTATCGGGTTGCAGGCAACCGCAACCGTCGTCGGTTTCTTTTCCGCACCGGTTGACTTTACTTGCGAGCTGATACACGCGCGCCCATCTCTCATCGGGGCGTAGACGCATGAGCCCTTTGTTAAAATTCTTGTCGATCAGCAACTTGCTGCATTTCATGCAAACGCACCTTAATATCTTGAGAACTGTTGATAAGTATTGAATGTAGAAGACCGGACGCGCGAGTTGGATGTGTCCGAAATATCCCGGTGCTTGCATATAATCCAAACCATCGGTTGGACAAATGAGACCTGGGTCAAGCACTCCCATTCGCGGGTCAAATAGACCATTATGACACGGTCGGTTGTTTGTATACATTTCGCGGGATGTTATTTCAGCAACCGATCCCCTTTTAATCTCTTCCGGTGAAAGAATACTAAACTGGATCCCAATGATTTTAGACACATTTGGATTCTTTGTATGCTGCTTGTTGAACGCCATTGTATTGATTGATTGTATTGTATTGATTGCGTGTATTGGTTTGTGTATTGTCGGTCGTGTCGCTGTGCTAAACTATACTAAAGTGTAATATTTAGATTATTTTGATGCAAAAAATATAACGTTGAACCAATCCTTATCAATTTTATATTTATTATTATTTTTATTTTTTATATTTTATGTTGTTTTAAGTTTTTTAATTGGGTAATTGATTTAATTTAATTGTTTAATTTTATGAATTTTATAATTTAAAATTAATAAAATAATTAATCAAATTATTATTTAATTTATACATTTCATTAGATAGATATTAATCGTATAAATGTTTAAAAAAAATTGTATTACTACCATATATTCGCATTGACATTGATTGACACGCCGTTACGTTACAATTTACCAGAACAAATCATAATGCAAACCGTTGTTGCAGTATTTGTCTTTTGTATCGTGCTGTTCCTTTATTTGCACATCTATTTCCACATTCGAACCAGCGATGATTTAGAGGTTTATGAAATAGACCAGCCGTCAAAGGATAAACTCGAAGAAATATGCGACCTGCGGCAGCCGGTAGTATTTGAATACGACGATGCCACTAATAGTGGCACAAGCGGCAGCTTCAGAAACGACGTCGCATTTGACGTAATCAAGAAAAACTATGGGGCATTTGACGTTAAGGTAAAAAATATGAAGGACGTCAGCGCTGATAGCGAACCGTATATGCCAATCACGCTCAACGCAACTCATGAAATCATGAAGTCCGATAAGGCATCGCAGTTCATAAGCGAAAAGAATGTTGAATTTTTAGAAGAAACCGGCGTGATAAAGCATTTTCGGTATAATGATGATTTTTTGCGTCCACCGCTTGTATCTAATTGTGATTATGACTACACGTTTGCCTCCGAAGGTGCCGAAACGGCGTTGCAATATAACGTGAATTACCGAAACTATTTTATGCCAGTTTGCGGAAGAGCGCGCGTTATACTGATTCCACCCAAATCATCAAAGTACTTGTATGCGAGGTCCGACTACGAAACTTTTGAATTTGTATCACCTGTCTCTCCGTGGAACGTGCAGCACACGTACAAGGCGGACTATGATAAAATTAAAACGCTGGAGGTTCAGCTTACACCGGGCAAGATACTGTTCATACCGGCGTATTGGTGGTACAGCATTAAATATTACGACGAAGCCACTATCTGCACTTTCAAGTATAGAACCTACATGAACACGGTTGCTATACTGCCGCAGCTATTCCTGTATTTTCTGCAAAGACAAAATGTGAAACGAACCACGGTTAAACAAATGGATTCGGTAGACCGAAATGCAACCATCGCGAGTATTAACGCAAACGCAAACGCAAACGCAAACGCAACCATAAATATAAATAATGCCAATTCTACGGCCGTTGACAATTATATTGTTGGCACCAATGCCAATGAAACCGATCATGCTACTATAAGCGCATTACCGGATACCATAATTTCAAACACAGATGCTTCTGAACCATAGCCATTGGCACTCGAAACCGATATGCAGTCGTTAGATTAATTAGGTGGTCATACATTCCATACATTCACATCATATCGCATCGCATCGCATCACATAACAAGTAGCGCTGATTCAATCATTGTAATCACCTCGCATATTGATGCGCGATTTTCGTGCGGGCACAGCATTTTTGATATTACATGGTATAATGCGTGACCGCTAAATTCGGGGTCGTTTGCAAGTTCACATTCGCGTATAAATCCAGATCGATCAAATGTGCGGGTAGGATATTCGCAGTAATAATGATACACATTATAATATGAGACCAGACTAAATAGTATAAGTCCGAATGACCACACATCTTGCGCTTTCGTTACCTTGCCCCACATATATTCGTCACTTGCCGCGGACTCAACCGAAATACCGTTATTTTTTCGGATTCGTTCTTTTAAATTTTGTGCCAATACTTCTTTAACGTTATTCACGTTGTTGGTTTCAGGTGCGCAAAATGGTCGCGTGCCACCAGTTCCTTCATCCAAATTATCGCGTCCACACATTCCAAAATCAATTAAATATATACACGGCACACGTTGATTCCGCCGCATGAGATGATCATCATGATCATCATCCGCATTGTCGTGTGCGTTTGAGATCGAGTGGAGATCATTTATAACAATTAAATTGTCAGGTTTTATGTCACCGTGAACTAAGTTCAAGTCGTGACAGTATTTAATAGATTTTGCAACACTCAACATCATTTTGGTAATAATGTAATCATGGTCTCGCATTGCGAAATTGGTTTTCTTATACCACTTGTAAAATACAATCGAGTCTTGTAACATGGGCTGCACTTCAATTGTCATAAGATTTGCAGTGTTTATTTGTTTATTGCGCGATTTTTCAGTGGTGTCTGTTAGAGGAGTATCTTCATTGATATCGTGAATGTCATCATCATCATCATTATGAGTATCATCTGTATTATCGCTTGAATCAGAACCACTATCATTATCAGCAGTAACGGATGCGGAATTAACACTACTATGATCGATGAATGAGTACCAAGACGGCGTTACCAATTTACATTGTTCGTTAATTCCGATTCCGAGAATTTTGTATACTCGTAATAGTCTCAAGTCGGTATAACTATCATACTTCATAATGAATTGATTATCTATCTTAAATACTCCCGTGTGGGTTGATTTGCGGTACGTCTTGAGGCACTCGAATACTGCAGCATGTTTATTATCATGCAATATTAACTGCACCAATATGGATACAAGTTGTTCATAAGAAGTTAAAACTTCTAAATCTGGAATTGTAATATTATTTATATTTTTAATTGTATTCTCTATAGTATTTTTCTCAACCTTATTACCGCAATATCGTAACATTATCTCCCGCAATTTTGCGATAGTTGATTCAATAACTTTTGAATCCATTCGATGATTGGTGATTAGTATCGTTCGTATCGTATATTATATTTCGTTATGATAAATAAAATTCAAATTTTATATTAATATCACTATTGTTGTTGTTGTTGTTGTTGTTGTTGTTGTTGTAAAAAAATTATACCACCCACAACAAATATGTAATTTATATATAAATTAGTTTAGTAATTTAGATAATTAATTAATTATACCTACATTATATATAATTAATAAACACAAAATACACAATAATATAATTACTATGCCACCACTTGAATCACCTTCCTCAAACAATTTTATTGGTTCGCCCGATAAGAGTCTTAAAGAAAAACGAAACCGCGTAATATCTGCACTTTTTTATGGTGATGTTAAAAATATCATTAACAAATATTTTGTTGCATTGAAAGAACATACCGGTAATCGCGATTTAAAGAATGATTTGATTGCCGATTTACGTAGCTGTAAAACTGAAGATAATTGTGTTGAAACCTTGAAGGAGTTTATTGAAACACATAATCTTATGTGTTACGTGGTTGCAAATGATGCCGAAAGACAAACTTTACCCAATGAACAATTATTATTTGGTTCTCGTAATTTTAAGAATAAATATACTCTTACGGCCGCGTTTGAGCAATCATATGATACCGGTGGCGTAGAGACAGAAAGACTTGAAGAATGCATTGTCCTGTTTGAAAATGACACTGAATCATTAGACGTAATTAGCGAAGAAATCGATTATTATAAATCCCCACCAACAGATAAACCGGCTGTTATTATGAGTAATATCCATGATTATGTAGTTGATCTATCAACGAGTAAACATATCAAGTTTTATCTTGTGGGAGAACCTTCTATAAGAACAAGTAAACAACGTACGCATTCACATTCCCCGCGGAGAAAATCATCGTCTCGATCAGCATCGTCGCGTAAAACTCGCGGAGGTTCGTCTTATAAAAAACGTTATTCTAAAACGAGACGAAATCGTATAAGAAATAAAAAATAAATACCAATATTAAATATCAAATAGTTAGCATCCAAAATTATAAAAATTATATTACCGAATAATGAATACAAATGAATACACATTTCATTATTTATTCATTATCATTTTTTATCCTTTTTTATCCTTTTTTAGTAGGGCCGCCTGCTTCGCTTCCAGCTCGGCATTCTGTTTATTTCTGTAATTAACCAACTGGTTGTAAAAACTGTTCGGATCGTTTATCGACGGATTGTTGTCGTAAATTCTGTAATGTGTATTTGTGTATTCGTTGTCGGCACTATTGTCGTAATGCCCACTCATTCTACCAACTCTCACCGTTCCACCCGTTCCACCCGTTCCCACCCTAGACGCGGCACTTGCTGCAGCGGCAAGCCCAGGGTATCCGTCAAGTTTAATGGATCCCTTTCCTCCCCCACTGCCGCTCGCATACGACGATTGTATTTTGAGAAGCGATTCCTTATCAGCTGGCGTAATGACTGCGTTCATTGTTCCTCCGGGGTAATTTGACGCATTATATGGGTCATTATCCCCACTCTGGTCAATTATGCGCGTTATTTCGCTTATTTGTTCAGGAGAAAACATGGTTGAAGCGTCAAGACCACTACTCGGCGTGCGAGTGTTCGCACCCGCACCACCCGCACCACCAATACCGTTTAGCTGCGCAGGAGTGGCTATACTGGGACAAAGTCCACCCTGTGGTTCCGTCGGACTCGGCCGAATGCTGTAAACGGATTCACCTTGCGTGCTAACCGAATGTTGCAAGAAGAGAACAGGACATTTTATGCCATTGCCTCGCAACCAATCCATAAACTCGACATATTCTTCTAAATTTTCAAAACGGATGGGGTTAACTCCTGGAACTGCGGCGACTTTTGTATTGTATAAGAAGAGCGTGGTTCCTTTCTGTATCAACATGTTTGGGCAGCGCGATTCGCCGACAACACCAAGCATGGATGAACTTGAACTACCATCATCATCGTCATTTTCAAACCCCTCAATGTGCTTATCACTTATGTGGCCGTGATTTCTTGTAACATATGCTCCCAACAAAAAGACGCAAAATATTACAAACAGCTTCATTTCATCATTTAACATTTTATTTGTCTAATTATAATTGTCCTAATTATCTATAATCTAATTATCTAATAAACTAATATAATATAATAATTTATTACATTTACCAAAAAACTGGTAATGCCAACTACGTCGTGGCCATCACCTTTTGTTAATCCAAGTTCATATAGTGGGAATATGTTTGATTCGAAAATCGATGTTAAAATGACAACGGGTGGTAATTCTGGCATTTTAAGTGGTGGTGGTGGAGGGATATACCACGGGTTTGATGGAAATGCGGGCGGATACGACTTGTCTTCGTATCAAAATACTTACGTTCCGCAAACGGTTTCAAATCACGCCGAACAGCGTATTCACCCTTATTCCGGTGGAGGGAAAAAAACTCGAACTCGTAGGCGACGTGGTAAACAGGTTGTTGTTGTCGTTTCATCTCGAAAACGCATACACCGGAGACAACGACACAGACGGATGCAACGACGGACGCTGCTTAAACGGTAATCAACATTTAAAATATTATATCGCATCTAATGCTTTATTAAGAGCGATCGGGTTATGTTTTGTAACGAGTAAAGAGCGATCGCGAGTAGTTGGAATACGCGGTAACCCGCTTAGCCCATGGCGACAAATCCGTCCGCCGCATTGAGTTATATTTAAAATAAGTAATAAAGCGCCTGCAACCAGTAATAAATGAATATATTTCATAGGTTATATTGCTAATAGGGTTATTTATTAATAATTAATACTAATACTAATACTAATAATAAATTTATTTTATATTATTAGATTATTACAAATACTTACAAATAATACAATTATGGCTAAAAATATTGTTCGCTGTTTATCTACCTTTAAAAACGGTAAAGAACAATACCTACAAGGTGTTGACACATGTGTATCATTTCATCCAAGTGAGCTTATTTTAGCAGTCGGTTCTATATCTAACGTAAACCTGTGGACATTTTCATCCCACAATTTTGAGGCGACTTGTTTGTTACCTATTTCTACAGTTGATTCGGTTATGTCGGTTGCATTTCATCCGAGTAAAAAACCGCCGGTTTTTGTAGTAACCGGGAAGGACAATGCAGTCTGTACATATCAACTGAAACCAGATGGCGATAAGTTAAATGCAAAATGCGTAACATATCTTAGCACAGGATACTTTAGCACAGGACCCAGTGAGGATCGCAATTTGGCAATTCACAAACATACTTCTCCAGTTAGTTGTGCCGTATTTCATCCAATGGCTCCCTTTTTGGTAACAGGATCCAGTATGGCCCATTTTGTCAAAGTCAAAATATGGATGTTGAATGAAGATGGCTCAATTTCAAAATGGTTAGAAGATATCACCGTAGTCCGTAACGATTATTACAATTATATATCACTTGCATTTCATTCGAGAGAACCTTTATTGGCAATTGGTTCGGGTACTCATGGCGTGAATCGTGATGAGCACATCTTCGGCGCCATCGAAATTCGGCGCTTATCAACCGACGGGTCGAACACACATGTGACAACAACATTGGATGTGGATGAAAGTGTTACATCTGTCGCGTTTCATCCAATAGCACATCCACCCGTTTTGGCCGCCGGCTTCGATTCGATTCGAAATCAGGTTAAGCTGTGGCGATTGAGTCCCGACGCGTCCAGCGCAACTCACCTAATAACGCTGGATGAACAATACAAGCGTCGCGACTACTCGCGGTATAGAATTAATTGCATGTCATTTCACCCGTTGTTTCCCATTTTAGTGACCGGTTCAAATTATGGAACCATTAACATATGGAGGTTAAATTTCGATACCCCCAGCGCAATTTGTTTAATGACGTTGGATGAAACAAACGGAGGTCATAACATCGTTGTTAAATCCCTCGCATTTCATCCATCTCCATCCATGCCTTTTTTGGCATCCAGTTCATTTGACAATACCGCTAAGCTGTGGGACTGCTCGTCATTCCTTGAACAAACAAACCTCACCAAAACTTCAAATGCTTTTAGTGGTCTAACAAGTCTCCTTGCTAAAAGATTGGCGAAAGAAAATCACCATAACAATCATTCAGGAAGTGTAGTTCGCCGCGTAGTATCACACGTAATGGATATGCCATGGTCATCGAAATTCCCATTCTATCACCATTTTACAAGACGATTACATGACTTAAACCGAAGAATTCTACCCGACTTCGTTGTATCGCCATTGTATCCTTGGAATCGGGAGCGCTTGATGATGTTAAAAAATTCCGAAAACGAAGAACCTGACTCACACGAATCACCACCCAAGACACCCAAAAAGGGGGGTAGGGACAAAACACCCAAATGTTCGCGCCGGTTTAAATCGGTTAAAAAAACAATACGAAGAAGAATGAGGAGGAGATACAATTTACACTAAGAATATAAACATAATCATATCACTTCTTTCGAATAACGTCGCATATAATCGAATTGATGACCGTATTAATCTCGCTCTTTGAAAGGCTGCGCGGTCCAACTGTGTTACTCGGAAACGTGTGCTCGTTCACCCTTTTTAGAATCACATCAATGTGTGGACGAGCTATATCGTCAAATAGCATGAAATGATGCGATTGTTTGCTAAATGAGGCAGCACTATTCTCTACAATCTTAAAGCATCGTCCGGCATATACGCCAACCCGTCGAAATGCGACATCATGCGCATCCGTGTCTGGATTTTTTACGTATGTGAAGTGCTCGGGCGATACTTTTTTTTCATCATTTCGTGCATCTTTTCGTTTTTGCCATATTTGAAACACGCACAACACACTGTATTTTTCACCCTCGTTAATTTCAAACGAATCTGCTGGAAGCTCTTTTGAAAGGACGCAATGAAACATGGAATCAAATGCGCGCGACATGCTGGGCTTCGTGAATGATATTGGAAGAATGAATGCAACAATATCAGAGAACCTGCAACATTTTTTTATAAACGCTTTTGCAAGCGATGACTGCTTTCCAAATGGCGGGTTTCCAAATGAAATTATTTTTTTTGTCGTGGTTGGTGGGATCCATTCAAGAAAATCTGCTTCTATTATTCCTGGAGCTTTCGGCTCTATATCAATGCCAATTACTTCTGCCTTTTTAGGGACGCTGCGAATGAACGCACCCTTGCCTGCAGACGGTTCAATCCATAGATACTTTGCAGCCTCGGTTTGGGTTTTTGATTTCAGTGTATTGACAATATCCTGAACGCATTGAACTGCCAGTGTTTCAGTCGTGTAAAATTGGTCCTTCGAATTTTGTCTGAACTTTCCGGTGTCTTGTGTCGCACTTGTATCTTGTGTATTTTTTGACATGATGTCACAATATTTCTATCATATTTGTATATAATATTGCCATTGCGTTCAATTTTAATATTATATTATTTTTAACAATAAAAAACAATACACAAATATATCAAATATATCACAGTATATTCTATTTCCACTGGTCCTCTTTTAGTTGTTTTAACTTAGCCGCAGCTTTGTGAAAATTAGTTTCTAAAGCGGCTGTTTCTTCTTTGGCTTTTTTTAACTCATTACCAGTAGGTGCAGGAATATCATTATCATCCCAATCCCTCAATCTCCACATATGGTCATGGGCGTGTTCAAATTCTTTCCGCGCTTTTTCAAGTTCGGCTTCCGCGGCTAAGATTTCGGAAGTATCATTGTGATTTTCGCCGACCGCGTCTGGCAAACGATATGGTGCATTAGGAGGTCCTGTTTGGACATCGACCGGTCCGCGGCTATCAGTAAACAACGATTTTGCATGAGGATTTGCGACCTTGGCGTTCATGCATAATTGCGTTGCCGGATTATAAGAAACAAATCCTTTTTGAATACAGCTTGCATCGGCTAATGCGGTGTTAGTATAAGAATTGTGCATTTGCCTACCGGTTGCTGCTACTAAACCAGCGACTGTAGCGAATAAAAGAGCTTCCTTTAGGCCCACGGGGATTCCTTTAATTATATCACTAACATTAGCACGTAGGGAGGGATCCATTGCCAGGTTCTCGTTAACCTCATCAGTTAATGTATGTATTTTGGATTTAAATGCGTGCCGGGCATTTTGGGCAAAAACGTTGTTGTTACGGGTCTCACGCGGTGTGCTGGGCATTTTACCTCTTGATCTTGAAAATGCACCGCCTCTGGTTTTAAGTAAACGTTTACGACGCGTTCCATTTAAACGCGACTTTCGTCGATTACTGCGATGCATATCTGTTATTTTAACTATATATATATATAATCCCTAAATATTTTAATATTTTTCATATCTCATTTCATAAAACGATACCGCAAGTCGACTTCGTTCCATTATTTGAATTTGAAATCATGTTAGATGATATGGTGCGTTTCTTAGGCGCTCTGTGATCATAACCACTATTTCGTTCGGTTTCGATGGTTCGCCATACACGCTCAAGTCGAGGCGCGGCATAATCATTAAACCAACTATGGTTTCGTCTAACGAGCACGCAGCTATATTGGTCTAACTTCCAATAAATGTTGCGTATCCATATGTATTCAGATTGAGCGGGCGATTTATCAAAACGAGCGATTGTGTTTGTAATCCACGCTTCCTGTGTCTCGACATCGCGATATTCCATGGGCATGTATTCGTAATGCGGTTTTCGTGTTCTCAAATCGGCGAAATAAAGAATAATTCCGCGCTCGCAACCACAGTCGTCATTCGTGGTAGCATTGCACCGGTTCGCATTTGCATACGCATAATCGATCTGCACGTCATCATAATAATCTTGCGCGTCGTCATATTCCTTGAATCGCGTTTCTACGAAATCGCATTCTTCCATTCCACACACCGCCATCTGTATCTGCATCTGTATCCAATATTCTTCTTTCGGGACGCCGGTAATCTCTCGATTTACAATATTTTTTATTTCAACCATTCGTCCGAACAGTGGAGATGATTCATCGATGTTGATACCATCTGGTGACCCGCCAATGAACGACAATCGTGGGTCGGGATGCTGTATACAGCCAAATTCTCCAATGCGAGTGTTGTTTTTAACCTGGTAAAGCTGTGCACTCAGAAACTCGTATTTTTGACCCCAATGCAATGGCGAGTCAACATTTACAAACCCATCTTCGGGTGCAGCGACATACGGTTTGCATTTTTCATAAATCAGTTGATTCACTACCGAATCCGTTCCAAACGCTTTCCATGCGGCACTGGCCGTAATTAACGAGTGGCGTCGGGCATACCAGGCGTCTGTGCGCTGTTCGGTCTGGTTTTGAATTTCTTGCAATGCGAGAACCTTTGATATTAATTCGGGACTAATGTTTCCCGTCACCACGACGTCGTCATCGTCACCATCATCTACTTCTTCTGAACGCCATGGAGAGAATCTTATCCTGTCGCATTCATGCAGATTTGTAAAATAGTAGTTCATACCGGTTTCAATCATCCGGTGCATGAGATAGTGTGCGCGGTCCGAATCAACCGCATGCGTTTCTCCAACAGACGCGAACATTACAATCCTTAATTGATCAAACACGTATCCAGTTACTTCATCGTGAAATGCAGGGTTACTCATTCTTCCAACATTCTCTCGAACATAATCGTCTATCATCGTTCCAGTATCTTCAAACAATTGTTCGTAATCCGGATTCTCTGGCATGAGAGACAGAATGTCGCCGCCATCACATTCTGCATCAAACAATTCCATGGAATCACTGTCGTATGCATCCTCACTAATTGCGTCTTCTTCGTGGGTGTTAGAAAGATCCCGTATTTTAAGCCGTTCGTAATCGAATTCATCAGCCGACATAACGTCCACTATTTCCGGCATTGGTTGGTCGTGTATTGCGATTTGCGAATTGCGATTGCGTTTAACGCGTAATTACGTATATTTATCACAACCCATTTATATACATTTTATAATATTAATTAGTCTGTTGCCTGGTTAACTGATGAGGGATTATTCTTCTTGTTCTCTGCATCCGCCGCAGTCACCGCCGCCAATTTGGCATTCGCTTTACCTATCTGATCAGGAGTCATCTTGCATCCATAATTCACAATGTAATTGAACGTAATTGAAATTGTTAAAATTCCGGCCATCAGTAGCCATATAAATTCTGACACAAACAGTTTAAACCACACGGCCTTCTTAATTGCTTCCACGTATTTGTTGTATACTGCAATTGCCGACGGGTCTTCAATATGTTCTTTTGCGTATTCGGTTGGTGTATACATAAGTCCTACTGAACTGAACTTACGGATCGTTTCTTCAACATTATCGGGTGTAAACTGATTGATAAGGAGAGAATCATCATCATAAATTTGCTGAAGTGCTTTAGCAACATCCTTTGCATCACCGCTCGGAGCAGCAGCAGTAGCAGCTCCTGCCGCCGCTACCGCTCCTGCAGCAGCAGCAGGTTCCAAATTTTTGGGTTTTAACAGCTCTCTGAATGCTGTGGTAAGACCAAAAATCGCAGATGAGAGAAAATAACCAATCGTATTTGAAAAGGGTGTAAGCCATCCTGGACGTATCATTAGTATGAACTTGATCAACCCGGTGATAAGAATCCAGGGAACAAATGTTACAAGTGCGCCAAACCCCCATTGCTCGAAACCGCAAACAGTTTTTATCATCCCAATGCTTATCATGAACTCCCCGATCAATATTCCAGCGATAAACATGCTGCCGATAACGGGGGTCACCACTTCCTGATCAGCTCCTCCGGTGGTAGATACGTTCATTGTTTTATAAATTAAGTATCCAAGCAGTATAATGACGTAATACCCGATTGCGAAATTTGGACTCACTTCAATCATTTCAAGGACGCAATAATAATAAAGATAAAATAATACTGTATGTAAATATAATTAAAATAAGATAAAACTGTATTTTTATTTTAATGATTTCTTATAATATTTAATTAATTAAAAAGTATTTGGATCAACATGGACAATCCGATATCTCTGATAGAACCAGGTGTGCGAAGTTTCCTCAAAATTTCGCTTCAAAATTGCAAACAGCTAAAGGAACAATACTATAATGCCATATTTAATACTGCTGCGTTCGCAACTTTTGTGGCAGTAGTCGGTATTATATTAGTTGTCAAATACAAATTTAAACCGTCTGAAGAAGAACGTGAGCGCAAACTTCAGGAACAGAGAGAATATGTGCTGTCCAAGTTGAAATTAGTGAATGCGAAAAACTTTCTTGCTTCTAAAAACTACTCACTGGTCGGCGTTGGCGGCGGCGGTGGTGGTAGCGGAAATGGAAATGGAAATAGTGCAACGTCAAATGAAGGTTCAAGCTCGGGGTTGGGTTCAGGTTCGGGGTCAATAACTAACTTGCCATTGTGGAATTCAACATCTACCGGGCATTATGAGATGTTTGCACAAAACCAGCTGGAACAGCGAAAAGACGAGGAATATTTCATGCGTATGCAGTTATAAAAGCGTTGTAGTATCCTCAACCTCCTCAACCTCATTACCACCATCATTGGTATCCTCATTGGTATCCTCATTGGTATCCTCATTGGTATCATTATCAAGAACGCGGATTTCTGGTTCGTCAATTATCAGACGAATTGCTGGCTCGGAAACAGTCTCACACGACACACTGTCTAACTCGATATCATCCGATACTACTGTATTTGCTGGTTCATTTACACTTTTAACAAATGTGGAAGCATAATGTTGACTTTGTGCATTTTGAACGAGATGTCTCATGTCAGATATTTGAGTCTTAAGTTCACCCACCTCTACTATACTCTTCATATAGAGCCCCTTTAATTTCTGAAGAGTTTCATCCCGTTCGCGTAAATCAGAAAGGCACGTAGAAAGCATCTGTTGTAGTTGCGCCTGGCCATCACTTGTTGTTGACGATAAAATCGAACCATCAAGTTGACCCTTTGTTCGATTGGGGCCGCCCGTAATGTGCGACAGAGACCGCTCCAACTTGTCGCGATCGGCTTGGAGTTCCGCAACCTTTGCAGTCAGCTCTTTAACTTGTGCTTGTTGAACTTGTATAATATTCACAACCTGGTCATTTGTAAGTGCAACCGGCTCCTTGCCTTCTTGATGCATAATAATCGTACCACCACCTGTATTGTCCGGTTGTTGCTGCTGTTGCTGTTGCTGCTGCTGCTGCTGCTTCATAATAGCAATCATATTTTTTTCCAATTCTGCAGTTTGTTTTATAACATCTGGTTTCATTTTTGGAAGTCCCGGCTCATAATATTTCAACAGATTGTCGAGTTCATCAACAAAGAATCGTTTTAATTCCGGTGCACTTTCTCCTACCATAAAATCATCCAACGTTTTTGTCGTTTCCTTAACAACCTCGGGGTTTGGGTGTTCAATTAGTTTACGTTTATCGAACGTATTGTGTTCGTGCGAGAATACCAATATTACCTTCATGGGATTGAGCTGCACCATTGGAATACTGTAGTCCTTCAAAAATTTACGCTCTTCGGCAAGACACGCAGTTTCGTCATATTTTGTGTGCATAAGAAGCTCGCGCTTAAACGCGAATGTCCCGGCAGTTGCATGGTTTGGAGCATAGGGTCCAAACTGAAACATCTTGGCAAGATGCTTGAAATAAATGTATATCTCGCTGGACCCCGCACACATAACGCTCGGGTTGGCCATTAGAACCTCTACCGCATGGGATACGCGTTCCGGCGGATAGTAATCATCATCGTCCATATAAACAATAATGTCACCACATGATTTTGCATGCATCAAGTTTCTTTTTTTTCCGAGTGACATTTTTTCGTCGTAAGCATAATATTTGACATTGGGATGCGTCTTTACAAGGTCATCGATTTTATCGGTTCCATCGTCAATGATAATCCATTCCATTCTGTCTTTAGGATATATTTGATGGTCGAAGCACCGAATCATAGATTCTATAAACGGCCTGCGGTTAAACGTGGGTGTGCACACGCTAACATATGGAAGAAAAGGTACAGTCATTTGTATCAACTCAGTGTATGTATTGTAAGTAAATAAATATAAATTAGGTAATAATTATATTTATATATAAATCAATGTATTTGTATTAACAGTTATTTTATTTCAGTATGGTTTCTTAAGTGACTTTTCTATGATTAATCCTTTTAGTTTTTTTTTGTTTTCTATATTTATTTTTTTTTGTTTTTGATTTAGTTGTGTTGTTATATTTAAAACGTGTAACACGATGCTTATGCTTATATCTACCACCACCTTTATTAATAATTTTAGATAATAATGTCATAATTTTATCTTTTATTTTTTCAATCATAATTTCAACTATTTGTTCTTTTAACTTATCAATTTCAATTTCAGTGGAACAAACTCCTCCACGCTGCTGTCTTCGAAACGGATTAGTCTTAGGTTCAGTTTGTCTATTAAGTAACTTCAATACTACGGCATGTGGGTTTATTTCTTGCGAATATAATTTCCAATCGTCATCATGCATTTCGGGTAATATGGCTCTCATATCCTTTTCCGTAAGCGATTTAGGTCGCAGTGTTTGTGTTTGTTGTTGTCGTTGTTGTTGTTGTTGTTGTTGTTGTTGTTGTTGTTGTTGTTGTTGTTGTTGTTCTTCTTCTTCTTCTTTTTCTTGGCGAGTTGATCTCGTCAATCGCGTGTCACTATTTTGTAATTGTAATTGTTCTGATTGTTGTTTGCAGGAACAAATATCGGTTGTTGTTTTTATTTCTTTCCAAGATGCGATTAGTGCCTTTCGTATTAACTTATTAAATTGGTCCTTGGTTAAACCCGTTTGAATAACAGCTTTTTTAAAAAAATTTAACGGCTTGATTGCGGGTAGGTTCATTATATATTCCTTTAACGCATTGAAATCGGTATCATTAATTGGTAAAATTATTTTTTCCGAATCATTTAAACTTAAACCTAAACTGGTATCTGAGTTTTGACATAATTCTGAGTGTTTAGTAGGCGTATACTGTATTTGTTTATTTAAAATAGGCTTTAGCAAATTTATAACTTGTTCCAGTTCCATATATAAAATTATAAAATAATAACTAAATTAGCAATGTTTGTATCTTATAATTATTATATTATATATATATATATAAGAAAATAAATAATAATGCGTCAAAAAAAAACAGTCCGTAGATCACGTTCTCAACGCGGAGGAAATCCAATTTGGGATAATCTTAAAATGGCTGCCGATATTGGTATGGCGGTAAGAGCTGCTATGATCGCAGCAGATTCACTTAGTAAGGATGTTGTTAAGGCCAACAATTTTTATGTCTATTGTCAAAAAATTAACCTTGATAGAATTCCCGACCCGTTGAAAGAGTCGTTTTCAAGAATGATGTTAAGATTAGGAACAAATATAGCGAATATTACAGCTAATGCAATTTCTATGAAAGTTTCGAATGCGGTTCTAAATTGTCGAAATAAGGATAGAGCAGAATATGACAGGAGTGTTGCTGAGTTGATGAATATTTCAATAAATAGTAAAGATGGCGTACCGAAACCACCCCCACCACCTGCAGGTTTATTTAACAAGTTAAAGTCATGGGGCTCATCGGTTAAAGATGCCGGAGAAGGTACTGGATTTATATGGTTATGCGAATGGTATAGAAATGAGCTACATATTGATTTAACCAACCTTATGTCGATCGTGACGATGATAATTGGAACGAATGTATTAACACCGACTCAAAGTGTATCAGTTCCAGTAGTATCCGACGCCAGCGTTCTTGTACCTCCTCTATCTGACCAGCCACCAGCAGTCGAAATAAGATCACCATCGAAAACGCGGGATTCAAAGAATCCAAGAACACCATCGAGGACATCGCGGGATTCGAAGAATCCAAGAACACCATCACGTATTGGTACTGGTATTTCACGCAAGGCTCGAAACAGAGTCAAACAATCAAAAGCATTTAGCGATTCGGCAAATTCTTATAATGCACTTCAGTCTGCTACCGCCGGAGTCTGAGTCGATGACAGAATTACAATCGGTTTTTGTTTTGACATTGGAAGTGACTTGAGTGTGGACTGACGTTTGTCGCAACGACGCAGTGTGAATTTCGTGCTGGTTGACGCCATATCGGTAACATGTGTCAAGACTGGTATGGATAGTATGTTACCGGTTGTTTTGTCGTAAACAACGTCTTTTGTCTTCACTATTTTTTTATGGTCTATGCACGCAATAAGATAAGCTACAAGAGTGTCGCAGTCCGCGTCCGTAAGGCCGTGTTCAGTTGCATACGTTTTTGCAAACACGTTAATTTTTGCAATCTTAACCGTTTTATCCAGCTTCCCCCAGGGTTCGCTACTATTATGCGCCCTCTCGCGTTCCAGATAACTTTCGATGTGCGTAATACTGTTGGTGGCTGACGTATTGTGCAACAATTGCATTGCCGCGTCCCCGCGCTTCTGATTATTCTTCAACATCATGCTCTTGTATTTGATATTTTTTAGCTCGGTGCATTCGTTTGTCTGCGCTTTGGATTTTGAATCTTGCATCTGAATTGGAATCGTGATTGGTGATTTATTATTGATTATATCTATAATAATAATATACGTATTATACGTTTATCTAATTATAGATATATAAATATATACCTTTATATCTTTACGAATGTAAACTGTTTACCAAGTTTGAACCTGTTACTGGACTTGGTTCCTCGGTCTAAATTACATTTGAGGCACGCTATCACAACATTCTGCCGGTTGTGACCTTGGTCATTTGAAATGCGATCAAGTGTCCATTGGTTTCCGCAATGTGGTTCAGTATAATGGATCCAGCAATTCGTGCGACAATAGAAGCATTTCAGCTTTGATGCAACGAGCAACTCTGCAATTTCATCATTTGTAACAAACCATCGAGGGTCGTATATGTGATTTGCAACGTCTTGTTGTTTGTAACCCGTGCGTTTTTTTGCAATGAGCGCATTGCATTTCGTATGCGCTTCTCCGGTTCCTCCGAGAAATGTTTCGTTGATGATTGTTATTTCATGTCGATGTGCTTGTGATTCATTTGTATTTGTAATTGTATTTGTAATTGTATTTTCAGTTGAAACTGGGTCTGATTTTTTTATGGTTGGGAGCGAAGATTGCGTCAATTGAATTATTTTTTTCATATATTGGTTTATTTATATGTCAGATTCATTACGGTACGGTTACATATTTTTTATTTCACCTAAACTTCAACTTCAGGTTCGTCGTCGGTAATCGGAACCATGTGGTCGAAAATATACGGCAGAATCACATCTACCGCTTTCACATTTGCGCCTGGAAACGTTCCAAATGATGAGAACCATGCACTAAAATCGTAATATGCGTCCCAGTATTTCACATATCCGCCGAGAACAAGTAGAACGAGTGCGCGTTTCACATAGTCTTCATCAATCTTCGTATTAACCGTTAGTATTTCGGCCACATTCACAAGATCGTCACCAATTTGACTGCTCGGAAAACACGCGATAATGCGTGTGTCGGTGTAGCCCTTGCAATGCCCACCAAACCCGAAATAATCTTCAAACTCGCAATGATGGTGAGGTTTATAAGGACGATCGAATTGAACTTTGAATTTGAGTCCATATAGCTCAACTTCAATGTCTGCGCATAAAATTGGCACTTTTTCCGAGACATTAAACTTGTATTTCTTCTTCCAAATACTATTGGGTGCAGTTTGGACGAATGTTGCGGCGATGCTGTCGGGTATGGTGGTAATCATATATGTTGTATCGCTATTTTTAATATTATATTTTGAGCGAAGTTCTTCAAATTTCGAAATGACTTGTTCGCACGTAATTGTAGCCATCAACTGCGGCTTTAATTATAATAATTATAATCTCATATATTTTATATTTATATTTATTTATATGAGTTTACTACAATACTTAAGTATGTATCTATCTATGTGGGCTCAGCATCAATAGACTGTGGCTGTGATGATTGTAACTCGTCGCCGCCAACTGGTTCGACATGATCATCACGCATTTCGTTTATGGTGGCGGTGTCTGCAACACGCTCGGACTGAGATATATCTTCAGGTGTCTGCGGTTCATCCGCCGATTCAGTAATAATAGATTCGGACGCGGCTTCTTGATCATGATTGCACGCGTTTTCAACGATTTCATTGTATGCGTCGGACGCTGATGCATTTGATTCGTCGCACGATGGACTGTCAACGCCGCCACCACCGCCACCACCACCACCACCACCAACCGTATTATGCATCGTATTAAGCAACTTAAACAAGAGAGAGTTCATTCCGTTCAGCATTTCCTGCTGTGAAAGTAATAGGGACCGCAGTTCCCTATTTTCGGCCTTAATTGGGTCAATTTCATTCACCATATCCGAAAGGTTTGTATTCTTCATAATGCTTTCAACCGCACTACTAATAAATGTTTGATTTCCAGTGAGTTCATTAATGAAATCAGCATCAATTGAAATTTCCTGGCCAACATTACCAACATCCGGTTGGTCTTGAATAATTGACATGCCGCCATTTCCTTCAAATGATGTAATGCGCGAAGTAATATGTGCCAGCTGGTTTGCGAAATCGTTCTGCTGTCCATCAATCTGTAACAATTGTTTGTCGTGGTTGCGCAGAATAATAATTGGCGGCAGTGGCGCTTCGCCGTATGGAAAATTAATTGTGCCCGTTTCCACACATTCAATCTGGGGCATACCGTTTGCATGAATGGTCTGAACGTAACCAGGCGGAACCGCGCTTCCGGGTTTAATAAATTGCGGCTGAGGTGGTGTTGCAGCAACTTGCTGTAACGACCGTGCGGGCATAATTTGTATATTTGATGCGGGTATAAGTGGTCGTTGAGTATATGGACCAACAGAGGCACCACCACCACCACCACCTATTTGCTGTTGCTGTTGCTGTTGCTGTTGCTGTTGCCTCTGAAGCTCCATCATTCGCTGCTGTTGCTGTTGTTGCTGCTGTTGTTGTGGTGTGAGTGCCACAATTGGAGGTACTGCACGTCTACGACGCGCGGAAGATAATGCTGTGTTGCTCATATGAAATGTAATTTTATATAATACAAACTCGAATGGTTTTAAATATTTTTACGCATTAATTAACTAATAAAAAATAATTATACTATTAAAATTATTTGTATCTATTGTCTATTTGCCTATTTAGACAAAATATTAATATAACAAAATTATAAATTATATAATATATACATTTATTATTATCAATATTATTATTATTAAAGATTATTAATATTTTATATAAAATGACACTTCGGTTTACAATGGAAGAGTTTCGAAAGATACCGCAAAATGATAAAATACTGTTTGGAGTGCTTATCGCAATCATACTTGCAAATAGCATGATTCCTCGCGTCAAGGAAGGTGCCACATTTACGAATAAAGTAACCGAGGTTTCAGTTCCGAAATTCGCATTCACAAATACCGGCTCGATGGGTGCAATTAATGATGATGTGCTTTCAATATCGGGGTCGTTTACCACTACGACGCTGCTTCCCAAAGGTGGTGCAATCACGTTTATATTTCCGGGAGGATATTTCGTTGCTACACCTACAAGTTTTACGGGACTTATCATGAATATAATGAGCGCAACTTCAACCACTCCGATAGTTTGCGCTGTAAGCTCTGTTTCGGGTGATCTCAGCAAATCCGATGGAAACGGTCAGTTGGCATTCTTGACACCATCCGGTTCAAATACCGCCGACATGCCAGCCGGCACATATACTTACAAAATACAAAACACAAATTCGGACACTCCAATTTTTAAACTTAAGGCAGCTCCGCTCGCAATCACTTCTAACGGATGGTCGGTTAAAACAGGAACCGACACCATTCCCGGATTCGCCAAAATGCCGCCCGTTTTATCCTACGATTCCAGCAGCGCGCAGGCGGACAGCGCAAGCACTACCAGCATGACAACCCGTCAAAAAGCGATTATGGCCAATATTGCCAACCTTCAACGAATTGAGAAACAAATATTTGACCGTCTTTCCAGAGAAAACGACCCAACCACCCGAACTGAAATGGTAGCGCAAATTAATCAAATTGCAAAGGCGCGAGGCGACCTTTACAACAACATGAACGATTTTGCAGGGGCAATGCAGTCTGCCACCGCCGACACCCGAAACGCGCTTCGCCAGCAACTTGTCGCGGCGCAAGTTGTGGAAAGCCAACTGAATACTGCAAAATCCACGCTGGATGGACTGCGCGAAGATAAATCCAATAAACTGCGTCTGGTCGAAATAAACAACTATTACGGGCGAAAATACGAATATCAAACCGATATTATGAAACTTATCGTGATTACGTGCGCGCCCATACTTGTTATCTCTATACTCATGAAAAAGGGGCTCATCCCTGAACTCATCGCAACTGGTCTAATCGTCGTTATTATCGCGGCAGGCATTATCGCGGTCGTGCGCAAATTGATGGATCTGAATAAGCGCAACAATATGAATTTTGACCAATATGACAGCGATTTCAATCCGTATGCAGTCAGTGTTACCAAAACCGAAACCACGAATTTAGCGGATTTAAGCAAGTCGTCGCTAATGTCAACATGCGTAGGTGCAAGTTGCTGCAATGACACAACCACCGTTTGGGATCAGACAAGCACCACGTGCATACCGAAACCTGCAGCATAATGCTACACATTTTGATATGATATGATATGATATGATATATATGATATTGATGTTACCGAATCGAATAATAAACCAAACCGGTAAACCAATTAATTAATTATTTAAAATAATTAATTAATTATCCTATTATAATTGTATATTATGTATTATATTATAAGTATTATATTTATATTTATATAAATAATAAGTAGTGTGCTTTAAAAATTTGAGTTATTACAACCTAAAACGTAAATAAAATGAGCGGTGGTGGAATGGACGAAAATTTATCGAACACCATATCAAATCTGAATGAACTTATAGAGTCAGCCAATAACACGATTGTTAGTATTGCCCCTCAGGGAACCGCAGATACGGCTGCAGCAAGGGCGGCATATGACGGGCAAAAGGCATGCTTTACAAAGGGGAATGCAAACTGCGACAAAGATAAGTTCGACGAATTTTTCGCACAATACGTTAAACTGGTTCCATGCACAGATACGGCACTTCAAGTGTCAACTGGCACCGGGAAATGCGACCCGAAAAAGGTATTTTCCAAAATTTACAATGAGCAAGGTGAATCAACGAAAACAAAAGTAATGGCGAAGTTGGCCGAAGCGTCGTCGCAAGTGGAAGATTTGCTGATTGTAGCCAACGAACAAATGCGGTATTACAACCATTTGCAAGATTTGAAGGACAAATATAGCGAGGCGGAACAAAGCATCAGTGGTGATGTAGATAAAAAGGTGGCACAGCTGAAAACGTCTCACCGAAAAACGTTTTATGAACAACAACAAAGCACCCTGGTTCAACCCATTTCCAATTTTCTGAAGTATTTTTACTGGGCTGCAGTATTTGCGTGGATTGTCGTATTATTATACCGAACTCGTTACTCGGACCCTGTCAATATTATACTGACCCTGTCATTTATTGCATTCCCTTACGTATCTGATATTCTCATTGTTTGGGCATTCAAGATCGCGGGTGTGGTATATTCTCTCGTTCCGACGGATGCTTATCTTGACACGCAATGAATTTAATTATTTTATATTACAAATTTTTATAATATATATAAATAAATATACTACCGCATATTATATATATGATATTTATATTTATTCAACTAATCATAATTATCTCATAATTATCTAACCAACCTATTTATCTAATGTTTCCGTTTCCACGAGTTGGAGCCGAGACCGTTCATAAAAATGTTGTAATAGTGTGTATCATTGCCGCGTTCTTAATGGTTGTGCTATCACTTTTAAGTGTCGAACTTAAACATAGAGAGAATATGGTGGCAAGCAATTGGAATATTGCCGAAACCAGCTATGAAGACAACGATTGCATCAGCACGTGGGATACACTTGTCGGGGGTGTGCAATCGCTTGCCACATTTGGCAGCTTTAAAGACATTGACCGCGCCAGACTGGTGGAAGAAGAAACAAAACCCAAACATACAACGTGTATAAAACGAACTGCAAACTACACGCTTGTATGCCCCGATGAAACGATATACGTGTATGGATGCAATGGCGTAAAATACAAAAACGCGTGCATGGCCGAACGAGACGGTGTTTATAATTATTCTACAGATAACGGAGTCATTACAAATAGCGGATAATGAAATTTTAAATTTTAAAATTAATTGTTCTCGGCCATTTTGTCCTGCGCCTTTTTGTTTTTAACTTTCGGAACGGTGGTATTTGTCTTGAAAACCATACCCGCAAATGCCGCGACAATACAAAACGGGATTAATATTGCAATCACCGTAATTGTGAACGTCGACGCGGCAATAAGGATCGGCGGATGAAATGGTATAAGAATCGGATTCGTCCAAAATACTGCCACGAGAACCCACAGAATAATCATGATGATAATCAGCACCACAATCACGATAATGCAGAGCGTGAGAATGGACCCGATCAAACTCTTGAGTGCCATGTAGCCGCCGGAGAGCATATATATGATCGACAAAAAGATGCCTTCCATTTTTCGCATCATGTCGCGCAACTTGACAAGAATGTTGACAAACGGGATAATGAAATTCAGGATACTGTGCATGGTTGCAACAATGAAATTGAGAAACTGCTCGCGCATCGCATCAAAGAATAGCCGGAATTTATTTATGGATTCAAGTGCACTTTTAAATACTCTGACAATTAGTCCAGTGATATAATAAAGCGTGCTTACAACCGTTTCAAATATGTATTTAAAAAGTTGTGACGTGCAATAGCTAAAATTCTGGCTGGCGTATTCAGATTTGTCCATGTCATCTGGCGCATTGATGATTCCGGCGAGCGGCATTATGAGTGGCTTACACCGTTCGGTGGACCAGTTACGCTTTATGTTTCTGAGCTGCATGTCAAAGACAAAGTATGAAGTTGCGACTATGAAGAGGCAAATAATAATGATGGTTACAAACAAGTGAAATCCGTATTTATCAATAAATCCCGTGGTATTATACATCTGGTTAATGCGTGAAATCAACATGGTGGTTGATGAGTCCATTCTATTATTTTATTTAACTTTAATGTATCCAATACTATCAATACTATACTTACTTACTAATATAACTACTAATATAATCATTATTTTTTAATTTCTGGTTTTTACTATTTTATGTGGTTTATTTTATATATTTTCGTTCGTTCGACTTATGCGAAAATATATAATATTTAATATTTATCTATCTATCTATCTATCTATCTATATATCTATCTATCTATCTATCTATCTATCTATCTATGAACTTCCAAGCGATCTCACTAAAACTCCTGCTACACCTGCCCACATACTCGTGACGGTGTAAAGCGCCCCCTGCATGATATACAGAACAGTTGCAAATATACCAACCAGCTTGTTCATTAAGTCGCGCATGCTGATTATAATTTTCTGAAATGTGATGATTACATTGAGAATTACACCCATGAGGTCCTGAATGAGTTTCAATATGCGCGCGCGCAGCTTGTTAATGAACTCGCGCAAATCCTGTATATTTTTAACGATCTGGTTTGCGACCGTTCCTACCAGGGATAGAATATAATTGAACGGAACCATCAGATACTTCATGTATCCCGACTGCGTATTTTGGATGCAGTACATGAAATTTTCTTGCGTGTCGTGTCCGAAGAAGCTTGCAAATGGGATGATTCCGGGATTGCACCGATAAAGCATCCAATTTTTCTGTATTTTTTTGATTCCCACTGCTAAAACGTTTACCGCCCCAAGCGCGGCAAATATGAATATGATAAATACCGACGTAAAAATATCCGATGATGCCATTTCAGAAATTAGTTGGTATATAACTAATCTAACTAATCTAACTAATCTAACTAATCTAACTAATCTAACTAATCTAACTAATCTAACTAATCTAACTAATTAAATTGCTAATTAATTAATAATTACTATTAATAATCAAATACTACTTCTATTATTAATTTATTATTTATTTATTTTATTAAATAATTATTTATTCGGTGTTAATATATACCATCCATCACATTAAAATAAACCATTCAGTGAAAACATTCAGCGAAAACATTAAAATGGTTCAGAAGCAATCGCGAAAAGTCGCGATTAATGGCGGCGGATTGGGTGCTGCCGATATATCCATTGTCCCATCGTCGCCCATCACATCAATGCATGGTTACGTGTCCGAGCTTAACAATAGCGCAGTGTTTGCCGGGTTGGTCATGCTTATTATGAATGTTGGTTCACGGTACGTTCAAATCAACCTGAGTGAATCAACCGAAGAGTACCTGAAACACATTCTTAAGAAGGAGATACTTGTGTTTGCAATTGCGTGGATGGGAACCAGGAACATATATTATTCTCTCGTTATAACCACGTGTTTCAGTCTCCTTGCAGATCATTTCACGAACGAAGAGAGCGAATATTGCATGCTTCCCGCGCATTTCAAAGAATTAAGGAAACTCAATGGCGACGCAACGAAAGCGCAGACCGAGTTTGTCTCGGATGTGGAAATAAATAAAGCAATCGGCGTTCTCGAAAAGGCAAAGCGGCAGAAAGAGCGTAACAAACAGGAAGATATATTAAAAAAACACAATTTCTTCGAACTTGGCAAATAAATAACTAAATAAATTAAATAACAACTCATTGGATTACCACAATTACAAACATTTTAGTAATTAAAAATAAATCGATAATACAACAATTGATAATTAATATAAATTAATATAAATTATAAATTAAATTAATGTTGTCAAATACAGCAGCATCCGCATCAGCCGGGGGGTTTTCAGACGAGGAGCAGTCCCAGCTTCGTATAATGATAAAAAAGTTTACAATTAATTATAAGCCGGCTACCGGAAAAGAAATTGTATTTTCCCCTTCAATGTTGGAATTGGGAGAAACGGAATATGCGCTTGGTATCGGCGCTTCTACAAGCAGTCGTCTGAAACAGAGTGTTCGCGAGGAACGGTCTGTTATTTATTTACCCGACACACATAAAATTAAACCCATATTTATGAAATATTACAAACAATACAGCCCCACAATTGGTAATCCGGCGCTGGTGTTTATAGACAAAGTCGCATTTTTAGATTATATGAAATATGCAACAAAGCTAATTTCAGACGAACAGAAAAAAAACTCATCGGTAACCCCTGGACCTGGACCACCCCCTGCGCCTGGATCTGGAACAGTAAAATTGTCCAGTTTTGTAGATTCAGATAATGTCAAGCAATTAAATGATAATATCAAATTCGTGATTGAAACAATTTTTAGTAAAAACCGGGTATTAACCGTGGGTGGCGATTTTAAAGTGCAAGTTAATGTTGGCGGTAGAAAGGTTCTCTTAAATCAAGAATACTACATAGAATCATTGCCAACCATTGCTGATAAAAGCACTCCTGCTGCTACAGTTCCAATATATGTGTCAGCTGATTCAAAAGTTTTTGATCTTGAAGAAAAAGCTGATGAAAAAAAACGAGAGATAGCCGACAAGGAAAAATTGCGCAAGGAAGAAGAAGTGAAATTAGAAGCAGCACAAAAAGAATTAAATGATGCAAAAAATAACTTTAATGAAGAATTAAAATTGGCAGCAGCAGCAACACCACCTACTATACTTGACAGGGAGCCATTCGAAACTATTATTACCAAAGCGAATAATGTTGTGCTTGATGTCCGAAAGGCGTATAAAACGGCACGCGAAAATGAGAAGATCGCGATCTCCGAGCGCGCCGCGATTTTGAACAAGATAAATCAATTCAAGTATGGGCGCGAAAACTCAAAAATTACGGACATCTTAACAAAAGTGTCCACGCTTAAACGGGAAATGGTAACAAAAGAAATAGAAATTACAAAAATAAAATCAGATATTGAGAAAATAGAAGTTGATATAGGTAAAAAAAAAACTGATATAGACACTACGCAAAACAAAATACATGAAGAATTAGAGAATGCGGCCAATATATACGACATATCTACTGGTGGTGGTAAGACGAGTGACACATTATTGGCTGAAATAACTTCAGCATATAACTCAAATGCAAATAGAATAAATAATATTCAAGCCAAACCGTCATCATCTTCCACCGGTGAGCTTGATAAAAAGCTTCTTCAGAATTCACAGTATGATATAATTGCCAAGATGATAAAGAAATTAAAGGATCGACTGAAAGATGATAAATTGTTGATAGATATTGGTTCCAGTAATGGCCTGTTAACAAAAAAAAAGGGACTGGAAACCAATCGAACAACCTTGGAGGTTGACTATGGAAAAAGAAAAAGAGAAATAGAAAAACTCAATTTGAGTTTATATGACTACACGCTGCGTCTTTATATGTTCGATATGCCGGCACTGTCGCTTATTTCCAAATATTTAGAAAACGGAAAAGAGAATCCTCAATTTGCGAGTATGCACAAAAAATTCTATAAAGCGATCGAATCTGAAGAATCATCACTGTCCCGAATTGGATCAAAACAGTCATTTATATCTCCGATGAATTGCGCAAAAGACCGGGTTGCAATTGGGAAAATGTTTGACAATATTATCGGTTCGGCGAAAAGGAGAGTCGATGATGCGATAGACGGAATACAAGATGGTGGGGGTGATAGCAGTGGCGCAATGGGCAGAATTAAGGCGGCGTTAATGCACGATGCCGATGAACCTCCCGTATATGAACACCCAGACAGCGGCGGTTGGACTGCGAAAATACTGAAGAAACCTGGCGAGGATGAAACCTCAAAATACGTTTCAATGGTGGGAATGGGGTCGTATCCGTTATACTTCACGCTGTTTGGACTGTATAGAATGCACAAACCGGTTGTGGACCCACCAAGCGAAGATAAAATAGACGTTACATGTGAGTCACCGCCACCAGGTCGACACAATGAGATAATGGTTCGCAATTTGAATTTACTTTTGTCGGATGACCAGCCGGTTCCAGATATGTTTCCAGCCCAAGCGTCGGATATGTTGGAGTATTCGAAACGTATTAAGGATGTTCGAATTCCGTATGAGAATTATAATTTCAACATTGCGAATTGAAAATGAAATGGATGAAGTATTTGATATTTAATTGTTTTGATTGCGTCCAGGTAAAATATAATATATCATATTATATATTATATCATAATTATAATTATAGTTATTTTTAATTTTTAAATGGCCGATGATGCTGCTGCTAATACCGACCCGATGAAGGCATACGCTGATTCAATTGACAAACTTAAAACATTTATTGGTGATTTGACGATTGAACATGATGGAATGAAAGGCGCTATAACAGCCTTTAAGTTAGATGAAGAGCCTTTAAACGTAGGTGTTTTTGCAGACGCTGTAACAAAAATTTTACAAGAGCTACAAGAAGAGAAATTTGAAGGTACTGCAACGCCAAAATATCCGCATGCGCAAACCGCCGTTGAACAAATAGAAGCTATTAAAGCTGCAGTTGCCAAACTACCCCAAATAGTTGCCGTTGATGCTGCTTCCGGTGGTGCGAAGAAAGGTAGCGGTGGTAAACGGCAAAGCCGAAATCGCAACCGAAATCGGAACCGGTCCAAGAGTGCACATGGAAGCAAGCGGCGTTAATCATCATTCAAATCACATTCTTCTACTTTAATTCAATTTTTATAAATTGAATTAAAAATAAAATTAAGTATCTAATAAATTATAAATTACATTAAACTCCACGCTTCGTGGTTGAAGGGCGCGACCAAAATTTCAGAAATCTTGTTTCGCCAGTGGTCCACTCGCTCCTGGTGTTTAATGTCGTTCATATTTTTAGGGTAAATCGGCGTCTGCTGCATCAATTTCGCGGCATCTGCAGTCATCGGCGGTTTATTTCCGTAGCAATTCACTCCGTATTTGGAGTCCGCTTTTTCAATGTAACCACCATTCACCCCCGGGCGACCACAATCGTGTTCATGCCCCTTAATCTTCTGCAGCTTTCGCCACGTGTCTTTCTGCGTGGGGAACAGCGCCATCTGATTATCCGACCACCCGTAGGAGCACCATTCCGCGCCCTTATTATACGCTTCCTCCATTTCAGAATACGATGCGAGACGCGCGCCGTAAGCGTCGCAGATGGCTTTGGCGTCCTCGTAATTGTAGAAATTGCCGGGGATATTGAACACCTGTTTCTGCATTTTGAGCACGGGCATCGCGGGATTGCCGTCGGGCTGTTCCACTGCAATATCAATCTCGGGATTGGCGGAAAACAGGTTTCGCACCTCGGCAGTCAAGTTAATATTAAACAAGTACTGCATTCCGTTCACGAAGATGAGCACGATGAAGACGGACCATATAAGAATTTCAAACAGTCGAGTGAGTCGCGGATTCATTGCCGAAGGCGAACCCGCTTGAGCGGAAGACGATGATGAAAAGACGTTAAATATTCCCCCGGTTCCAGATCCGGAACCCGACCCGGAACCGGAATCTCCACCACCAAGTCCACCGCCTAAAGACGAAAAAAGTAAATAGAACACAACGATAATCACAAACAGAAATATAACAATGGTGGGATTGCCCTTATTTGAACTGACAATGCCGAACGTGGGGTTTTCCACGCTGGTTGTGGGATTGTAATTGATATTCATTTCACCGATTGATTTCTAAATTAAAATACGATTTTAATATTTTTAGATGTATTATTATATATTATATAATATAACATAAATTAAATTAATTAAATCACATTTTCAACATTTCATCCATATTATGATTCTTGAAGTGATTGGAGCTATTTTTGGCGTAGCAATTGCGTCAGCATGCTATGGCAGCAGGAAATCGCGTTAATTTAATTTGTCTAACTGACTGACTGACTGACTGACTGACTGACTTGCGCGGACTTGCCTCCGCCTGTAAAACAGGCAATACGGCGCACCACCATCTAAATGCGACAAGTTTGTTGCCTCGCTCACGCGCGAATCATCAAAATTAAACCATCTCCCATCTGCGACGCGCACGGTTGAAGTATAGTGCCCGCCACCAATGGATCCATGGTGGTTGCACACGCCATACAGGTCGTATACATATTTTTCAGGATTATAACCACACACGTATTTAGAAAATGACGCACCGTCAAGTGGGATGCCGATACGTGACGCGTTTTTCTTGAACACACCGTAACGCGCAGTAGGCACGAACCGTTTCAAATTGATCACCATAATTTCAGGCAAGCTCCAGAACCCGATGTATTTGTCAACCGCTTGTTTTTGATTCGTCTTGGAATTAAACCAGGCGTTCTCGCCATCAATTCGCTCGCGTTCGCAAAACGCCTCAAAACAGTCGTAAAGGGTGATGATACTATTTTCACCACTTTTTGTTGTCGTTGGGATTGTCAAATTAATAACGGAGAATGGCTCGGGTTTAGCGCTCAGCACGTCATTCGTATTCGGCTCGGATATCACAGACAACTGAACGCCGTAAAATACGTCCAAGCATTCAGAATAGTCCTTCGAATACCGATCCTTAAGCATTTCGTAACACTGGCGCGCAATGGCATCGGTCGGGGTTTTCTCATTTCCATCTACACGCATTACAACCGGGCGCGCATAAGCGTTATGAAACGCGTCAAACATGAAGAGCAAGAATTCCGACGTGTCACTTTGGTCCCATCCCTGAAATTCCGAGTTGTTCATATGGTTGGCCACTCGCTGCACCGCTGCGACAAATCCGCGAGGAGATACGGTGCAGTTCTGATTCCATAGAATCGACCGTAGCGCATCCCATTCATTAAGCAGCACGGAATTGGGGTTGCGTTGCGTAAGCGCGTTTCGTCTCGCGCTCAGCTGCTGGTTGTCAAGCATATCATTCAATTCGTATGTGTGCGACAGCACACTCAAACACGCGTTCATGTAACACGTGTTACCACAGTTTGCAATTCCCGATAATCCGCGTCCCTCGTATTTTTTGTATTTTTTAGGTTGAGTTCGTTGTTGCTTCATCGAGTATTGTATTGTATTGGTAAGGTATATACGTAGGATATGGAGATATGGTATATGTTCCGCATATACCTTTTAATTAATTATTGCAATTACAATTAATTAAATAATTAATAAATTTAAATATTATCGTCGTCTGCTATATACGTTCTTGCGAATGTGGCGACGTTTCGTGCCATTCCCTCCCTTCTTATCGGCGGCAGCACCAGCAGCAAGATCCGGAATTTTTATCATTGCTTGAAAAAACTTATTATTTTTACCAAAGTTTTCAGAATGAACGACGGCTACGCCACCTTCCGTCTTATATCCTTGCGTAATGTTTACATTTACAAGTTTCCGCAACGATGGTAGGTCATCCCCCTCAACTATAATATATGGTTCTGATTCCATAATATTCAAATTGTGTTATATATTATTATATATATAAATATAATAATATAATAATCCTTTTTGGTTTTTATAAAATATAATACAAAGAAAAAATAATATAGATACCTTTTTTTTTTAAATAAAGAGCTATTTTTTATGCTTGCGAGTTGTTTTGTGTGATGCCGCTGCAGATGCAGGTTTTTGACGACGGCGTCTGCACGTGACAGCCGAACTAACCCAATACCGTTTTTTGTCCGCGTCATTCGGAGACAACATTTTAAAGAGCGCAGTATAAAGGTCATCCGGAATTACGTTATTCTGTTTGCGCGCAACGGGAGCGCCGTCATCACTGCTATCATCACTCAATGCATCATTGTCGGGGTTATATAGAAACGACCGTAATTTTGCATTGGCTGTGTTAAATGAGGAAGCATCAACATCGTTATCGTCGTCATTACCATTACTGCCATTGCCATTGCTAACATTTTGGTCAGATCCGTGAATAAGAAACAGTCCAGCAGGTATTACAATAGACGAATGTTGCGATAGTATTGAAGACACTTTCGATTTAGATTTGCTGCCATCCGAATCGTTGTCCGAACCAGAACCAGAACCAGAACCCGACTCAATTCCGCCACTTCTACGACGGTTTTTTCTACCGCCCGATAGCGCAATTAGTGGCGGCACTCCACCGGTAAGTAGCTCCGATTTCAATGCGTAACCACCTCCGCTGTACGCACCTGTTTTGGGGTCGCGTGTATAAACGAGTTCGTGTGAACCAAACATCTATTTTATGGTTGAATGTTTTAATAATTAATAATTGCTAATTTATACTGAGTTCTATTTGTTTATGTATTTATTCTATTATTCTATTACTAATTAATTGATACTTAATTAATACTAATTAATTATTAATGTTATTTTATTTATTATTTTATTTATTTAAATTACCTTTTGCGAGTGAAACTACGCCTAAATGAACTGGGTGTTATTGGTTTGTTCATAAATGAACGATTGCCCAACGAGCTCTTTTTAATAGAGTGCTGCATTGCATAAAGCCCAAATGGAACGAGTGCCTGCTGAACTATTCCGCCGAGGCCGGGGAAGAATCCACCATTCTGATTCTGTTTCTGATTGCGCGAACGAGCTTGAAACCGGCGATTGCTGCGGCGTTTATTGCGCCGGCGCCGGCTACCACCTCCAAGGGTGTTCAATGCGTTGTCGTATGCTTGTGCGTTAAGTTTTGACATTTTGATGTGATTATTAATATTATTTATAATTTATATTATAAATAGATTTAAAATGTATGTAAAATAAAGCTTGTGCTAAATTAGTTATAATGAATTATAATGAATTAAAATTAATGAAAATTAATGAAAATTAATGAAAATGAAAATGAAATAGAATTAAAAAAGTAAAAAGAAGTTAAATGTATTTTTTGTCTTTTAATAATAACGCATCTAAATCATCGCAATTATATTATGGCGGCGGCAACCACCCATCAACGAATACATACACTCGGAACCCCGTTTGATTTCGATAAAATAACACTTACTACGCCCACGGTTGTTCAGGGTGGTGCTGCGCATTTTACAAAGCTAATCCACAGTGACGAAGCGCTATACGTTCAAACGCCAACGTGCGAAACGCGGCAAGGTATGGTGATTAACGGCCGAAAGGCGTATTATGACGTAGTGCTTGACCCCAATGCGGATTCAACCCAAACTGCTGCAGAAAATGCCGCATTTTTGGAATGGGTGGAATACCTGGAAGACCGTATAATACGGTTGCTTCACGAGCACGGCAAAGTCTGGTTTCGCGACCCGTTGTCCGAAGACGACATTCGAACTCTGTTTACATCTCCCGTAAAACCATTCAAAGGCGGAAAACAGTTTTCTATCCGCATAAATGTGCTACCCGGTAAAGCGCGAACCACTCAATTCAACTGCACCGTATTTGACGAGTCTGAAAATCCGGTGCAAGTTGAATACATCAATGCGACTCACAATATCATATCAATTGTGGAAGTTTTAGGCATTCGGTTCACTTCCAGCAGTTTTCAACTCGAATTGGCTTCAAAACAGATTGCAGTTATAGTGCAGAAGCCAGTATTTCAGACGTGCATTATTAAGAAGGATGTAGGATTATCTATGGCAAAGGATAATACAGTTGCGATGCCTTCTCGTATAGAACAACCCCAACCCCAATCCCAACCCCAATCCCAGCCCCAATCCCAGCCCCAATCC
>Ga0214919_10001207_pt1 | contig 42990 bp, 33 predicted proteins | sample LL1503_MetaG_FD_177994 | JGI IMG/M metagenome (GOLD analysis project Ga0214919, IMG submission 177994) | Freshwater microbial communities from Lake Lanier, Atlanta, Georgia, United States - LL-1503 | ecosystem: Environmental > Aquatic > Freshwater > Lake | place: USA: Georgia | collected... | reverse complement strand
ATGTTCCGTGAGAGTCTCTTACAACTTCATATTCAATTTCATTGTACCCATATATACTTTTTTCAACTATTATTTGATTTATTTCACTTGCAGACAAGCCTATTTCAGCTATTTTTATAAACTCTTCTTCAGAATTAACAATACCACTTCCTGTTCCACCCAAGGTGAAGGCGGCTCTTATCATAACAGGAAATTGAATTGATTTAGCAAAATGTAAAGCACTTTCAACATTATTAAAAGCCTTACTTGGGATAGGATTTTCCCCGATTGATATTAAAAATTCTGAAAATAACTTCCTATCTTCTGCAAGTTTAATTGTTTCAATATTTATGCCTATAAATTTTACATTATACTTTTCTAAAATTTCAGATTCATGCAATTTTAAAGCAATATTTAATCCAGTTTGTCCACCAAAAGTTGGCAATATAAAGTCTATTTTTTCTTGTTTTATTATTTTCTCTATAGATTTTAAATTTATGGGCTCCATATAAATTTTATCTGCAATAATTTCATCTGTCATTATGGTTGCAGGATTATTATTCAAAACAACAGTGTGATAACCTGCATCTCTTAATGCAATCAAACCTTGAACTCCAGCATAATCAAATTCGGCAGATTGCCCTATAACAATTGCCCCAGAGCCTATTACTAATATTGTTTTTTTATCATTTTGTATATAATTATCATCTTTGACACCCTTGCTTAAAGAGTTATTTGGATATATTTGAGTACCTTTAAAACCAAACCACTCTTTAAATATAAAGTTTGCATCATTTGTTCCTGGTGAGGATTCTGGATGAAATTGGGTTGTTTTAATTTTTAATTTTTCACACAAAATACCCTCAATACTGGAATCATTTAAATTTTCATATTTTATAATTTCATTTGGAATATAAGATTTTACCACTGAATATGAATGATTTTGGGATGTAAGGAAAACTTTTTTAGTTTCAGTGTCAATAACAGGATGATTTGCACCCCTATGTCCAAATTTCATTTTTTCAACTTTAAATCCCAATGCCAAGCATATTATTTGGTGCCCAAGACATATTCCAAATATTTCTATTGTACCAATTAAATCTTTAACTTGGGAGATTAAATCTTTTAATTCCGCTGGATCACCAGGGCCATTTGAAATTAAAATTTTTTTAATATTGTATTTTAGTATTTTTTCTTTTATATTTGAGTTATGGTTTATAATTACAATATTTTGCTCAAATTTTGCAAGATTTTTTAAAATTCCCTGTTTAATTCCACAATCAATTACCAATATTGTATCGGTGTTTTTACCTGGAATTACAACATCATTTTTCACAGAAATTTCATTTACAATTTCTTGTGTATCTAATTCAAAATTTTGTAACTCCATTAAAGCTGAATTTTTATCAAAATTATTTTTATCAAATACTCCAAATTTTGTAATTTCACCATCACGAATTTTATGCGTAAGTAATCTAGTATCTATATTTTGTATAACTGGGATACTCTGTGAAGTTAAAAATTCCTTAATAGATATATCAATTTCATTTGTAAATAATGCAGATATATGAAGATATTTACTTTGATTTTTGTTACAAGATATACCATAATTTCCAATTAATGGATAAGTCATTACCAAGGATTGTCCATGATATGAGGGATCTGTGAAAATTTCTTGATACCCAGTCATAGAGGTGTTAAAGACAACTTCCGAGATAAATTTGATATTTTTTGAAAACCCAAACTCTACAGATAAACCATTGTTAAAGATACCTATATAGCTTGAGTTTTGAATTGAATTTATTAGGTTATCTGGGTCTTTTTGCATCTAATTATTTTTATAAATTAAAGTATAATCTTTAACAAAGTTTTATAATTGTCAAGAGTTAATAAAGCGATTTTTTAACTACATAAAAAACCCCCACCTAAAAGATGGGGTTAAGTTAAATAATTTTAACAGTTTTAATTACTTTGAAATTACAGTAACTGATCTTCTGTTTTTTGCATGAGAATCTTCACTATCTCCAGGAAATTCAATTTTTTGTTTTCCAAAAGTTACTATTTTAATTTTTGAAGAACTAATTCCGTGTTTAACTAATAATTCCTTTACAGCTTTTGCTCTTTTTAAACCTAAAGCTAAATTGTAAGCATCAGTACCCCTTTCATCAGCATGACCTTCAATGATGATAGAAGATTTAGTTGATTTTAAGAAGTTAACCTGAAGCTTTAAAGAATCAACTCCTTCAGAAGTTATCTGAGCGGAATCAAAATCAAAAAATACTCTATCTGGAACGAAACTATCAGTAGAAAGGGAATTAACGCCTTTAGAGCTAGCAACGTTTGAAGATGAGCCATAGGCTTCAATATTTCCACTGTCTTTTTTTGTTTTACCGCAAGAAGCAACTAAGCTAGCAAGTAATAGGGTTAAGTAAAATTTTTTCATACAAAGATAATAAATCAAAGAATAACTATTAACCAATAAGCATTAATAATTAAAAGTCAAGATATTTCTTGATAATAATTTTTCATATTATTCACTGCAATAAAAGTTTATCATCAAAATTTAGCTTATGGATATATTTATTTATGGTTTTTTAATGCATCTTGCACAAATTATTGCCATAGGTCCACAAAATATTTTTGTTTTAACAAATAGTTTTCAAAAAAATAAAATCATACCACCAATTATATGCATAACTTTAGATATAATAATGATAAGCATTATGATGTTTGGGATAATTAAATTATTTTCAAGCAACTATTATGTATTAAGTCTATTTCAAATATTTGGTGCGTTATTTTTATTAAAATATGGCATCTCCTCAATTAAAAAAACAATTAAACATAAAAATGAAGTTTTAAAAATTGACACAAAAACAGTTCATATAAATATTATAAAAGATTCTGTATTTATAAGCATTTTAAATCCTGGTGCATGGATTGATACAGTAACAATAAGTACAATTGGTATGGAATATATCCAAGGTGAAAGGTTTATATTTTATTTTGGAAATATAACAGCTTCTTGTGTGTGGTTTTTTGGAATTGGCATTATAGGTTATATATTTTCAAAATTTTTATCAAACCCAAAAACATGGCGTTATATTAATTTTACAACTGGAATAATAATGTTTTTTATGGCAGTGAAATTACTTTCATAGAATATGTGGAGTATTAAATTACTCCACCATTATCATATAATCACTAAAATCCAAGTATTTTTCTTTTTTCTTCGTTTGTCAAAAAATTTGCATTATTTAGATATTGCCAAACTTGATATCTTTTTTCAGATAGCGATGATATTGAATCTAAGTCTACAACGATTTTTATATTAGTTTGATTATAGGAATTTATATAAAATGACAACCTTGAAAGCAACATTTCTGCAAGAGGGACTATGGTTTCCTCCCAAAGAGCAACCCTACTTTCGGCAAGGTTGCTATAGGTATTATCACCTGGAATACCCATTAAGTTAGATGGAACACCAAATGCAAGAGCTATATCCCTTGCTGCAGAATGTTTTGTTTCTATAAAATCCATATCCTTTGGGGAAATACTCATTTCTTGCCATTTTAAGCCACCTTCAAGTATCATAATTTTTCCAGCAGCCTTACTTCCTGTAAAATCTCCCTGTAGTTGATTTCTTAATCTATCAAATTGTTCATCAGTCAAATCATTTTGAGAAGAATCAACAACTAAAGCACCACTTGGTCTTGCGCCGTTTTGAAGTAATGCCTTATTCCATGCAATTGCTTCATTGTATTGATCTATTGAAAATCTTGCAGTATAAAGTGGCGAAAGTCCATATATATCATCAATTGGATTAAAATATTTAATATGCAAAATATCATCTTTTCCATTTGACACATTCACATCAAACATTTCAGATAATTGTTCATTGTTATATAAATATTGTATAATGTTATTTTGATTATCAACTAATGCAGATATTTTATCTGGCCTTAATACCAACATTTCGGAAATTTTATCATTACTATCAGCAGTTGATTTTATATAACAATTTCCAGAAATAAGTAAATTTTTTACCATAGATTGCAAAAAATCTGATTTTGACATATTTTTATTCGGATTTGAAAGAAGCTTATTTATATCTTGATTTTCAATCTCAACTCCATTTTCATCATAAACCAGTAAATTTATTGATGCAACGCACTGTGATATTAAATTTATACAACGATTTGCAATAACATTTGATAAAAAACCATTTTTTGCAAGAGATGTATAGCTAAAATCACTCCAAAGTGATTGATTTTTGGAATCAAAATAATAATTTTTAATGGATTTTTCATTATTATTTTTTACCTTCTTTTTATTAAAAATCATAAATATACAAATTAATATTTTTAACTAAGAAACATTGATTTTCATTCTTGGAAGCAAAAATAAAAAATAAAAACTTGCAATTTAAAAAAGTTTGTACAAATTTGATTAGCTTTTGGGGTGTAGCCAAGTGGTAAGGCACTGGTTTTTGATACCAGCATCATAGGTTCGAATCCTCTCACCCCAGCCAACTTAATTTTTCTATTTAGCTAATTTTTGTTTTTGTTTTTATTTTTTAAAAATATGCATTTATATTCTATGTCTGAAGGAAAGATTTTTTTAATATCTTTAAATTTGTTGGAAAAATTTGATTTACAAGTTGAAAATTTAAGTAGCGTATTTTTAGCTGTACAAAAACTTACATCAATCAATAATAGAGGTATTTTGGAATCATTTTCTGCATCAGATAGAGAGAAATTTTTAGAATTAATATGTGTAAATTGTAAAAATATAGATGATATTAAAAACGACGAAAATATCAGAAAAATAAGAATGTCATCACTTTTATACGTATATGAAAAACACTCATTAAATGAATATAAGGAAAATATTTTACGTTTATTTGATGATAAAAAGAAATCAATATTGCAAAAAATTATCATACCAAAGGTTTACGAAATTGACGCTGAAAATGAAATTGAAATATTAAAAATTATAATCTTTGAAGATATATGCTTTGCGCTTGCATCAAAGTGCCAAGATTTTACAATGAATGGCGAAAAGTACAATATAAATATACCTTCTGCATCCTGCATTAATCCAAATTTATTTACAAATATTTTTCACTCTATTTTAAAAAATACTGAATTATTATTCAATCATGATGTTGAATTTAATTTAAAAAATATTTTTTTAAATGTCAATGATATTGCAAATGACATATTTAAAAAAGCCATTGAAGAATTAAGCAATGAAATTGCAAAAGTTGAAACATTTAATGCCAATGCACTAAGAAAGAGAGAAAAAATGATAAATGAACGTGAAGAGGCAATGAATGATAAAGAAAAAGCAATTCAATCTATGGTGCAAAAAAATCTTGAATTTAGCATGGATTTACAAAAAAAAGCATCTGAAATTGACGCAAAAATGGATGAATTAGAAATGAAAAAACTTGAAACACATGAACTAATGAAGGGAATTACAGATATGTGCAAAAAAATACTACAAATGAATGAAGGAAATTAAATATTAATTTCATTAATTTTTATAAAAACATTTGCAAAGTAAAAATTTATATTTTATACTTTCTTGTAAAACCTATTTTTCATAGTGGCCAAAGTTTTTGATCCAAATAAAAACACTCGTGCATTTCAGAATTTTCTGATCACAATTTTTATTGCTGCCATTTTTTTATTTTTAGCTGAATATCTTTGTTCAATAGTTTTATTATGCTTAATGACCAATCTTGCGTGGGTTGGAAGTTTATTTTCAAATTTACTTGAAACTATTGATTTTATACAACATTTTCAACTTGTGTACAGCTATACATCAAAATATTTGCTATATTGGTGGGCGTATAAAAATATTATAGTATTTGACAATGCCGGATTTATTTTACCAAAATTAATAGTATCTTTTGCAATACCTAATATTATTGGATTATGTATTTTATATAAAAATAAGCAAAAAATAATGGATTTTGAGCCAATAAAAAAAGAGGCATCTGTGTTTGGAGATTCTCATTGGGCAAATGAATCAGAAATTAAAAAAGCAGATTTACGTGCAAAGGAGGGTATTTTAATGGGAAATACTAAAAAAGGATATCTTGTAAGTGATGGATATCAGCATATACTGCTTTTTGCACCAACTGGCTCTGGAAAGGGTGTGGGATTTGCAATTCCTAATATGCTTTTTTGGAAAGAATCTTTGATATGTCATGATATTAAATTGGAAAATTATGAATTTGGAAGTGGGTGGAGAAAAAAAGAATTCAAACAAGATGTTTTTGTTTGGTCTCCAGCAGATTCAGATGGAATGAGCCACTGCTATAACCCAATGGATTGGGTTTCTAAAAAACCTGGACAAATGGTGGATGATGTACAAAAACTTGCAAACTTATTACTTCAAAAAAAAGAGTTTTGGGAAAATGAGGCAAGAACTTTATGTGTTGGTGTAATGCTGTATTTACTTGCAGACGATAGAAAGGTAAATAGTTTTGGACAAGTTGTTCGTGAATTACGAAGTGACGATTTTGCATACAATATGGCAGTTGTACTTGACACCATGGGTGAAAAAATTCACCCTGTTGCGTATATGAATCTTGCTGCATTTTTACAAAAAGCAGAAAAGGAGCGTTCTGGAGTTGTTTCTACTTTAAACTCTGGACTTGAACTTTGGGCAAATCCAATTATTGATCAAACAACATCAAGAAGTGATTTTAATATTCAGCTGTTCAAGAAAAAAAGAACTACAGTATTCGTTGGATTAACACCAGATAACATACAGCGTTTAAAATCTTTAATGGCAATGTTTTACCAGCAAGCAACGGAGTTTTTAAGTCGAAAAATGCCTCAAAAAGATGAGCCTTATGGAGTTTTATTTTTAATGGATGAGTTTCCAACCCTAGGAAAGCTTGAACAATTTTTAGCAGGAATTGCATATTTTCGTGGTTATCATGTGCGTTTATTTTTAATTATTCAAGATACCCAGCAGCTAAAAGGTGCATATGAAGATTCTGGAATGAACTCGTTTTTATCAAATGCAAAATATCGTATTACTTTTGCTGCCAATAACATGGAAACTGCAAGATTAATTTCCGAACTCTGTGGAAACCAATCGGTTGAACAAACGTCTTACAATAAGCCTAGATTTTTTGATTTAAATCCAGGATCAAGATCTACAAATAGCTCAGGTGCTTCACGTGCATTGTTACTTCCTCAAGAAGTCATTTCCATGGATAAAAATGATCAAATAATATTAATAGAGGCATCATCACCAGTTCGTACGAAAAAGATAAAATATTATGAAGATAAATTTTTTACAAAAAAAATTATAAAACCAACCAAAATTCCAAAACAAGAAATTAAAGTTCATAAACCACAAAAATCTCAAAAATCAGAAGACAGTGGAGGTGGGCAAACTGCGTTACCTAAAGGATAAAATATTCATCAATGCAAAATATCTGAATACCATAGTTAGCTTAGTATTTATTAAAAATAAAATTAAATAAATTAAACACACAACCTCAAACGAGTTGACAATTATTATTTTATATTTATAAGACAATTATATTGTTGCTTCGCATTGTGCTTAAGGCTTTATATATAGAAAATATTGTGCTAATTAAAAAAGCACATCTTATTTTTGAAAATGGAATGACATCAATAACTGGCGATAGCGGTTCTGGAAAATCAGTTATTTTAGATAGCATAAATATAATTGTAGGAGACAGGGCTAGTCAAAATGTTATACGCAATGGAGAAAACAAGGCAATGATATATGCGGAATTTGATATTTCACAAAATACAAAATTATTAGACAAATTAAATGAATTTGGCTATAACTCAAATGGCAACTTAATAATAAAAAAAATAATAAATCGAGAATCTGGTAGTAAAATTTTTATAAACGACATACCATCAAGTGTTAATTTTATAAAAAATTTAACTCAAGATTTAATTGAAATACATGGTCAAATGCAACAATTAAACATACTTAATCCATCTTTACATATAACAATTTTAGACAAATATATTCAAAGTAATGATGATTTTGAAAAACTTTCCAATGCATATTTTAAGTACAAGGAAACGTTAAAAGAATTTGAAAACATAAAATGTAACCTACAAAAGGCAGAAATTGAGATTAATGAACTTGAAGAAATGGATGCTGAGTTATCTAAATATGATATACAGGAAAATGAGGAGATGGAGTTAATAAACTCAAGATATGAATATTTAAAAGCAAATAAAGTATCTGAGTTTATATTGAATATTATAACAAAAATTGATTCTATAAATACAGGCTCTGTATTAAATTCATTTTCAAAATTTACATACCAAGATGAAGAAAACAAATCAAAAGAAATTGATATTAACAAACAAATACTAAAAGCTGAGGAGTTTATTGATAATGCAAATATAAATATAGCCTCAGCAAGGGATATTTTAAACAATATTGTAGAAAATTTTAATGCAAATTGTAATATAGATATTGACAAGCTTGAGAATAGAATTGATAAAATAAGAGATTTATCAAGAAAATATAGAGTTCCAAGTGGTTCTTTTTTTATTTTTGTACAAAATATTCAAAATAAGATAAATGAAACACATTCCATGCGAAAAGATTTTGGAGTACTTAAGCTTCAACTTGAAAAGTTCAAAAATGAATATCTTGAATATGCAAAAATTATACACGAAAAAAGATGTAAAGGTGGAATTGAAATTGCAAATTTTGTAAATATAATGTTAAAAAACCTTGAAATGAAAGATGCTGTATTTGAAGTTTTGGTAAAAATAAATGATGACAAAATTTCACAAATAGGAAGTGATGATGTCAGATTTGTTGCATCTTTAAATCTTGGTTCTAAAAAACTTCCAATAGATGAAATTGCATCTGGTGGAGAGATTTCAAGGCTAATTTTAGCATTAAAAAGTGCAATTGCTACAAAATTTAGTGATGATGGAGTTATAATTTTTGATGAAATAGAAGCTGGACTTAGTTCAAATATCGCAATAAAAGTGGCACAAGAGTTACATAAAATGTCAAAATTTTTACAAATTATAGCCATAACGCATAGCCCATATATAGCTGGAATTGCAAATAATCATTTTAAAGTTGAAAAATTTAACGATGAAAGCTCAACAACTACTTCAATCGAAAAATTATCATACAAAGAAAGGGTAATAGAGGTTGCAAAAATGATATCTAACGATGGAAATCAACAAGCTCAAGATATTTCGATAAAAATTTTAAATAAACATTTTGTAAATTTATGAGCATTAATGCCATAAACGATTTTTTTGTTTTTGCATTAGTTCATTTTTTTGCGACAATTGGCCCTGGGGTTGGTTCATTTTACGTTATCACCAAAACAATAACACATGGAAAATCAGTTGGCAGTAAATCTGCAAACATGATAGCCATTTCAGACACAATATATGCGGGATTAGTTATTTTTGAAGTAAGTTCAATTATAAAAACAAATCCACAATTGTATAGATATATCGAAATAATTTGCTCAATTTACCTTTTAACTCTAGGTTTGTATATTATAAAATCTTCATTTCAAAATGGAAAATTAAAATCATTTGACTGTAAGATAGGAAATAATAAATTTTTTTTAAATAATGTATATTTATCAGCGTTTATTGTTGCTGCATCAAATTTAAAAGTTTTCATATTATTTATATCTTTACTACTAGATCCACTTGAAAATATAAACCTTAATTGGAGATTGTTTTACTTTTTTTGGATATTTATTGTAAACATTATTTGTTATAATTTATTGAAATTAATTTCACTACAGAGAGATTTACAAAAGATATTTATATCTAAAATGTCTATTATTAATATAATATTTGCAGTATTTTTATTATTTTCCGGTATAAAATTATTAATATTTGGTTAAATTTTTTATTTACTTTTATTTTTTGCAATGCCTTCTGTTTATACGAAGATCTTATTTTAATGCTCAATTTAGTTAATTATTTTTATAAATTACAAAAAATATTAACAATATTAATCATATTATTATTTTTAAATTCATGCGGAGGTGAAGATGAATGTATACCTGCGGATGATTTTGGAAACTATACTTATAGTCAGAAAACATTAATACCTGCAATTGGAAGTGAATATATAGTAACCCCAAGTGGACTTGAGGCCCAAGGAGCTTCAGATGCTTCTTCATTACATTCAAAAGATTCCAACACTGATTCAAAGGATACAGAACTTGACGTCAGTTCTATTTCTACAGTATCCTCCGTTGTATCTGGTACAACTGAAAATCAAGCGTACTTAAGTGCTTGGCAAGAAATTAGACCAAAAGGTTACGTTGCTGCAAATCAAGGTTCAAGCACTCAAAGTGGGGATTTTATAGTAAAAGCAGACAGTATAATTTCAGCAAAAGCAGATGGATATGTTGATTTAGCCAATAAAACTGAAGCTATATCTTTACTTGTTGATAATTCCGCAATTGCAAATGGAGTGGCACCAATTTACTCGACAAAAGCAAGCTTTGATCCCGGAACAAATGTTAATGTTAGTATTATTGGAAAGATAAAAACAATAGATGGCGCAACTGTTGAACCAAGGGAAATAATTGCATTTCATATTGACAAAAACATTAATAGTAACTTTGAACAATTAGATGACACAAACGCATGGATTTGTAATATAGGTTCTATAGATAATTATAGCTCATCAAACTCAGATAATGCAACAACTGCATGTGATTTTGTAAACGGAGACAACTGTGATCCAATATCGTATGATAAAATTATCACTGCAGGTAATTATTCAATTTTTGGAACTGGATATATTGATGGCGGGACATCTGGACGACAACATAGAGATACTAGTACAGAACTAAAGTATGAAATGTATTCAGATAATAGTGGATTTGCCATTTGTACGTCAAATAAAACCCGTTATGTTTCAGGAAGTGCAGGAAATGAATATATTGGATGGTCAGATTCTGATTATCCATCAACATCCATGGATGCCTTGACTGGAACATATTTCAATAAAACATGTGAATCAGTAGCCAAAGACTACAATATCACAAATATAGCTCAAAATGTTGGTGGATTGGTTAAATATGCAGTTGTTTCAAATTTTGATAGATCTAATTGGGCACAAAAAAATTATATTATAGATAGTAAATATCCAAGTTTGCTTTCTGACCACCGTAAGAATAAAAATCCAGATGGGCAGCTTACAATATGTCCACAACCAACATTTAAGACAATAAAACCAAAGCAAATATTTTTATTTCGATCATTAAGTAACGACCCACTTGCGCATCGTGGATTCAATGTTCGTCGAAATCAAATAGAAAATAACACAAGAAATGGGGTATGGAAAACCTTTTTACCACCATGTGGCATTGGGGGTTGGGGTACTGAAGATGTTGACAAAGATTATGTAACATGGAAATTTTCAGCAAGTTTTTTTTCAAGACCAGATCAAGCATATAAGCTTTTAATAAAAGGGGATGATGATACAATTCCATGTCAAAATTCTATAAAACTAGACAACACAAGTCTGGCAACAGATTCAAATGGTAAGTATATAACAAATCCAGATGGTTCATATCAAGTAACAACAACTCAAAAATGCTCCATGGCAACTTTTGATTGGCCTTCTGGGGTTGGCGATCTAGTCGAAAGTGGATTTAACAGCTGCTCTACTAATGCATACTCAAGTAGCTGTGCTGGAAGAGTTCAGGAAAATCTTGTATTGAAACGTGATATGTGTTACTGGGATGATTTGTATGGAACAAATGAACATGTATTGGGTGCTCAATTTCATTCCCTAATAGGTTCAGGTGATTATGACAAAGTTTATGGCGATCTAAGGCCATCATGCAATATTTCAATAAATGGCTCCACATCAAATAATGTATCAGTAAATATGGATGACAATAAAGGATGGATAGTGTATCCAGAATCTTTTCCTAGCGGTACATCTATATCAATAACATCTAACAGACTAAGTAATGACACACAAAACTACATGTATAATCATGAAATGCCGCAAAAAGATCTAATTTATACAAATCCAAAATTCTTTCAATCAGATATAAACAGTATTACAATTTCAGAAAGCCTTAAAGCCAAATTAAGTACATACGGCTGGTGCTATGAAAGATCTCCTTGCACTATTCCATCTAAAAGGTGCGATAGTTATGTAGATAAAAGCAATGGACATGATGAACTTCTAGATGAATCAAGTTATAATTATGAAGCAAAGCTCATCGATAGAAATGGGGATGCTATCCCAGAAGATATATCAGGTATACAATGCAAGAATAATTTTAGCCAACATTTTAACACAGACGAATATAATGCAAGAAAACGAGAATTTTGGGTAAAAAATACATACACAGGATCTTGTGGAAGCGGGGGGGATGTAAGAACACCAACGAAAAAAGCTATATATTGCCATTCCAGATCAAACTGGAAACCAAAACATAGTGGTCTGCTTGGAAGTACAGCCGACAAGTGTAGCTTAATACCAACAAGTATATCAGGAAGAAGGTGGAACGGACATAAACAAACTCCAAGCATATCGTCTCATAATTTATATTGCCACCCAAATAAAACAAGAGAATGTGGAATTGCAATGGGATTTAGAACTTTCTCTGGGGAAATACAAAGATGTATATCAAGATCATCAGATGGTAGTATATCTGGTTATACAACAAAATGCAGTGAAGATAGATATAAAGTGACGGGTGCAAATGGATCTGCTGCGGTGGCTAATTGTAGTGTAAAATGTAGTGATGAGAATTCAAATGATTGCAAAAATGCAAAGAAGAGAAGTCTTGGAATTTGTATAAGAACAATTAAAACTTCAACAAGTACATCTACATCTATAGTTGAAGGTTTTTTAATGAGTTATTATGACAGCAGTCATGCCGCAGCAAAAGACAGTGTAAAATCACCATCATATGGTGATTTAAAGCAGTCATTTAAGTTGTCTAATTCTATAACAAATAAATACGATGGTCACCCATTTACATTAACAGATGGTGTAAACTTAGAAATGGTAGATGCTTCAAACTGTGGAATTTGCTTAAAAAAAGCATTAACCCAAGGAGGGTTTGTGCAGCAAAGTGATTTAAAGGATAACTCATATTCACAAAGTGATTGCTCAGATTCATGGGTCACTTCATATGCAACAAAAAGTAGTTCAGTTATAGTAAATAAAGACCATAATGGTGGAAGTGATGGTGCCACAATGCAAGCAAGTGGCTCATCATATAATGTAACTTATTCATTCACTCCAGTTTCAAAAATTTTAACTTGTGATAATAATATAGATCAAATGAATTATTTTAATGCAGATGGAACAACGTCAGACTCCGCTAAGGGAATATTGAAATCCATGAATGGTATAAATTATCGAGATTCCTCTAAACAAATAGGTGACCATATTTCTGGAAGATTATTACCAATAGAAAGCATGATCGGCATTCCAGATGATTTTGGAAAATCAAGAATATCTGTATATTTTGCGGGTGAGAAATTTATAAAAAAACCATCAAATTCAAATGTAACTGGACTTTATGGATTTCAGAATATTATGCCTGGCTCTAAAGCTATTGTTGTATTTAATTCCTCATCCAAGGCTTATAATGGAAAATTTTTATATCTTTATATTCAGCCTATTGCTGCAGATGGATTTCCAGATCCATTACAGGCTCCAAAAGTAAAATTTGCAACAAAGAAATTATTTTTAAATGCAATATTATCAGGAGATCCAAATATAATTAATTTTGGTCAAAGGGCAAACCAAGGAATTGCTAGCTTTGCTGTTCCAAGTACTGGAAAAGTATGGGCTATAATATACGATGCCCCATCTGAATCTGCAGAAACCGATCACGATGGAAAGTATATTAATTTTAATACTGGAGATCAAGTTGATCCATTATCTACAGATTATGAAAATATGTCTGTAAATGCAGATTCATCAAATGTAAATGGAAATAATTCTGGATATTATAATTTACAATTAAAGGTACCAGATGCTGGATCTTCACAATCCATTCTTGAGGGAATAATAGGCTTTGGAGCCAATGTTGCAACTTTAGGTACCACAAGCGGATCCGAAGTAACATCACTACCAACATCTTTAATTGATGATATAAAAAATATGCTTTTTGGTAAAGCTACTGTAGATTCAAGTAAATGTTCTTATGTAATAGATCAAGCAACGGCAAATGTCGTTAATGGTCAAAAAATAATCAAACAATCTACATCCACGAAAGATCAAGTTTATTCATTTGTAAGTTCTTGTGTACCAAATAGCAGTGGAGTAAGTGTATCTCAAAGTAAGATGCAATCAAGTATAGATTTAAGTGCAGAAACTGGTGGGAAATATAGATATTTTTGTAATTTTAAAACAACAACCAAAGCCACAGTTTGTAAATTCACTAATACAGTATCAGTTCCGGCTGCTACATCGGCATGTACAGGCGGATATACTTCGGAAGCAAATACGGTTTCTGGCAATGGACCTTATTCTGTTAATTATGTTACCCCATTTAATAAAAATTGGACAACTTTATATAATGTCTCAAATCAAGATGTAACAAATTTCTTTAAAATGACAAGCATAACATCAGATGTAAAAAATACTTATTACGCTATAGTGCATTCTTGTACAGATGAAATTTCTAATCAAAATAGTTGTAAAGAGGAGAGTATAAATGGAATTACATACATTAATCGCTGTGGAGATGATACACTGGTAACAGGAAGTGGAGTTATGACTCTAGCAGATGCACAAAAATTTGTTAGTGATACAGCTAAACCAAATTCTTATTATATTCCTAAGCTTCAACAAACATTATTTGACATAAATACACCCTTTATTTATAAACAAAATGATAAAACATTTCGTACAGTAAACACCTCCACTTCCACTTCAGACCTAGAAACACTTAGCAGTATTATTGCCCCTTATGCGACTGTAAGCAAAAACTGTTCAAGTTTTTATTTAAAGCCAAAAGAAGACTTTAATGTTAGTTTGATGTCTTATTTTTTAAATAAGGGGGCATCCTCACAAACACAAGAATCAGGTAATAAAACTTTATCTGCATGTTTTTATGACAAATTAACGACAACCGATGACAACACAGGTAGTTTAAATTATTCTTTTTCAATATATCACATGCTTGACAAGATTGGCAATTATGATGCAACATGCCAAGATATAAAATCTACATTTCCAGATTTAACTATGTCTGAATATTCAATTACATCAATACCAAGTAATAATACAAACATTATTCCACCGCAATGGTGCGTTGATAATGATTGCAGCAATAAAACCAATATAAATGGATACATAGATGATGTACAAAATAGAATTTTTACTGACACAAATTATTCATGTGATTTAAGAAAGTGTAGTGGTGTAAATTTTACAAATTGCTCCACTGGGAAAATAGTAAACACTTTAATGAATGTTCCATTTCCAGAAAAATACGGAAATTGTGGCACATCTAGTTCTAGTGGATCTCTTATAAAATGTGATATATTCATGATAAACCCATTATTAACTTCTTATAACAATATAAAATTTTGCATGACTAGTTCACTTAGTGCAACTATCATGGACAATGGCAACAAAAAATCATGTTGGACTAAAAAAACCAGTTCTTCTGATAAGACTACTGAAAATGTTATATCTAATATATATGGAAATGATGATTACTCAAACGGAACATATTTAGAAGCTGCAAATCCTATAAAACAATTTACAGATTGTTCATCTAATCCACAAGATGGAAGTATAAGTTGCACAATGATTGATACCCCCCCAGCAGGAGGTGGGCAACCTAAAAGTACAAGTATCACTTTATTAAACACTTTAATCAATGGAAAAAATCTATCAAATGGAGAAGACATAAATTCTGCAAAGACAAGAGTAGAAATTATAGGAACGCCAACATGTACTAAGGTTTCCGAAGTAATAAATAAAAGTAAATGTGCTTTAATTAACGACCTTTCTGGATATAAATGTGCTTTAAGTGATGATAATTTTTTCATAATAACGAAATCTCAGTATTTTGCTGGTGGCACTTTTACATATTATAATTGCACAATAGATTCACCATGTCAAGATGCAACTCATGGCGATAATGCAAATGCAACAGCATCAAGTTCTTCAGTACAAAATAATATATCAATGATTACACCTTCATCAACTAGTAAAACTCAATTAAAGAAAGTATGCTCAGCTCAAACAAGAGATTATACAACTGGTTTTATTTATACAATTTTTATGACAATTGTTGGCAGTGCAATGTATCAGGCATTATTTTATATGCTAGTTGTATTTTATATAATAATTATTGGATATAAACTATTAAATGGAGAAATTGATATAAAATCAAAAGCCTTTATATCTCAATTTATAAGATTTGGAATTGTTGCAACAATAGCATCACCATCTGGATGGAGTACTTATCAATATTATTTCGTTGGCGGTGCAATTAATTTATCAGAGGGATTAAACCAAATGGCAATTCAAACACTTTCCCCGGGTCAGATTGGTGATGCATATGCTATATTTGCACCATTAAGTGATACAGTTAAAATGGTTTTCACGGGTCATTTCATGATTAAACTTTTAGCTGGAGTATTCTCTCTTCCGTATGGATCTGGAATAATTATCTCCTTTGCTATATTAAGTGCGGTTCTAAGTATGATAATTGTTTTAGCAAAAGCAATTGTACAGTATTTGTCTTCAATGATTTTATTAGCACTATATTTATCCATTGGCCCACTTGTTGTCATAGGTTATTTATTTGATAAATTTAAAGGGTATTATGAAAAATGGATTAAAAATATTATTACAGCCATCGCCGAACAATTCTTTTTATTTCTTGGAGTTTCATTATTTTGCATGATGTCAAAATACATGTTACAAGGAATTATATATAAATCTGTTTGCTGGAGAGATGTATTAAGTATACCATTAAATCAAATAGTTTCCACTATAACATTAGGAACCATTACATTTGTACCAGATATTCCTATTTTAAAATTTTGGAAATATGAAGATTCATCCGGAATTATTGATCTTATAACTGCTACACAACAAAAATCACCGTATAATTCGGCTATATCTGCGTCATCAAACAGCGGAATGCCAACTTTAGCAAGTATTTTTGGTATAATGTTATTCAGTGGACTGGCAGATAAATTCTTAGGCATGATAACAGATTTAGCAAAAACATTTGGCGGATCATCAAGCACCGGTGCCCTTAATGGAATAATGGATGCAGTGGCAAAAACATCTTTTGGAAAGGGAATTACTGGACTTGCTTCAAGTAATCCAATAGATTTAGCAAAGGGTTCCGCTGGGGCATTAACAAACAAAATTGGAAGCAGCCTTAAAGATTGGAATGCCAAACAAAATGCATTCCTCATGAAAAGCAAAAATATACGCAATACAATTATGGAAAATAATGCAAAATCGGTTAAAAGTGCTGGAGATAATATGAATAAAAATATTAAAGATATAGAAGCGCAAAATGCAAAAAGTGGTAAATCTATGACAAAAGAAGAAATCAGTAAACTTGCAATGGATAAGTTAATGAAGGATACCGAAGCAAATACAAGAACAAAAATGGCAAACTCTTTAACATCCGACGATTTGACTAAAAAATATGGAATAGCCAAAAGCTCTAATAAAGGCATGAATGGAATAAGGAATTTAATTGAAAGTGGGGCTGAATCAAACAGCTTAACAGATGATCAGCTTGCAAAAATTGGACTTCAAAGTGGTGACAAAAAAGGTGTGCAAAAACTTATGGACGATATGAACAGTGCAACTCAAAACACCAAAAGGCTTGTAGAAAATGCAGTGAATAAACATTTGGAAAATACAGGAATGGCTAAGATTCCAGATGGTGATAATAAGGTTGGAGATGACAAGGTTTCAGAGAGTGAGATTCCAGATGGTGATAATAAGGTTGGAGATGACAAGGTTTCAGAGAGTGAGATTCCAGATGGTGGTAAGAAGGGTGGAAATGATTATTTACCATCGGAGGAAAACACGCAAAGTGAAGCTAAGCAGGCTCAAGAAGAGGCTGAAGATCAGCGGATTCAAGCTGAGAAACAGGCTGAAGAGCAGCGGATTCAAGCTGAGAAACAGGCTGAAGAGCAGAGGATTCAAGCTGAGAAACAGGCTGAAGAGCAGAGGATTCAAGCTGAGAAACAGGCTGAAGAGCAGCGGATTAAGGCTAAGAAACAGGCTGAAGAGCAGAGGATTAAGGCTAAGAAGCAGGCTGAAGAGCAGAGGATTAAGGCTAAGAAGCAGGCTGAAGAGCAGAAGAAGATAGACGACAAATTAGATGCTGAGTATGATAAACGTATAAAAGCATTAGCTGAACAGCAAAAACAAGAAGCTGTGCAACAAGGAAAAAATAGACAACAAAACCAAACAGCAACAAATTCAAAAGATATAACAAATAAGATTGGAAAGAAGTTGTCTAAAGAGGAAATAGACAAACAAAATAAAGTTATGCAAGATAAAGGAATGGGTGTAAAAAAGAAAAAGTTTGACTACTGGGAGTATGCTATAAGTGGAGAAGCTGGACGATCCGCCAAGAACGATGATGTATACACTAAAAACCTCCAAATGGCAACATCAAAATCTTTCACACAAGAATCAAATCAAGAAAAAGATAAAAAGATAGCAGCAGAAAATAGAGAAGCAAAAAAGAAAGATAAAAAATAGGAATAAAATTTCAAAGATTGAAAATTATAGAAATTATTTGATATAAAAAATTTTACTTTTTACGATCAAGAAAATAATAATATACAAGGTTTTTAAAATATAAGACAACACAAAGATATTTACGTATATATTTTTTACAAAAAATGAGAAATATTTAAATACTCGTCCATTTATAGATAAATAAAAAGTAAATCTATAAAAAGAAGGTGGTAGGTTCCAATATTAAAAAAAAAATTTGATATCCAAGTGAACCTGCTAAGGCGGGAAAGTAAATTTAGAAAATTACTAAATGTTACATCAATCTGATAACAAAAGAAAATCCAAAAAGTAGATAGTTTTTATTAAAAATTATATAACTAGCATTAATTTACCACACGAACAATAATATTGTTGCTATAAAAAGCAACAAAGGTAATATTTAAAAGTAAATTTTTATAAAAATAATTCAATTCATTTATTGAGTAAAAATATTACATTGTATATAAATTTTATATTTTTTGTTTAAAAATTATTTCAGAATATATATTTTTATATTACACTAAGTATAGAAATATTGCAACAGAACTTAAATCCATACTTCATTACATGTAGTTTGTGATTAAATTTAAATTATAAATTTAATCAAATGAGTTAAATTTAAAACTAAGGAAAAAATAAAAAAATCACCTCTATAGGTTCTTTATTTGAAATATATTGATTTGTATTTGTTGAATGAATTTTATTTTTAAGTATATTTTCTACATTTATATAGTGAGGTTTAAACTTATTACATAAACTGTATTTGTTCGGGAGTTAAATTGGAAATATTTTTCTTAATAATGGCTTTTTCCATTCTTTTTTTTAAAATTTTAATATCATTCATTAGACATGAGGATTTTTCGTTGATAACATAACAGTCTATTCCACCTGCTCTAATTATAATATCTGAAGCTCTTTTTGTGCATTTCAAAGAAACACCAAGACCTAAAATTTTACTAAAAAATGTTCTGTTTGCGGTGCTATTTTTTATAGTTCTCTTAGTTTTCTGATTTGACTTTGGAACATTATTGCCTCTTGTTGTCTTTGAACCAGTTACCTGACAAACTGCCATAAAATTTTATATAAAATCAATAAATAACAACCAACAATTTTTAATTGTCAAGTGTTTTTTGAAAATAGGGGTAATTATAATTTCTACCCCCTGCTTTATGTCCATTTTCATCCATTAAAATACAAAATATGGAAGAATGAGTTTAGCTTAGTAATAAATAAGGGAAATTTCATAGGAATGTAGTATTATTGACACAGCTAATTTCAAGGATAATAAGAAACTCCAGAAAAAACCCTATTGATATTAGGAAAAATCAAAGCAAGTCGCATTTAATAAAGAATGTTAACGGAGATTTGGCTTTATGTCCTAATAAAATCAAGAAATTTGCATAATTCTCGTCAGACAGGAAACTCATTAAAAACCCCTATAATCCAAATATTTAACAAATACCTATAGATATAAAAGAAATTGCTAAAAACTTTACATATAAAGCGATATTCCCACCATCGCATCCCTTAAATTACTCTTTAAGTTAATATCTTTCAGGAAATTATTCTACTAAAAATTAAATTTAAAGTTCTTTATGCTCCATGTGAAGTACATGAGAAAAAATAATTTATTTTTTGACATCTATATTTTTGGATTTTCCGGTTTTAAGATATTTTATTAACTCGTCAATTCCAAATTTTTCTATATATTCAGTAAATTGAATATTGTAAACTCTTGCCATATCAACACCTTCTGCAATTATATTTAAAATTTTAAAGCTATCATCAACTTTACGCACCCTCAAAACAAGTGAAATATTTGCATTATTATTTAGAGTTAATATAATTTTTATCATAAAATCTCCATTTTCAGTTGTTTCATATTTTTGTAAAATTTCATACTTTTCATTTCTATATCCATTAAATTTTGGCAACCAATATCTAATTAAATAAGATTTATATCCAGAAACAAAATCAGATCTTTGTATATTGGTCATTTCTCTCCAGTATTGCCCAGAAACAGCTCTTGCATTCCAATTAAAATCAATTTCATCAATAAATCTTTGCTCTAAAATTTCCCTTTGTTCTTCAACAGTTGTATTTTTGTTTAATATAACTTTAAATATTTGATCTGCAATTTTTACAATATAATCCCTTGGATTGGAATTAGATTCTGCAGCTTGGGTAAGATTTGTGAAGAATAATGAAAAGGATAAGATTAAAAGTAATATGTTTTTCATAAAATATTATATATTAACAAACTATTTATTTTATTAATATATAATATTCAAACTTTTTTTCTTGACATTCATAAATATAATTCTATCATGTTTTGGAAAATTATTAATTTGGAAATGTATGGTTGATATATATAATACAAAGGTATTTGGCATTTTATGCTTTATGATTATTTGCACAGTTGTGCACTTATTCACTTTTTTCACATTTAAAGAAAGAGTTTACAGTGCAAGAAGAAAAATATTCTACATTAATGGAAAAATAATTGAACAAACCAAAGAAATGCAATCAATTGAACTTGAAATGAGTAAAGATTCAACGTACAGTAAAATGAAAAATTTTCTAAAAACATCCTCAGACTTTCAAAAAATTAATCTTGCCGATGTAATGTTTTATGATTCAGACAAAAATAAGCATAAAAATGAAAATGTAGTAAATATATAAACCATTACAACAATAATTATAGCTTTTATGGAAAAGCTTTATTTAAAAAATATTAAAGCATTTAAACTTTACAAATCAGTCCAACTTCTCTTTCTGTATTAAAAAAACTGTTTAACACCAAAGAGTGGGTTTTAACTTTACCATCTTGCATAATTAAAACTCCATCACAAATGTCTCCATTTGAAATACCAGTTATAGCAAAAACAACATCACCTTTTATCATATCATTTATTTCATATTTTTTACTAAAGTCTGTAATATTCATTTTTTTTGCCCTATTTTTATCATCCTCTGTTCCACATATAAGACGAGTTTGCATGAATCCACCTATAGTTTTCAGTGCAGCAGCAGCCAAAACCCCCTCAGGTGCACCACCAATTCCAATATACATATCAGCATGACCCAAAACAGTAGTAATGATGGCGTTAATATCTCCATCTTGAATCAAAGAAACCCTTGCTCCATGCTTTCTTGCTCTATTTATAATTTCTTCATGACGAGGTCTATCTAAAATTATAATCTCAATATCAGAAATATCTTTTTCCATTAAATTGGCAAGATTTGTTATATTTTGTTCAATAGAGTTATCAAGATCTATAACGCCCTTTGAATCCTTTATTGATGCAATTTTTTCCATATATAAATCTGGTGCATTTAAAATTGTTCCACTTTCACCTATTGCAATAGCTGTAATGCAATTTTTTCCACCATTGGCACAAAGACTAGTTCCCTCAAGTGGGTCAACAGCTATGTCAACTAACTCACCCTGCCCTAAAATTTCACCAATATATAGCATTGGAGCTTTATCTCTTTCACCTTCACCAATTACAACTGTCCCTTTTAAAATATTTTGTTTTGCCAAATACTCACGCATTGCCAAAACTGCAGATTTATCTGCAGCATCGGAATCCCCCTTTCCAAACCAATTACTTGATGAAATAGCAGCTTTTAAACTTGCTTGAAGTGCAATTTCTTCTATATTTTGAAATAATTTTTTTTTATCCATTATCAATTTTACTAATTTTACAAAAACTATAAAAACTTTTTAGAATTGTCAAGATAATTTTAAAATAACAAATAAATCTTGACAATAAGTGTTATACATTTTAAAAAAATATGGCATCAAGATTAAACTTTATGTCCAATTATTTTTCCTTAAGAAATTTTCTTTATAAAGATAAGCAAACTTTAAAACCAGAGCATAATTATAATATGCATGACATAATGCAGGCAATTCAATCTGATGATATTATAAAATTTAGATTTCTTATAACCTCCTTAAATCCATATGACAAGGCGGAAATTTTAAATAGTGTTTCAAATGATGATTTTTGTTTTGTAATAAAATCAATTTATGATTTAATAGAATCGGAGGCTTTAGTTGAGTTAAATGAGCAGAAAAAAAGCTTACTTTTAGAAAATATACAGCCAAATGAAGTTGCAAAGTCAATTTCAAAACTTGAAAATGATGATATCGTGCATTTTATATCATCACTGCCAAATGAATTAAGGAATGAAATTTTATATGAAATTCCAAGATCTGATAGAAAAATTATAAATCTTGCCCTTACTTACACAAAAGATCAAGTTGGAAGGTTAATGGATATAGATATATTGAAATTTTCAAAAGATAAAAAAATTGAAGATATAAAAATAGCATTGCAAGAAATTGGAGATGACTTATCTGAGGATACAAGAGATGTTTTTATTGTAGATGAAGATAATATTTTAATTGGCATGGTAAATTTATTTTCTTTATTAACTATCAATTCCGAACAATCCGTTATGTCTGTATTAAATCATGATTTTAAAACTGTAAAAGATATTGATGATAAATCTGAAATTGCATATATTTTTAGAAAATATAATTTAACAAGTCTTCCTGTTATTGGTAGAGATGAAAAAATAATAGGATGTATTTCATCAGATTCTGCAATAGAAATTTTAAATATTGAAAGTGATGAAGAGATTTTAAGATTAGGGGGGGTTTCCGAAAACTATGAAGGTATCAATATTTTTAAGAAGTCGTATTCTCGTTTTATTTGGTTATTTTTTAATTTGAATGCAGCATTTTTGTCTGCAAGTGTTATTGGAGAATTTAATGCAATAATTCAAAAACATGCCCTAATTGCAATATTTCTTCCAGTTGTTGCATCAATTGGCGGAAATTCCGGCAATCAAACAACTATATTGATTATAAGAATGATTGCAATGAAATCAATTAATAAATTAAATAGATTTAGTATATTTTTTAGAGAACTTTTTATTGGGTTTGTAAATGGTTTAATGTTTTTAATAACCGGAACTTTATTTGCATACCTTATTTCAGACACGAAAATAGTTGCCATTATTTTTGGATTCTCTCTTGCGTGTAATATATTCATATCATCATTTTTGGGATTCTTTATACCAATTTTAATGAAAAAAATAAATTTTGATCCAGCCACAACTTCATCAATAATACTCACAACCATTACAGATTTTATGGGATTTTTTATATTTTTATCAATGATTGGAATATTTTTGAAATAAAACTTGAAAAATAAATTATTATAATTATAAGTTTTTCAGTTTTATTTTTCTCTTTATATCTACAAAAGTTAAAATTAATTTATTTTATAAAATAAATGAACAAATAACAGCTAATGAAGTTAGACTTGTTGGTTCTAATGGTGAAATTCTTGGTGTAATGAGTTATCAAGAAGCAATGGCAAAAGCTGCAGAATTTGATTTAGATTTAGTTGAAATTTCCCCAAATGCAGTGCCTCCAGTTTGCAAAATTATCAATTTTGGAAAAATGAAATACGAAATGCAAAAAAAAGAGCTTGAAAAAAGAAAAAATACAAAAAAAATAGATACGAAAGAAATTAGAATTGGAATTAACATAGGCGAACATGATTATAAAGTTAAGGTAAATCACGCAAAAGAATTTATACAAGATGGACACAAAGTAAAATTTGCAATGATATTAAGGGGCAGACAAAATCACCATAAAGACATTGGAAGAGATATGTTTGCAAAAATAAAAATAGAAATGGCAGATATTTCAAGATTAGATTCTGATATTTCATCCGTTGGTAATCAAATTTTTATGTATTTTGCACCAAAAAATGCGTAATTTTTTTTTATTAACATTATTGTTCGTTAATTCACTTAATAAACCTGCTTTTGCTGAAGATTTAATTAATAAATCTAAAACTTCCACTGTAACAGATGAAGGTTACAAACTTGGAGTGATGGATAAAATGGCAAATATGATTACAAATATGAATTCTGAAAAATCCAACAATACTCCAGCAAATCAAGATTTACCACCAACAACAAACAATAATTTTGATACATTTTATTCTGGAAAACATCAAAAAATTGAAATACCAACTGGAACAGTCTCCTCTTCAAGTGGAAAATTAGGCGAAGGAAAATCAAAAAATAAAAGAGAGCTTAATGATGCCTATAATAATTTTCAAAATGGAAACATAGAAGCTGCTTTACAGTATTACAAAAAAGCATATAATATTGATCCAAAAAATATTGATGCAATATTTGGCATAGCAACCTCATATCAAATGCTTGGTCAAAATGATGAAGCAACAAAAAAGTACATGGAATTACTTGAAATTGAACCAGATTATTATTCAGCAAAAAATAATCTTATAATTTTAATTTCCGGAAATTCCGTAGATAAAGCTATATCGGAATTAAAAAAAATAGACGAAAAATATCCAAATAATGCTTTTGTTTTAGCACAAATTGGAACAATATACAGCTTTTTGGATAAAAATAACGATGCAATATTTTTTCTTGGAAAAGCTATTGAAATTGAGCCATCAAACCCAATATATTCATACAATATGGCAATAACATTGGATAAAATTGAAAAATATAAAGATGCCTATATATACTATGAACACACAATAGACCTAATAACGCCATCAACCTTACTTGATAAAGCATCTATTTTTAATAGAATGAGCTACATAAGGCATAAATCTTAAAACATCCATATCGATACAATTAAAGTTAAATGATAATTTTATATAAATATTTTCATAATCATGTATCATATACATTAAGGTAAATAATGTATATGAAGTAAAAAATATGCAAAATATTATTATATAAATTTTCCAATATTAAAACTTTAAGATTGCTATATGTAAGAAAAATTTTCCCAATATTTAATTAATAAAGATTAAGTTCAACTCATGCTGAGTTAGATTTTTATGAGCCTTGCTTTATCAAAGATATTAACTTTTTTTAGAATCAAACTCAATAACAACTTTTAAATTATTTTTTTAAAATTCTCATTGCTATGAATTTATTTGTACTTCTTATTTCACCAAAAAGGTTCAGTAATGTTGAAATGGACACTAATAAAACCATCAACCTTTCCTTTAGGTATATAAAAAATTGCTTTATGTCTTTATATTTTATGATTTTATTATAAGCACTGTGTTCATTAAAATACAAGAATAGAATTTTTAATATAAATATTTTTTATTACTTTTAACGATCACTTATATTTACCTGTGTTTTAAGACTTAAATTCATCATTTCTTTGTTAATTTTTCAAAAATCGATCTTTTTTTATTACTACCCTACCCCTTGAATTACCCTATTACCATTATCACTTTTATCACCTTGGAGGAAGTGTTTGCATTAATGAAATAAGTAGATAAATTTTATTTCACTTCTCAGTCTCACTTGATTAGAATATTTTACACAAACCTTTGACTAAAAAACTTACCGATTCATTACAATATAATAATAATATTTTTTGTAATACAAGAAATTTAATTTTAAACCTTAAGGCGTACTAGTTATATCAGTGCCATCCAAGTTTACCAATAACATATAAATTATAAATTTTCAATCCATTACAACACTTAATTGATTTAGTGTACTTAAATCACATATTAAGTCAATCATGATATGTTTGCCATATATTTTTGAAATTACTCCAACTGGAGTTCCAGATTTAAAAACATCATCCATAGAAAGAGTATATACTATTTCTCCAACTTTTGGAGTTAATGTTAAATCTATCATTTCAATATTAACTCCATCGCCAGATAAAATACCCCTTGCCCCAGTTACAGATGTTGAAACCGGAATATAAGATTGTGAATTATTTATAAGAACAACTTTTGTTAGTCCGTTAAAAGAGGAAATTACCCTACCTATTAACCCACCAGCACATAAAACTTGAGAATACTCTTTTATGTTAGCATCGCCAGTTTTGATAATAACAATTTTACTACCATTTGATATATATGAAATTTCAAAATTTTTTATATTTGATGAAATATTGCTATTTATATCAAATAATTCTTGAGATTTAATGATATTATCATAAGATAATTTTTGTTTAATGAAATATTGCTTTAATTTATCATTATTTTGTTTTAATATTACATTTTCATGATACACTAAAACAATATTTTCAGCTAAATTTAATAGAAATTTTATAAATATATTAGGCATATTAAATATTCTAACAACTGGATGTAGTGTTGTTAAAATTTTTATAGATACTGAATTTTTGAGTGCTGTATTTCCAATTGAAATATAAATCGCAAAGCAAATATAAAGCAACACAAAGATATATTTTATATTATTTATATATTTATTTGCTATACCAAAATTAATACCGTTTATAATTGTTGGTTCATAATGTTCAAAATCTCTAAATTTCTTCATTCACACAATTAATGCGTATTAATGTATAAAACTATTAAATTAAAATCAATAATTATATATTGCTTTTTTATTTTTATAAAATATAAATTTTAAAAATTATATTTTTAATGCTGAAGAGATCAAGTATTTTATATATATCACTTAGATATTTAAAATCAAATAAAAATCACAACAAAATGGCATCATCAACTATTATATCTTTTCTTGGAGTTTCAATTAGTGTTGCAACTTTAATAGTGGTTTTATCTGTTATGAATGGATTTGTAAGTGAATTAACGAAAAAAATACTTGGAACAAATTCACATTTAACCCTCAACAACTATGGAATGTCCCCAATTATAAATTATGAAGATACAATTGCTGAATTACGAAAAATAAAAGATGTTTCCTATGTAAACTCAATAATAGAGGGGCAAGGTATGCTTATTAATACCGAAAAAAATATATCAAGTGGATCTATTATAAAGGGATTTTTAATGCATGATTTACAGAGTAAACCTGAGTTATGGAATTCATTTATACTTCATCCTGACTGTGAAAATGATATTTTTTTAGGTAAAAATGGAATTATAATTGGTAGCTTACTTGCAAAAAGTATTGGTATTGGTATTGGAGAAAAAGTATCCTTGGTAACCGCAGCTGGCGACAAAACATTATTTGGATTTATGCCAAGATATAAGGATTTTTTTGTATGCGGGGTGTTTGAAACTGGCACAAGTATGAATGATTCATCAATAGCATTGGTATCTTTTGATTCAGCAAAAATTTTATTTAAATATAAAAATGGCGTATCTGGAATTGAAATTTTTTTAAAAAATTATTTATTAGTTGATGATTTTCGTAAAAAAATTGAGAATAATAACCTATGGAATGGGTATATTTCAGACTGGAAAACTAGTAATGATGGTTTATTTCATGCAATGAAAATTGAAAGAGTGGTTATGTCGTTTATATTAAGTTTATTTTTAATAGTTTCAATGTTTGGAATTTTTGCAAATATGAATAGCATGGTTTCATCCAAAACAAAAAATATTGCAATAATGCTATCCATGGGCTTTACTAAAAAAAATATTGCAACTATATTTTTCTTATCTGGTGCAATAATAGGAGCTTTGGGAACTGTGTGTGGGTGTATTTTTGGAATAGTTTTTGCTAAAAATATTCAAACAATAAAAGTAATATTAGAAAGTGCAACTGGCACAAGTTTATTTGATGGTGCAGTGTACTTCCTTTCTTACCTTCCATCTGAAATTTTTACATCAGATGTAATTTTTATTGCATGTTTATCAATATTTTTTACAATTCTATCATCAATTTTCCCCGCAATAAAAGCAAGTAAAGTTAATATCTCGGAAGCTTTAAGGCAAATTTAAAACAAATATATTTAAAGCTCTGATTTAATTATTTAAATGTTACTTTTTACAAATATTTGCAACAATTTTTTGCACAACTGGGGACACAAAAAAAGCAGTCGGGAAGGCAATCATAAAACCAATTCCAAAATTTTTCATCCAAAGTAAAAAAAAATCTGCCACAAAACCACGATTTGCAATTGTCATGGCACAAGATATAATTAAGGCCATAAAAAATGCCATAAATGCTGGAAACAATATCTTTGGATTTTTGAAAATCATAATAAAATTAAAAATTAATGTTCACTTGTTTATCATTTTGTTGCTGTGTATCACTTTTTTCTATTTCACGCAATATATATCCGGCAAGATTGTCTGTAAAAACGCTTGATGTATTTGATAAAATAACCACAAAAGTATCTAATTCTTTATTATATACAAAAATATTTGATGCACCATTTATATAACCTCTGTGAAAAAGGCAATCTATGCCATCTATTTTTCCAAAACGCATACCGTATCCATAATCTATTTGCATAACTTTTCCATTTTGTAAAACATACCCATGGGTTTGATATTTATTCCAAATATAATTATTATTTTGGATAAATTGTATCCATTTTTCAAAATCATTTATTGAAATTTGAATACCAAAATCACCAGTTGTAATATAGTTTGTTTTATTTTTTAAAATTTTAAAATTTGGCCACTCACTGTAAGATATAGACTCCCTATCGTCAACTAACCTGCCCGCTTCATGAATAAATGAATCCATTTTTACATCATCAAAAATATCCTCTTTCATATAATTTTTATATGATTTCTTGGAAATATTCTCTATAATCATAGATAGTAATACATAATTTGTATTACTATAATTGAAAATTGCATTTATATCTTTGTTATTAACACGTTTGCTTTTTAAATACTTAAAGACAAAATCATTATCAATAAAAATATCGGAATTTACTTTTTTATTCAAATTTAGACTTTTATCATTTAGGTAATCTGGTATTCCACTTGTATGAAATATTAAATTTTCAACGGTTATTTTTGGTGATAAAAAATCAAAATCACTTGAAAGGTAGTACTTTGCTGGCTTTTTTAAATCAACCATACCCTTTTCATGAAGTTTAATTATAGCAGCCGAAGTGAACATTTTTGCAACTGAGCCAGATTCAAAGATAGTCTCTTCAGTTATTTTTATTTTTTTTTCAATATTTGCAAGACCATATCCATTTTTCAAAATTGTTTTTCCATTTTTTACAACCAAAACTGCAACACCGGGTGCTTTATTGATAAAATATTTAAGATCAGAAAATTCATATTTTTTATCTACTGCATATACTTTTATGGATAAAAAAACTAATGCTAAAGCAAATATAGTAAATTTCATAAATAAGTAAGTACAAAAAATACAGAACTATTATACATAATAAAAAAGATATACATAATATGCAATAAAATTTATTCATATTTAATTATTTTTAAGGTAACCTGATGGGTATTGATAAGAGAAAAAACTATCTCCAATAATACTTAAACCTTAAGTAAGTGTTAAATTTACTACAACATAAAGGTAAATATAAAATCAATCAAAGTAGCAAAAAACTAAAGCATCTTTAATAAATTAAATTAAAACTATATATAAATTCTATCCTTGTGGCAACTTTGAACAAAATATACCAATTTTTCTTGATAAGGTATAAAAGAATATAAGTAAAATATTCATCGCTTAAACCATCACACCTCAAATTAAAATATAAAAAACTATCTAATTTTACCTATTGCAAATTATTTTACTTTATTTACCATTAAAATGGAAAGTTGGTCGAGCGGTTTATGGCGCACGCTTGGAAAGCGTGTATAGATTAATAGTCTATCAGGGGTTCAAATCCCCTACTTTCCGCCATTTATTTAGTAATTACATCTTTCACTTGTTTTATGTATAATAAAAATTTGCTATACTCTCTTTCATAGGCTTTTATTATTTATGTTAGATTTTATAGACTGAGGCAGTGTGTTGTTTATAAACTTAAAGCCTGCATCTATTAATTTTTTTGGATATACCTTTTGACTACAAAGCATCAGTTCTACGCCCATTTGACCAAAAATAAGTTTTACCATAAGCTTAGGAATTTTAAAAACACAAGGTCTGTGCAAAGCCATGGCAAGTTCCTTACTAAACTCTTCATTTGTTACAAAATTTGGAGCTGTAAAGTTTATAAAATCTAAATCTTCAAATTTATTCTTGTTTACAATAATAAATAAAACCGCTCTACAAAAGTCGTTTATATCAATCCAAGACATATATTGTTTACCACAGCCAATGATGCTACCAAGGCCAAGTTTAAATAAAGGTAGCAGTCTTGTTAAAAAACCACCTTCTTTCGCAATTACAATTCCTGTCCTTATATTAATCAATTGATTTGATACTTTATTTAACCTCAAAGACTCCCTTTCAACATTAACACAAAGTTGTTGCGAAAACGAATTGTTCGTTATTTCACTTTTGCTGTATTCGTCAATTACACTAGGATTTTCAGGATAAAAACCTATTGCACTGCCGTTTATTATTAATTCAAATTTGTTGCCAGACTTGAGCGAATAGTCTATTATTTTACCAAAAAAACAGGTTCTTGAGTGCGGAAATTTCTTCTTATTTGCATCACTCCATCTTCTAAATATTGAAAGACCAGCTAGATTAATACTAATATTATAATTAGTATGCTCATCAAGTTTTTCAATGATATTAAAACCTTTATATTTTTGTTTGTTTAAGTATTTTGTTGGCTTTCTAGATATTATATCAACATAAAATCCATTTAAGCTTAAAAATTTTGCTATCGCAAAACCAAGCATTCCCGTTCCCCCAAATATTGCAATTTTCATATATTATATTAAAAAACTATTTTTTTATTTTAATATTAACAAGTCCACCGTCAATATCAAAATTAGAACCGGTAATCCAATTATTTTCAGGTTTTAGTAAAAACATTACCATACTTGAAATATCTTGTGCACATCCAAGCCTTTCGAGGGCATGCATTGATAACGAGTATTTCAAAGATTCTTGATTTTGAATTATTTTTGAAGTAAGCTTTGTATTAACAAGACCTGGATTTATAACATTAAACCTGATACCCTTAGAAGCGTACGTTGCAGAAGCCGACTTAGCAAGAGCTATAACGCCACCTTTTGCAGCGGCTATCGCTTCGTGGTTTGCAAGACCAATTTTTGCAGCGGCTGACCCAATAAAAACAACGCTGCAATTGTTTTTCACAAACTTTGCCGTGGCCCTCGTTATTGCAAAACTTGTAGTTAAAGATGAGTTTATTGTTTGCATGTAATCATCAAAGCTTGTTAAATGTGCAGCCCTTAGCAAAACAGAACCACAAAAGTTCACAACACCGTTAATTTCTTCAAGATTTTTAATGGCGACCTGCATTGCATTTTCAACCTGCTCAAAGCTTGATATATCTTCAACTGGATAACTGGAGTCATCTTTTTTTGAAATAGTAAAAATACTATAACTCTCTTCGCGAGCTTTTTGTATAAAACTTTTTGCAATATCACTGTTGCTACCAAAAACAACAATTTTTTGAGTCATAAATTTAAACTATATTTTACATAAAAGGTTTTAATAAGTACTTTACAAAAAGCAAGTAATTAGTGAAGGGTGAAATAAAATGTCTTGATTTTTTATATTTGCACACATTCTTAAATCGAAGTTGAAGTCGTTTTGAAGCACGAGCAAATGCTAAATTACTGAAGAATTTTTGTGGTGCTGTGTTCTAAATTCGTCTATTACATTCCGCCAGAATTACTACTAAGATTTAGGTTTAAATTTAATGTATTTTTTATAACCTTTGGTTTTTAAGGATATTGATGTTTAATTTGACAAATTTTTTAATAACTCAACTAAATAAAAAACTTGTTTTTTAAGATATAAGCTTATATGGTTGGTGATATTATATATAATATTTTATAATTAACCTAGCTAATGATTATGCAAAAAAAATCTAGACTTCAGTTCCACAATTAAAAAAATATTCAGCAAAGATAATATGGGGGAAGATATTCACAGCAGCAATAGATAAGGATGGCTATGGCAACAAACTTAATAGCATTAATACTAGGCCCTACATGGTAAGAATAAAAATTTTCTTTTTCCTTTCAACAAATTTGTTGTAAAAAATTATACAATCATGGCAACTCGTGGGCGTCCATGCAATGAAGTTGAAATTAGAACTAAAAGATTTATAAAAAATTCCAAGGCGAATATGTCACTGAAAAAAGAAAATCTTCATAGAAATCTTTGCCACAACTTAAAACCTTTTTATATACTATGGAGTGTTATTATATGATATATATGTGCAAAATTTCATCTTTTGATTTATATTTTTGTTTCTAAAATTCTTTAAATTCAAATAAAACCCGTTATATCAACCAATTGATTCGTGTAAATTTTTAAATCCTTTGTAATTAGTGATGTTTAAAATCTGTTTTAATGTCACAAAAATTTATTTTTATTGCAATTATATGCCTTTGCTTTTTGGATCAATTTTTTTATCACCTTCTTTAGCGGAAAATTTACTATCTAATTGTAATTGCTGTATTGTACCATGTGCACTTCTTGTATCTTCTATATTTATAGCACTAACTGGCGATACTCTATCTGCTGATAAAAGTTGCTTTAATTTTATACTTAAATCGTCATTATTAACTGATTCTGGTAATATTTTTGTATCTAAAGACATACATTATATAACAATTACTATTCAATAGTATTGATGTAATATTTATTATCAAGCTTTATTAAAAAAATCTTGATTTTTATATTTTATAGCATTTTAATTAATTTGGACAGATGGTCGAGCGGTTTATGGCTCTAGTCTTGAAAACTAGCGTAGGGCAACCTACCGGGGGTTCGAATCCCTCTCTGTCCGCCAGTGTTTTTAAATATCATCGCAAATTTTCTATAACTTCAAAATAACCCCACAAACAGTGGCTTTTTTGCATATCAATTGTACCATAGAGCTCTATCTTTAGAGACCAAACTTGTGGAATACAGTGAAGCTCTCTTTTGGTAAAATATGGCAAGTTAACTTCGTTTGGATTATTGGATAATTTGAATAAACTGAATTGATAATCCTATTTATAAAAAAGTTTGTGATTAGTTATATTATTGATGCTTCGCAAACATTTGTTCTTGAATTTTCCAGTCCGAACTTTGATTCGCAATTTTTTCAAGAATGCTGATTGTTAGATTTTCTGCATGTTTAGCTTCAAATATGTTTTCTATAATTCTTGAACTCAGATAACCGAGCATTGAGATTCTGGAGATGTAGGTATCTTGTTTATTTTCTTGTTTTGATAATATTGATAATGATATTCCATTTTCCATAGCTCTTTTATACCTATACCCAGTGGCCACAGCTTTAAGTAAAGTTTTGTCTACCTTGGTTGGAATAATTTTGTTTGTTCTTGTGTCCACTATAATGTTGATGATTTGCTTATCTGATGAGATGTAGATTTGATGATTGAAGGTTTCGTTAATTGTTGTATTATTTAGTTTATTGGATTGATATTCCTTCAAATTCAATATTACATCTCGATTTATCTCTAATTTTATCTCGTCATCTTTATAGACTGCTTTATTGATTAGATGTTTAATTAACACTTTTTGTCTTTGATTTCCCAGGTTATCCCAATCAATTTTAGCAATTTCATCATTTTCTGCTGGCATAAGATTTTGGTGTTTTGCAGTTATAAACTGCCTTGTTAGTTCAATAACAGTTTTATCAACTTTCTCACATTTTAGTCTTTTATTTTCTGTGATGTAATAGTTATATCTTACTTTTATGGTTTTATTTTTTATTTTGTTTGTTTTTATACAAGCATCACATTTGAACATTTCCCCTTGTTCGTTGTAGAGTTTTTGAAAAAGTAAATATTTACCAACTTCAAGAGTGTCGTTATTTCTTCTATTCTGATTATTGAGCAATTCTTGAACTTGATTGAATAAACCTTCATCAGCTATTCCACAATGTTCACCTTCATAAGTATTCCCGTTATGATAAACTTTTCCAACATAAACTTGATTTCTTAACACTCTTCCAAGCATACTATTTGTCCATTTTGTTTTTCCATAAGTTTTACCTGATTTTGCTTGCCATTGTTTAGTTTTCATTCCTTCTAAATTCATTTTTTGTTTTAAAAGGTCAATTGATTTTGTTTCAAGATATGAGTTAAATATGTATTTTATAGTTTTCGTTTCTTCAAGATTAGGTGTGAGCTTTCTTTCAACAATATCATACCCAAGCGGCACAATACCACCCATCCACATTCCTTTCTTTTTAGAGGCTGAGATTTTGTCTCTTATTCTTTCGCCTGTTACTTCACGCTCGAATTGGGGGAATGATAACAAAATATTTAATGTTAATTTACCCATTGAGTTTGTTGTATTAAAGCTTTGTGTTACCGATACAAATGAGATTCCTTTTCTGTCAAAAGTTTCCATTAGCTTAAAAAAATCAGATAAAGAACGAGACAATCTATCAACTTTATAAACTACAACACAGTTTATGTATCCATTTTCAATATCTTGCATTAATTGCTTAAGTCCTGGTCTTTCGATATTACCTCCAGAGTAACCTCCGTCATCATATCTTTTATAAACTTTCCAACCTTCACTCTTTTGACTTGTAATGTATGCTTTACCTGCTTCAAATTGTGCATCAAGAGAGTTAAACTCTTGTTCCAATCCTTCTTCGCAGGATTTTCTTGTATAGATTGCACAGTTGATTACTGGTTTAGTTTTAAGTTCTTTTTTCATATCATTCATTAATAATTAACTTCTTTGGATTACTTCTTGATTTTAAATTAAAAAACCTCGGCCCTGACCATTTCTGGCCTGTGATTTTGTTTGCAATAATAGATAAGGATTTGTAATTCTGATTATTATATATGAATCCATTTTCTATTTTAATTATTTCATAGATTCTGCCATGATATTCCTTAGTTATTTTCTGACCTTGTTGTATTTTATAATTTGGAATTTCTTTTTTTCTGTTATGCTATTTGGATTTATTACAAACTCATCAAGAAGTTTTTGATACCTTGATTTAAGCTTTCTTTGCTGGATTTCTTGTAACTTGTAGCTCAAAATCCGCTTAATTGTTGTTACCGATCTTGGAGATTCTGAAGTCAGAAATTGTTTATAAAATAAAACTAATTCTTCTTTACACATTTTGTCAATTTCGTCTATTGATATTTTCTTTAAATTTACTTTCATAAACTATCATTTAAGTCAGTAATAGTAATGCTTGCCAAACACGTTAGTCAAGTTAATAGAGAAGAAATTGTATGACATTTATGTTATAAAAATATTTTTTTCGCAAAAAATGCACTTTAAAGCATTGTAGGCATAAGTTAATAGGTTTTGTAAGGATTTTTTATAAAATATACTTGACAAATAGAAAATATTTATCACTATTTATATATCTGTAAGCGATATAAAACCCTATAAAAACAACCCTAAAATCCATAAGGACAAACAAGTTAAACAAATCTCTTCGAGTATTAAAGAATTTAGTTTTACTAATCCTATTTTGCTTGATGAGAGTAATGAGATTCTCGCAGGGCATGGTCGCTATTTAGCTGCAAAGGAGCTAAAACTTGAAACAGTTCCGTGTATTATATTAGAACATTTATCTAATCAACAAAAGAAGGCCTATAGAATAGCTGATAATAAACTAACTGAGCTTGGTAAATGGGATGAGAATTTACTCGGACTTGAATTTGAGGATTTATCAAAATTAGATCTGTCATTTGATTTAAATATCACAGGATTTGAAACAACTGAAATTGATCTATTAATTGATAAGCAATCTAAGTAAAATCAAAAAGAAGATAAAGTTCCGGAAATAACTCAGAATCCAGTTAGTAAATTAGGAGATGTGTGGCTTCTTGATAAACACAAAATTATCTGTGGAGATAGTTTAAAACCAGAAACATATGAAAAATTATTCAACTCTGAAACAAAAGCAAGAATGGAATGATATTCACAGATCCACCTTATAATGTTGCTATCACGGGACATGTTTGTGGCGTTGGTAAAATAAAGCACAGAGAATTTGCAATGGCAAGTGGCGAGATGAGTCAATCTGAATTTACAAATTTCTTAACTTCGGTGTTTCAAAATCTTAAAACCTTTAGCATAGATAGAAGTCTGCACTATGTCTGCATGGATTAGCGTCACATGAAAGAGTTGCTTGATTCAGGTTTATCTATATATGACGAGATAAAAAATCTCTGCATTTGGAACAAAGACAACGGAGGAATGGGATCTTTGTATCGAAGCAAACATGAATTAGTATTTATCTTCAAAAACGGTAAAGAATCGCACGTCAACAATGTCGAACTTGGTAAAAACGGAAGATATCGAACAAATGTCTGGGATTATGCTGGAGTAAATAGCTTTGGCGGAAATCAGGAAGATTTAAAACTACATCCAACTGTCAAGCCTGTAGCAATGATTGCTGATGCAATTCTGGATGTTACAAAAAGAAATGATATTGTACTTGATGCCTTTCTTGGAAGTGGCTCAACTTTAATTGCGTGCGAAAAAACTGGTAGAATTTGCAATGGCATTGAACTTGACCCAATTTATGTTGATACAATCATCAAAAGATGGCAAGAATATAGTGGTAAAGAGGCTATTCATGAGGAGTCAGGAAAGACCTTTAATGAATTAGTGAAAGCAATATCAATTCAAAATGCAGAAAACTCAAGCAATTCAGAAATTAATGATAAACCATATGTCCAGCAATAACGATTATGAGGTTGGCTATGGCAAACCTCCAAAAAATACTCAGTTTAAGAAAGGCGAATCTGGCAATTCAAAAGGAAGGCCATCTAAGACAAAAAATACTTTAACCATTTTAACTGCAGAACTAGATAAAACGGTAGTTCTAAAAGAAAATGGTAAAGAAGTAAAATTAACCAAACGACAAGCAATGCTTCGTCATATGGTTAATAAAGCAGTTCAAGGTGATAGTAAGGCAATGTTTTTTGTCTTCAATCAACTATTGCAGCTTGATCAAAAGGAAGAACTAAAGGCACAGGTATCCAAGATGTTCCTTGACGAGGATCAGGCAATTTTAAAACGCTTTTTGCAAGAAAATTCTTCTAGTCAAAATAGTGATAATAATAACAATTTTTAATTTTATATTTTTATGACAAATTTTAATAATTTAAATAATGAAGATGCTTTAAAAGCAGTTCTTCGAAGCGACTTTTCTTATTTTATTCAGAAAAGTTTTTATACCATAACAGGCGGCGAAACTTATCATCACAATTGGCATGTTGATGTTATAGCTGAGGCCTTACAAGGATGTATTGATGGTAATATTAAAAGATTAATTATCAACGTTCCACCAAGATACATGAAGTCAATTTGTGCTTCAGTTGCATTTCCAGCTTGGATTCTTGGAAAAAGACCAAACGCCAAAATCATTTGCGCAAGTTACAATCAGGATTTGGCCGATAAGCTTGGTTTTGATACTTTAAATCTGATGGAATCTGAATGGTATAAAGACATTTTTCCGACAAGGCTTCATTCTCAAGCTCAATCTAAGAATGATTTTTATACAACAAATCAAGGGTTTAGACTTGCGACTTCAATTGGAGGCACATTAACTGGTCGAGGTGGGAACTTCATTATTATTGATGATCCAATAAAACCTGGCGATGCTTATTCCGACATACAATTAAAAAAAGTAAATGATTGGTATTCACATACTTTATTAAGTCAATTAGACAATAAACACGAAGGTGTAATCATAGTTGTAATGCAAAGAATTCATGAAGAAGATCTGACAGGATTCTTACTTGAAACAGACATAAACAAAGAATGGCTTCATATCAAAATTCCAGCAATTGCCGAAGAAGATGAAGAATGGGCTTTTAGAAATGGTGTTTATCATAGAAAAGAAGGTGAAGCGCTTCATCCGCAAAGAGAATCTATTGATCATTTAAAGTTTCACTAGTCTATGGATTATATTTTAAATAACTGTAAAACTGTATTGTTTGAAAGTCGAGACGGATGTTTAGGACTGCCGTTTTTATTTAATCCAAGGCAATATTTTTCTTGATTTAACATTTTTAAAAATTCTAATCTTTTTTGGAATCTTTCCAATATTTTTAGTTTCACATTGCCATATGCAAAACATAAAATATCAGATTGAACAATAATAGGATCTATGTATGGATTTTGTGGTCTTGGAATTCTTTCAAATTCATCAGTAAGTGCAAATTGTTCAAATTCATTTGTTAAAATATAATCCGATAGATTTAATATAAAAAATCCACCACAATTATTATTTTTTGTAATATTAATTAGCATTGTGACAGTTTTATCATCTTTATTCTCATCTGCTATAGATGGATTGAGACATATATAACAAACTTTATTCAAACTATCGTCCCAAATTCTGCTTAAATAGAATCTATACTTTCCATCATTTGAAAATTTTGCATCACGAATCATATCTACAATAATCTAATTTCAGCATTGAAGGTCTCAAGTTTTTTCTTAATCTCCTTATAATTCGGATTAAATTTCGCTTGAAGTTGATGAAATCTTTTTCCATGATTTTTGTATTTCAAATGGCAAAGTTCATGCATTATTACATAATCAATACATTCAATTGGAGTGTGAATAAGATGTGTGTTTAGTGTCATATTTCCTTTATTTGACATAGAACCCCATCTTGATTTCATTTTTCTGAGTTTCAAAGTTGGGAATGAATATTGATGTTGTTTTGAAAAAATTTCAAAATTTACTTTTAATCTTTCTTCAAAAATCTCTTTTGCAAGATCGGAAAACCATTTTGTTAAAATATTTTTCGCATTTCTTTTTGGTGTTTTATGAATGATAATTGCGTCTCTTGTTCGCTCAATTAAATTGCTTTTTGATTCAATAATTTTTAATTTATATTGTTTTCCTAAATAATAAAAACTTTCTCCACTTATATATTCCTTTTCCTTCGGTGGTTCTTTTTGATTTTGTTGAAAATACTCAACTTTTTTGTTTATCCAGCCTTGTTTTTGCTCTATAATTTCATCAATCCTTTGTTGAGATAACCATTTTGGAACCCGAACTTTCACCGAGCAATCAGGATAAACTTGAATGCCAATGCTTTTTCGTGTTGGAGATGAGAGGATTTGGAGGGGATATATTTTATTTTTCATAAATTAAAATTAGTTAAATCAATTTCGCCACTTAACAATTTTTGAGACAAGCCTTTATTTCTTTCTTCAAGTTTTTTTGTTATTTCCTTGTGCAATCTTACTTCCTCATCGGCTTTGCTTAAAATTGCTGCAATGCGTTGTTGGATGTGGAGGGGTGGGAGGTGGAGAGTAAAATTTTTAATTTTATCTATTGCAAGCTTTGGCTGTGCATTATTCGTAACACTTTCTTTAATTTGATTTTTTATATTATCTGATTTTAAAAAATATTTTAAATAATCTTGATTTTGATTAATATTTGTTAATTTATCTGCATTTTCAGTTAAATTTGCATTATTTAAACATTGCGGTATTTTTCCTACAACTCCAATTGTACCGGCAACGCTTATAAACAAATCATTAATTGATATTTTATAATTTTTTATTATATTAACGACATTTAATGGTACATAATGTAAATCATCTAATTTAATATTTCCATCATCATCCATATCGGTAATGCGAATATATGGATATCCGTTGTTTTCCTTGATTAAAGAATACCCCTTTGGAATTCTTTTTCCACCTTTCACCTCACACACCTCCCCCAGCTTCACGATTTTCCACCCATCTGGCAACTTTTTTTCACTCATAAATTTATTTAAAATTATTTCTAGCTAACTCAACCATATCATCACAAATTTGATTTATTATATCTTGTTTATCAAGTTTTACTTCATCATAAAGATAGTCATCGATAGCATTTTTGATTTCATTTTGAAGAGAAATATTTGTTTTCCAGTCAACTATTATTCTGCTATTTATTGCCTGATAAACAAACCTTGCTGTATCAATTAACTTTTCTTTATCCGCAAAATACTCGGAAAGCTTTCTATAGAATGGATGAATTTTCTGTTCATTCACTATTTCTTCAGGGATTGAGTCATCTTTTCTATTTATGACAATGTCTTTAATTTCTTTCGCTTTTAGTAAATAATCAAGATTAGAAAGTCTTTTACATCTTACATCCTCAAGAACGTCTTCAATCATTTTTGAAAACTTCTTAAAAAGAATCGGATCGCTTTCTTTTAGTTTTATTTCAATTGATTTTTTGGTATTATTGAGAATTAAATCCGCTTTTGATTTATCGCTATTTCTATCATTTAATGCCTTTGAAAGTTCCTCTTCATTGAAAATATCAACATCACCAATCACTTGCAAAACTTCATTTGCACCAACATGTTTGTTCAATAAATCCCTTATTTTATCTTCATAATCTTTGTATTTTACCTTATCAGATTCAGCATATTTACTTTTTACATCTTCTCTTAATTTCCAAAAGAAACGAAGTTCTTGCCTATATTGTTGAATTGTTTTTTGATCTGTTTTAATATTAAATTCTTCATTAGATAGTGCGATTGATAGTATTTTTGAAAGCTGCGAAACTTTTTTGTAAAAGCCATTTTCTCCGATTCTAGTTTCTTGATCAGTTAGATAATTTTCAAACTCTTCTGATTTATCTTTATTAGTATCTAAATTTGGAAAGAATTCTTTTATTTCTTCAATTATTTTTGGTAATTTTTCGATTTCATCTCTAACAGAAAACAAAACTCCTTTTAAATCATCTTCGTCGTATTCAGAAAGTGAAGAATATTGAGTAATTGCTTTATCAAGATTTTCAAGAATATTTGCATAATCAATAATATACCCTTCCTCTTTTCCTTCAAATGTACGATTTACTCTCGCAATTGCTTGTAAAAGTGTATGACCTTCCAGGTTTCTAGTAATGTATAAAGTTCTATTCCTTGGGGCATCAAAACCTGTGAGTAATTTATCAACGACAATAATTATTTCAACTTCATTGCTTTCTGACTTAAATTTTTCGATAATTTTATCTGGATAATCTTTTGCTCCATATTTATTCATTTGATTATTCCAAAATCTTTTTATTTCAGATTTTACATCATCAAACACGTTTTCTTCAGCTTCATCATTTCCCTCTCTTAAATCTGGAGCAGAAATTACAACTTCTGTTTTAACTTCACCAATTTCATCAAAATACTTTTTATAAAGAATTGCTGCGTATTTACTTGGTGTTACAAGCTGAGCTTTGAAACCAGTTCCTTGCCACATTTTTTTGAAATGTTGTGATATATCATAAGCAATGCAATAAATTGCAGCCTCTGTTTTTTGCAACTCTCTTGCTTTTGCAAATTTCTTTTTTAGATCGGCTTTTTCTTCGTTATTTAAATCTTTACAAATTCTATCAAACCAAGTATCAATTGCATTTTTATTAACCTCTTGCTCGACATGTCTACCTTCGTACAAAAGTCTTACAACAGAACCATCTTCAATTGCTTGATCAATCGTGTATTTATCAATCAAACCGCCAAATTGATTTATTGTATTTTTTTCTTTTTTCATTAAAGGAGTTCCGGTGAAACCAATATAACATCCATTTGGAAAGGCTTGTTTCATTTGAGAATGATTGATTCCGTTTTGAGTTCTATGACTTTCGTCAATTAAGATAAAAACATTTGGTGATAAATTCTTATATCTTCCGTTAATTGCATTTGAGAATTTTTGAATTAAAGTTGTTATAATTTGAGTTCTGTTTTTTGATAAAATATCGACTAAATGCTGGCCAGACCTTGCTTGAATTAATTCATCTTCATTAAATCCACAGTTTTTAAATGTATTTTTAATTTGATCATCAAGATCTGTTCTATCTGTGACAATAATAATTTGAGGGTTTGTAATAGCCTTATTGTTCAAAATCATACTTGCGGACATAACCATTGTCAGCGACTTTCCCGATCCTTGTGTATGCCAAACAATACCGCCTTCACGATTGCCGTTTTGCGTTATATTTGAAATTCTGGTTTCAATATTCTTAATGGCAAAAAACTGTTGATAGCGACAAATTTTCTTTTCTCCAAAATCAAAAACTGTGAAATTCTTCATTAAATCAAGAAATCTTTCTTTAGAAAATAAGCTAAAAATTCCTCTATCTTGCTCTTGAATTGTAATATTTCCAGTAATAAATTCATCAGCTGCATTTTTAAATTCTCCAAAAGATTCATCAAAAATTTCATCCAAATGAGTTGTCAAAAGTTGTTTTTTCCAAGTGTTTAAAATTTCACTATCTGCAAAAATTTTCTCTCTCCATTTTGCATAATGTTTTTTAGATGTTCCAACGGTTCCATATAGAAAATGATGTCTATTGGTTCCTGCCATAATTTGCATAAAGTGGTAAAAATATGGAATC
>Ga0214919_10001206_pt1 | contig 42992 bp, 32 predicted proteins | sample LL1503_MetaG_FD_177994 | JGI IMG/M metagenome (GOLD analysis project Ga0214919, IMG submission 177994) | Freshwater microbial communities from Lake Lanier, Atlanta, Georgia, United States - LL-1503 | ecosystem: Environmental > Aquatic > Freshwater > Lake | place: USA: Georgia | collected... | reverse complement strand
GCACTGGTGGGCCCGCAGCGCCGGCGCAGGCGCCGGAGGTCGGGCCCTGGCTGCGCGCCTGGCGCAGGTTGCGCCGGCGCCCAGGCGCTATGCTGGGGCTGGCGGTGCTGCTGGGCTTCATCGGGCTGGCGTTGTTGGCGCCCTGGATAGCGCCGCAGGACCCGATCGCCACCGACTGGGGCGCGATCCGCCAAGCGCCCAGCGCGCAACACTGGATGGGCAGCGATGACGTGGGCCGCGACGTGCTGTCGCGCATCGTCTGGGGTTCGCAGGCCTCGCTGCTGGCAGGGCTTGCGAGCGTATCGATCTCGCTGCTGCTCGGCGTTCCGATCGGACTCCTGGCGGGCTTCGTGGGTGGCTTTGTCGACGCGCTCATTTCGCGCATCACCGACGCCTTTTTGGCCTGCCCGTTCCTGATCCTGGCGATCGCGCTGGCCGCCTTTTTGGGCCCGAGCCTGGGCAACGCGATGATCGCCATCGGCGTTTCGGCGACGCCGACCTTCGTGCGGCTGACGCGCGCGCAGGTCATCAACATCAAGGTCGAGGACTACATCGAAGCCGCGCGCGCGGTCGGCAACCCGCCGCTGCGCATCGCGCTGCGCCACATCCTGCCCAATATCCTGGCGCCACTCATCGTGCAGGCGACGCTGGCCATCGCTGCCGCAGTCATCGCCGAGGCCAGCCTGTCCTTTCTTGGCCTGGGCCAGCAGCCGCCCGCGCCAAGCTGGGGCAGCATGCTCAACACGGCCAAGAACTATGTCGACAATGCCCCCTGGATGGCTGTCTGGCCCGGGCTGTCGATCTTCCTGTTGGTGTTGTCGTTTAACCTGCTGGGCGACGGGCTGCGCGACGCGCTCGACCCGCGCCAGCGATAGTTTTATTGGAGCAAATGTGCAGTTTGATTGGAATAATCCCTACCCGACGATCCGCAGCCCGGTCATGGCGCGCAATGTCGTCTCGACCTCGCAGCCGCTGGCGGCCCAGGCCGGTCTGCGGATGCTGCAAAAAGGTGGCAACGCGGTCGACGCCGCCATCGCCGCCGCCGCCGCCATGACCATCGTCGAGCCGGTCTCCAACGGCCTGGGCAGCGATAACTTCGCCATCCTGTGGGACGGCGCGCAGCTGCACGGGCTCAACGCCTCGGGCGTCGCGCCGGCGGCCTGGAACCCCGACTATTTCAAGCGCCGCCACGCCGGCGTGATGCCGGTGCGCGGCTGGGACACGGTGACCACGCCGGGCGCGGTGGCCGGCTGGGTGGCGCTGTCGCAGCGCTTTGGCAAGCTGCCTTTTGCCGACCTGCTCGAGCCGGCGATCGAACTCGCTGAGCGCGGCCATTCGGTGGCGCGCATCGTCTCGCACAAATGGAACCTGGCGGTACCGCTGCTCAAAGACCTGCCGGGCTACGCGCAGGCCTTCATGCCGCGCGGCCGTGCGCCCTCGCCCGGCGAGCGTTTCGTCTTCAGCGAGGCCGGCGCCACGCTGCGCAGGATCGCGCTGAGCAAGGGCGAGGACTTCTACCGCGGCGAGACAGCGCACAGGCTCGCCGCCCACGCCGCCGCCCACGGCGGCAGCATGACGGCGGCCGACATGGCGGCCTACCAGCCGCAGTGGGTCACGCCGATCCACAAGGACTACGCCGGCTACACGCTGCACGAGATACCGCCCAACGGCCAGGGCATCGCCGCGCTGATGGCGCTGGGCATGCTCGATACGATGGACCTGGCCTCGCTGCCGATCGACAGCGTGCAGTCGCAGCACCTGCAGATCGAGGCGATGAAGCTGGCATTTGCCGACACCTACCGATGGGTCGCCGACGCGCCTGCGATGACGCAGGTGAGCGCTGCCGATCTGCTGTCCGACGCCTACCTGCGCGAGCGCGCCAGGCTGATCGACCCCACACGCGCGAGCGACTTCCGCCACGGATCGCCGCCGCAAGGCGGGACGATTTACCTGAGCGCGGCCGACGAGAGCGGGATGATGATCAGCCTGATCCAGTCCAACTACATGGGCTTTGGCAGCGGTATCGTGGTTCCCGGCACCGGCGTGAGCCTGCAAAACCGCGGCCACGGCTTCTCGCTCGAGCCCGGTCACCCGAATCTGGTGGAGGGCGGCAAGCGGCCTTTTCACACCATCATCCCGGGATTCCTGACCGAAAACGGCAAGCCGCGCATGAGCTTCGGCGTGATGGGCGGCAACATGCAGCCGCAGGGCCATCTGCAAAGCCTGGTGCGCATGCTGACGCACCGCCAGCAGCCGCAGGCCGCCTGCGACGCGCCGCGCTGGAAGGTTGGAACCGGTCTGTCGGTGGACTGCGAGCCGACGATGAACCCGGCGCTGGTGCAGGGCCTGCGCGAGCTGGGCCACCAGGTCGAGGCGCACCCGGACTCTTATATGGACTACGGCGCGGGCCAGTTCATCTGGAAGCTGTCCGACGACATTGAAGACGGCTATGTGGCCGCCAGCGACTCGCGCCGCGACGGGCACGCCGCGGTTTACTGATCCACGCGCAGCGCAAAGCGCGCCGGCGCGCCGGCGGCTTGTGGCTGCAACTCCCAGCGCTGCGTGTGCAGCGCCGCCACCGACGCACGGTGCGATATCGACACGATGCCGCCGCCGCGGCGCTGCACCATCTCGAACAGGCGCCGGTACAGCGTGTCTTCTGTTGGCGCATCCAGCGCGCTGGTGGCCTCGTCGGCGTAGACCCAGGCCGGCTGCTTGAGCAGCACCCGGGCGATCGCCAGGCGCTGGCGCTCGCCGCCCGAGAGCTTCTGGCTCCAGGCGTCGACCCGGTCGAGCTGCGTCGCCAGCGCCGGCAACAGCGCGTCGTTGAGCGCCTGCACCATCGTCGCGTCCTGATAGCGCGAAGCCGGCTCCGGGTAGGCCAGCGCATCGCGCAGCGACGTATCGGGGAAATACGGATGCTGCGGGATGAACATCGCGTCATGGTTACGCGCCACCGTGCCGCTGGCAAAGGGCCAGATGCCGGCGAGCGCGCGAAACAGCGTCGACTTGCCGCTGCCCGAGGGCCCGTGCAGCAGCACGCGCGCGCCCGGCTGCGCCTGTACGCTGGTGTGCGACAGCAGCAGCGCGCCGCCGGGCAGCGCCAGGTTCAGCTTCGCAATATCGATCGCTGCCGACTCGCTGTGCGCCAGCGCCGGGTTGTCCCGTGTCGCTGCGCTGATCGCGTCGTCGAAGCCGGTCAGGCGGTCGGTGGTCGCGCGCCATGCTGCCAGGTTGGCATAGTTGTCGATGAACCAGCTCAGCGCGTCCTGCACCCGGCCGAAGGCGGAATTTATCTTCATCAGGTCGCCGAGCTGTATCGCACCGCTGAAAAAACGCGGCGCTGCGACGACCATCGGAAAGACCACGGCCGCCTGGCCAAAGAAACTGGTGAACCAGATCAGGCTTTTCTGTGCCCTTATCAGCGCGATGTAGTTGGCCAGCACCGCGGCAAAGCGGGTCTGCAGGTGCGACTGCTCGACCGCCTGACCCCGGTCGAGCGCTATCGCCTCGCTGTACTCCCGCACCCGCACCATCTGGTGGCGGAAGTCCGCTTCGCGGCGCTGCTGCTCGAAGTTCAGCGCGATCTGCGGCCGGCCGATGTAGTGGGTGATCACGCTGCCGCACAGGCAGTACAGCAGCGCCATCCAGACCATGAAGCCGGGGACGGCGTAACGGCTGCCGTTGAAGTCAAACGCGAAGGCGCCCGACAGCGCCCACAGGATGCCGACAAAGCTCGCCAGCGTCACGCTCGCGTTGAGCAGCCCCATCGTCAGCGAAACGCTTTGCGCGGTGAACTGGTTCACGTCTTCGGCGATGCGCTGGTCGGGGTTGTCGGTTCTTGGCGCGTCGTCGCCTGCCCCGTTGGCCGGCTCCAGAAAGCGCCCGAGCTCGAGCCGGTAAAAAGCGTTGCCGGCGAGCCAGCGCGAAAGGTAGTAACCGGTCATCCACTTGCGCCAGTTCATCTCGAGCAGCTGCGTCAGGTAGAAGCGGTAGACGGCAATGATGATCGCCGCCAGCGCGATGCCGGCGAACTGGACGATCTGGCTCCAGAAAACCGCCTCGTCCTTGTTTTGCAGCGCGTCGTAGAAAACGCCGTACCAGTCGTTGAACAGCACGGCCATGAACACCGAGCCCAGGTTCAGCCCGACGATGGCGGCGAACAGCGCGCGCGCGCGCCATTTTTCCTGCGACTGGAAGTAGGGCGCCGACAGGCGCAGCACCCGCACGGCAAAAACCTTGAAGCGGGCCAGCTTGGTGAAAAAATCCATTCGGGTGCCTTCGGTCTGGAAGCTTCAGGGCGGCGGGTTCGAGATGCCGCTGGCGACATGGCCCGAGGGCACATGCTGCGCCGCCGACTCGATGTGGCCGGTCTGGTCGTCGAAGAAGAAATCGGGCTCGAACTCGCGCAGGAACTCGCCCTTGTCCAGGCCGCCGAGGAACATCGCCTCGTCGACTTCGATGTTCCAGTCCATCAGCGTGCGGATCGCGCGCTCGTGCGCCGGCGCGCTGCGCGCAGTGACCAGCGCGGTGCGGATGCGCATGCGTGGCGTTCCCTCCTGCTGCAGCCGCTGCAGCGCCTGCAGCAGCGGCTTGAACGGGCCCGCCAGCAGCGGCTGCGCCGCCTTCTCGGACTCGTGCTGCTGGAAGGCGCTCAGCCCGTGGGTCTGGTACACCCGCTCGGCCTCGTCGCTGAACAGCACCGCGTCGCCGTCGAAGGCGATTCGGATCTCGTTGGGATGCGCCGCGCTGGCGTGCGCCGAATGCGGATAGACCTGCGCCGCCGGTACGCCCGCCTGCAAGGCCGCGCGCACGTCGCTCAGGTGCGCCGACAGGAACAGGTTCGCGTGCAGCGGGCGCAGGTAGCGCCAGGGCGGCTGTCCGCGGGTGAAGCTGCCGCGTTGTATCGACAGCCCGTAGTGCTTGGCCGAGCGGAACACACGCATGCCCGACACCGGGTCGTTGCGCGACAGGATTACCACCTCGACGGGCTGGCTTGGCGGCGCGCCGCCGCCGGGGGCTTGCGACTCTGGCGCGTCGTTGAAAGCCAGCAGCTTGCGCACCAGCGAGAACGCGACTCCCGGCTTGGCCGGCTGGTCGAGCCGCTGCAATTGCAGCGCCATGTAGGCGCGGTCCCGGTGCAGGCCCTGCCCGAGCTCGAAGACCTGGTTTTCCTCCTCGAAGTCGAACAGCGCGCGCGACGAAATGGCCACCACCAGCTTGCCTTGCAGGCTGGCGCTCATGTTTGCTGCCGCAGGAACAGCCGGTAGGCCGGGTTGTCGGTTTCTTCCACGCAGGGATAGCCCAATTGCGCCAGAAAGGCGGCAAAGGCCCGGTTGTCGGCCGTGGGAACCTGTAGCCCGACCAGGATGCGGCCGTAGTCGGCGCCCTGGTTGCGGTAGTGAAACAGGCTGATGTTCCAGCCCGGTCGCATCAGGCTGAGAAAAGCCATCAGCGCCCCGGGCCGCTCGGGAAAGACGAAGCGCAGCAGCCGCTCATCGGCGGCCAGCGCCGAGTGGCCGCCGACCATGTGCCGCAGGTGGTCCTGCGCCAGATCGTCGTGCGTCAGGTCGAGGGTGTGGAAGCCGTGGCGGCTGAAGTTGGCGGCTATCTTCACGCTCTCGCCGCGCCCGTGCGTGGTCAGGCCGACGAAGACATGGGCCTGCGCGGCGCCGCTGATGCGGTAGTTGAACTCGGTCACGTTGCGCGCATCGCCGGGCAGCGCGCCGATCAGCGCGCAAAAGCGCTTGAAGCTGCCGCGTTCCTCTGGGATGGTGACCGCGAACAGCGCCTCGCGCTCCTCGCCGACCTCGGCGCGCTCGGCGACGAAGCGCAAGCGGTCGAAATTCATGTTCGCGCCGCACAGGATCGCGCAATAGGTTTCGCCCTTGCGCCGGTGCGCCGCCACATACTGTTTGATCGCCGCCACGCCCAGCGCGCCGGCCGGCTCGACGATGCTGCGGGTGTCGACAAAAATGTCCTTGATCGCCGCGCAGACCGCGTCGGTGTCGACGCTGATGAACTCGTCCACCAGATCGCGGCAGATCCTAAAGCTCTCTTGGCCAACCAGCTTGACCGCCGTACCGTCCGAAAACAGGCCGACCTCGGCCAGCGTGACCCGCTTGCTGGCGGCTACCGACTGGCGCATCGCGTCGGAGTCCTTCATCTGCACGCCGATGAGCCGCACCTCCGGGCGCACTGCCTTGATGTAGTTCGCAACGCCGGCCATCAGCCCGCCGCCGCCGATGGCCACGAACACCGCGTCCAGCGGCCCCTGGTGCTGGCGCAGTATTTCCATCGCCACCGTTCCCTGGCCCGCGATCACCTCCGGGTCGTCGAAAGGGTGCACAAAAGTCAGGCCCTGGCGCTCCTGCAGCAGCACCGCGTGCGCATGGGCGTCGGAGTAGCTGTCGCCGTGCAGGACGACCTCGGCGCCCAGCGCCCGCACCGCATCCACCTTGAGCGCGGGTGTGGTGGTCGGCATCACCACCACGGCGCGCGAACCGAGCCGGTGCGCGCCCAGTGCAACGCCTTGCGCGTGGTTGCCCGCCGAGGCGCAGATCACGCCCTTTTTAAGCTGTTCGGGACTGAGCTGCACCATCTTGTTGTAGGCGCCGCGCAGCTTGAAGCTGCGCACCGGTTGCTGGTCCTCGCGCTTGAGCAGCACCTTGTTGTGCAGGCGCCGGCTCAGGTTTTTCGCCGGCTCCAGCGCCGACTCGACGGCGACGTCGTAGACGCGGGCGGTCAGTATCTTGGTGAGGTAGTCGGCAGGGCTGAGGTTCTTTTTTTTCATCGGGCGTGGGCGCTGGTCTGTGATGATAAGCGCCCGCGTTGGCGCGCCGATCGCCTGCGGTGGCAGAATCGGCGCCGGCGCTGCGCCGCCGATCGAACCCACAAGGAACAACCACCATGGAATGCACAGTCAGCTGGACCGGTGCCGCGGGAACGCGCTCCGGCATGGGCTTCTTGGCCGAGACCGCAAGCGGCCACACGCTGGTGATGGACGGCGCCCCCGACGCCGCCAAGCCTGAGAACGGCGGCCAGAATCTGGCGCCGCGACCGATGGAAACCCTGCTCGCCGGCGCCGGCGGCTGCACCGCCTACGACGTGGTGCTGATCCTCAAGCGCGGGCGCCACGATGTGCGCAGTTGCTCGTGCAAGCTCAGCGCGCAGCGTGCCGAGACCGACCCGAAGGTGTTCACCGCCATCCACCTGCACTTCAGCGTCTCGGGCAAGGGCATTCCGCAGGCGGCGCTCGAGCGCGCGATCGCCATGAGCCACGACAAGTACTGCTCGGCGACCATCATGCTGGGCAAGACCGCCGTCATCACCACCAGCTTCGAGCTCAGCGAAGCCTGATCGCGCGGCGGTCGCAGCGGCCCGCCCAACGGGCCCGGTTCGGTCTTAGATTCGGTACGCGACGCGGGTCATCAGCTTTGCCGCCGCGCGCATCAGCCCCCGGACCGGCGCCGGCAGCGTGATGGCGCCAGCGCGCCGGGCGTCGCGCGCGTGGCGCGCCTCGTCGTCTTGCATCTGCGCGACGATGGCGCGCGACGCATGGTCGGCGGCCGGCAACAGCGCCAGGTGGCTTTGCAGGTGCGCCTGCACCTGCTCCTCGGTCTCGGCCACAAAGCCCAGGCTGACCGCGTCGCCCAGGCGCGCGGCCAGCAGCCCCAGGCCGAAGGCGCCGGCGTACCACAGCGGGTTGAGCAGCGAGGGCCGGGCACCGAGCTCGTCCATCCGCTGGCGGGTCCAGGCCAGGTGGTCGCTCTCCTCCTGGCCGGCCGCCTCGAAGTGCCGGCGCAGCCCCGGGTTGCGGGTGCCCAGGGCCTGCGCCGCGTAAAGCGCCTGCGCGCAGACCTCGCCCACATGGTTCACCCGCATCAGCGCGCCGGCGCTGATGCGCTCGGCCGCGTCCAGCGTGCTGTCATGGTCGGGTAGCGTCGGGCAGGGCCGGCTGGCGCGCGGGCTGGCAAACAGCGTCCTCAAGGCGGCGTCTGCCGTGCCGATGAATGCGTCGGTTGCGCTGGTGTGCATCGATATCTCCCATTTGCACCGGCCTGCGGCTGCGCCGGCGCCCTGTGTCCGCACACCGGGCGCCTCAAGCGACGCGCCGATCTGCCGATGTATCGAGGATACAGCCTTGCGCAGCTTGGCCCTGAGTTGCGAAGGCGACGAGGCACCGCCCGGGCGGCCCGGCGCCGGTTGGGCGAGGGGGCGTCGTGCCCCTTAAGGCCGCTGCCATCCTGCTCCCGGGCCGGATTTTGTGGCGAGCCTGCAACAAACCCCCCGCTTTCACCGCCCTCCAGTGGCAAATGCTTTGCCAAATCCCGCCCGCTCTGTTGCAATGGCCTCAGCTTCCTGGAAAGGGAGGTTGGCCCGGGGATCCGATGTTGATTCTTCCGCCGGAGCCCTTTGTTTAACCCTGGAGAAATCTTGATATGAAAAAAACCCTAGTAGCAATCGCTGCGCTGGCCACCGTTGGCGCGGCCTTCGCCCAATCGTCTGTCACGCTGTATGGTCGCATGGACATGGAAGTCACGAGCAAGGTCTACACCAACGCCGCTGGCGTCAAGACCGACGCCGGCATGATGTTGCAAAACGGCGGACTGCTCAACAGCCGCTGGGGCATGAAGGGCGAGGAAGACCTCGGCGGCGGCATGAAAGCCATCTTCACACTGGAAAGCGGCTTTCGTCCTGACGACGGCATCATCGGCACCGGCGGCGGCGGCGTGCACCATCCCTCCCCTGCAGCGGGACAGGCGCTGCTGTTCGGACGCGTCACCCAGTTCGGTCTGACCGGCGGCTTCGGAACCATCAAGGCAGGCCGCGGCTACGCAGCTTATGACTCGTCTACTGGTACGGGTGACGCGCAAGGCGCGACCAACTACACCCCGTACACCCTGGTGATCAACGGCGGCATGACCGGCCTGCCATCGGTTCACGGTGACGGCGGCACCGGCGGCCCCGGACGCGTCAGCAACATGCTCAACTACAACTCGCCGACCGTGAGCGGCTTCAGCGGCCAGTTCAGCTGGTCGCCTGGCGAGAACAAGACCGCGACGACCGACGCGTCGAGCTACACCGGCTTTAACGTGATGTACTCGAACGGCCCGCTGAACCTGGCTTTTGGCCAGGAGTCGGTAGCCCCGGCGGTTGGCCCAACCAACTCGGCCTACCTGATTCAGGGTAACTACGACCTGGGAATGGCCACGGTCTACGCGCTGTACAAGAGCGCTGAAATGGGCGCCGGCGCGCTGGCTACCAACTACTACACCATCGCCGGCAAGGACGAAGGCTACGGTTTTGGCGTGAAGATCCCAGCAGGCCCGGCCAATATCCAGCTGTCCTATGCTTCGATGAAGACCACCAAGACCGGTATGGCTGTGGCCCAGGAAGTGAGCGCCTTTGGTGCCACCGTCGAGTACCCGCTGAGCAAGCGGACCATGGCTTATGCTGAAATGGTCAACATGAAGGGCACCGCAGCAGGCGCTGTCAAGCCGGCAGAAGCCAAGCAGGAAAACTTCGGCGTGGGCCTGGTCCACAAGTTCTGATGCGGCTGCTGGCCTGATGCCAGCGTGCGTGTTTGATCCAAGAGTCCCTGCCGTGGCAACACGGCAGGGCTTTTTTTTGGCTGCGTGCCGTCCGGGAACACCTGCTTGAAAATGTCCCGCATCCTCTGCCACATCGGCCCGCGGCTGGCCGCCGTCGGGTTGGCGATCGCGCTGGCGGGCTGCGCAGCGCCATCGCCGGGCTCCCGCACGCTGGCGGCGCCGCCACAGTCCGAGGCGCCCGTGCCTGGCCTGCTCGACCCGGTGGCGCTGTGGCAGCACCAAAATTTTCCCGGCAAGCGCGCCACCCAATACCGCTCCGATCGGGTCGAAAACCGCGACGCCACGCACGCGCTGGCCGTGTCGTCGGCGAGCATGCTGCGACGCAGCGTGCGCATCGAGCCGGCCGAGCTCGGCGCGCTGCGGTTTTCCTGGCGGGTTCCGGCGCTGATCGCGTTGGCCGACCTCGGCGACCGCAATCTGGCCGATTCGCCGGTGCGCGTGGTGCTGGCTTTCGAGGGCGACCGCTCGCGGCTCTCGGCGCGCGACGCGATGCTGTCCGAGCTCGCGCATACACTGACCGGCGAGCCGATGCCCTACGCCACGCTGATCTATGTCTGGTGCAACCAGCGGCCGAGCGAGAGCGTGATTCACAGCCCGCGCACCGCCCGTGTGCGCAAGCTGGTGATGGAGTCGGGGCCGCAGCGGCTGGGCCGCTGGCTCGACTATGAGCGCGACATCCGCGCCGACTTCGAGAAGGCCTTCGGCGAGCCGCCCGGCGCGCTGGTGGCCGTCGGCATCATGACCGACACCGACAATACCGGTGAGACCGCGCAGGCCTGGTACGGCCCGGTTGCGCTCGGCACCGCCACCAAAGGGAATTGATGCACCTATCCGACCCCCCACGCCTGCGTGTCAGCGGGCGCGCCTTCGCGCACATCGCGCGCTTTCACCCCGAGCTGACGGCGCTGCGGCGCGACCTCCATGCGCACCCCGAACTCGGCTTCGAGGAGCGCTACACGGCAGCCCGGGTGGGCGAGGCGCTGCGGCTGTGCGGCGTCGACGAGGTCCACACCGGCATCGGCAAGACCGGCGTCGTCGCGCTGGTGCGCGGGCGGCGCCACGCCAGCGGCAGGATGACCGGGCTGCGCGCCGATATGGACGCGCTGCCGCTGACCGAGCACAACGACTTTGTCTGGAAGTCGGCAACCCCCGGCCTGATGCACGGCTGCGGCCACGACGGCCATACCGCGATGCTGGTGGGCGCGGCGCGCTACCTGGCCGAGACGCGTAACTTCGACGGCACCGCGGTGCTGATATTCCAGCCCGGCGAGGAAGGCTACGCGGGCGCCAAGGCGATGATCGACGACGGCCTGTTCGCGCGTTTTCCGGTCGACGCGGTCTACGCCATGCACAACTGGCCGGCGATGCGACCCGGAACAGTCGGCATCAACCCCGGGCCGATGATGGCCGCCGCGGACCGGGTGACGATCGAGATCACCGGGCGCGGCGGACACGGTGCCCACGCCTACACCACGGTCGACCCGGTGCTGGTCGCCGCGCACATCATCACCGCGGTGCAGAGCATCGTCTCGCGCAATGTGCGCCCGGTCGACGGCGCCGTGATCAGCCTGTGCGCGATGCGCGCCGGCGAACTCGGCGCGATGAGCGTGATACCCGACTCGGCGACGCTGGTGGGGACGGTGCGCAGCTTCAGCGCCGCCGTGCAGGACCTGATGGAACGCCGCCTGACCGAGCTGTGCACCGCGGTGGCGATGGGCTTTGGCGCCACCGCCAGCGTGCGCTACCAGCGTATGTACCCGGCGACGATCAACAGCGCGGCGCAGGCGCATTTCGCCGCCGATGTGGCGCAGAGCCTGCTCGGCGCCGAGCAGGTGGTGCGCGACCTGGAGCCGAGTATGGGCTCGGAGGACTTCTCGTTCATGCTGCAGGCCAAGCCGGGTGCCTACCTGCGCCTGGGGCAGGGCGAGGAAAACGGCGTCGGCAGCTGCTTCCTGCACAATAGCCGCTACGACTTTAACGACGCGGTGCTGCCGCTGGGCTCGGCGCTGCACGCGAGCCTGGTCGAGCAGTCGATGCCGCTGCAGGACTGAGGTCCGGCGCGGCTTCCCCCCATATGTTCGATGGTGCTCCAGAGGAACCGATATGAATCAGCTCGACGCGCTCAAACAGTTCACCACCGTGGTCGCCGATACCGGCGACTTCAAGCAACTCGCGCAGTTCAAGCCGCAGGACGCGACGACCAATCCGTCGCTGATTCTCAAAGCGGTGCAAAAGGCCGATTACCAGCACCTGCTCAAGGACACGGTGGCCCAGTTCCGCGACCGGCCGCTCGACGAGACCATGGACCGGCTGCTGGTGCGCTTTGGCTGCGAAATACTGTCGCTGATACCGGGTCGGGTCTCGACCGAGATCGACGCGCGCCTGAGCTTTGACAGCAACGCCACCGTCACCCGCGGCGAGCGCATCATCGCGCTGTACCAGGCGCAGGGCATACCGGCCGACCGGGTGCTGATCAAGGTGGCGTCGACCTGGGAGGGCATACAGGCCGCCGCGCTGCTCGAGCGCCGCGGCATCCATACCAACCTGACGCTGTTGTTCGCCTTTTGCCAGGCGGTGGCCTGCGGCCAGGCGCGGGTGCAGCTGATATCGCCCTTCGTCGGGCGCATCTACGACTGGTACAAGAAGTCCGCCGGCGCGGCCTGGGTCGAGGCGGCGCATGCCGGCGCCAGCGATCCGGGCGTGCTGTCGGTGCGCCAGATCTACAACCACTACAAGAAGTTCGGCATCGCCACCGAGATCATGGGCGCGAGCTTTCGCAATGTCGGCCAGATCAGGGCGCTGGCCGGCTGCGACCTGCTGACGATCAGCCCGGAATTGCTCGCCACGCTGGCGGCTTGCGACGAACCGCTGGAACAGCTGCTCGACGCCGGCGCCGCGCGCGCGCTCGACCTGCAACCGGTCAACTTTGACGAGGCGTCCTTTCGCTTTGCGCTCAATGAGGACGCGATGGCCAGCGACAAGCTCGCCGAAGGCATACGCGCCTTTTGTGCCGATACGGTGAAGCTCGAACACCTGATGCGCGCGGCCTGAGGCCCGGCCGTCGAAACCGGCCGCTGCGGCCAACAACCGGAGCCCGCACCATGACGCGAACCCGCTGCGACCGAACCCCCGCCTGGGGCGCATTGCGCGACACTTTTGGCGCCCGGGGTGCCGCTTTCGATCTGCGCCAGGCCTTTGCCAACGACCCGGCGCGCTTTGACGCTTTCAGCCAGCAGGCGCCGCATGTGTTCGCTGACCTGTCGAAGAACCTGATTGACGCGGGCATCGAGGCGCAACTGCAGCAGCTCGCGCACGAGTGCGGCGTCCTGGAGCACCGCGACGCGATGTTCCGCGGCGACGCCATCAACGCCAGCGAAGGCCGCGCGGTCAAGCATTTTCTGTTGCGCAGCCCGTTGCCCGAGGGCCCCTGCGCCGACCCGGACCTGCAGGCGGTGCACGCCACGCTCGACGCGATGCTGCACTACGCCGAAGCGGTGCGCGCCGACAGCGCGATCACCGACGTGGTGAATATCGGCATCGGCGGCTCCGACCTCGGTCCGCAGATGGCGGTGCTCGCGCTCGACGCCTACGCGACGCCGGCCAAGCGGATGCACTTTGTGTCGAACGTGGACGGCCATGAACTGGCGTCCACGCTGGCACGGCTGCGGCCGCACAGCACGCTGTTCCTGATCGCCTCCAAGACCTTCAGCACCATCGAGACGATGACCAACGCGCGATCTGCCAAGCGTTGGTTCGAAGCCGGCGGCGGAAGCGATATCGCGCGCCATTTCTGCGCGCTCACCAGCAATGTGGCAGCCGCTACCGAATTTGGGATCGATCGCACTTTCGGTTTTTGGGACTGGGTCGGCGGGCGTTATTCGCTCTGGTCGGCGATCGGGCTGCCGATTGCGGTCGCCATCGGCGCGCAGGGTTTCAGGGAGTTTCTCGCCGGCGCGCATGCGATGGACCAGCATTTTCAATCCGCAGCGCCCGCGGCCAACCTGCCGCTGCGTCTGGGCCTGCTCGACGTCTGGTACCGCAACTTCCACGGCTTTGGCAGCCGCAGCATCGCGCCCTACCACAGCGCGCTGCGCCGCTGGCCCGCCTATCTGCAGCAGTTGGAGATGGAGAGCAACGGCAAGCGCGTCGACGCGCAGGGCCAGGCGCTTGGCTTTGGCACGGCGCCGGTGCTGTGGGGCGAGAGCGGAACCAACGGCCAGCATGCGTATTTCCAGATGCTGCACCAGGGGAGCGACCGGGTGCCGGTCGAGTTTGTGGCGGTGCGCCAGCCCCGCCACGACCTGCCGGGCCACCATGCGCTGCTGCTGGCCAACGCGCTGGCGCAGGCGCAGGCGCTGATGGTCGGCAAAGCCGACGCTGGCGGTCAGCGCGACTTCCCGGGCAACCGCCCAAGCAGCTTCCTGCTGCTCGAGGCATTGAGCCCCGCCAGCTTGGGTGCGCTGATCGCCTTGCAGGAACACCGTGTCTTTGTCAGCGGCAGCGTGTGGGGGATCAACAGCTTTGACCAGTGGGGCGTCGAGCTGGGCAAGGTGCTCGCCGGTGACATCGCCCAGCGCCTGCGCAGCGGCGACCGCAGCGGCCTCGACGCCTCGACCGCAGGGCTGTTGGACCGGCTGCGCGGCGCTGACCGAGGCCTTGGGCTGGCGTGAACCTGGTGTTCGATTTTGGCGCCGTGCTCTTCGAGTGGCGCCCGGCGCTGCTGGTGCAGGCGAGTTTCCCGGCGCAGGCCGCAACGCCCGAGGCCGCCGGGGAGCTGGCAGGCGCCATCTTCCACCACCCGGACTGGCTGGCGTTCGACCGTGGGATGCTGGCCTTGGATGCGGTGGTCGGGCGCACCGCGCAGCGGCTCGGACTGCCGCAGGCGGCGGTGCAGGACCTGATGTCCGGAGTCGGCGAGCGGCTGATGCCGATGGCCGACAGCGTCGCGCTGCTCGAGCGCCTGCGCCGGCGGCGCGAGTCCTGCGGCGATGTGCGGCTGTACTTTCTGTCGAACATGCCCGCGCCCTACGCGCGCGTTCTGGAGCAGCGCCATGCCTTTGTGGGCTGGTTCGACGGCGGCATTTTTTCGGGTGACGCCAAGCTGATCAAGCCGCAGCCTGCGATCTTTGAGCTGCTGCAAAGCCGTTACGCGCTCGATCCGGCGAAGACGATTTTTATCGACGACCAGCCCGCCAATGTGCAGGCCGCCCGCGATTGCGGCTGGAAAGCGCTGCATTTCGAATCCGCCGCCGGGCTGCAACGGCAACTGCAGGCGCACCTGGGCTGAACGCAGGCGCGTCGTGGGCGCCCAAAGCAAAAACCCCGCAGAGCAGGCCCTGCGGGGTTTTTGGGTTGCGAATCGCAAGCGCCACGGCCATCCGAAATGGCCTGTGGCGCCCGGCAGATTACATGCCCATGTCGCCCATGCCGCCCATGCCGCCCATGCCGCCGCCGCCCATGCCGCCGCCCATGCCGCCAGCGCCGGACTCATCCTTTGGCGCTTCAGCGATCATCGCTTCGGTGGTCAGCATCAGCGACGCGACCGATGCGGCGTTTTGCAGCGCGGTGCGGGTCACCTTGGTCGGGTCCAGAATGCCCATTTCGATCATGTCGCCATAGGTGTCGTTGGCTGCGTTGAAGCCATAGTTGCCCTTGCCGGCCAGCACCGCATTGACCACCACCGATGCCTCGCCGCCTGCGTTGTAGACGATTTCGCGCAGCGGGGTCTCGATGGCGCGCATTACCAGCTTGATGCCGGCGTCCTGGTCGGCGTTGTCGCCCTTGATGACACCAGCAGCCTGCTTGGCGCGCAACAGCGCAACGCCACCGCCGGCAACGATGCCTTCTTCGACAGCAGCACGGGTAGCGTGCAAAGCGTCTTCAACGCGCGCCTTCTTCTCTTTCATTTCGACTTCGGTGGCAGCGCCGACCTTGATCACGGCAACGCCGCCGGCGAGTTTCGCAACACGCTCCTGGAGTTTTTCGCGGTCGTAATCGGAGGTAGCCTCTTCGATCTGTACGCGCACCTGCTTGACGCGCGCTTCGATGTCTGCGGCAGCGCCGGCACCGTCGATGATGATGGTGTTTTCCTTGCCCACTTCAACGCGCTTGGCCGAACCGAGGTCGGCCAGCGTCACTTTTTCAAGCGTCAGGCCGACTTCTTCGGCGATCACTTTGCCGCCGGTCAGAACCGCGATGTCTTCGAGCATGGCCTTGCGGCGGTCGCCGAAGCCCGGTGCCTTGACCGCTACCACTTTGAGGATGCCGCGGATGGTGTTGACCACCAGGGTGGCCAGCGCCTCGCCTTCGACGTCTTCCGAGATGATCAGCAGCGGACGACCCGACTTGGCTACTTGCTCGAGCGTGGGCAGCAGGTCGCGGATGTTGCTGATCTTCTTGTCGTACAGCAGCACGAAGGGGTTTTCCAGCAGGGCCGCTTGTTTCTCGGGGTTGTTGATGAAGTAGGGCGACAGGTAGCCGCGGTCAAACTGCATGCCTTCGACGACGTCGAGCTCGGACTCGAGCGACTTGCCGTCTTCCACCGTGATAACGCCTTCCTTGCCGACCTTGTCCATCGCATCGGCGATGATCTTGCCGATGGCTTCGTCGGAGTTGGCGGAGATCGAACCGACCTGCGCAATTTCCTTGGAGGTGGTGGTGGCTTTGGATGCTTTCTTGAGCTCCGCGACCAGGGCGGTGACGGCCTTGTCGATGCCACGCTTGAGGTCCATCGGGTTCATTCCAGCGGCGACATACTTCATGCCTTCGTGGATGATGCTCTGCGCCAGCACGGTGGCGGTGGTGGTGCCGTCGCCAGCAATGTCAGAGGTCTTGGAAGCGACTTCCTTGACCATCTGCGCGCCCATGTTCTGGAGCTTGTCTTTGAGTTCGATTTCCTTGGCCACGGACACGCCGTCCTTGGTCACGGTAGGGGCGCCGAAGCTGCGCTCCAGAACCACATTGCGGCCCTTGGGGCCGAGGGTGACTTTCACTGCGTTGGCCAGGATGTTCACACCCTCGACCATGCGTGCGCGGGCTTCGCCGCCGAAAACTACGTCTTTTGCTGCCATGATGATTTCTCCAAAGATTCAATAAATGGGTTGTAGAAGACTTATTTCTCTACAACTGCGAACAGGTCGTCTTCCTTCATGACGAGCAGCTCGTCGCCGTCGACCTTGACGGTCTGGCCGCTGTACTTGCCAAACAGGACGCGGTCGCCGACCTTCACGGCCATGGCGCTGATCTCGCCTTTGTCATTCTTCTTGCCGGGGCCTACTGCGAGCACTTCGCCTTGGTCGGGCTTTTCAGCGGCGCTGTCGGGGATGACGATGCCGGAGGCAGTCTTGGTTTCGTTTTCCACGCGTTTGACGATCACGCGGTCGTGCAGAGGGCGAAGTTTCATGGGATCTCCTTGGGTTTGGAAACAGGGGTTGATGACCAAAAAAGAACCAACCTAGAAGTTGGTGCTCATTAACTTAAGGTGGCGGTGTAGTTAGCACTCCTCTCCTAAGAGTGCTAATCATAAGGGTTTTTACCGCTTTTTCAAGACTGCGGTCGAAAAAAGTCATGGACATCGCCGGGAGTAGGCGCGTTTGCGCTGGCACAGGGCTTTCTTGCCGGCGTAGCCCCACCCTTGCGCCGCAAATGCGAATACGCATATACTGTATTTTTGTACAGTCTATTTGCGCCATAGTTCCCGTGTTGCCTTCGCATTTTCCTTCCCCCACGAGCCGGCCGTCTGCGCCCGCCACGGCCCCCGGCGGCGCTGCGCTCTGGCGTGCCGACACGATCGCGCGCTCCCCCGGCGCTGTGCGGGCTAGCGGCCATGCCGCGCTGGACGCGCAACTGCCCGGCGGCGGCTGGCCGGTCGGCGCGCTGGTCGAAATCCTGCAGGCCCAAAGCGGCCAGAATGAATGGCGTCTTTTGCTGCCGGCCCTGGCCCGCGCAGGCCAGGGCATGGTGGTGCTGGTGGGCGCTCCGCATACGCCGTTCGGTCCCGGCCTCGCCGCCCATGGCCTGGCGCCGCAGCAGTTGCTGTGGGTCGCAGCCAGCGCGCCGGCCGCGCGCATGTGGGCCTGCGAGCAGGCCCTGCGCTGCGCCGAGGTGCTCGCTGTCCTGGCCTGGCTGCCGCAGGCCCGTACCGAGCAGTTGCGGCGCCTGCAGATGGCGTGCAGCGAGAACGCCAAACTGCTGTTTGTGATGCGCCCGGCGCAGGCGCGCACCGGGGCGTCGCCCGCTGTCTTGCGTCTGCTGGTGGCGCTGGAGCCAGGCGGCGACGGCCTGCAACTGGAGGTTCTCAAGCGGCGCGGTCCGCCCTGCGCGCAGGCGCTGCAGATACCCGCGCGCAATGGTCGACTGGCCGCCCTGCTGGCCAGCAGCCAGGCACGGGCGGGGCGCCGCCACAGCCCTGTGGTCCCGGCCGTCGCTGGGGATGGGCTTGCAGCCTGCGGCGACATGCCCGGGCTGCAGCCGTTTGCGAGGGTGGGCGATGCACTGGATAGCCTTGCAGGCGCAGCCTGAGCGCGCCTGTGCCCAGGCGCCATCGGGCCTGGGCACAGGCGTTGCGGACACGGCCGGGCTGGCCGACGCCACCACCGCGCTGGGCTGGTGGGCGCTGCAGTTCACGCCCAAGGTGGCGCTGGCAGGGCCGGCGGTGCTGCTCGAGGTGTCGGCCAGCGAGCGCCTGTTCGGCGGCCGCGAGCCGCTGGTGCAGCGGCTTCTCGGCGCTGGCAGGCCCGCTGTTGGCGTCAGGACGGCGCAGGCCGCGAGTTCCCTGCTCGCTCTGGCGCTGCTGCAGCTCAACCCCGGCGCCTGCCGTGGCATCGACAGCCTGCCGCTGGCACTGCTGGCCGACGCCAGGACGCATCTGGCGACGCTTGAGCGCATCGGCTGCACGCGTTGGGGCGATCTGCGCGCCTTGCCGCGCGGCGGCGTGGCGCGGCGCTTTGGCGCGGCCCTGCTCGACGCGCTGGACCGGGCCTATGGCCTGAAACCAGAGCCCTATCCCTGGCTGGTTCTGCCTGAGGTCTTCGACCTTGCGCTGGAGCTCCCTGCCCCGGTGGAAGCGGCGCCTGCGCTGCTGTTCGCCGCGCACCGCCTGCTGGCGCAGTTGCAGGTCTGGCTGCGGGCGCGCCAGCAGGGCGTTTTGGCGCTGGAACTGGCGTGGGAGATGGACGCCCGGCGCGACACCGCGGCCCGGGGGCAATTGCTGCTGCGTACCGCAGAGCCGACGCTGGACATGGGCCATTTGCAGCGGCTGCTGGCCGAGCATCTGGCGCGCATCAGCCTGCCCGCGCCGGTGCTGGCGTTGCGCCTGCGTTCGGTCGAAACGACGGCGTTGGCCGGCGCGAGTGCGAGCCTGTTGTCCGATGCACTGCGTGCCGGCGACAGCCTGGTGCAACTGCTTGAGCGCCTGAGTGCGCGGCTGGGTCCGGCCCAGGTGCTGCGCGCCTTGCCCTGCGCCGACCACCGGCCCGAGCATATGCAGGTCTGGTTGGCGGCTTGCCCGGCCGGGCAAGCCGCCGGGCTGTGCGTCGCAGCGCCAAAAATCAGGCCTGCGCAGGCGTGCGGTGCGGCGTCTGCCGCGCTGTACCCGACCTGGCTGCTGGTGCCCCCGCTCAGGCTGGCGCTGCGCCAAGACCGTCCGCTTTACCAGGGGCCGCTTACCCTGCTGGTGGGTCCGCAGCGGCTCGAGGCGGGCTGGTGGCCCGCGTCGGAGCAGGCCGCGGCCGAGAAGCGGGTCGAAACAGGCGCCGCCACGCTGCGCGATTATTTTCTGGCGCGCAGCGAGCAGGCTGGCCTGCTGTGGATTTTTCGCGAGCGTCTGGCGTCCGGCGTGCAGGCGGCCAGGCAGGGGCACTGGTATTTGCATGGGCTGTTTGCCTGAGGCGCGCCCGTCAACGCCGCTGCGCTGTTCCAGACCCGATGCCTTCACGCCCGTATGCAAAGCACCTTGCCGGCCTACGCCGAACTGCACTGCCTGTCGAGCTTCAGCTTTCAGCGCGGCGCATCGCAGCCCGAGGAACTGGTGGCGCGCGCCGCGGCGTTGGGCTATGCAGCGCTGGCGATCACCGATGAATGCTCGGTCGCCGGCGTGGTGCGCGCGCATACCGAGGCGAAGAAGCAGGGTATCCGGCTGCTGCTGGGGGCCGAGTTCAGGGTCCAGGACCCCGGCCTTCAAAAGGGCGCCCCAGCCAGCCAGCCGCAGGACACGCAGGCCGACCCGGACGCCTGGCTGAGGCTGGTTGTTCTGGTGCAGACGGTCGACGGCTGGGGCAACCTGTGCGAGTTCATCACTGCGGCGCGCAGCAAGGCGGCCAAGGGCAGCTACAGGGTGTCTTGGGGCTGCAGCGACTGGGCTTCGCTGCAGCAATGCCAGGTGCTGCTGGTTGCGCCGCGCACGATGGCTTTCGAGGCGCTGTGCGGGCATTGCGTGCGGCTGAAGCATATCTTTGGCAGCCGGCTCTGGCTGGCGCTGGAGTTGCTGCACGGACTCGACGACGACCTGTGGTGCCACACGCTCGAACGCAGCTCGCAATACACCGGTGTGCCGCTGGTGGCTGCTGGCAATGTTCATATGCATGTGCGATCGCGAAAACCGCTGCAGGACCTGATGACCGCGGTGCGCCTGGCAAAGCCGGTGGCCGAGTGCGGCTTCGCGCTGCAGCCCAACGCCGAGGCGCATTTGCGCGCGCGCCTGCGCCTGGCCGGCATTTATGCCCCGGAGTGGCTGCAGGCGACGCTGGAAGTCGCCGCGCGTTGCAGTTTCAGCCTGGACGAGTTGCGCTACCAGTACCCGGTGGAGACCGTGCTGCCGGGCCTCACCCCGTCCGAAACCCTGCGCCGCTTTACCTACGAGGGCATGAGCCAGCGTTATCCGCAAGGCATCCCCGACACGGTACAGCTGCAAGTGGAGCATGAGCTCGAGCTGATCGCCGAGTTGCAGTACGAGATGTATTTCCTGACCGTGTACGACATCGTGCGTTTCGCGCGCGAACGCCAGATCCTGTGCCAGGGCCGGGGTTCTGCGGCCAATTCCGCCGTCTGCTACTGCCTTGGCGTGACCGAGGTGGACCCGGCACGCATGAACCTGCTGTTCGAGCGTTTCATCAGCCGCGAGCGCAACGAGCCACCCGACATCGACGTCGACTTCGAGCACCAGCGCCGCGAGGAGGTGATCCAGTACATCTACACCAAGTACGGCCGCGACCGTGCCGCCATCACCGGCGTGGTGGTGAGCTACCGGCCCAGGAGTGCGATCCGCGACACCGGCCGCGCGCTGGGTCTGGACGAGGCGCTGATCGACGCCTTCGCCCGCGACCAGCGCTGGCTGGGCGGCCGCATGGTGCTGACGCAGCCCCTGTGCGAGCGGCTGCACGACGCCGGCATGGACGCGCAACACCCCCGCATCGCGCAGTGGCTGGAACTCACGCAGCAGTTGCTGGGCATGCCGCGTCATCTGGGCCAGCATGTGGGCGGCTTTGTGCTTACCCGGGACAAGCTCACGCGCCTGGTGCCGGTGGAGAACGCCGCCATGGCGGACCGCTCGGTGATCCAGTGGGAAAAAGACGACCTCGACGCGATGGGGTTGCTCAAGGTCGACGTGCTGGCGTTGGGCATGCTCAGCGCCATTCGCCGCTGCCTGGGCTTGATCAGCGCGCAACGCGGCATCACCTTCCAGATGCAGGACATACCGGCCGAAGACAGCGCGACGTACGACATGGTCTGCGCTGCCGACACGGTGGGGGTGTTCCAGATCGAGAGCCGCGCGCAGATGAGCATGCTGCCGCGTCTGCAGCCGCGCTGCTTTTACGACCTGGTGATCCAGGTGGCGATCGTGCGTCCGGGGCCGATCCAGGGCGGCATGGTCCACCCCTACCTGCAGCGCCGCCAGGGCCTGGTTGCGCTGGATTACCCGGGCGATGGCTTGCGTGCGGCGCTCGAGCGCACGCTGGGGGTACCGATCTTTCAGGAGCAGGTGATGCAGATCGCGATGCTCGCTGCCGGTTTTTCCGCCGGCGAGTCTGACAGTCTGCGCCGCTCGATGGCGGCCTGGAAGCGCAAGGGCGGTGTCCACCAATTTTATGACCGCATGGTGGGCGGCATGATGGCCAACGGTTACACCGAGGCATTCGCGCAGGGCATCTTCAAGCAGATCGAGGGCTTTGGCGAATACGGTTTTCCCGAGAGCCATGCCGCCAGTTTTGCGTTGCTGGTTTATGTGAGCTGCTGGCTCAAGCGCCACGAGCCCGCCTGCTTTCTCGCCGCCATGCTCAACAGCCAGCCGCTGGGCTTTTACAGCCCATCGCAGTTGGTGCAGGACGCGCAGCGCCATGGTGTCGAGGTGCGTCCGGTGGACGTGATGCACAGCGACTGGGACTGCACGCTGGAAGCCGGCCAAGCAGCCTGCGCGCAGGCCCAGGCTCCCGTGCGCCTGGGCCTGCGCATGGTCGGTGGCCTGAGCGGCGGCGCCGCGCAACGCATCGCCGCCGCGCGCGTCGACTCTCCCTTCACCAGCACCGAAGACCTGGCCCTGCGCGCCGAACTCGACGCGGGCGAACTCAAGGCGCTGGCCGGCGCCGACGCGCTCATCAGCCTGTCGGGCCACCGCCGCCAGCAAGTGTGGGACGCTTCGGCCCTGAAGCTGGCCCCACCCCTGCTCAAGGCCGCGCCGGTGGAGGAGGACTGGCTGGAGTTGCCCGCTGCCAGCGAGGGTGCCGAGGTGGTGTTCGACTACGCTGCCACCGGCCTGACCCTGCGCAGCCACCCACTGGCCCTGCTGCGCGAACAGTTGCGGCCCATGCGGCTGCAAACAGCCGACCAGTTGCGCGAGCAACCCGACGGCCGTCTGGTGCGCGCCTGCGGCCTGGTGGTGATGCGCCAGCAGCCGCAAACCGCCAAGGGCGTGGTGTTTGTCACGCTGGAAGACGAGACCGGCAGCGTCAACGTGATCGTGTGGAAGAGCTTGCGCGAGAAACAACGCAGCGAGCTGCTGCACTCACGGCTGATGGCGGTCTACGGCGTTTGGCAGCGCGATGTGGCAAGCGGGGGCGAGGTGCGCCACCTGATCGCCAAGCGGCTGGTCAATTTGACAGCGCTGCTGGGTGGGTTGGCTACCCACAGCCGGGAGTTTCATTGAGGGCTTCGGCCGGCCGGCAAGGCGATAGCAGAGCGTGCAGACTACCGGGCGGCCCGCACGGGTACCCTTCCTTCACTTCGCACCAAACTGATACGTTCGCGTGGCACCAATTCGGCTGCGGCTGCCAGTCTCCTCCTGCGATCTCAGCACGCCGAAGCCGTCGCGCCTCCGCGACCCGTCGTAAGAGCGCCTGCCCATAAGCTTCAACGTCTACGGGCACGCTGACTCCGAGGCATAACGCCAAAATTCAGCGGACGCCGCAGGCGGTCCGATGGGATGACCAGTTATGCCGCCACTTCGACATACTCGACCTGGCTGGCACCCGGCGGCACCGGCAAGCCATCTTCGCGTAGCCCCTCAACATGAAACGCAATGGCCTCGCGGATTTCCGCTTCCACCTCTTCGACTGTTGCACCGGTGGCCACACACCCCGGTAAGTCAGGCACATAAGCTGAAAAATTGCCTTCCGCTTTTTCGATGACTATTGCATAACGCATATCAACCTCACTTTAAACGTGCCTGATTCAGAGTGCTGTTCAATGTGCCGGGTGCCAGGTCACCATTGGGCTTACCCGGGACGGTCACCCGGCCAGGCTTGCTCGCGTGCTTGAACTGCCGATGACTGCCTCGGGTGCCCACTAATGCCCATCCGTCGCTTTGAAGCATTCGAAGGACTTCGCTGACTTTCATGGCCGAAGAATAGCAGCTACCTCCGGGCCTGGTGGCCCGCCGTTGGGGCTCGGCTCGAGCGAGGTGTTGGTCGATTCTTCATCGAAGTAGTCACTGTCGATCTTTGGAATTTTCACGGTACGCGCTGAAACACTGACCTCGTGGGCAATCATGAGCTCCGCAAGACGCGGACCGTCAACCAGAACGACCCGCTCTACCGACCTCGCGAATTCGATTGCTTGCGAGGTATAGCCTGAGCTCGTGATGAAGACACCCTTGTTTGCGCGCAGGTCAACCACTTCGCCGAGGCGGGGCTTTGCCCCGCCGCCCGGTCAGCTGCCGATCAGCCCACCGTCGAGCTTGGTGATCGCAATGGTGGCCGAGCGTGGACGCCGCCCGGTTCCGTAACCCGCATTCGCCGGCCACTGGCTTTCGTACTTGGCCGGGTCTCGGACATCGGCCATCTTCGTGTTCTCGCCTGGGTGCTGGATGTTGACGAACATCGCCCGGCCATCCGGGCTCTCGCACCAGCCGGTGATCTCGGCGCCCTTAGGGCCGACCAGAAAACGCTTGAGCGTGGCCTCGGTTTGGGGCTTGCCCACGAAGGTGTCGACGCGTTTCTCGCTGCCGTCTGCACGTTTGTAGGACAGGCTCTTGCGACCCCCGTCACCGACCTGGCCGGGCAGGGCTGCCAGCAGCATGCAATTGGTCACATCGGTGTAGGCACCATCGTCGGTCTGGATCCAGCAGATGCTGGTGGCCGGGCTGAATACCAGCCCATCGGGCGACGACAGGTCGTTGGCGTCGGTGAGGTTGGACAGGTTCACCTGCGACTTGTCGGCGCCGGACTCCGACGCCACAAGGTAGATGTCCCACTTGAATGCGGCGCTGGCCGGGGTGGCTTCGGCCAATCGGATGATGTGGCCGTTCACGTTGCCGTTGCTGGCCCGGCTGCCCTTCATGTCCTGGTAGACCCGCGGGTTGGCCGCATCTGCCGACACTTCACCGTCGACGGTGCGGTTACTGTTGTTGGTCAGCGTGATGTAGACCTCGCCATTGCGCGGGTTGACACCGGCCCATTCCGGGCGGTCCATCTTGGTGGCGCCCACCGCATCGGCGGCCAGGCGCGTGAAGATGGCCACGTCGGCGTCGGAGGTGAACGCAAAGTCCGGATTGGCGGCCACGATCGGGTTCTTCATCGACAGTTCGATCCACTCGCCGCTGCCGTTGTCGCGGAACTTGGCCACGAAAAGTGTGCCCTTGTCCAGGTACTTGCTGCCCACCGCCAGCCGGTTGGTGGCGTTGGCGTCGCTCGGCTCCCACTGCGCATCGGAGACGAACTTGTAAATGTATTCGCCGCGCGCGTCGTCGCCCATGTAGGCAACGACCGGCTGGCCCGCTGCCGGCTTGGCAAAGCTGACGTTTTCGTGGCCCATGCGCCCGAGTGCGGTGCGTTTGTGCACCGCCTGGGTCTTGTCGTAGGGGTCGATCTCGACGATGTAGCCGAAGGTGTTCATCTCGTTGCGGTAGTCCGCACGCGCGTTGGCGCCAATGGCGCCGTTGTTCCAGCGCAGGTACTTGTCGTCGCTGCCCGCGCTCTCCCAGCCATGGCGGCTGGGGGCCCCGGCAACACGGCCGTAGCGGTTGAGCGCCACGACCGAACTGTCGTTGCGGCCGCGCCGGTCGTTGTCGCGCGCGTCGCGCGAGAAGTAGCCAAACCAGTTCTCCTCTCCGGACGCATAGGTGCCCCAAGGGGTCTTTCCGGTGCCACAGTTGTTCAGGGTGCCGCGGGCGCGCGTGCCGTCCTGGCTGAACTTGGTGACGAGGTGCGCGCTGCCGCGGGCCGGGCCGTGGATCACCGCGTCAGACATGGCCGTGACTCGGCGGTTGAAGGCGGAGTCCTGCTTGTAGCCCCACTTGCCGCCGCGCGATTCGACTTCGACCACGGACAAGCCGTGGATCATCAGTTCCTTGTCCACTTCGGCGGCGCGCCGGGGCAGCGTGGAGCCGCCGCCGTCGGCGTGGATGAAAAAGGAGGACAACTTCTCGTCCGTCGTGGCTTCGTGGTTCATGGCAATGAGGCCGCGTGCGCTGTAGGTCGCCGAGGGCCTGCCACTGGCATCTAGGCTGAACCATTCCATGCCGTCGTGGTGGTCGCCGGCGCGCTGGTCGAAGTCGACGTCGGTGCCGTCGTTCTTGAATGCAGGCGCAGTTGCAGAGAGCGGGTCCCCCAGCGCATAAATTACTTCGGCCTTGTAGCCCGGTGGCACCAGCACCGTGTCGGCCAGGCTCTTGGGAACGGGGGTGAAACCCAGCGCATTGATCGGGTGCATGGGCCCGCTCATGGCGCCGCTCGTGGCACAACCGGTGAGGGTGGCAGCACCCAGCATGGCGGCGGTGGCCGCTCCCACGCCACCGCGCAGCATGTTTCGGCGGCTCAGTCGGGCGTCGAGGATGGCATCGAAATGCGGGTTGTTGGAGGTGTTCGAGTCTTCGTTGTTGAAGGTGTCGCCGGGGCGTGTGGTGGCAGAGCTCATGAAGGATCCATGGTAGAGAGAAAGTGTTGAGCACGGACCGATTCAGTGTCAGTTGCGTGACAAATCCGATTGTTTCTGGTGGCTATCCCACGCGTTTCGCCCGTGTGGCGGGACGGTGGTTCAATGCCTCCCAAATCGCAGCGGATGACTGGTCAGTCGGTCGACAATTGGTTGCGCAGGAAAGGGCACGTACCATGACAATCCGTCCTCTGCCATTGCTGGCGCTGCACGCCGGGGCCTCGGCTCTGGTGTTGGCATTGGCAGGGCCGGCACCGGGGCCGCAGCGGCGCAAGCAAGCGCAGGATGGAACGCGTTTTTGCGCAGGAAGTTTGGACCTTGCCTGGTGCCCCCGATCTCATTTGGGGTTCGATTGAATTGCGCCTCCGGCAACTGCGCCAGCAAAGACATTGCCGCCACGCCATCGCAGTGCTTTCAAGGTTGACCGCGTATGGCTGCAGACAGCGCTGGATCGCTCCAGTGCGCCGGGATGGGTAAGATGCAATACAAATGTCCGATCAAGAACACCCCGCTACCCGCATCCCCTCGTTTTGCACCCAGTGCCGCTCACGCTGCGGCTGCGTGGCCGTGGTGGATGATGGCCGACTCACAGCCATCGAGCCAGACCCCACCCACCCCACTGGTGCCAAGCTGTGCCCCAAGGGCCGCGCCGCACCGGAACTGGTGTATCACCCGGACCGTCTGACCACGCCTCTCCGACGTACTGCTCCCAAGGGCGCAGCAGATCCCGGCTGGCAGCCTATCTCATGGGATGCGGCGTTGGACGAGATCGCAGAGCGCATGGCCGGCATCAAGGCGCAGCACGGGGCGGAGCAGGTGGCCTTCTCCGTCACCACGCCATCTGGCTCGCACCTGCAGGATTCCATCGCCTGGATCGAGCGCCTGATCCGCGCCTACGGCAGCCCCAACACCATCTATGCCACCGAAATCTGCAACTGGCACAAGGACTTCGCCACCCGCTTCACCTTCGGGCACGACATCGGCACGCCAGATTTTGCGCATACCGACTGCATTCTCCTGTGGGGCAACAACCCGGCCGTTACCTGGCTGGCGCGGGTGGCGGAGATACAAGGGGCCGTGAAGCGTGGCGCGCGCATGGTGGTGGTGGACCCCCGGCCCACCGCATTCGCCAAGCAGGCGGATTGTTGGCTGCAGGTGCGGCCCGGTACCGACCAGGCATTGGCGCTGGGAATAGCCAACCTGCTGATAGCGGCCGGCAGCTTCAATGCCGCGTTTATGCGCGAGTGGACCAACGCGCCCTTGCTGGTGCGCGCCGATACCGGACGATTCCTGCGCCAGAGCGATGTCCAGGCTGGCGGCAGCGACCAGGTGCTGTATGGACTGGGCGACGCCGACCGCCTCGTGCCCTACGACGCCGCGCGCGGCGTATGGCTGGCCGACCCGGCGCAGATCGCACTGACGGGTGCCGCGCAGCTGCAGACGCTCGCTGGCGAAGTCGCCTGCCACACTGCGTTCGAACTCTATGCGAGGGTCGCCGCCGAATGGCCGCCGGAACGCGTGGTCGAACATACGGGTGCCGATGAAGCCGCCTTGCGCCAGGCGGCCGCTCTCATCGGCGGCGCAAAGACGGTGGCCTATTTTGCTTGGAACGGCATCGGCCAAAGCGCCACCGCCACCCAGACCGACCGCGCCCTCACGCTTTTGTATTCGCTCACGGGCAGCGTCGGCGCGCAGGGCGGCAACGTGCCGGGCGGCGCCGCAAGCTTCGGCGACATTTCCGGCGCCGACCTGATGCCCGCCTCGCAGCGCGCCAAGGCGCTGGGCCTGAAAGAACGCCCGCTCGGCCCGGGACTCAACGGCTGGGTCACCGCGCGCGACGTCTACCGCGCAGTGCTGCAAGGCGACCCCTATCCGGTGCGCATGCTGGTGTCTTTCGGCACCAACCTCCTCGCGTCCCAGCCTGACACCGCATTGGCGCGCCAGGCGTTCGAACACCTCGAATTCCACGTGCATGCGGATTTCTTTCTCAACCCGACAGCAGCCTATGCGGACATCGTGCTGCCCGCCGCCACCTCATGGGAACGCGAGGGGCTACGCGCCGGCTTCGACACCAGCCTCGCGTCCTTGAAGCGCGTGCAGCTGCGCCAGGCCGTGATCGCGCCAAGGGGGGAAGCGCGCAGCGACACCGACATCGTGCTGGGCCTGGCCGCGCGTCTTGGAATGCAGGCCCAGTTCTTCAACGGCAGCACCGACGCCGGCCACGACACCGTGCTCGCGCCTGCCGGGCTATCGGTGGCCAACCTGCGCCAGCACCCTGAAGGTGTTGAAGTACCGGGCGGGGTGGCCCTCAAGGCCTATGCAAAGCTGGTCGATGGCGTGCCCAAGGGCTTCGCAACCCCTAGCCGCCGCGTCGAGATCTACGCCGAGACCCTGTTCAACCACGGCATCGCGCCACTGCCTGTTTTGGAAGTGGCTGACCTGCCCGCGCCGCCGCCTGGCTACCCGCTGCGCCTGGGTGCCGCCAAGGTGCTGGCGTTCTGCCACAGCCAGCACCGCAACCTCGCATCGCTGCGCAAGCTGATGCCCGACCCGCAAGCCGAGATCGCGCTGGAGACGGCGCGTGCGCGCGGCATCGCCAATGGGGACTGGATTCGCATCCGCACCGGCACCGGCAGCGCCGTGGCACGCGCGCGGGTTTCGCGCGACCTGGCCGAAGGCACGGTGTGTGCGCAGTATGGGTGGTGGATTGAGGGGGTTGCCGGGACACCTTACGACCGTGAGCACCCGCTGGCCGCCAACCTCAACCAGGTGATAGATACTTCGCGCGATGACCCTGTCTCGGGGTCGATTCCGTTGCGTGCGAGCTGGTGCGAAATTGAAAGGCTGGCGGTTCAAGGGCGCTGAAAACAGCAAGAAACTTAAAGGGGAGACAACATGACGCCATACGACAGCATCATCGTCGGCGTCGGATCGGTCGGCCGTGTGCTCGCCAACCGCCTCACCGCCAACGGCAAGCGCAATGTCCTGCTGCTGGAAGCCGGCCCGAGTGACACCATCCGTGGATCCATGTGCTGTGCAGTAGCAGGCCGCGACCTTCTTCGCGCAGGCTGAGGCCGAGGCTGGCGCCGACCTGCCGCAGTGTCAAGGATGGGTTCGACGGCTTCCTCGAATGCGGCATTCCGGCCCACGGTTTCCTGAGGTTGCGGTGCGGCGACTGTGGCCCCTCATGCGGCGCCCGACGCATGGCACAGACGGCGCGCAACCTGGGTGACTTCATCATTCCCCACGTGCGGGATTGCATCTGATCCGCTTCTACGGTGTGCTGGCCCCCAAGGCCAAGCTGTGGCGCCTGCCGAGCCGAGTGCGAGGCGAACTGTGCGTACCACCAAGCGGTGCGGCTGAGCCGGGCCAAGCTGCTCAAGCGGGTGTACGAGCTCGACCTGGAGTACTGCCCGTGGCCAGGCGCTGCCAGCGGCCTGAGCGAAGTCAGCCCCGCCGATCGAGCGGCCCGGCGCCATGGGGTCGCGCGGATGGGCTACGCCCCGGGGTTTACGGGACCGATGCAATCGGCCCGATGACAAGGGATAACCTGCAGACGACGCCCGAGAGATACGATTTTGGCTGCGCTGTCAACGCCCAACGGGTTTCAGCTACTTTCAAAGACCGACTCAAGCGCGTCGAGTGCCGTGTTCGGGGTGCCACGGGCGAAGAAAGAAGGGCGTTTGAAAAAACCTATGCGGCTGCCCCGCTCGTTCGCGTCAATCAGTGCCCGTCCAGTGAGGCGTCTCCGCTCGGCTGCTGGAAAGCATGCTTAAGAACGCCGCCGCTTAGCAGCGGGCGCACTTGGAAGTGGGGCTCACGCCGGTCGGCCCAGCACCTACTTTTAGGTCCTACGGGTTTGGCTCACGCTTGCCGCCGCGTCGCAGCATCGTCGACCCGCCCATCAGTGCCAGCGACACGAGCATCAGGACCGTCGAAACCGCAGGTATCAGCGGCGAGATATCAAAATCGATGTTCTCGAAGAGCTTCCGCGGTAATGTCTTGTTGGATACGCCTGACATGAAGAACGAGACGATAGCCTCATCGAACGAGGTGAGAAAGGCGAACACTGCGCCGACGGCAACGGCTGGTTGCACCAAGGGCAGCGTCACCAAGCGGAAGGCGCCGAACCGGCTCGCCCCTAGATTCATCGCCGCCATCTCCAGTGATCGGTCGATGCGATAGAGAGCCGCCGACACGGTCAATACCACGAAGGGAACCGCCAGCGCGGTGTGCGAGAGCACGAGCCCTGGCACATTGCCCGACAGCCCCAGTGGCGTAAAGCTCAAATAGAGCGCCACGCCCAACACGATGTGAGGCACGATCAAGGGAGCCAGCGTGACGGCGGTCAGGATCTTCTTCCCCGCCAGAGTTCCCCGCGTCAGCGACACGGCGGCCAGCGTGCCAATCACCACTGAAGCGATGGTGGTGAGCGAGGCGACAGTCAGGCTATACAACGCAGCGGCGCGCCACTCGGCATCGCCGAAGAATTCGCCATACCACTTGAGGGTCAGGTTCTTGGGCGGAAACTGTAAAAAGCGCTCGGAGCCGAGCGACATCGGAATGACGACGACGATAGGAACTAGCAGGAAGCCGAGTATCAGCACCAGCAGTACCACACCAAGCACCCGCTGCGGTGTGAGCGGACGGCGCCGCGCAGACATGCGAATTTCACTAGTCGGCATTTCCCGCGAGCCTCTCTACGGACAGTGCGCGCTGGAAAGTGATCACCGCACCCATCGTCAACACCATTAGCACCGCCGACACCGCGCCAGCGAATTCCCAGTCAAGTAGATCAGTCACCTGCTGCGCGATCAGTGTGCCGATCATCAAGGTCTGGGGGCCGCCGACCATCGCCGGAGTGATATAAAAGCCCAACGCCAGAATGAAGACAAACAGTACCCCCGTCGACACACCTGGCAAGCTTAGCGGCAGCGTGACCCTCATAAACGCCTGTGCGCGCCCAGCGCCTAGATTGCGCGCCGCGCGTTCCAGCTCTGGTGGAATGCCACGCAGCGTTGCGAAAATGGGTAGGATCATGAACGGCAGCAGCACGTGCGTCATCGCCGCCAGCACCGCGCCCTCTGTATAAAGCAGGCGTAGCGGCGCGCCGATCAGGCCGAGGTCGTTCAGCATTGCATTGACGACGCCGTTTCGCTGCAGCAGAAACACCCAAGCGTAGGAACGTACCAGCACCGAGGTCCATAACGGTATCAGCACGCAAGCCGCAACAAACGCGAGCCGCCACCCCTTCAGTCGCGCCATCGCGTAGGCGACCGGATAGCCTAGCATCAGCGACAGGAGGCAACAGCATGCGCTGATCCAGAAGGTGCGCCCGAAAATGCGCCAGTACAGCGGTTCGTTGAAGAGCCGTTGGTAGTTTTGCAACGAAAACTCCGGAACGAAGAGGCTGCGTGAGAGTAGATTGACGATTGGCCAGAAAAAGGCAAAGGCGAGTAGCAGTAGCAAGGGAGCGATAAGCATCCAGGACGCCCCCGGCCGCAAGGCCCCGCGGATCGGGCTGGCAGCGTTGCTCATGGGCGGACATTCACGATGCGCGCTTGCAGGGTTCCCGCTGCAGGACGCCTTAGACTCACGTTCGCTCTGGCTCGCCGGGAAACACAATGGCATCCTCGGTTCGCCAGCCAACAACAAGCCCCCCGTCGACGCCAGGCCGCCACGCCTGGTCACGGCTGCCGATCCGCAGTCTGAGGGGTTGTCCGTCACCGATGCTGCCGACCAGCGTCAGATCAGGGCCAACGTAGATCGCATCGGCGAAGCGCGCGAAGATTCTCGACTGACCCTCAATCGCCGGCCCGAGTCGCTCCGGCCTGATGCACAGGCTGGCAATATCACCTGTTCGCAGTTCACGCATGCTTACCGCGCTATCCACCTCAGAGGCATCCCCCGTTGGCTTAGGCGGGGTCGTGCTCGCCACCCGTCCCTGGACTTTCTCCCCAGTCGCCAACTCAAGGGTGGCGACATCGCCTTCGACAGTGCGCACGGTGCCGCGCAGCAGGTTGGTGTCGCCGACGAAATCAGCGACGAACATGCTTAGCGGGCGATCGTAGAGTACTTGTGGCGCGGACAGTTGCTCGATACGCCCATGGTTCATGACCGCCACTCGGTCAGACATCGTCAGCGCCTCCTGCTGGTCGTGAGTGACGTAGACCACCGTCGCTCCCAGCTCACGCTGCAGTTGCTTGATCTCGATCTGCATCTGCTCGCGCAGCTTTTTGTCTAGCGCGCCAAGCGGCTCGTCCATGAGGATCACCGGCGGATCGAACACCGTCGCCCGAGCCAGCGCCACGCGCTGCTGCTGGCCCCCCGAAAGCTGGTCGGGCTTGCGTTCGCCATATCCGGCAAGGCGCACGCGCGCGAGCGCTGCCTCGACCTTATGAGCGATATCAGCGCGCGCGAGCTTGCGCATCTTCAGAGGAAAAGCAATGTTGTCAGCGACAGTGAGGTGCGGGAACAGGGCGTAACGCTGAAACACCATGCCCAGGTTGCGCTCGTTTGGCTCTGCTTGGGTGACGTCCCGATCGCCGATGTGCAAGGTGCCGGCGTCGGGCGTTTCAAAGCCAGCGATCATCATGAGCAGCGTCGTCTTGCCCGAACCCGAGGGGCCAAGCAGTGAAACAAATTCACCCGCCGCCACTCCGATTGACACCTGCTGCACGGCCCGGACCGCGCCGTAGGATTTGGCGACCCGGTCTACGCGAACCGCTGCGCCTCGGCCCGCAAGCCGCTCGCGCGAGCCCAGCCGACCTAGCGCGAAATCCACTCGTTCCAGCGGCGATTTATTTCCGGCGCATTCGCGGCGGTCCAGTCGCTGTCCTCACTCACCATACGGTCGAGAAACAGGCCGGGGTGCTTGCCTCGATCGGCATCCGGTATTGACTTCAGGTAAGCACGGTTTCCAGAGTCCCACTTCGATGTGTTGTAGAAGGCCATGTGACCTTCCGAACTAGCGTAGAAGTGGTTGAGGAAGCGCAGCGCATTGGCGCCGTTTGGCCCGCCCTTCAACACCACCCAGTACGCTTCGTCGGTGGGCGCGCCGTCCCAGACAACGTGCAGCGGCATATTCTCGGAAACGAGGTCGAGCGCGCGGCCCGACCAGAGCTGGCCTGCGATCGCTTCCTTGGATCGGAACACCTGTTGGCTCTGGTCACCGGACTTCCACCACACCGCAACTTGCGGCTTGACGCGGTCGAGCACCTTGAACGCGCGGTCAAAGTCAATGGGGAAGAGCTTGTCCTTGGGTACCCCGTCCGCCTGCAGCGCCGACATCAACACCACCATTGGCGAGCCGTAGTTGGGCAATGCCCGAGGACCGGGAAATGCCGCGACGTTGAAAAAGTCCGCCCACGAACCCATCCGCTTGGCGCCGAAGGCGTCGGTACGATGGACCAGCGGCAGTCCGCCGATGACGCCCAGCGTACCAAAGGGCTTGCAGCCGCCCGCCACGATACTTTCAGGTGCGACCTTGGCGAGGGCGCAAACGTCCTTAAGCAAGTAATCGTTGAGCAGCTTCGCTTGCGTTTCCGAAGTGAGCACGATATCCCATTCAACTCGCTTCGCCTCGTTCATCGCCTTGGTCTTAACTGCACGTTCGCCCGGACTCGACGCAACGAAGCGCACGTTGACGCCAGTCGACTTCGTGAAGGCGGCTGCGATGTTCTCCCTGATGCCACGCTCAAAAAGTCCGCCGCCGGTGACGACCACTACCTCGCCGGCACCCTGCGCTTGCGCGAGCGAACCGAAAAGCGCCAGCGTCGCGACGCACACCGCGCCCATGCGCTTAAGCGCCAAAGTTTGCATTCCCATTCCAGTCTCCTTGTTATCGCATAATGATCGGGCGGAGTGTAATCACTTTTTAAAGAGGAAGTGCAATGAGCGTGTTTGGACTGCGGGCAAACTGGGTTTTAGCGCGGGAGGCTGGCAAGGCGCGTCTGCGGCAAAACGTCACGGTAGTGGTGGACGGTAAAGCCATCGTGGCCGTGCTGCCAGATGACGATCCGAGCGTCCCCGATGCCACCGTTGATCTCGGCGAGACGCTGCTGATGCCTGGCTTCGTCAACACACACTGCCATTGCGTCGGCGCGCCTCTGTTCCGTGCGCTGCTCGAAGACCGCGACTTTTCCGAAGGGAAGGACTCGGTGATCAACAGCATCATGATGCCGCTCGGCGAGATCATGACTGAGATTCTTTCAGAAGACGAGATCCAGGCAATTGCCGCACTAGGCCAATTGGAGGCCCTCAAGGCCGGATCGACCACCATCGTTGACATGCCGCGCGCCACGCACGACGCCGTTGCACGCTCTGCCCGACAGATCGGCCTGCGCGCCTACATACACCCCTATCTGATTTCTGGCCCCCGCGCGTCCTGGGATTGGGACAACGACGGCGTCCAAGACCCAGACGTCGCGGAGGTAATGAAGACCTTCTGGCGCTGGCGCGAAGCCTTCGACCAGGGGCCGTCCGGCCTCATACGCATCGGACTGGGGCCACACGCCACCGACACCTGTGCGCCGGCGCTGGCGCGCGCGATCGCCCGTGTGCGCGACGAGATTGACGCACCGCTCACTGTGCACCTCGCACAGGGCATTCCCGAAGTGGAACTGGCGCGGCAGCGCTTCGGCGTCTCCCCTGTCGTGTATTTCGACCGCGTGGGGTTGCTCGATTCGCGCCTCCTCGCAGCACACTGCTTATACGCGGAACCAGAGGATCTCGAGCTCATGGCCAAGCGAGGCGTGACCATCGCGCATTGCCCAATCTCCTATGCACGCAGTGGCCGTCTAGCAGCCCGCACCCGATTCACCGCGGCTGGCGTACGCACGACGATTGGCACCGATGCGAACGCCGTCGACATCATCGCCGACCTGCGCATGGCAGCGATCAACAGCAAATACGACGCGGGCGACACCGTCGCAGGCAGCGCCTGGGAAATGGTTGAAGCCGCCACCGCCACCGCTGCCGACGCGTTGCGACGCCCCGATCTGGGCCGCATCGAGCCAGGGGCGACCGCCGATCTAATCGGCATCAATCTCGCCCAGGCACACTTGCAGCCTGTTTACGACCCTGTGAAGACGCTTGTATGGAACGGATCAGGCCGTGACGTCCACTTCGTGATGATCGCAGGCGAGGTGCTTGTGCACGGAGCCAAGTACACGCGCCGCCCGGAAGCCGGAATCGTCTCAGCTGGAGCCGCTGCGATGCATCGGGTTTGGCGGCTTGCTGAGGAGCGCCGGGTGATCGAGCCGGTGTCAGTGCGGAGCACGCGGTAAGCGGTAATCGGTTAGCGGCGCGATTAGCGCCGTGAACGCTGACGGCGACGAGGATAGTTGAATCCGGCCAGGAATGAACGCCTCGCCGATCAACTCGTTGAACTCGTCGGCCTGGATCGCGATCGGCCATGGGGGATCTGGAGTTCCCACTTATCGCACTGTTCAATTTTGCGGAGCCACTTCTGCTGGTGCTGGCCTCAGTGTGCGCGATGAAACTGGCCGCGTGCTGCTGCACCAGGCGGTACAGCGTGGTCTGCTCGGGGATCGGTGGCGCGCGTAGTGGACCGGGGCGCCATCGCAATGCGCCCTCCCGGTGTGGTGAGCGTTGGTTTGCACGCGCTGGGCAGGAGAATCTAGGGTGGTGCAGCTTCTCAGGGCGCGCGGGCCAATGCATCCGCCTTTGGGGGGATCATCTACTCCCATCGCCACGGCGACGGGCCTGCAGCGGCGCAGCAGCTTGCCCCAGAGCGCCGCCGCCGGCCATGCGGTAGCAGCCACTGCGCGATGGCGTCCCCGGCACGATCTACCCATCGATCCGGGACGGCGCTTTCGGCGCCCGCGCAAAGCCGTCGAGCGACCAAGAAAGTCGAAAACGCTTATCCACGGCCGCGCGATCGGCGCCTCTCACGCAAGACTCGCGCGGCGGTGGGTAAGCCGCCAGGCTCGATGTCTGCGGGAACTGCTGTCAGCAATGCTGACAGTCCCGGCGCAAACCCTCTGCCGGTCCGGCCCCGCGAAAATACCTCGACACCCACTGCCGTTGCAAACCACAAGAAGTTGGCGCAGCATCGGCGCAGTTCGATTTCCCACTGGCTGAGTCAGCCCGGCTGATGCCCGTTACCGCATCGCCCATGCCCGCTCACGCGGGCGCCCAAGCCGGCCTCATCTCCTGAAACCCGGCAGCCGAAAGGCTGGAGATACCCGTCAACCATCGGGCACGACATGCGCCCAAACTGCCCCAGCCGGCATCACAGCCGGTCGCGAGGGCCAGCTGCGCCATCGATCCGGCCCTCCGGGCCGAAGCGGCGACGACCGAAGTCAGCGGGTTTTCGTCTTTTCGCGTTTGAAGATCAGGCGGCGACGAGGGTCTTTCTCCCTCTGCCGCCAAGCGGGGGTGAGGGTGCTGGGGGAAGGCCCTCACCCCAACCCTCTCCCGCCAGCCGGGAGAGGGAGCAATTCAGCAGCAACTTCCCCGGTTCTGGGGCGCAAGTCGGCACCGGTGGCGCTGCATCCATCTTTCTCATAATTTCCGCTCTCACGCCAGCAGGTGCCGAATCGCCGCCGTGAGTTCCTTCTTCTCTTCCAGCCCAAACCCCGCGGCCTCGCTCGGGCGCACGCGCGCATTCCTGATCTCGCACTGTGGCGAATACCCACCGAACGGCTGGAACACCCCGGGGTAAGCCTCGCAGGCGCCCAGCCCCAGGCCCACCACCACATGCAGGTTGATCAGATGGCCCCCATGCGGAATCGCCTGGCGGCGATCGAAGCCGTGCGATTCCAGCACCTGCAGCATGCGCGCATATTCGGTGATGCCGTAGCTCAGGCCGGGGTCCATCTGGAACACATCATGGCCGGGGCGCATGCCGCCAAACCGGACCAGATTCAGTGTGTCGATGGCGGAGAACAAATTCTCGCCGGTGGCAACGGCGCCGCCATAGGCCTCGATCACTTCGGCATTGAGCCGGTAATCGAGCGGATCGCCGATCTCCTCGAACCAGCGCAGCGCGAGCGGCTGCAACTCCTGCGCGTATGCGAGCGCAGTCTCCAGATCGAAGCGGCCATTGGCGTCGACCATCAGGTGGTCGCCGCCGCCGGCGACGTCCAAGGCCTCTTCCACGCGTTTCATGTCCTGCAACAGCGGCGCCCCGCCGATCTTCATCTTGAAGCTCTCGAAGCCCATGTCGCGGTAACGCTGGAACTCGTCACGCAGCGTCTGCCCCGTGCCCGGCGCGTAGTAATAGCCCCCGCCGGTGTAGACCTCCACTGGCCCGGACGGCACGCGGCCAAAGGCGCGCGCGATGGTCATGTAAGCGGGTTCATCGGCAAGCTTGGCGTTCAGGTCCCAGATGGCCTGCTCGATCGCGGCGGCCGCACCGGCGCGGTCACCATGGCCGCCGGGCTTCTCGTTGCGCAGGAGGACGGCGAGCACTTTGCCGGCGTCGAAGCGTTCGCCGCCGGCATCCAGCAGCGAGTCCGGCGCCGCCGCCAGCAGCCGCGGGATCATGCGGTCGCGCAGGATGCCGCCCTGCGCGAAACGGCCGATGGAGTTGAAGCCAAGGCCCGCCACGCGCCGCCCGTGGCGGACCACGTCGGTGACGACGGCCACCAGCGAGACGGTGTGCTCCGAAAAATTGACGACGGCGTTGGCGACGCCGCCTTCCAGCGGCACCGCCAACTCGCGGACTTCGACGATACGCACCAGACGATCACTCGACGGTGATGCCGCCCTTCTTGATCACGTCGGCGAACTTGGTCAGCTCCGAATCGATGTACCTGCCGAATTCCTCGGAGCTGCTGCCTACGGAAATTATGCCCAATCGCGCCAGCGTGGCCTTCACGGATTCGCTGGCCAGCGCCACCTTCAGGTCGTCGTTGAGCTTCTTCTGGATCGCCGGATCCAGGCCCCTGGGCGCGACGATCCCGAGCCAGCCCAGCACGTCGAAGTCGGGAAAGCCGCTTTCGGCCATCGTCGGCACGTCGGGCCAGCTGGGCATCCGCCTGGCAGTGGACACGGCCAGCACACGCACCCGATCTCCCTGCAGGAATGGCACCACGCCCGGTGCGGAATCGAACAGCGTCTGGAGTTGCCCCCCGAGCAGGTCGGTGTAGGCCGGCGTCGTGCCCTTGTAGGGCACGTGCACCATGGAGATGCCGGCGCGCTGCTTGAGCATTTCCATCGTCAGGTGCTGAGTCGAGCCGTTGCCGCCGGAGCCGTAGCTCAGTTGGCCGGGTCGCGCCCTGGCATCCGCGACCAGATCCTGCACCGTCCGATACTTCGAGTTCGCGGGCACCACCAGCGCCTGGGCCACGCCGGCGACGTTCATGATGGGGGTGAAGTCCTTGCGCGGATCGTACCCGGCGTTCTTGATCAGGTTGGGTGCGATGGCCATCGGCCCGCTCGAGCCGAGCAGGAGCGTGTAGCCGTCAGGAGCGGCCTTCGCCACGAACTGGCTGCCGATGGTGCCGCCGGCGCCCACTTTGTTGTCGACGACCAGGGTCTTGCCCCAGGCCTTGCTCAGCGGCTCGGAAAGGATGCGTGCCAGCACGTCGCCCGATTGCCCGGCGGCAAAGGGAACGATGATGGTCACCGTTTTGGTCGGATAGCCGTCGGCCCGGCCTTGCGCCCGTGCCAGCGCGGGGAAGGCGCAAATGGCGGCGGCCGACTGGATGAAGTTTCTGCGCTGCGGCATGCAAGTGTCTCCTGAGGCCCACATGGTGGTTCTTGTTGAAGGTCGCCGCATCATTCGATGCTGATGTTGGCCTTCTTGATGATGTCGCCGAACTTGTCGTATTCCGCAATCAGGAACCGGCCGAAATCGTCGGCGGTTCCGCCGATCGGCGTAATGCCGATCTTGGCCATGCTGGCCTTCACGCTCTCGGTGGCAAGCACCTTGCCCAGGTCGGCATTGAGTTTGTCGCGGATTGCCGGGTCGAGCTTCGCAGGCGCGGCGATGCCGTACCAGCCGAGCACCCGGAAGTCGGGAATGCCGGCCTCCATCACGGTCGGCACGTCCGGCAGCGACGGCACCCGCCTTTCGGTGGAGACTGCGAGCACGCGCACCTTGCCGGCCTGCAGTTGCGGCATCACGCTGGGCTGGGTGTCGAAGAAGATGTCGAGCGTTCCGCCCAGCAGGTCGACGTAAGCAGGCGCCAGGCCCTTGTACGGCACATGTGTCATGTCGATGCCGGCCTTCTGCTTGAGCAACTCCATCATCAGGTGCTGGGTGGAGCCGTTGCCCGCCGAGGCGTAATTGAGCTTGCCCGGCGCCGCCTTGGCCGTGGCGATCAGGTCGGCCATCGACGTGATCTTCGAGCTCGTCGGGGCCACCAGCGCATAGCCGACCCCGCCGACCGTCAGGATGGGCGTGAAATCCTGGCGCGGGTCGTAGCCGGCCTTCTTGTAAACGTGGGGAGCCACGGCCAGCGGGCCGGTCGAACCCAGCAGCAGCGTGTAGCCGTCCGGCCGCGCCCGCGCGACGAACGCGCTGCCGATCGTGCCAGCCGCACCAGCCTTGTTGTCAATCACCAGGCTCTGGCCCCAGACTTTGGAGACAGCCTCGCTGAGGATGCGCGCCAGGATGTCGCCCGCCTGTCCGGGGGGAAAGACCACCACCATCGTGATGGGTTTGCCGGGGAAATCCGCCTGTGCCACGGCGGCCATGGGGAAAGCCGCCAGGGTGGAGGCGGAAAGGAGGAAGTCTCTGCGCTGGATCATGGTGGTGTCTCTCCCGGGATTCGTGCGAGGGGTGTTCACGCAGTCTGTGCTGCAGCGGCTCGCGCTTTCACATAGGACATCAGGCCGCCGTGGGCCAGGATGTCGCGGATGATCTGGGGCGGCCTCGTGCCTTGCAGAACCGGCCCATCGGTGCGGCGCCTGACCTGACCGGCCTCGACGTCGATCCAGACCGGCTCCTCGGCCTGGCCGGTCTGGACTTCGGGCAGGATCAGCAGCGGCAACCCGATATTGATCGCATTGCGATAGAAGATGCGGGCAAACGAGGGCGCGATCACGCAGGCGATGCCGGCGCCCTTCAGGCCACGCGGCGCATGTTCGCGTGAGCTGCCGCACCCGAAGTTGGGGCCGGCCAGCAGGACGTCGCCGGGCTGGAAGCGCGCGGGCCAGGCCGGGTCGTTGCCGGAGAGGACATGGCGCCCGAGTTCCTCGTTGGTCTTCAGCGCCAGGTAGGGGGTGGGCATGATCTGGTCGGTGTCGATGTCGGCGCCGATGAACCACGCCCTGCCTTGATGCCACATGTCCGGCTGCTCCTTCAGAGATCGTCGGGGCTGCACAACGCACCCTTGACGGCGGTGGCGGCGGCGATGGCGGGGTTGCACAAGTAGGTCTCGCTCTTCACGTGGCCCTGGCGGCCGGGGAAGTTGCGGTTGCTGGTGGACAGGCAGCGCTCGCCTTCCGCGAGCACGCCCATGTGGGCGCCGATGCAGGGCCCGCAGGTGGGCATCGAGAACGCGCATCCCGCTTCCAGGAAGATCTGGGCCAGCCCCTCTTCGACGCACTGGCGGTGGATCTGCGCCGTGCTGGGGATCACGATCACGCGCAGGGCCTCGCTCACCTTACGGCCCTTCAGGATGGAGGCGGCCACGCGCATGTCGCTGATCCAGCCGTTGGTGCACGAGCCGATGTACACCTGGTCGAAGCGCTCACCCTTCACCGCCGACAGCGGCCGGGTGTTGCTTGGCAGGAAGGGCAGTGCGACCACCGGCTCCAGGCCGGTGACATCGATCAGGTGCTCCTGCGAAACCTCGGCGTCAGCGTCGCCGTACACGGGCGTGAACGGCCGCCGGGCGATCTTGTCGACGTAGGCCAGTGTCTTGGTATCGGGCTCGATGATGGCGTTCTGCGCACCCGCCTCGATCGCCATGTTCGTCATCGACAGGCGCTCCTCGACGCCCAGCGCGTTGATCGGTCCTCCGCAGAACTCCATCGCCGCGTTGTCGGCGCCGGAAAAGCCGATCAGGCCGATCACGTGCAGCATCAGGTCCTTGCCCGTCACCCATGGGCGCAGCTGGCCGGTGAAGCGGAAGCGGATCGTGCGCGGCACCTCCAGCCAGGTGTGGCCGGTCGCCAGGATGGCGGCGATGTCGGTGGAGCCCATGCCGGTGGCAAAACAGCCCAGGCCGCCGGCCATGCAGGCGTGCGAATTGCCGCCGGCGATCAGTTCGCCCGGCAGCGTCTTGCCGATCTCGATGCCCAGCGCGTTGTGGATGGCCGCCTTGCCCATCTCGTACAGGGGGATCTCGAGCCTGCCGGTCAGGCCGCGGATGCTCTTGAGGACTGTAGCGGTCTGGATGTTCTGGGCCGGCGAGTTGACCATGGAGGTCACGAACACCCGGCTGGTGTCCCACACCTTCAGCCCGTGTTCTTCCAGCAGGCCCATCGTCAATGGCGAACCCAGGTCGTCGGACCAGGTCTGGTCGACCCGCGCTTCGACGAAATCGCCCGGCCGCACCCGGTCGACGCCCGCATGGGCGGCGATGATCTTCTCGGTGATCGTCATTCCCATGGGGGCCTTCAACGGTACGGGTAGCCGGTGAACATTTTCGAGACGTCGCCCACCTCGGGCAGTTGCTGCATGGTGGCCAGCATGGCGCGCGCCCGATCGGCGCCGATCACGGAGCCCATCATGTCGAGCGCCTTCTGGTCGAACAGCGCCACCGGCAGTTCCGCCGCCGGGTCGCCATAGGGCAGGTCGCCCTGGGTGGTGAGCACCCGGCCGTCGTTCAACTCGACCTCCAGGCTGGCCGTCCACAGCCGAGGGTAGGTCCTGGTGTATTCGGGGTTCTCGCTGTGGCTCACCTTCTTCATGAAGGAGCGCATGGCTGGATCGACCAGGCGCTCTTGCGTGAAGGCTTCCATGCCCACCTTGCGGTGCAGGAAGCACGCCGCCATGAAGAAGGCGATGCTGAACTTCGCCTTGTAGGGGGTCGGCGGCTCGGCGTCGCCCAGTGTGTCGCACGAATTCCTGTTCATCTGCACGCGCACCGCCTTCACCTGGTCGGCGGTGATGCGATGCTGTTCGATCAGGCGCAGCGCGTTGTCGATGCTCACGTGGCCGTGGCGGCAGCAGGCGTGCAGCTTGTAGCCGTTCTCGTCCACCTTGAACTTGCTGCCCAGGTCGCGCGTGATCACGTCCCAGTCGACGGTGCCGGGTTCGCTGGAACCGGACATCGTCGCCAGGAAGCCGCGCTGGCCCTCGATGCCGGTGTCGGAACCCGTGAAGTCGTGCCGCGCCAGCGACGCCGCCAGCAGTCCGTTCATGGCCGCCTTGCCGCTGTGCAGCAGCTTGGTGTCGTCGCCGAACTTGAGGTATTCCCAGACGCCGGCGGCCTGCGACGCCGCATTGCCCAGCGCCCAGCAGGTTTGGTCCTCATTCAGCCCCATGATCTTGGCGGCCGCGGCGGCTGCCCCGAAGGTGGCGACGGTGCCGGTGCTGTGCCACATCAGGTAGTGCGTCTTTGCGATGGCCTGGCCGATGCGGTAGGCCACGTCGAAACCGACCACCAGGCCTTCGATCAGCTTCTTGCCATCGACCTTCATCTGTTCCGCGACGGCCAGCGCCACCGGGCAGATCACGATGCCGCCGTGGATGATGGACGCCATGTGCACGTCGTCGAGTTCCACCGCGTGCGAGGCGCCATTGGCGAAGGCGGCCCAGTGCGGACTGGTGCGCGAGCCGTCCGCGAAGACCAGCGCGCCGCCCTGGGCGTTCTCCTGCGCGGCCACTTGCGCCATCTTGGCCGCCTTGTCGGTCTGGCCGCTGACCATCGCGCAACCGACCCAGTCGTACAGGGCCAGTTCGGCCGCCTTCACGGTGGCAGGCGAAAGATCTTCGTAGCGGGTGTTGACGATGAAGCGGGCCAGCAGCCGGGTGATCGGCGGAGCGTTGCGGGTGTCGAGATAGTGCTGCATGGGTGGAGATCGATATGTACTGACATATTATCTCGATATGACATATTGTCAAGCGCGCTGGTAGACTCGATCGTTCCAGCC
>Ga0214919_10001205_pt1 | contig 43004 bp, 43 predicted proteins | sample LL1503_MetaG_FD_177994 | JGI IMG/M metagenome (GOLD analysis project Ga0214919, IMG submission 177994) | Freshwater microbial communities from Lake Lanier, Atlanta, Georgia, United States - LL-1503 | ecosystem: Environmental > Aquatic > Freshwater > Lake | place: USA: Georgia | collected... | reverse complement strand
TTTCCTGACCTTTGGGAAATTCGCTCGCAACTTTAACGAAATGAACTTCCGGCGGCGTTGGTCACGCGCACGCGGCCATTGTCTAAATCCCACACCGCGGCCTCCGCTTTGATGGGCGAACCCTTGCCTTTTTGCATGATGGTGATGGTTCGACCCGCCCGCGCCGAAAGCGTCGCCACTTTGGTTCGCAAGTCGTAATCAAACGCGTCGCACTCCACATCCACATCCGGCGTCCTTACAAATACCCTTCCAAGCGCGCGAATGCGCAACAATTTCACTGGCGCCCCAAAATCAACCGGCGTCGCCTCGGTGGCGTCCGCCTTCACTGGCGCGACCTCCGCACGCTCCACAGTATTTTCCAATTGATCCGCCGTTAATGTCAATGTGTCTTGCGCGCGCAATCCAGCGTGTATCAATTCAACACCTCCATCAAGCGTGATGCGGTAGCGCGAGTTGCCTTCCCGCTTCATCACCAATGAAGTTTCCCAAAGAAATCGCGTCGAACCGCGCGCGTCAAACAATGATGGCGCAGCGGCTTTGGCTCCATCATCGTCGCGGTCAAAGATCAACATGGTGCCGCCAGTTGGAACATTCGACTCGCCAGTGATCACATTATGGATCACCTCGCTGGACATCAAGCGAAACAAGCGCGGCTCATCGGTGCGATCGTCGCGGCCCCAACCGCGGCTTTCAATTCGAACTTCGCCAAGTCCATGAATTTCTTGCAACGAAGAAGTTTCGGAACTCAATCCACTTCGTTTGGCTGCGTCTCCCGCTTGCTCCAAAGCATTGGTGTCGCGGCCCAAAGTTAAAATGGCTTGATTTGCCGTGAATTGATCCAGTTCACGCACGGTGCGATCCGCGGTTGCGCGAACATTGCCGCGCACATCAAGTGTGGCGCGGCCAACTTTATCTTTCTCATACTTGAATCCCTCATTCCATAACACCTCCATTTGCGGCTTCTCTGGAATCACAGGACGAGCAACCGGGTGCGCCGCGGAATCCGAGATGGCCTTGGGCCAATATCGAAAGCGGCCAGCGCCAGGCGCGATCGCAGCGCCGGAATCATCGTCCACCGTGAGTTCATTCATCACATCGGCGACAACATTTCCGCGCACCAACAATAAATCTGGTCCGCGCAACGCGACACGCTTGGCGGGAATATCCGCGTCCATTGTGGCGGCCCACAAACGCGCGTCCTCGGCCAGCAACGCTTGCACCGCGCCCTTGGATTGCACAACCGACAACTCCATATTTTCAGTTGCGGAATCTTTTCCAACCACGGGACGGAAAGAGCAATCCAGCGAGTCGGTCCATAATCGCTGCCCCTTGTCTTGCGCCTCCACTCCACCAGTGGCCAGCAATCGCTTGGCTTTGGAACTTCCATTTTCAGTTTGCTCCATGGATAGATCGATTGTCTTGGCCGACAAACTGGAACCTTCCGGCTGGCGAATAGCCATCGCGCCGCCGTCGGCAAAAATGCGTTCCACGGCCGATCCCTTGCCGGTTTTGAAACAATTCACCAACAGTCTTTGGGCCACCATGCGAACCTCTTCGGCGTCGGCGTTCACGTCGCCATTAAAATCCGCCTTGTACAGTTTGTTGGAATTTTCCCCCGGCTCAAATTCCAAATCAACCGACTTGGTCCATTGAATACGAACCGTGCGCGCGCTCGCGCCTGAATCCGGCGGCCCCACAATTGCGTTGGATGGATCGCCACTTTGTATCGCTTGTTGCGCCACGTTTGGAGCCGCGGCCATAGCTGCAACCGCCGCGTCACCGCTTCCAATACGCATTCGCCCAGCGCCTTGCAAATGTCCTTGCCCAGACTTGCGGGCAAGATCAAACGCTTGGCCCTCAAGATCCAGGCGCGGGCTCACAAGTAAAAATGGCTTGTTGGCGTAGCCGCGCAACGACACCATCTCAGTGCCCGTTTGATAGCGCATGCTCCCGCAATCAATTCGAGCCAGGCTTTTTTCGTCGTACAACTTCGCCGGCATTCCCTCTATGTCAAGTCTGACATCGTCGGAATTGGGCAACTTGTCGGCCGCATCCGTCACCACAGTCATGACCAACCGTCCGCGATACTGAATTTGAATGTGATCAGGCTGAACCTCCGCCGCGGACATGGCGAATATCAAAGGCGACACGCGCCAGTCAACGCTTGATGTCATGAACTCGTCCGGGGCCTGCCCTGATGGCATTGGAAATGCGCGCGTGAGATTCTGCCCCACGGCGTCGCTTTCCATGCTGAAAATGATCGCAAGTCGATCTCCATCAATGCGGGTATTGCCCTCGGTTGAGGTCCGCAACACGCGCACATCGTTCTCCAAAATTAATTTATAAAAACGTTTGGCCGCCGCGGGTTCCACCTTTGCCGCGGAGTCAACCTGAGCAACTTTGTCGGGAGTTTTTTTGGCGGCCGCGTTTGCGATTGCGGTAGGCGTTGAAGCGGAGATTGGCTGGGCTGGCTGCGCCGTAGATTTTGGCGTGATGGTTGACTGGGTTGCCGTAGTTGCGGAAGAAGATTGCATTGGTGTTGATGCAGGTTGTAAGTCTGTTGATTTGGCGGGCGCAGCGGCCACAACCCGCTCAATTTCAATCGGAGAAAGCGGCCGCTCCACCGTGAGGCGCTCAATTCCCTTTCCATCCTCGGTCAACAACATGGTCAGCCCCTCGCCCTCAAAACGAAGCGCTTCGGTGACTACTTTCACCGACTTGTCGCAACGAACTTCACCAAGCACGCTGTCAAAGCTGGCCTCGGGCGCGATAATTTTTATTGTGGGTTGATCTTTTGCAAGATCAATCTCGCGGCCATCGACTGGCTTGAAAACTTGAATCACAACATGCCCTTCAAGCTGACCGCTTTCCAAAGCGCGCTTGGGAACACGCATGCGCCCGCGATCGGCGCTCATGGTGACAATGCGACCGCCCGAAGGAAACATGACTGCTTGTGGTGATTGCATGCGCAACCACTTGTCGGGCTCTGGATCAATTCGAGTGGCGTGATATTGCTGCTCCAAGCGCCCCTTGTCATCCGCCACTTGCACCCACGCGCCTGACTGCAAAGAAATTTGATCTGCTTGTAAAACTTTCGTCGTGCTTTGCGATTCATCACTCGTGAGCGCTTCGGGCTTGGGAATATCTTTGGCGTCCACAATGCGCGGCGTTCGTTTGGCGGAGGATGGAGCATCGCTCACTTGCGAAGCGACCACGATCAGGATCAAGCCAATCAACAATCCAACCGCCGCCGCAATCCAAGGCAGCAACCGGTTTCGCCGCTTGGACATCAGCCCCAACCCTCCACGGCTTTGTCCCATTCTCCCGATGATTTCAGCAAAAATTCCACGGCTTCCCGCACTGCCCCGTTCCCACCATTTTTGGTGGAGTGCCACTTGGCCGCCGCCTTAATTTCCGGCGTCGCATCGGCTACCGCCATTGGAAATCCAACCATCTTCAACATTGGCAGATCGGGCAGATCATCACCCATCACCGCCGTATTTTGCGCCGCAATTCCAAGCTGTTGCAAAAGATCCTCAAGAACTTTTTTCTTGGGCCCGCTGGCGGAAATTAAATTTTTCACTCCCAGTCCATTCAACCGATGGCGTAACGCTAGTCCTCCACGGCCGGTGATCACGGCGATTTCTTTGCGCGCCGCAAGCCACGCGCGAATTGCGAATCCATCCCGCACATTGAAACGCTTCGTTTCGTTTCCCTGATCGTCGACAAAAATTCCGCCGTCAGTGAGCACGCCGTCGGCGTCCAGAATTAAAAGTTGAATGTTCAATGCAGGAGTTTGCTCAACCATGCGGCAAGAGTAACGCAATCAGAGATGAAATTGGAAACAGCTCTCACCCTTGCCGTAAACGCCGCCAACCAACTTGAAAATTGATTTGAAATAAGCCTGAATGAACGCGTCTGAGTAAGCCCGACATAAAATCAGTTCTTTATCAACCCACAAATAGCAAAGCGGTGGCGTCGTATGCGGCGTGCGTACCCGCGACAACGCCAAATCCACGTAGTTGAAAAACAACTCCAAACCAAATCCCAGCCAACATTAAAAATATCACATGGCCCCACTGCAGCGCTCCAGTCGTGTCGCGAATGGGGTGGTACACCGTGAATAAAATCGAACTCACCAGCAACCCGATCACCCAAGCGTGCTGATCCTTCATTTTTGCCACGTCAAAGAGCAGCATGTGCAAGCCGCCCAAAACCGCCATACGAAATAGTAATTCCTCATAAATCCCCGCGCCCACGGCAATGGAGGCCTTGGCCACAACATCAAGCGATCGAATGGACGCGTCGCCCACTTGATTGTCCGCGAATAAAAAATGAGCTCGACCAATCACCATCGCCACCACAAGCAATGGCGCCGACAGCGCGAAACTTTCTAACCACATCAACGGAATCGTGCGCCAACGAATTCTCCATGGAAACCGGGCCACGATCTGCCAAATCAACAAAGTTAAAATCAGCGCAATGGATGGCAACGACATTGCCGAAACATGAAGATTTTCAGCGCGCACTCCAAAGAGCCGAAAAAAATTCACCAAGCCACTGTGCGCTTTGTTGTCCAAAACAAGTTGGTCGCTTCGCAACCAAAACACAAGACCAAGTTCATAGAAGGCAACAAGCGGCGCTAAAAATGCGAGCATCTCTAGAGGACGATTTGAGTCCTGTGCATAATTCACCCGCGTGGCGACGGCGCGAACCGATTTTCGTCTCAAGCGGACTTGCTGGCTTTAGACTTGCTTTGCTTGGTCGTTGGCGCGGCGGCTTTCGGCGAACGCAACGCATTCAAACGACGAGCGAGCAGGCTCTTGCGCCGTGCTGCCGTGTTTGGATGGATGGTTCGTTTGCCGGCCACTCGATCCAAGATCGCGGTCGCACCGCGCAATTCTTGTTCGGCCTTGGCAAGATCGCCGGCTTGCACCGCGGCCATGAACTGGCGCGTGCTTTCCTTGATCAACCGCTTGCGGTGATTGTTGACGGCGTTTTGCTTCTTATTTTGACGGACTCTTTTTTCAGCTGATTTACTATTTGGCAATTGATTCTCCGATGGGTCGGAAAGTATCGCCTTTTTCTCCAAGAAAGGCAAGTGGCAATTCCACTTTCCCCTTGACGAGATGCGACTGAAGCATCACACTGCCATTTCGGGCACTTTCGCCCCGGAGACCCCTTCGAATGGCCACTCGACCCGCCGGATCTGGCGTACTTGTAACCCTCGTCACATTTGTTCTTGCAACCGTAGCATTTTTAGTGCTGGCGGTTGTGTTCTATTCACAAATGATGTCCGCAACGGAAATGTCAATCAAATCCAAAACTGACATCAAGAATTTAAGAACAGAACTTGAAGCTGCCAAGAAGCCAAATGATGAAGCGCTTGCCTTGCACAAGCAAACTGCTTCGGAGCGCGATGCTTTGAAGTTGACAGTATCGCAACAAGAAAGCGCCATTCAAGGAACCGCCAAGACAATCGACGAGCTCAATGCGCAATTGGCTGGCGTTCGAAAGTCTCTCGCCGATGCAACCACCGAGCGTCAAGCCGCGATTGAAGCCGCCAAAAAAGATATCGCTCCTCTCACAAGCGCGACCACCGACTACAGCAAGAGCATTGAGGAAGTGCAAAAAATCACGCACGATTCCAAGGATGACGTCGAGCGCAACTATCGAGCCCGCATTGATGAAATGCAACTGAACATAGATGGTCTTGGAAAAGAACGAGACACATTGCGTAGCCGTTTGGAGCAAGCGGAGAAAAAACTCTCCGAGTTTGAAGTGAAACCTGAGGATCCTTCGAGTCTGGTGGATGGACATGTGATTGAAATTGGCGGGCCAGACGCCACGGTGTATTTGGATATTGGCCGCAAGCACCGCGTTGTTCCAGGAATGACCTTTGAAGTTTTCACCACCGCGGATCAAGTTCAAAACAACAAAGAAGGAAAGCTTCGCGGCAAGGCCAGCGTGCAAGTATTGCGCGTGACAGAAGACACATCCACCGCCCGCGTGACACGCAGTTCCGCCAATCAGCCGATCAACCGAAACGATGTGCTGATCAACGCCGTCTACAGTCCCACTTACACATATCGAATGATGGTGTACGGAAAATTCGACGTGAACAATGATGGCAAGGCATCCACCGGCGAGGCTTCAGTGATTCGCAATCGAATTCAAGAATGGGGCGGCAAAGTGATCGACAGTGAAAAAGTCACGGGCGATCTTGACTTTGTCGTTATTGGAAATCCTCCACCCGAACCTCTTCCACTTTCATCCAGCGCTGGCGACATAGAGGTTCAGGCGTACACGCAAGCCAAGAACGACTACGACACCTACAACCGCATCATGAAAGAAGCCACCGAGGCCAAGATTCCGGTTTTAAACTGGAATCGTTTCCAAGTTTTGACTGGTCAAGGCAATTAACTCATGAGCGCCGCAACCAAGCGGCTGATCCACTTATCGCAGTACGCGCTTGGCCGCGGATTCGCTGCGTTGTTTCATCTTTTTGAAGCGGAGCAAAATATGCGCACCGCGGGAGCGTTGGGAACCATGTTCGCCCGCTTTGGCGCGGAAAGACTTTTGCGGGCAGGCGTGAATGTCAAGCGCGCGTTTCCGGAAATGTCGCAAGCGGATGCAAACCAACTTGCCGAGCGCAGCATCGCCAGCATGTTTCAACTTTTCATGGTGGAAAGCATGCTCACGCCGCAACGCTTGCACGCGCTGAATTGGACAAAGAGCATCAAGCTAGGCACGGTTGGACCACACATGGATTTTTTACTTTCCAACCAGCCCGCGATCTTCGTGACAGGGCACTGCGGCAATTGGGAATTGCTGGGATTCGCGCTGGCGGTTCTTGATTTTCATCTCACGGCGCTGGCGCGACCGCTAGACAATCCATACTTTGACGAGTGGTTGTTGGGCATGCGGCGTCGCCGCGGACTGAGCGTGCTTTCAAAATGGAACGCCACTCAAGAATTGCAAAATATAATTCTTGAAGGCGGACGGATTGGATTTATCGCGGATCAAAATGCCGGCGATGACGGGCTCTTTGTTCCATTCTTTGGACAGATGGCCAGCAGTTACAAAAGCATCGGACTTCTGGCCATGCGCTACCGCATTCCGATCTTTGTGGGCACCGCGGTTCGCGAGACCGACCGCCTCAAGTATCGCCTTGAAATTGTGGATCGAATTAATCCGGAGGATTGGGAGGCATTTGAAGACCCGCTTTTCTATATCACGGCCAGATTCAACCGCGGAATAGAGGACTCCATTCGCATGGCGCCGGAACAATATTTATGGGTGCATAGACGCTGGAAAAGCCGTCCGCAATGGGAGCGCGATGGCAAGCCCATGCCCGAGCGGATTGTGAAGAAACTCAGCGCTCTGCCGTGGCTTTCCCCAAAGGATTTAGACCGTTTAATCCACCCACCAAAGCTGGAAAAATCGCCCGCGGCGTAATCAGCGTCCTTCCCGCCACTCGCATTGAAGCGTATTTACTTTCCTGCGGTTAGGATTTCCAATCCATTATGTCCAAAGATCTATACGTCATCTTGTCGCGCGCCAACAAAAAAGATGGCGCCCCCGCGCCCATCGGAAGCCGCGCGGATATTGTCAAATCACTTTCGCTTCGCAACACCGCGGCCGAAGTGGAAGGCGGAGACATGTTGTACGGACCTGGCATTGAAATTGAACTTCCCCAAAATGAGGATCCAGTTTCACAAATGCTCTTGACCATCTCAGACGATGACATCGCATGGGTGGTGATTATGAAGTTGGCCAAAGATTTGCAATGGAAAATTTTCGACCCCGCTTCGGGTCGAGAACTCTCGCCATAAAAAATATAATTGTCGCCGCAGAAATTAGTCCAGGGGTTCGCTCTCAATACCAGCCACTTCACCCTTCAACTTCTTTTCCGCATAGCGACGCATCCAATTTTCCCAAGTCTTACCGGCGGCCGCATCCTTGCCAGTAAAGCTCAGCGACTGAATTGTGGATTCGGCAACCGTCATGCGCGACCGTCCATCCTTTGGAAGAATGCGCACAGCGTGGTGGGCCGGGTCCGCTCGCTTGAGATCAAAGACGTAACCCTCGATGGAAGAACCATCCTTGAAATGCAACGTGACATCGCCGCGATACCCGCACGCCGCCTCAAGCGCAGCCTGAAATTCGGCAGTATTTTCGCAATGCACGCTTGTGGATTCCAATTCGTTTTGGGCGTTCATCATGCCTGAACCTGCTCCTGAACTGTGTTCGAAGATTCCATCACCAAAGCATCATCAAGCTTGCGAATAAGCGCTTCCACTTCGGCCACGGCTTTCTCAAGGGAATTGCAACCTTGCGCCACAGTCATCGGATCTTGATTTCCCTTGACCTGGGCGCGAGCAATCAACGCCTGGGAATCATCATTCAAAGCCTCTGCCAAAGCAAAAGCTTCTCGCAAGGCGTTCAGCCTTGGATCATTTTCCCCAACCCCTCTCAGGGCGGTGGTTTGCGAAATTTTAAAGGAAGGTTTCGGCTCCGCCGATCTCTTCACTTCTGTAATGCGGGTCGCCACTAAAGGCTTCCCAAATAGGATTCCATCCATAAAGAGTATCCTCTCAAGTTGAGTCGTATTCGGCAAGTGCCTTATTTCCCTCAAATCGCGGGTCTGAGCCCTTCTTTCATTCACTTGGAGCAACTTCCATGAAGATTACTGTTACCGGCGCCGCTGGATACATCGGCTCACACGCATGTTTAAGGCTGCTCGATGATGGCCACCAAGTGCATGGCTTGGACAATTTCTCCAGGAGCTTTCCGCGCACAGTTGATGCGCTACAAAAAGCGGGCGGAGATCGCTTTCATTTCACCCAAGTTCAGTTGACCGATCAGTCCACCACCGTGGCCGCGTTGCAATTGCACCCACCCGAAATTGTGATGCACTTCGCGGCATTTGCCGTGGTGCCAGAAAGCGTGAAATTTCCGCTGATCTATTGGCACAACAACGTGGGCGCCACGGTTTCTTTACTCCACGCCATGGACGCCGTTGACGCAAAAAAAATAATCTTTTCCAGCACCTGCGCGACTTACGGCGAGCCCGATGCGGTGCGCATTCCAATTGGAGAAGATTGCCCGCAGCGGCCAACGCACGCGTACGGTGAAAGCAAACTCGCATGCGAACACATGATGAAAGCGTGGGTGCAATCACACGCTCTCGCGGATCGTGATCGCGGCGTTGTGTTTCTTCGCTACTTTAATGTCGCAGGCGGAGATCACCTGGACCGCATTGGCGAGGATCATGATCCTGAAACTCATCTGGTGCCAATATGTTTGCGAGCCGCCACGGGTCGACACCCAGAGTTGGTTGTATATGGAAATGATTATCCAACGCCAGATGGAACATGCATCCGCGACTACGTTCACGTTGAGGATTTGGTCGCCGCGCACATAGAGGCGCTCAAGGTGATTCCGCGGCGCGAAACATTGGCCATGAATGTTGGCACGGGCATTGGCGCGAGCGTGCTTGAAGTTCTACACGCGTGCTCTGCGGCGGCGGGACGACCGGTTCCATTTGCATTTGGTCCGCGCCGAGATGGTGATCCACCGCGGCTTGTTTCAAATCCCGAGAAAATTTTTCGATTGACCAATTGGCGGCCCGCGCGTTCATCGCTTGAATCAATCACGCAAAGCGCTTGGCGTTGGTTTGCCAAGTAAAAAATCAACGTGATTTTGGGCGCGCTAAAACGGAAGCGAAAGGCCGGCGTACAACTGAATGCTGTTGCGTCCGTCATTGTTGTCGGCCACGTTGGCATTGGAAATATGCGCCCAGCGAAATCCAGTGAGAATGCGGGCGTTTGGGGCCACTTCAAATGACGCGCCCACGCCAATTCGTGGCGTGAGATTGACCGAAGAACCAGCCGAAGGCACGTTGGATCCCGTGAACATCATGCCCACTCCCGCGTCGGCGTAGATGCTCCAGGTTTCGCGCGCCAAAAAGTGCCAGCGAAACATAAAAGCGGGACCCGCTCCCCAAGTGTTGCCGCCGCCTTGCGAAAACCACGCCACTTCAGGACCAAAATCAAAACTAAAATTATCAATCAGAAAGCAACTCGCATACCACGCGCCTTGCAATTGATTGTCGCTGTCAAAGTCATCCATCCAACTGCCTTCCAGTTCCCATCGCCAAGAACCCTTGGCGCCAAATCGCGCCGCTGAATTTTCCTTGGGCACCACCGCTTTCGCGGAGTTTTGAATTGGCGGCGGCGTGTCCTGCGCGCTTGGCGAAATCATGCAAATCATCGGGGCGCTATCGCTTAAAGTTGAATTCACAAATGTGGCTGATTCCATCGGCGCGGTTGGCGCAATGCTGGATATGTTTGCGATCGCGGCAAGCGCGGTCACTGCGGATGAAATTGGCACATTTGAATGCTAACACTCTTGCGCGCAACGTTCCGTGGTCAGACTCGGCCGTGTAGAAATTTGCCGCGACATATTCAACTCACATTTTATTTATGCGATTCAACAAGTCAGTTGTTCCAACACCATCGCTTTGATGCCCGCAAGCCACGCGCAAAAAAAACACCGCCGTCTGGTCGCTCCGACACGCACAGACGGCGGCTCCCGCAACCCTATTGGATTGCGCTGATGTTGAATTCCCGAATGGCACATTATCTATCCAAATTGGCCATAATCAATGGCAGAAGCCAAACTTCCACGCTTTCTTTGTAAATATATTTATGGATTACAAGTCCTTTGCAGAAAGGTGCTTATAAATACAGATTGATAAAAACCCAAATTTCAGTCCATGCCATGCGGCAATGCCTCCTTGCGGCGCCATAACGCCACCAAGACGCTTTTTGGGATCAGTTTCAGTGGGCAGTACCCCCGTTTTTCCCATGGATTGAACCCACTTGAATCGGAAAAGTTTCAGTCCTGTGGCTCAAGAAACCTGCGAAATGGGAAGTCCAGTCCATGGCCACTGAATGAATGTGGGTGCATTTCAAACCACAGGAGCAATGCCCGCGCACCCAAATTCCGACACCCACATTGAAACTGAAGCCGCGTATTCACTAGACGCTTCGAGCCGCATTCGTGTTGCGCATGCGCAAACAATCCACGCGTGCGACATGCCAAAGGCATGAACCAAATTAGTCTTGCGGCCTTTCACTTGCGGGCAGCACGGAACTAGGAACTGGCAACACGGCTTTAGAAACTGGCGCAACCGGCACATTTTGCATCTTCACAGTCTCAACTTCTGCGGTTTCAATTTCAGGCGATTGAACAATCCGTATGCGCATTTGCTTTGCACGTTCCAACACGGCTGCTTCATCACTGTCAGTGGGAATCATGGTGAAATGCCACTTCACGCGGCTGTTAAACTTGGCGGGAATAATTTCGGCCACAAGATCGGCGCCAATAAAATCCCACGCTGGCTCGTCGGCATCACCAAATCCAGAAATGGGTTCAAAGCCGTCGCGACGAAGCCGGACGTCGTAGCGGCCGTAATAAGTGAAATCAATCGAGCACGGCGTGCGACCAACTTCACGATCATTCAGCCACACCAGCGCGCCTTCGGGTTCGCTGGTGATTTCTATCGTGCGACGAACGCAACCACTCATGGCGGTGATGGCACCAATCACAAGAATGCAATGCAGCAATCTCATGAGCACACTGTAGCGAATTCTGTCGCTACGATCTGCGGCATGACGCTTCTTGAGGCCAACGCTTTGCAGAAAACCTATGGTCACCGCCGCGTGGTGGATCAAGTTTCATTTCATGTTGACGAGGGCGAAATCGTTGGGCTTCTTGGGCGAAACGGCGCTGGAAAAACCACAAGTTTTCGCATGGCCATGGGCATGATCACGCCGGAGAGTGGTCGGGTTTCATTTCGTGGTCAGGATGTCACCTATCTGCCCATGTGGCGCCATGCCAAATTGGGAATGGGCTACCTCAGCCAAGAGCCAAGTGTTTTTCAACGCCTCAGCGTGGAGGAAAATTTACTCGCAATACTGGAAACTATTTCTGGACTTTCATCCAAGCAACGCTTGGAACGATGCGACGCGTTGCTTTCACAATTTGGCTTGCAGATTAAACGCAAGGAGCAAGCGCGGACCTGTTCTGGTGGCGAGCGAAGACGCTTGGAAATCGCGCGCGCATTGGTGACGCAACCCGCGCTCATTCTGCTTGATGAGCCATTCGCCGCCGTCGATCCCCACACCGTTGAGGAGTTGCAAACGGAAGTTCGCAAACTCGCCAAGACCGGCATTGCTATTTTGGTGACGGATCACAATGTGCAACAGACGCTGCGCATTTGCGACCGCGCCTACATCATTCACGAAGGCAAGAATCTTCGCGAAGGCGATCCCAAGAGCATCATCAACGATCCAATGGTTCGCGACGCGTATCTCGCCGGCACATTCCGCGGCAATGAATTCGACTGACGCGCGCGCCACGCATGCGATGAATGCCCATCGCCCAAACGGCCGGTTGGTTGCGCGTCATGTAATTTCAACAATTTTGCCGTGATTTAGGGGCGAATTGGTTTGGCGATCAATTCGATCGCCACCTTTGAAACCAACGTTGGCGTGGCTTCAAGCACACGAAAGCGCGCGCCGTGACTTTCAAACACCGCCCCGCTTTCAGGAACACGGCCCAGCACGCTCAATACAAATCCCGCGATTGTGTCAAAGCTCTCATCTTGTGAAATATTCAAATTCACTTTGGCATTCACTTGCGCGATGGAGCAACGACCATCGGCCTCAATACGGCCAGGAGCCACTTCGCGGATCGTCGGGTCCTGATCACTTTGCGGCTCGTGCTCATCGCGAATTTCGCCAACGATCTCCTCTAGCACGTCCTCAATCGTGACCAACCCAGCGGTGCCACCGTACTCATCAACCACCAGGGCCATATGCACCTTGCCACGCTGAAACTCTTTGAGCAAGTCGCGCACCCGTTTCGTTTCTGGAACGCGAATGGGTTGGCGCAACAACGGGCGCAGACAAAAGTCGGGCGCGGCGGCGCCAAGCCAACGCACCAAATCTTTCACATACAACACTCCCACAACATGGTCCAAACTTCCCTCATAAATTGGAATTCGGCTGTGGCCTTCCTCATGAATCACCAATCGAATTTGAGCCAAATCATCGGTGTATTCAATGCCTTCCACCGCGGTGCGCGGAGTCATGATGCTGCCCACCATGGTCTCGCTCAGTTCCACGACATTCTCCATGATCGCCGCGCTGGCGGAATCAATTCCACCTTGGCGCCGGGTGTCTTGAATGCTCTCAAGCAAGTCGGCGCCTGATTCGTTGGCTGGAGTTTTTGCTCCAACAAGTCTGCGCACTCCCTCGTCCATAATTTCCGCGACAGTCACAAGGGGCCGCAAAATAAAATCAATCACGCGCAGCAGCGGCAAAGTGGCCACGATCAAACCAACCGCCGCGTAGCGCGCGAACGCCGCGCTGATGACGCTTGTGAAAAGCCAAATGCAACTCGCCGCGATCACAAACGCGGTGCCTAAATTTTGCCAAGTCAGTCGCCCCTCATTGTCGCCCAAACCAACAATGGCGATCAAAAGCAAAGCGAAGAAACCAACGCGACCAATGGCGCGCAAAAATGCCACCGCGTGATCCACCTGTGTTTTACGTTTGAAGATCCAGTGATCCGTGGCTGATCGCCCGCCACGCTCAAGACGCCGTTGCAAAGCGCTGTCGCCCACCTGCACAATGGCCAAGTTGATCGCGGAAAGCAACATGGTCAGCACAAGATCGGCGACCGTGGCAAGCACTATCCATGTCATGGATTGATGGCTCCAAAAATTTCTCCCAAGCCAATCGCGCTCAACAAACGATTTTCCTCGGCATGCATGGCGGCGAAATCCGCGGGCGTTTGATCATCCATGCCGCCCGCGTGCAGCAATCCGTGCAGGCAATACAGCAACAATTCATCGCGTAGTTCGTGTTTCAATTCCAGCGCGCGCCGGCCGGCCTCGTCAACGCACACGGCAACATCGGCCTCAGGGCCGTCGGTGAATGTCAACACATCGGTTGTGCGCGGATCATTCATGTGGCGCATATGCAACTCGCCCATGACTTGATCATTCACGCATTGCACTGTGAACCTGCGCAACTTTGGCGCGCCGGCGTTTTGCAACGCGAGCAATTTTTCCTTCAGCCACTGCCCCACTTCAGCTGAAACTAAATCGCCGTGCAGCACGGTGATTTCTTGATCGCTGTGTGTGAAATCAGTGGAATGACCGCTCATTGAAAGCGCATCGTACGCCAACAACGACGCCATCAATGTCCGCCTGCGGTGACATACACAGGCACATATTGCGGCTTCACGCGCGCCTCAAATTCGCCGCGGAACTTGTTCACAATGGTTCGCACCGCCCAATTGTTTCCATCCGCCAAACCGCAAATGGTGGTGCCTGGCGTCAAGCCCATGCTGCCGGCCACTTCCAGCAGCAAATCCAAGTCGCCACTTGTTGCGTCGCCGCGCTCAATGCGCTCCAAACTTTTAAGCATCCAACCACTGCCTTCGCGGCACGGCGTGCATTGACCACACGATTCATTCTTAAAGAAGCGCGCGATATTGCGGGCCACAGCCACCATGTCGGTGTCCTCGTCGAAAATAGTTGGACATGCGGTGCCTAGGCCAAGCACATCACAATTACGTCCAATATCAAAGTCAAGCGTGGCGTCAAATTGATCGGTGCCAAGAACGCCCATGCTCACGCCGCCAGGAATTGCGCCCTTAAATTTCTTGCCGCCGCGCATTCCACCGCAATATTGATCCACCAATGTGCGCAGAGAAATACCCAGCGGCATTTCATACACGCCTGGACGATTCACATGGCCGCTCACGCCCATCAACTTGGAGCCGTAACTTGGCATTGATCCGGGGTGCTTGCTTTCAACGCCAATCCCCTTCCACCAGGCTGCGCCGTGCTCCAAAACAGGAACAGCCGCGGCGAGTGTTTCAACATTATTCACAATTGTTGGTCGACCAAAGAGACCCTTCACCGCGGGAAACGGCGGCTTAATGCGCGGCCATCCGCGCTTGCCTTCAATGGCCTCAAGCAAACCAGTTTCCTCGCCGCAAATATATGCGCCAGCGCTGCGATGCAAGAAACAATCAACGGCAAACTTTTGCTTGCCGCGCATGAGTCCTTGCTTGCCAAAAATTCCACCTGCATACGCCTCTTGAATCGCGCGCTCCATAACGCGCGCTTGATGGTGGTACTCGCCACGGATAAAGAAGTACGCGGTATCAAGTTGGCACGCCCAACACGCGATGGCGATTCCCTCAAGCACAAGGTGTGGATCGAAATCAACCAGCAAACGATCTTTGAAAGTTCCAGGCTCGGCCTCGTCGCAATTCACAGCCAAGTAGCGTCGACCGCCATCGATGGGAGCCAAGAAACTCCACTTCAAACCCGCGGGAAATCCAGCGCCGCCTCGCCCGCGGATCACCGCGTCCTTGACCACATTGATCACATCGGTTGGCTGCATATCCAAGGCTTTTTCAAGCGCTTTGTAACCGCCCGTGGCTATGGATTGCTCCCACGAAATGGTGCTTCGAGTCTTGGGGTCGGCCCATGGAGCTGTTGGAATTCGCTTGGTGAGAATGGGTTCTTTGAGGGACATATTTATTTTGCCTGTTGGTTGCTGAATTGTTAAGCAGTTTGACTTGAATGCGAATCGCTCGAGCCAGTGGTTGGTTGCGATGGTTCTTTCCAAATAATTTCATCAATCACCGTGCGCCGCAGCGTGACATCATCATGCTGCTGGCTTTGAGAGACGCGAGAAACTTCAACAACTTTTTCGCGCTTCACGGGCGTGCGAATTGCGTTGACCACAATTCCAACCGCCTGACCCAGACTACGCATCACTCCAATATTTGAGCTCATGAGTGCGCGCTTCCAGTGGAGGATTTCTGCGCGGCGTCGATCAAACGATCCACGCCTTCGATGGTCAAATTCTCGTACAACGTGTCGTTGAACAACGCCACGGGCGCGGTGTCGCAACTGCCAAGACATTCCATGGCCAGCAATGTGAACTTGCCGTCGTCGCTGGTTTCATGCGGCTCCAAATTCAGGCGCTTGCGCACATGGTTCAAGATGGCGTTGTGCCCGCAAATTTCGCAGGCAATGCTTTGACAAATACCAATCACGCATTCGCCCATCTTTTCCGTGGTGAATTCCTCATAGAACGTCACCGTGTCCAACACATCCGCGGGTTTCAGCGACAAAAACTGCGCGATCTCAATCATGGCCTGGTACGGCACTTGGCGATACGCGTGTTGCACCTCATGCAAAATGGGCATGAGGGCGCCGTGCTTGGTGGCGTAACGCGGAAGGATTTCTTTTTCCCACGCAGCCTTCATTTGCGCGGTCACGTATGGCTCGGCGCGTCGCTCTATTTTTTCTGTCGATGATGCTTTGGCAATCCATGCCATGATTCTGCTCCTGAAATAAATTAACGATCAAGTTCGGCGGCGATGATGTTCAAACTTCCAATCACGGCCACCGCGTCGGCAAGTTGATGGCCCTCCAACAACTTCGCGATACTTTGGTAATTGACGAAACACGGTGGCCGGCACCGGGCGCGCCACGGATATTTTCCGCCGCCACCAACCACAAAGAAACCAAGTTCGCCGTTGGGGCTTTCAACGCATGAATAACTCTCGCCAAGTGGCACATCCCAACCGCGGTTGTGCATGACCAACTCAAACAACTGAATCGTGCCTTCAATGCTGCCGTACACATCGGACTTCTCTGGAATCACGGTCTTGGAATCCGCGCCAACATTGATCGAGCCGCCAGGAATCTTGTCGATAAGTTGATCAATAATCGCGATGCTTTGCTTCATCTCCTCCATGCGGATCAAGTAGCGCGAGAAGCAATCGCCGCCGCTGGCAACGGCAACATTGAACTTCACCGCCTCGGCGCCTTGACCGTCCCAATTATTTTCAAAACACAAGTACGGGTCATTTTTGCGCACATCGCGGCGCACGCCACTGGCGCGCGCAACCGGACCGGTCAAACTCCATGCGATTGCGTCCTCCATTGAAATAGCGCCAACGCCTTCAAGTCGATCGCGGAAAATACGGTTGCGATTCAGCAGCGATTCCAAATCAGTGAGCGACTTCGCCATGCGCACATGGATGAAATTTTTCACCATGCGTTTAAACACCTCATCATCGGGCAAGTCGCGCCACGCGCCGCCCACGCGCGTCCAATCGGGGTGGTAACGCTGGCCGCTGACATATTCCACAATGTCGTAAATAAATTCGCGCTCGTTGAAGCCATACAAGAAACCGGTGAACGCTCCCAAATCAAGCGCCGCCGCGCCGGCGCAGAGCAAATGGCTTTGCAATCTGCCAATTTCCGCCATGATGGTGCGAATCACTTTGCAGCGCGGATTCACATCAATGCCCAACAACTTCTCAACGGAATTATGCCAAGCGATGTCGTTCACAATTGGACTTGAGTAATCCATCCGGCTCACGGTGCACACATATTGATTCCAATCATGGTGCTCGCCCAACTTCTCAAATCCAGAATGTAGATATCCAATGTGCGGCGTCACGCGTGCGATGCGCTCGCCATCCAATTCCAACACCACTCGCAACGTGGTGTGCGTGGCGGGATGCGCCGGACCAAAATTGAGAATCCATCGATCGGGCGACTGGACATGGTCCTTCAGGTAATCCGTATTTTCGACATCAAGGCCGTAGGTCTCGTCGGGCGACAGTGTGTAGGGCATGGAACGGTGAGTATAGACAGGAATGTGCAATGAGTCGCACTATGGTTTGCGGGAAAAACATGGCAAAGTTGATGCGCGGGCCACGCCCTTTTTGTCGCTGGCCAATAGCCACGCCGCCCCCGCCCGAGCGGCAATCCAAATGTGATTTTGAAAGAAAATCAGGCTCGAAACAACGCGCCCATTTTTTTCCCAATGATGCTGTTGGCCCCAAGCAATGTCACGGCCAACAACGCCATGGCCCACACGCCCAAGGCGCTCGCGATCAGTTCGCCATCGCCCAAACGGTCGTACAAGGTGTAAATCGCCTTGGTGATTGGATAGTCGCGCTCGCGCTGAGCCAGCAACAAACTGTCGCTCACTTCAAGCATGGAAAAACTAAACGCAAGCAAAGCGCCGGCCACCAAATTGGCCGCGATCAAGGGCGCCACAATTGTGCGCATGGTGCGCAATCGCCCCGCGCCCAAACCTTGCGCGGCCTCTTCAAGAAACACGCTGGTTTGCTGCATGCCGGCCACCGCGCTGCGCGCCACGTAGGGCATGCGCCGAATAGCGTACGCCACCACCAGCAACGGAAATGGATTTGGATTGGCGCCCAAAATATCCGCCACCGGCCGCAGTGGCGCGCCACGAATCCAATCGCCCCATACTTGCGGCAGCCAATCCGCAACACATTCAAACATTGGAGGCATGACTCCGCCAAATGGCCATTCAAGGCTCATCGCGATAAATCCAAACGCCATCACCAAACCGGGCACCGCCAAAGGCAACATGATCAAGGCGTCGACCATTGCGCGGCCGCGAATTGTTCCGCGCACAATGAAACGCGCCGCGATCAGGCCAATCACAATCGCCACCGCGGTGGCGCACAACGACAAAAATAAACTATTGCGGATACTTGAAACGGCCAGTGGATGCGACATCGCCGCCGACCAACCTTCGAGTGTGAACGATGCGGGAAATACGCTTGCGTACCACTGTCCCGGCAACGAAATGCTTGCCAAAATTGTGCTGAGGTGCGGCAATCCCGCCACACACACCACTGCGCCCAGAAAAATCCAACACATCATTGTTGCGAACCATCCAACATTTTTTTGCGCGCGGCCAACACTGGCTTTCGCCTGCATTGCGTGCGCGTTGCCACCCACGGTTATTTTTCCAATCACGTAAATGGTGATCGCCACCACCAACATCACCGCCACCAAAGCGAATGGCCTGCGACTGGCTTGCATGTCTTTCAAGCCGTCAAAAATTTGAACGCTTGTGACGTTGCGATATTCAAACATCAATGGCGTTCCCAGTTCAGTGAAACTCCAAATGAACACAATCACCGCTCCAGAAAATGCACCCGGCGCGACCAACGGCACGGTGATGCGGCGAAAACGCCTCCACGCGCCCGCGCCAAGATTGCACGCGGCCTCCTCCAGCGCGGGATCCAAGTTCGCCAAGGCCGCGGTTAAATTTAAGTACACGATTGGATACAGCGACAATATTTCAAGCAACACCACGGCCCAGAATCCGCCACGGCCGGTGAAATCAATTCCATCATTGATCAAACCAAGCCCGCGCAAGATTGCGTTGAACGATCCCTCGCGCCCCAACAAATGGCGCAAGCCAATCGCGCCCACAAATGGCGGCAGAATCAAAGGCAACAGCAACAATCCTGTGAGCAACCCTTTGCCCGCGAAATTCAATCGAGCGGCAACCAGCGCCAAAGGCGTGGCCAAAAGCAAAGTGCCCACGGTCACGCAACACGCGATCGACAATGCGTTGAACAATCCGGCGCGCGTGACTGGGTCGCGCAACACTTCCAACACATGCCACCATGTCCAAGACGATCCATCGAGCGTGAGAAACGCGCCGCGCAACACAAGCCATAACGGCCACACAAGGCATCCCGCCAAAATGATGATCAAGAATAAAAGTTGAGCGCGTTGCCAGCCTTGGGAACTCACTACGGCAGTGTACGAAAAGAGTTGGTCAACCGAAATTTCCCAATACTGTTCCTATGTCGGCGCTGTCAACCTTTCCATCAAGATTGACATCGCAGGTTGGATCATCGGTTCCAATTGCGCCCAAAAGACGTCCGAGATCGGCGCTGTCCACAAATCCGCTATTGTCAAAATCCCCCAAACGACCAAAGCCCGCGGGATCAACCTGCCAACCCACTGAAACTTGCACGGTTCCTGCGACCGCATCAACGCGCGCAAGTTCCACAACATATTCACCCGGCACAACATTGTTCATGTGAATGATTTCCACATTGTCCACGGTGGATTGACTCCACACATTGCCTGATCCCACAAAGGCGCTGCCCGCGTCGCCTTGCAATGGAATCAATGTGGTTGCGTCAACAAGTCCGCGGTACACCTTCAGATCCATATTGGCTAACGTGTACGTTAACGACGTGGTCACCACGCGCGGCCAACTCACAACAAAATCCAGCGATGGCGTGGTTTGATTCACGCGAAATCTCCAATACAAATTCTGCGAGGCGCTCATGGTGAAACTTCCAAATCCGTTCGCGCCGCAACGCGTGGCCGCGGAGACTGAACTTGCTCCATTGTTTCGCTCCAAGGAAATAATTTTGTGCGCGTTATCAATGTTCAACGCGCCAGAGCCGCGCACAGGATCAAGAGGCTTGGCGGTGATGCCGCGTTGCGCGCCGCTTTGCGGAGCTTGATTGCTCCAACTTTCATCACGTGTCGCGCCTGCAAGCAAGGCCGTTTTCACTAATTGCGCCCGCGCCATGGCGGAAAGACTGGCAGCCAGCGAACCGCTTGATTGAGTCTCTTGAAACAACAACGCCGCCGCAGATCCCACAACAGGAGTGCTGTAGCTCGTGGCCTGTCCAGATGCGATGATGTCCGGCTTCATTCTTCCAGGCGTGTCGCTTGCCGCCGCGGTAACCCCAGCGGAATGCTGCAAATCCAGACGCCCAACCGATAGTCCGTTGAAACAATCCCCCATCATTGGATAACGCGCGCTGCCAGCGCCGTTGTTCTCACCATTGACCGCCAACACACCGTCGCGGTACATGATGTAATCCATTCGGCGAACCGCTTCGCGGTCGTACACTTCATTTCCCAAGCCAAACGAGCCAAGCCACGAATTATTTTGCACGCGCACGGATGAATTTGGTTGCGCGATCGGCAGCGTGGAATTAATTTTTAGATTTTCATTGATCCAATTGTTGACGTTGTAAACCCAAGCGTTTGTGACGCCCTTTGCCATGCTGCTGTTGGCGCCGTACAGCCAAGTTGAAACATAATTGGCGTGCAAACTTGTGGAATATGTGTTGACACGCGTTAAAATTTTCCCCGCGAATTCGGTCAGCGTCACATCAGGTGCGTAGTCGGTTCCACCAGGCGTCACGGGTGATTCCACTTGAACGATTCCAATGCCGGCACCAGTTGGCGTTGACAATCCCAAGCGCGCCACAAGCGCGTCGTAGCCTGATGCATCGGCAAAGGCGTTGCCCGCCACAAAGATTGTGGAAACTACAAGGCTAGAAATTGCGACACATATCTTCAAATTGATTCCTTTGCCGCCGATGGCGGACACCACTACATATGCCATTAATATGGCTTTAGTATGGGGCTCTGCAAATTAATTTTGGAATAAATGACAGCTTTTAGCGCAGTGACTACCCTAAAACAACTATGAAACCCATTGTTCTTGTCACCGAGCCTTTGGCAAGCGAGCCCGCGCAATGGCTTGCCCAAGAATGCCAAGTGATTCACGGGGCGCCAGGACATGCGAATTTCACAACAGCGGCGCCACATGCGCAGGGACTTGCCATTCGAACGGCGACTTGCGTTGACGCCCAACTTTTAGATCAACTACCGCAGCTAAAGGTGATCGCTCGCGCCGGCGTGGGCTTGGACAATATTGATCTTGCTCAATGCAAGGCCCGCGGCGTGCGAGTTGTGCATACGCCGGACGCCAACACGCAAGCCGTGGTTGAATATGTGATGGCGCTTGTGATGGATGCGATTCGTCCGCGCGCTTTTCTTTCTTCACCCCTGGACGCGCTTGAATGGGAGCAGACGCGTGACGAACTCACCGCAACGCGCCAGCTAAACGAAATGACTTTTGGAATTCTTGGCCTAGGTCGTATTGGAAAAAGAATCGCCAAAGTTCTGGGTGCGCTTGGCTGCGATGTTCTATTCCATGATCTCATGGAGATAGAAATCACCGTGCGTCATGGCGCCCAAAAAAATTCAGTTGAGGAATTGTTCGCGCGCAGCGACATCCTTTCCATCCACATCGATGGGCGCGAAAGCAATCACGCGTTCATCAACTCCCCGCTGATTCAACGCATGAAACCCAATGTCACATTCATCAACACAAGTCGCGGGCGCGTTGTGAATCACGACGCGCTGGCGCAGTTTTTGGCTGGGCATCCCAGCGCGCAAGCCTTACTTGACGTGCACGATCCTGAGCCATTTCTTGCTGATTCTCCATTGATTGGCATGGCCAACGCGCATCTTGCACCGCATTTAGCCAGTCGCACGGAAACAGCCGTGCGAAACATGAGCTGGGTGGTTCGTGACCTGGTCGCCATATTGCAAGGGCGCGAATCGTGTCACGAATTTAAAATACTCAGCGATACAAATTCTTGAATCCTCTGATATTGTTCGCTCACTGCAAGGGCGCAATGCACCATGAAATCACGCATTGAACACCGCGCGAACGTTCAATTCTTACATTCTCAAAACCACGGTGGAAATAACATGAAGTCAGCCATTCAACATATTCACGCCCGTCAAATTCTTGATTCACGAGGATTCCCCACGGTGGAATGCCAAGTGACTCTCGCCGATGGAACCGTGGGCAGCGCAGCGGTCCCCTCAGGCGCAAGTACGGGAGAAAATGAAGCTGTTGAACTTCGTGATGGCGACAAAAAATACTACCGCGGCAAGGGCGTGACAAAAGCTGTGGATCATGTCAATACAAAAATCGCGACCGCACTCAAGGGCCTCAACGCGCTTGATCAATCCACCATCGATCGTCTCATGATTGATCTTGATGGAACGCACAACAAGGCCGCCCTTGGAGCCAACGCGATGTTGGCTGTCAGTCTTGCCAACGCCAAAGCGTCCGCCGCTCACACGCATCAACCGCTTTACAAATATCTTGGTGGCGAAGGGGCAAACACCTTGCCCGCGCCCATGCTGAACATTCTCAACGGCGGAAAACACGCGGATAACACCGTGGATTTTCAGGAATTTATGATCCAGCCGATTGGCTTTGACACGTTTCAAGATGCCCTGCGCGCGGGAGTGGAGATTTATCATTGCTTGAAAGACGTGCTTCATGAGAAACATCTTTCAACCGCGGTGGGCGACGAGGGCGGCTTCGCGCCAAACCTGAAGCGCAACGAGGACGCTTGCGATTTGATCGCCATCGCCGTTGAAAAATCCGGCTACGAACTTGGTCGGCACATCATGATTTGCCTTGACCCAGCCACCAGTGAATTGGTGAACGAGGCCAAGAAAGTAAACAAGAACGGTTATAAGTTTTTCAAGAGCGATCCAAGCCGCATCGCAACTAGCGACGAGATGATTGACATGTGGACCGAGTGGCGCAAGCGTTGGCCCATTCGATCCATTGAAGACGGTCTTGGCGAGGATGACTGGAGTGGCTGGAATTCTTTGACCATGCGCCTAGGGAAAACTACGCAACTTGTGGGCGATGATTTGTTTGTGACCAATCCCAAGTTCCTCTCGCGCGGCATCACTGAGCACTGCGCCAACGCGATCTTGGTCAAGGTGAATCAAATCGGCACGCTCACTGAAACACTTGAAGCCGTGGCCATTGCGCAAAAAGCTTCTTTCAATGTGATTCTCAGCCATCGCTCCGGCGAAACAGAGGACCACACCATCGCGGACTTGGCCGTGGCCACAAATTGCGGGCAAATTAAAACTGGCGCGCCGTGCCGCAGCGATCGAACCGCCAAATACAACCGCCTGCTTCGCATCGCGGAAGAACTTGGAACACACGCGCAATTTGGCGGATCATCCTTGCGATAATCGACTCTAACGAGCGGGGCAAATAATCGTCGTGCGCTTGTTAGTATTTCAATATGCAATTGCTCATGATCGGCACTGGCAACGCATTTTCCGCGCAACGATTTGGTTGCTCCGCGATCATCGAAGGCCCCACTGGCAAAGTCATGATTGATTGTCCTGATTCTCTGCCAATGGCGCTGCGACACGCTGAAAAAAAGAGTGGATGGAAGATTGATCAACTCGCGATCACGGACTTGATCGTGACCCACCTGCATGGCGACCATTGCAATGGCCTTGAAAGCTTCGGTTTTTTACGCTGGCTGCAACGCCGCGAAACTGGCGCTCCACTTCCCCGACTTCACGTATGGAAGCCTGTGGCGGATCGACTTTGGGAACGACTTGCGCCAGCCATGGATCAATCCGGCGCCGCCAAACTTGCCGACTATTTTGAAATTCACCTTCTCAATCCAGATCGCGAAACCCTGATCGGCGGCATGAAAGTTTCTTGCCGCGGCACTCAGCATCCAATTCCAACCAGCGCGCTGAAGTTCCAGGCCAATGGGAAAGTGATTGCATGGAGTTCGGACACCCCATTTGATCTTGCGCTTATTGATTGGCTCTCCAAAGATGCTGATCTGATCATTCACGAAACAAGTCCGCCGCCCACGCACACGCCCGTTGAGTCGCTGAATTCACTTCCAAAAAACATCCGCGCAAAGATGCGCTTGATGCACATGACCGATGCGTTTGACCGCAAGTCCACCACTATTTCTTGCTTGGAAGAAGGCGAAGTGATTACGATCTAATTGCTGTCGATCACTTCCCGAACCCAAACATGGAGTTTTTAGAGATATCTAAAAACAAAGGAAAAAATCGCAACGATTATGCGATGCTTGAAATGCAATTCAGGAAACGCACAGCCTGAACATCAACGCTGATCAATGGCGACATACGCCTGCTGATGCGGGCCGATATACGCCGCATTGGGGCGGATCAACCGATTGCCATCGAGTTGCTCAATGCAATGCCCCGCCCAACCAGCGATGCGGCTCATGGCAAACATGCATGTGAACAAATCCAAGTCAATTCCAATGGAGTGGTATGTGGTGGCGGAATAAAAATCCACATTGGGGTAGATGCCTTTGGCTGCAACTTCCTTGGCCATGATCTCCTCTATGCGTCGGCTCATCTCGAACAAATTCAAATTGCCAGTGTCCGCGGCAACTTGTTTGGAGAATGTTTTTAAATATGTGGCGCGCGGATCAATAGCCTTGTACACGCGGTGACCGAAACCCATGATGCGGTCACGCTTGCGCAGTTTTTCTGCGATGTAGGCGTCCACATTCTCAATGGTTCCAATTTCATTCAACATGATCATCACTTCCTCATTGGCTCCGCCGTGAAGCGGACCTTTGAGCGTGCCGATTGCGGTGACCATGGCCGAATACATGTCGCTGAGAGTTGAAATGGTCACGCGAGCGGCGAATGTGCTGGCGTTCAATCCGTGATCCGCGTGCAAAATCAAGCACACATCAAGCGCTTTTGCCATTGACTCGGTGGGCTTGGCGCCATTGAGCATGTACAAGAAATTTTGCGCCATGGTGAGCGTCGCATCGGCGTCCACAATTGGCTTGCCCTTTCGATGTCGATCAAAGCCCGCGATAAGCGCAGGCGTTTTGGCGAGCAGCCGAATGGCCTTTCGGTTGTTGGCTTCAATACTGTCATCGTCGACTTCGATGTCAAACAAAGAGAGCGCGCTGACAAGCGTGCGCAGCACATGCATTGGTCCCGCATCGCGGGGCATTTCACGGATAAGATTCACAAGCGTTGGAGACAGCGCGTACTCGGCGCGAAGCTGCCCGCTGAACGCGTTCAACTCTGATTGAGTTGGCAAGCGACGGTTCCACAACAAGAACACAGTTTCTTCAAATGTGCTGTTGCGCGCGAGTGCGTCAATTTCAATTCCAACATATTCAAGAACGCCTCGCCCGCCGTCAATAAACGACATCTGCGTTTCCGCTGCGACGGTGTTTCCAAGGCCTTTGTCAAATGTGGGTGCTATTGGTGTTGCGATACTCATATTGGGTCTCTCAAGATTGATGAATCATCGTAGTCTATTTGCATGCCAAATCGAAGCGCTAAATTAAAAACATTGGTGAAAATTTGTGGCCTTCGATCCATTGATGACGCCATGCGGGCCGCTGAACTTGGTGCGGACGCGGTTGGATTTGTGGTCGCGCCCGCGTCGCCGAGGCACATTTCCTTTCAAGATTCGCTTGCCATAGCGCAACACGTGCTTGCCTACGTAACCCCCGTCTTGGTACTGCGTCATTGGCTGGATGTGCCCCCCCAAGAATTGCGCCTTTGGCCTGGTCCAGTCCAGGTGTACGAAGTCGTTAGCGGGCCGGATCGAAAACGGATATTGGGTTGCTCCATTGAGCAACTCAACCAATTGCAACAATGCCCAAATGCACAAATCAGCGCATTGCTTGTTGATGCCCCCAACGCTGGCGCGGGCGAAGGCTGGAATTGGCAACGCCCGAAACCGCCTTGGACATCTCAACTTCCATTGATACTGGCTGGTGGTCTATCGCCGGAAAATGTTGCGACCGCAATTTCACAAGCGTGTCCATGGGCGGTGGATGTGAGCAGCGGCGTTGAAAGTTCTCGCGGCGTGAAAGACTTTCAAATGGTGAAAGACTTCATAAAGAACGCGCAAGGCGCGCAAAAAAATATTGACGCGTCCGCAAAGAACGCGTCAACAATTTTATTCAATCAACTTTAAACACTCACGCCGCGGGGCGATGAATATCCTGCGCCAAACCAAGTTGAACCAAATGCTTCATGGGTCCGTGTGGCTTTGCGCTTTCGGCTTTCAACATTTTGCTCGCGCCAGGATTGGCGTAACGGTTGAACACGATCGCCTTGATATTGCCCCAAATGCCCTGAAAACCAGAGAACGTGTGATCGACCGCCGTGGCTTCATAGCCACTGTGCACCATGCAATTGGCGCACTTCGCGTTGCCGCTTTCGTGGCCGTAATTGGCCCAATCAGTCTCGTCGATTAATTCTTTGAATGTGTCGGCGTAACCCTCTTGCAACAAATAGCAAGGCTTCTGCCAACCAAAAACGTTGTATGCGGGCATGCCCCAAGGCGTGCATTCATACGTGCGCTTGCCCATGAGAAACTCAAGGAACAGCGGACTTTGATTGAACTTCCAACCCTTCTTGCGATTGGAAAGAATCATCTCAAAGAGTTCGTTGGTCTCCTTGCGCTTCAAGAAACCAGATTGATCGGGCGCCTTGTCGTAGGCGTAACCGGGACTGATCATCATGCCTTCAACGCCAAGGGCCATCATCTCATCAAAGAATTCGCGCACGGAATTTGGATCGGCGCCTTCAAAGAGTGTTGTATTGGTGGTAACACGGAAACCCATCCTCACCGCCAAGCGAATTCCGTCCACGGCTTTTTTGTAAGTGCCCTCGCGGCACACCGCGAAGTCGTGGTTCTCTTCTTGACCGTCCATATGCACGCTAAAAGTTAAATATTTGCTGGGCTTGAATGTGCCAGCCTCAAGTTTTTCCTTTAACAGCAACGCGTTGGTGCAGAGATAGATGTACTTCTTGCGCGCCACAAGCGCCTCCACAATCTCCTTGATGTCCGGGTGTAAAAGTGGCTCGCCGCCTGGAATGCTGACCATTGGAGTGCCGCACTCTTCAACGGCGTCAACGCATTCCTTGACCGTGAGGTGGCGTTTTAGGACGTGGGCCGGGTACTGAATTTTGCCACAACCCGCGCACGCAAGATTGCAACGAAAGAGTGGTTCAAGCATTAAAACAAGCGGATATCTCTTACGTCCAGAAATTCTTTGCTTGAGAACATAACTCGCAACCGTCCACATTTGGCTTATTGGCACACCCATAAATCTTCAAGACTCCTAAAAATTAATCGATCCTGTCAAACAGAGAAACACGAAGCATCGTAGCAAGAGTTATGACTGCGTTTCCACATGATTCGTTGCATCCATTTGCCGCCCTTCACGGAGTCAAACCTGTGAGCAATGACACTACGATCTCCATTGTGGAGCTTGAGGGCGATGAAATTTCCGATGAGAACCTCATGATCGCGCATCAAGCGGGCGACGAGCGGGCTTTCCCTATGTTGTTGGAACGGTATCGATCGGATCTGCATCGCTACTTGCAACGATTTTTGGGATCAGCCTCCGCGGCTGATGATGTGTTCCAAGAAACATTTTTACAAATCCATCTTTCAGCGGCATCATTTGATGTCACGCGTAAACTTCGCCCATGGTTGTACACCATCGCTTCCAATAAGGCTCGTGATTGGTATCGCCATCACAAGCGACGCGCCACTTTAAGTTTGGACAAGCCAATGGGTCACGGCGAAACTGAATTTACGCTGCTTGATGTTGTGGCTTCCACGGACTCGCAACCCGGTGATGCAATGTCCTCGCTTGAAGAATCAACGCGCGTCAAAAAAGTTGTCGACGCCCTTCCAGAATTGCATCGGGAGATTTTATTGATGGCGTACTTCCAACGTTTCAGTTACCAACACATCTCGGATATGCTTGGTATTCCACTTGGTACCGTGAAAAGCAGATTGCATTCCGCGGTCGCGCTATTTGCGGATGGCTGGGCTCAAACCACCCATGAGACTCTCGAGGATCACTCATGATTCCGCACAACGAACCCCATGCATCCCTGTCCTCCGAGGATCAACGAGCCGTTGACGCACTGCTTGAAGCGGGCTTGGTCGATCAAATTGACACGAATGAAAACACGAATGAATCCGCGGAATCCAAGCGTAAATCAGCGGCGCTTCGACTCTTGAAAAAATTGGAGTCGTACCCAGTTGAGCAGCCCGACACGCTTCTTGTGGATTCAACACTGGCGCGAATTGCTCGCGAAGAAAGATCCATTCGGGCACGAATGGAGCTTCACACTCCCAGTTGGACCAAGCGAACTCAGTGGGCTGACTTTGGAGCCGTGGCCGCTGTGGCGCTGATTGCCACTGGCGTGGGCTGGCCAATCGCGCAGCGAATGCGCAGCGCCGCGCTTGAACAAAATTGCGCCAACAATCTTCGCACCTTGGGTGCCAGCATTGCCGCGTACTCTGGAGATCATCGCGGCAATCTTCCAGCGACCGCAAGTTTGGGTGGACTGTTTGAATCACCCGACACTTCAAAAATGGACTGGAACAATTATGACCACAGCGGCCACTTGTTGTTGCTCGAACGCAATGGATACGCCAAGCATGATTCAATTCACTGCCCCGCTTGTGCGTCTCGACCTGGTTGCGGAACATTCGCATTTCGAATGCCAAGCGCCAACACTCCATTCCAACTAAACGCAATGGGCCGAACTCCATTGGCCGCAGATGCGAACCCCGTGATTCTTAGAATTCGCATGGGACACAAGGCGAATATTCCACCGTCCACTTCGCCGTGCTCAATGAACCATCAACAGCGTGGGCAGAATGTTTTGTTCACGGATCTGTCCATTGTTTGGTTGCCTAGTCCACATATCAACGGCGACAATATTTATTTGCCCAACGGAGTAAAGGATTCCGAGTCGATCCCATTGGCCCCCCAGGCCACCCTGAACAACGACATTTTCTTGGCGCAATAAATTTCAAGCACGACCAAAAGCCTTTATTTATAGGTTTTTTCATGTTTGCCCCATGGATCGCTTGACCAAACTGACGATTTCGTTACACTCTTCGACCCCTCAAGGAAAGCGGCGAACACAATGCAAAAAGGCCATAAAGGACTACTCAAGCGAATCAAAGTGACCGGCACAGGCAAGGTGCGCTTTCATTCTCCAAATTCACGCCATCTCAAGAGCAACAAAAAAGGCACAACCGTGCAGAGTTATCGCAAGTCGCGATATCTTGGCGCGACTGACTTGATTGCTTTATCAAAAATGTTGGGACGCTCTTTGCGTACCGCAAAACGACCAGCCGCAACCGGCGGGAAGGATTGATCCATGCCACGCGCACGTAAAGGAGCAGCCCGCACACAAGCTCGTCGCCGCGTTCTACGCCAAGCACGAGGTTATTACGGAACAAAAAGCCGCCATAAGCAACAAGCCAAAGTCGCTCTCATGCGCGCTGGCCGAAATGCTTGGACGCATCGCCGACTTCGTCGACGTGACATGCGCTCACTTTGGATCGCCCGCTTGACCGCGGCGTGCCGAATGCGCGACTATCGATACAGTTTGTTTGTTGGTGGCTTGCAACGCGCTGGCGTGTTGCTGAATCGCAAGATGCTCAGCGAACTTGCAATTCAAGATCCAACCACATTCGATGTATTGGTTGACATGGCCAAGAAGCACTTGGCGGCCAAAGCGCGAGCGGCCTAAAAAAACGATTTTGCAAATACAACCGCCGAGCATTTCGCTCGGCGGTTTTTATTTGATGATTTGAAAGATCAGTGAAATGATCGGCCGCGCTGCGGAGAAATTTCACGCGCTTTCGCGGCGAAATTGCTTCATGTCGGGAGTGGGTCCACTGGCCAAGCGCTTCAAGCCGTCTGGCGTGTGGTTCGGTGAATGACTTGGGGCGTGAATCATGGGCACATCGCCGCGCAATGTTGCCGCATGCTCATTCTCCTTGCGGATGGCTTCATACACCTCTTTGCGATGAACCGAAATGGTGGTTGGCGCAACAATTCCAAGCCTAACTTTATCGCCACGAATATCAACGATGACAATTTCAATGTCATCACCGATCACAATGCGTTCATCAATTTGGCGGGAAAGGACAAGCATGAAATGATGTGTTGAAAGAGAAAATGAATGAGTGCGATGTTGAAATTTACGCGGATACACTTCGCGCAACTGGCGACACAGACACAAGTTCGTGACGGGTAGTCCAGCGGCGATCGGTGAGCACGATTTGAATTCCAGTTCTATTTTCTGGATTGATCACCAATGGCCCCTGCATATTGGCGGTGATGCCGCTCTCACGGCGGTTCACTATCACAAGAATTTCTGGCGTGGTGCTGCCGCGCAAACCAATCTCCTCGCTCTGCTCACGGCGCATGGAGACCGTGTAATCGGCGGACCAAAGCCGTGGATCGGTGACCACAAATGCAACGTCCGGACTTTCAATACTTTGAAGCCAAAAGAACACGCCACGATCATCAGGCTGCAACAGCGCGAATTGATGCACTCGCCCAAAGCCTAGAAGTCCAGCGGGAAATTGAAGGAGGCGGGAATCATCCACCTCAACGCTTCCAAATCGTGTTGTTTCTACTTGCATACGACCTCCTGTCGCCACCATCCTTGACGCATTCGCCCTTACGGGCATCATCGGTCATCCGTGACCGCTGATTGCAATCGGCTAGAGAGGCTTCAAAGCATGAGAGAACTAAACATTTGGTCGATATTTAGGGATAATGCCGCCAATGCAACCCCTGCGATGGACTTCTATGGCGATTGGCGCGGCATTGACTGGAGTATCCGCGGCTGTGTTGGCAATCACGCTTGGGGGTTTGAATTGTGGATTTGAATTATTTCAAGTGTGGATATTCAGCGGTTGGAAATGCGGCGCTTGGATGCTGAGCGCATTTGGGTTGGGAGTGATGGTCAACAAAAAAGTTTTGGGCCGTGGGGTACATGCCTATGCGCTGGCGAGCGCGCTTGGAATTGCGATTCAATTGATTGTCGATCAATGGCTGGGATCGCTGGGATCGCTGGGATTGATGCGCGGTTTGATTGCGATTGGAATTCTTATTCCAGGATGGATCTTTGCGCTCCGATTTATTTTTGGCGCGCGTGAATCACAGGTGCAAGAAATGACTGCCAAATTTTCTTGGTGGCGTGCATCGATTCCCTCGATCGCAGCGTTGTTCATTGCCGCGAGTGTTTCACCAGGAATTATGTGGAGCACGGAATTTGGCGGATACGACGCTTTGGAATATCACTTGCAAGCCCCCAAAGAATGGCTGGCTATTGGTGCGATTCGCCCACTGAAATTTCTAGCGTATTCAGGAATGCCAAATTTTGTTGAGGGCGGATTTCTTCACTTGATGAGCGCGTCAAGTGACGCCCGCGATGGCGTGGTGGCTTGCCAGTTGTTGCATGCCGGCATGCTGCTGGTTGCGGCATTTGTTCTTGCGGACACCGCGGTGCTACTTGCGCGCAGGCTAGAAATAAATGAGCGCGTCGCGCGAGTGAGTGCCTTGTGCGCCATCCTTGCCACGCCATGGGTGATTGTGGTTGGATCACTCGCGTACAGCGAATCAGGAATTTTGCTTGCATTTGCCGCGATTTTAAATGTTTTAGCGCGCAAATCAGTTTCGCGGCATTGGGGCGGCTTGATGCTTGGCGCGCTTATGGCCGTTTTAGTGGGCAGCAAAGCAAGTTCAATCATTCTTGTTGTGCCCGCCGTGCTGGCGTGGTGGGCTTTGGGGAATGATCGTGATTTGATGAATTGGAAATCAATCGCGTGGAGCGCGCTGGCGCTAGCAATTGGATTGACGCCGTGGTTAGCGCGTAATTGGTACTACGCTGGAGCGCCATTCTTTCCATTGGCAAACAATTTATTGGGATTGGGATGGTGGAGCGCCGAGCAGTCCATGCGTTGGAATCTGGCGCATGCCAGCGACGCGTCCGTGATGCAGCGAGTACATGCGTTGTGGACGCAACTTTTTATTTTTGGCGTGGGAGAAAATCCAACCAGAGGCGAGCCGTGGAGATGGTTTTGGGGACCACTGCCTTGGATCGCCGCATGCTCGTTTGTTGTCTTGACATTGCGTCGAGTAACTCGATCTATATCCATTGCGTTGGCGTTGAGCGTCGCGCTCATTGTTCTTGGTTGGATGTTTGCGACACATTTACAGAGTCGATTTTTAATTCCGTTGGTCATTCCATTTGCGTTGATGTGTGGACTAGCGAGCGCACTGGTGTTTGGAGGCGCAGCGGCCGAGTCCAAGACCTCCGCTGCGCATCAACCCACCCCGCTGCTTTTATTGCTGCTATTGGCGGCTTGGGCATGTTTTCCAGCCTGGAATTTGGCCACGGACACGCCAGGATCTGTTTATTTTATAGGGCAAAATGCATATTTCCAGGGGGATGACGATTGGCGCGATTTACACTCAAGCGACGCAAGCCTGCGCCAGGATGCGTCCAAAAATATCACTGCGGAATTGGTGATGAACCACTTGCACCCAGAGTGGCGCGTTCTGAGCATCGGTTGGAGCACGCCGTTGTGGATCAAGTCTGGCGCATCTTTGACTTGGTCGAGCGTGTGGGACATCAATCCAATAGAAAAATGCGATGGGCTGACAGTCGTAGAAACAACCGCTCTACTTTCAAAAAATTACGACGCGATCCTAATCGATGTTCCAATGTTAGAGCGTTGGAAATGGAGTGGATGGCTTTCACCAAGGATCAATATGGATCAATTGATGCAATTATCAAAGTCCCTGCCGCACTTGGCTACTTTGAATGGCGGAAAAATTTTACTTGGTCTGCGCGGGCACGTCGACTTGAACTTGCCCTTGTCCCGCTAAGAAAATGTCGACTACAAGGCGCCGCCGAGTGGCGGCAATGAATTGCGCGTACGTCGCTTGATCGATTACTGACAATTGACCTAATTCGCTTTGCGCGCTGAGCAACGCCGCCTCGCGCTGCGTGATAGACATTTTTGAATCGCGCGCCATCACAAGGTATTTAAGAATGGGCGACATGGGTGGCGCAGGAACAGTCGTTTGTGGCGTAGAGGCATTGCTCGTGGCAATCTGCCCACCCGGCTTGGTTTGAAATCCTGAATTGACCGAATCCGCTTGCGATTTAGGCGGAGTTGTTGCGTTTGATGTTTGGGTGGAACCAGCAGGTTTACTGGCAAACCCGCTTGATGTGGAATTATCATTTTGCCACAAGTTTGTGCAAGCTGCATTCGTGTTCAAATTGGGATTGATCAGACAACTTGCCGCGGCACTGTGCGCGCCGATGGAGCCGGTGAAATATACGATCAGCAAAAATGTACGCAGGCTATACATTAAGCAACAGGGTAACACCTATGCGAGAAAGATTGATGATTGATGATTGATACGACAAAAAAATCGTGCGAACGACTTCTATCTCAATGGCGTTGGATTTTTTGCGTGTGCACCTCGCATTGTTTGTTGGCATGCGCAACCGTGAGCCAAGCCCCTGCGCCGCTAGCAACTGCCAGCCCAGCCACCGCCGCGCTTGGCGCAACGGAATCGACAACAGCCACCACACGCAACTCCGCGGTGACCGATGTGGCGCCACCCGTTGTGCGCCCGCCGGCATTGTGGGATGGATCAGCGGTGACTTGGGATGAGTTGCGGCCGTTGCTTGCAGAGCGGGCAGGCGCGTCCATATTGGAGGAACTATTTCTTGAGCGACAACTTGATCAAATGATCAAAGCGCGAAAATTAAATGTGACCGCGGAACTACTGCAAACAGAGGAGCGCGAACTTGTGGCGTCGTTGTCGGATGATCCAGCGCGCGCGGTTGTTCTGCTGAGTGAATTGCGCGCGGCGCAGGGACTTGGCGAAAAGCGCTGGAAATCATTGCTTAAACGCAACGCCGCCATGCGCTTGCTGGTGCAAAGCGATGTCAAAGTGACGCCAGATGCTGTTGAAGCCGTCATGGATGCGGAGCATGGAGCAAAGCGTCAATGCCGTGTGATGGCTCTGCCAAATCTTAAGAAATGCGCCGAAGCCCGCGCGCGACTTGCCGCGGGCGAACCATTTGGCGAAGTCGCCGCCGACTTGAGCACTGATCGATCCGCGTCGCGTGGCGGACTTGTATTGCCTGTGAGCAGGCTTGATCCAACATGGCCGAGTTCATTTCGCCAAACACTTTGGTCTCTGCAAAAAGACGGAGTCAGCGCGCCAGTCCTAATCGACAATGGGTATGTGTTCATTCGATTTGAAAATGAAATACCAGGTGACTCGACGAACTCCCCTGAAGCGCGTGCCGTTGCAGAACGCGCGGTTCGCAGAGGGCAAGAGCGCATTTATATGGAAAACCTTGCCAAGCAACTTCGCCAAGCGCAGCGCAACGTGACAATTTTTGACGACTCGCTTCTTGACGGATGGACCAGAGTTAAGAACGCAGCTCGGTGAGCCTGTACGCCGCGAATGGCAAAAGCAATGCGAATGGAATTGCGGCGGTGACTGGAATGCTCAACCCCTCGGTTGGAACCAACAACATAATTGCCGCGCCGATCATGGCGGGTATTGAAAAGGCCGCGGCGCGCACGCTTTGAATCAACATATTGCAAGGCTCGCGCCGCAGAAAAAATGGAATGGTTGCCGCAAGAACAAGAAGATTTGCCATTGGCCCGATGAAGCGTGCCGTAAGAAGTCGAACCCCTTGATTTTGATTGTCGCCGCCGCGGCTCATGAGCTCAAACACTTGCCGTGTGGACAGCATCGGTCCATAAAGACGATAGCGGCGACTTAAAATAAGTTCGGGACTCAGATCGGAATCCAGTTGATCCACTTGGGTTGAGAACGCGGATTTCTGTTGTGTTGCATCGCCAGGTTTCAAAGGCTCGATGTAGGAACCGTCCTTGAGAATCCACTTTTTATCCTGTGCGTTCCAAGTTGCGCTGGCGGCACTGATGCGGCGAAGCGCGTTTCCTTTTTCATCCCGCTCAATCGCCACCAGTCCTGTGGCTGTGTTGAGCGCGGGATCAAAACTTCTCGCTTGAATCAAAGTTCCATGGCCATCGCGGGTTAACGGAATTGGAAATTGACTCACAGTGTCGTACTTCAGTCCGCTGTGATCGCGCACCAAGCGCGCAGCCAGATTTGGAAGGATGAATTCTTGATTGACAAATTGCAGGCATTGCAGAAAGAAGGCGCTGATCAACAACACAAAAGCCAAGCGCCGCAGTTTGACTCCGGAAGCCATGAGCGCGGTGAGTTCGCGGTTACGGTGCATTTGTGACACGGCGAATCCCATGGCGCCGATGGAGACAAACCCAAGCATGAACTGGAAAAACTGAAAGATGCGCGGACCGTGAAAATCCAGCACCATCATCATGAATGCAAAACCTCTGGACCCGTAACGTCCCGCCGCCACCGCGGCGTCCGCAGCGTCAAGAAAGCGCGACGCTTGAATAACCACGTCAACGCTTACGCCAAAAACATACAGCGCCGCGCCCAAAAGAACGAAGTTCACCAAGAAGCGCGCGGCGACATATCGATCGATGATCTTCATGCGCTAGTTCCTTGCCAACTGCCGCATCGCATAGATGGAGCACAACAAAAGAATGGCGTTGCCCGACCAGGACACAATGACGCCCCACAACACATTGTCAGCGCGGATCACCTGCTGGCCTCCAGCGATCATGACTATATTGAGAATGCCAGGAATGAACGCGATGAGATACATGGTGAGTGGAAGACTATTTCGCTTCCATGCGGCGAGCGACGCTCCCAACAAAATAATCAATGGCGCCGACCAGGCCAGCGCCGCGCGCTGACACAGATGCGAGAACGCGTCGACATCAACTTGGTTCATTTGCTTGAAGAATCTCGCGAGCGACGAAGCGCCCGCTGCTTGCTGCGACTTGGGAACACCCGACTCCGGTTGAGAAAGTTCCTTGACTCGTGGAGCGAGATCAACAAATTCAATCTTGGAAATATTGCTGGTGGAACATGGAGCGGCGCTAAGACCGTTAATTCGCGCGGGCCAACGTGACGAGAGCCCCTCGGAGCGGAGTAAATCTTTGGCGCGTGGAGCTGTGGCGATCAAATCAACACGACCCGCGCTGGAATCCTCGCTATCAAAAGGCATGAGCACTTGGGAGCAAACCGCCTCGCGAATAGGCTTGGCGCGATCGAGTTCAACAATACGAACTGTCGTGCCAGGAATCTTGGGCATAATGATGTCGTTGACCAAAGTTCCGCCCTCAATTCGATACGAACGGCGACCTCCCTCCTCCACCAATTCAACCTTGCCGGAAGTTTCAAGTTCACGCGCGATGCATTGCCAAACTTGCGCGCGAGTCAGGGACAAAAGCACAGCTTGACGCGCGGGCTGAACTTCGATGTGGTTGGGCAAATCATTGCGGACCTCCTGCAACTCGAAATAGGTCATGCTCTTGGCGTCGGCATCAAGCGCGCGCCCCAACTGAACGGCTTGAGGTTGCGCTTTGGGAACAAAAATAACCGTGCCTTCAGAGGCGTTGAAACCAGAGCCATTGGTCATGGCCAGTTTCATAATCACACCTTCGCGACCGCGGTGCACATCCACGGTGGCAAACTCACTGGTGAATTCACTCACCTGCTCGCCCGCGCGATTCTTTTGAATGGCCGCAACGCCTTGCAAGAGCAATCGTTGCTCCGCGCCGTTGTCTGGGGGCGTGGGATCCACCGTGGCGGTGTCGGCGTAAATGCTGACCTGTCCAACTTCAAGCGCCTCGCCGCGTGATACAGCGGCAAGAAAAATACTAGTGGCATCTTGAGCCAACATGTTCTGCATACGTCCCCAGAAACGTGGCACAATAGTGTGCAACAAAATAAACATGACAATAAGAAGCGTGAAACCAACCGCGATCACCGGCGCGAATATCGTGCGATAGCGAATTCCGTTTGTGGACATGGCAACCAACTCATTGTCAGCCGCGAATCGATGCAGCACTAAAGTGGCGGCAAAGCCCGCTGAAAATGGCAATGCGAATTGCAGCATGGGAATCATGGCCAGCGCCACATACTTCACCACGCTGCCGGAACCTAGTGAACTATCCGCCAGAGGTTTTATGGCGGCTCCAAATGCGATCACCACCACGATGACTGTGGTGGTGAACAACAGAACCCGCAAAAGTTCCGCCGTCATGTGCCTCCAAAGAATCCATGGCATGATGAAATGAAACTCAAGTCGCGCTTGGCGCTACCGGAGTCCGTACTCCTTTAATTTTCGGTACAAGGTCCGTTCGCCAATACCCAACATTTGCGCGGTTTGCTCGCGGTTGCCTTGGGTGAGCGCCAGCGTCTGACGGATGGCTTCCTTCTCAAGTTTGTCAAGGCCAACGCCGGCGAAACTTCCCACGCCGCCGCCATCATTGTCGTTGGAGCGAATGTCATCCGGAATATCCACGAGATCAATTTCGGTTTTGTTGCATGTGACCACAATTCGATGCATGAGATTGATCAACTCGCGGACATTGCCCGGCCAGTCGTAAGCCGTGAGCCGCATCATGGCGGGTTGAGAAACGCCAAGCCTTGGACGTCCGAGTTCGGCGCACCACTTGCCCACGGCGTGTGTGACCAACCTCGGAACATCTTCACGGCGCTCTCGCAGCGATGGAATATGGATCTCCACTCCCTTGAGGCGGAAATACAAATCTTGGCGGAAACGCCCATCGTTTGAGCGTGTTTTTAAATCTTGATTGGTGGCGCTGATAAAGCGCACATCGGCCTTGCGCGGATCATTTGCGCCCAGTCGAATCAACTCGCCCGTTTCCAACACGCGCAGTAATTTGGGCTGCATCGACAAAGGCATGTCGCCAATCTCATCCAGAAATAGCGTGCCCTTGTCGGCGTATTCAAACACGCCCTCGCGGTCACGGTCGGCTCCGGTGAATGCGCCGCGCACGTGGCCGAACAACTGATCTTCCAAAAGTGTTTCGCTTTGACCCGCCGCGTTGAATGTTGCAAAGCGGCGATCCTTGCGCTTTGAATGTTTGTGTATGGCGCTGGCCACAAGCTCCTTTCCGGTTCCACTTTCGCCAGTGATCAACACCGGAATAGTGCTTGGCGCGATTTGCCGAATAGTTGCGATGACTTGGCGAATGGCCGCGGACTCTCCGATGATTCCTTCAAAACCGTATGCGGCGTCCACTTGCCCGCGCAAATTGGAATTTTGATGGCGCAGCAACACGGTCTCGGCGGCGCGCTGGACGATGTTGCGAAACACGATCACGTCCAATGGTTTTTCAATGAAGTCGTAGGCGCCCCCCTGCAACGCGGCTTTGGCGGTGGGAACATCTCCATGCGCGGTGACTAAAATGGTTTCAGCGTCTGGCTGATGTGTCTTGGCAAGTTTCAAAACATCCAAGCCGCTTGTGGGCGTGTCCATGACTAGATCGGTGACAATCACATCGAAATTGCCGTTGCGCAGCTCATTTTCGGCTTGGGCCACATTGTGCACGATGGTGCAAATATGACCCGGTCGCTTCAAAGAATCCGCCATGGTTTGGGCGTGCTCCACCTCGTCGTCAATAAGTAAAACTTGAGCCCGCAATGGAGCAGCCGATTCCGTCATGCGGAGATTGTACGGACAATGCGCCCAGAGGCGGCGCGAACAAGCGCAATAAAAACATTGTGTTTTCAACCCGCAAGCCCTGCTCTGCCGATGGTGAGAGCATGGCGCAAATCACACAACTGAAGCACGAAATATCCGGGAAAGTTCCTACGATGATCAGCGTGAAGCAAGATCAGTTGAGCGAGTGGTTTTCAAATGCGCGCGGCCTGCAAGGGCGTCGGATTTGGCTGGTTGGCGCTGGCGGAACTGGCGTAAGCGGACTGGCTCGGTTACTGCGCAAGCGCGGCGCTTTGGTAAGTGGAGCCGATAGCGAAGCCAGCCCCGCCGTGAAATTATTGCAATCCGAGGGCTTTGATGTTTCCGTTGGTGATGCGTCGCAGATTCCAGAGGGAATTGAATTGGTGATCGCAACGGCCGCCGCCAAATCGGATCACCCGCAACTTGTCGAGGCGGCGAATAAAAATATTCCATTTCGCAACTACGCGCAGGCTCTTGGCTTGTTGCAACTGGGTCACACCGCAGTGTGCGTGGCTGGAACCCACGGCAAGAGCACCACAACTTGCCTGCTGACTTGGTGCTTATTGCACGCTGGATTTGATCCTGGCTTTATCGCTGGCGCCACATGCGCATCGCTTGGTGGAAGCGCTCGCGCTGGATCGGCGACATTGTCCAAGGGGCCTTATTCGCACGCGCCAGGATTTCTGGTGACCGAATCATGCGAGTTTGACCGCTCATTTCACAAACTGCACCCCACCACAGCCATCATCAACAATGTGGAATGCGATCATTTGGATTGCTACAAGTCGCTGGACGAGATTGTTGAATCGTTCAGCGCGTTCGCCAAACTTTTGCCCGCGGCGACGGCCCGTGGATATTTGTTGATCGCGCATGAGGGCGCGCATCGCGAGCGCGTGACCCGAGATGTCACGGCGGAGATCGAAACTTTTGGCTGGCATCCATCCGCGGATTATGTGGTGGATATGGCCGCCAATGGTTTGGCGCGAGTGCATCACAAAAAGAAAGAAATCATGCGCTGGCACCCACGCCTGTTCGGCGCGCACAATGTGCTCAACGGTGCAGCCGCCGGAATCATGGCTCTGAAATTAGGGGCAGATCGCTTGAGCGTTGAGGAGGCGTTGACTTCATTCGCTGGTGTCGATCGCCGACTTGAATTTTTAGGTGAGCGAAAATGTGGCGAGCAGAACGTGCGTGTGTATGACGACTATGGACATCATCCAACCGAAGTGCGCGTCACATTGGAAGCCCTGAAAAACGCCACAAATCCGGGGCGTTTGATCTGCTTGTTCCAACCGCACCAGCACAGCAGAACGCGACTTTTACTGGAGGATTTTGGCGCGTGCTTTGGCGCCGCGGACCACGTGCTATTGACGGACATTCATTTTGTCCGCGACGCGCAGATCGAGCGAACATTGGTCTCAAGCCAAGACGTGGCGCAGCGAATTCGCGAGCATGGCGGCACTGTGGAATGCGTTGGCACCATTGAGGCGGGAGCGGCCCGCTTGAATGAACTCGCCCAAGGTGGCGATGTTGTGGTGACCATGGGCGCCGGACCAATCTATCGAGCCGCGAATATTTTTCTCAAATTACACACCACATGAACGCGACGATTCCAACAACATTGGCGCAAGGATTGGACGCCATTGTGCAAACCAACGCGCCTTTGGCGGCGCATACTTGGTTTGGAGTTGGTGGAAGCGCCGACATGTTGGTGCAACCCAAATCAGAGGATGCATTGCGTGAACTTGTGCGACGCTGCTCCATGGAGAACTTGCCCGTACGTGTGCTAGGTTCGGGCGCGAATCTTTTAGTTTTAGAAGAAGGAGTTTCCGGCGTTGTTGTGAAATTGGATCAACCCGCCTTCACGCAATGGACATTGCGACCCGATGGAGATGCGAACTCCGTGCTCGCCCCCGCTGGCGTTGATGTGCTGAAACTTTTAAACACCTGTGTGCGCGAAGGACTGGATGGAATGTGCCAAATGGCTGGTATTCCCGCGAGCATGGGCGGAGCGACGCGAATGAACGCTGGCGGAAAATATGGCTGCATTGGAGACGCCATCCAAGCCGTCGCAACAATGAACAATCGCGGAGCAATCACGGTGCATCCCAGAAACGCGATCCAATTTTCCTATCGACACTCTTCGCTGCCACAAGAATTGATTCTTCGGACGCTGTTGCAATTCACGCCTGACAACCCCGACACGTTGCGCACGAAGATGTTGGAGATTTACAAATACAAAAAAAACTCGCAGCCTCTGGCCGAAAATTCCGCGGGCTGCTTGTTCAGAAATCCCATCGCGCAAGATGGAACGCGCGCCAGCGCTGGTCGCCTGATTGATCTCGCGGGCCTGAAAGGCTTCACGCATGGCAGTGCGTTTGTAAGCGCCGAACACGCCAATTTTGTCTGCGTGCAAAAAAACGGCCGCGCCAATGATGTGCTTGAACTAGCCCGCATCATTCAAGATCGCGTACGCAAAAGCCAAGGCGTGGACATAGAAATGGAAGTCGTCGTATGGGGTCGCTCATTTGAGCCCAAGGAGAAAAAGTGATGCGCGCGATTGTGCTCAAAGGTGGTCCCGATGCGGAGCGTGAAGTCAGCATAAAGAGCGGCGCGCAAGTGGCCGCCGCGTTGGCGCGCGCCAATGTGGATGTGCAAGAAATCACGATTGATCGGCTGCACATTGAGGATTTGCGCGCGCTTGCAGGCGATGTGATTTTTCCAGTGCTGCATGGACCATGGGGCGAGGGTGGACCACTTCAGGATATTTTGGAACAGGATGGACGGCCCTATGTTGGTTGCGGTCCCGTGGCCGCGCGACTGGCGATGGACAAGACCGCGACTAAAAAAGTCGTCGCCCGCGCCGGCGTGCCGACTCCGGATTCATGTGAACTACAAATCGACCGTCCGATCACCATCAAGCTCCCATGCGTGATCAAACCTTCCAACGATGGCTCAAGCGTGGATTTAAAAATTTGCCGCACGCCCGAAGAGCTTGCCGCCGCGCGTCAACAACTTGAAAGCCATCGACCACGCCTTTTGGCAGAGGAATTTATAACTGGTCGCGAATTCACTGTTGGAATCCTCAACGGAAAAGTTCTTCCTCTGATCGAGATCCATGCGCACGGGGGCGTGTACGACTATCAAGCGAAATACCTGCGCAACGACACTCGATATATTTTGGCTCCCGATGTACCGGAAGAACTGAAAGACGACATGAACCGCCACGCTCTGAAGTGTTGGCATGAACTTGGGCTACGCGATGTGGCCCGCGTGGACTTCATGGCTGACGAGCGCGGTCCATGGTTTCTGGAAGTGAACACCATGCCAGGTTTCACGGATCATTCATTGGTGCCAAAAGCCGCAAAACATGCGGGAATATCCATGGAAATGCTCGTGCTGGAACTGGCCCGCACCGCCATGAATCGCTCGGCGAAATCGACCGTTTAAGCCCGCCTCCTTGGCGTGTTGCAGTCTTGGAATCAAGCCCCTTGGATGGATCAACTTCACGGCTCCAATTCATCCGAGTGATTTCTTTACTTCGCGGGCGCCTTTGACCGATTGAGAAGGAGCAATGGCCTCCCGTAAAAGATCGTCTCCCTCGCGCCGAACCGTCGCCTCAGGTTTAAAATTCTCTTTCAATCTTCACTGGCTGAAATCCAAGCCAATGCTTGTGGCCGTGGGATGGACCACCTCATTCGCGCTGATGGCGTTGGCGCTAGGAATGGGCGTTCCAATTCTGCAACGCGAAGCCGCGGCGCGAAAAAGTGACGTTGCATTTCAAGTTGCATTTTCTTCGCTTCCCGTTTGGATGAGCGAGGCGGACCTGACTCCATTGGCCGATGTTGTCGCTGAACGATTAAATGGCTCTCCAATGGACCGCGCCGGTCTCGCCGAGGCGCGTGATGCTTTGATGCAAACTGGCTGGTTCAGTGAAATCAAGCAAGTGAAGCGC
>Ga0214919_10001203_pt1 | contig 43059 bp, 25 predicted proteins | sample LL1503_MetaG_FD_177994 | JGI IMG/M metagenome (GOLD analysis project Ga0214919, IMG submission 177994) | Freshwater microbial communities from Lake Lanier, Atlanta, Georgia, United States - LL-1503 | ecosystem: Environmental > Aquatic > Freshwater > Lake | place: USA: Georgia | collected... | reverse complement strand
CCCCCTCACTTTTAACTAATCCAGATTTAATATTTCCTCCTAACCCTAAATATTTTAATTTATATTTTAAATATTTCTTAAAATAATCACTCATATATATTATATCATAGAAATTAGATTTTTTATATTATTTTTTAAATTATTTAATAAATTTCATAATTTTATTAAATTAAATTTATTAAATAATATAATAAACAATTAACAAATAAACTCACTAAAATGTATCTTTATAAAAAATTAATAAATTTTACCAAGTATAAAAATTTTACAAAGTATAAAAAATTTATTAATTTTACCAAGTATAAAAATTTTACAAAGTATAGAAAAATTATTAATTTTAAAAAGTATAAAAAATTTATTAATTTTACAAAGTATAGAAAAATTATTAATTTTACCAAGTATAGAAAAATTATTAATTTTAAAAAGTATAAAAAATTTATTAATTTTAAAAAGTATAAAAAATTTATTAATTTTACCAAGAATAAAAAATTTATGTAAAGAAATTTTACCAAGTATAAAAAATTTATTAATTTTACCAAGAATAAAAAATTTATGTAAAGAAATTTTACCAAGTATAAAAAATTTATTAATTTTACAAAGTATAAAAAATTTATTAATTTTACCAAGTATAAAAAATTTATTAATTTTACAAAGTATAAAAAATTTATTAATTTTACCAAGTATAAAAAATTTATTAATTTTACCAAGTATAAAAAATTTATTAATTTTACAAAGTATAAAAAATTTATTAATTTTACCAAGTATAAAAAATTTATTAATTTTAAAAAGTATAGAAAAATTATTAATTTTAAAAAGTATAGAAAAATTATTAATTTTAAAAAGTATAAAAAATTAATTAATTTTACAAAGTATAAAAAATTTATTAATTTTACAAAGTATAAAAAATTTATTAATTTTTGTATGGCATATTTAACTTGTTCCTTTGTTATTTTGTAAGATTTAGGTTTTCTATTTAGTCTTTTAATTTCTTCTAACTCTTCATATCTTTCAATCCATCTTTTCAAACTTCTTTCAGAACACTTAAATATATCACAAGTTTTTGTATAATTAGTATCATTTTCTAAATAATATTTAACTGCTGTAATTTTATAATCTTCGCTTTTATGTTTAGACATTTAATATATAATTATTTATATATTAAAAAAAACGGCATTTTAAATCTTCAAGGGTGTAAAGGTTTAATTAGTTTTTATACTTTATTATTTGGCTTAAATTTAGATATTTAAATATAATTATAGTTTAATTTATTTGAGTATGATAAAACATTAATAATATACTATAAAAAAAATACACTAATAGTAAATGGTCAAATTATTATATGTTTATGGTTATTGTCAATTTTTTATTATAAAAATTAGATAATATCAGTAAATATTATTTTATATGTAAGAGAAATAATATTATTTTATATGTAAGAGAAATAATATTATTTTATATGTAAGAGAAATAATATGTTTTTCATTACCTAGCTGAGTTGCAAGATAATTAATTATAATTTGTATCAGATACGCAATAAAAATTTAGTTTTTATAAAGCTTTTCTTACCATTCTTATTTATATAATATTTGAAATATTTTACTTCCTATTATTATTTAAAGACATAATTGCGATACGTATTTAAATTATTTTTTTTTCTAAAATATTAAGTAATCAATTATTAATGTTATTCAAGTAATTATAATTTGTAGATGTTATAATTTCTTGGCAAAAATATTAATTTATTTTATAATTTATAAGACATAATATTATTATTTATTGTGTTGCTAAGAATAGAAAAAAATTATAAATATTGATTTACAATTATATAAGATAATTAATTATTAAATTTAATTATTATTTTAAATTTACTATTTAGATGGTTGTGTATATTCAACTCTATAGTACAGATTATTATAATACAGATTATTCCTATCACCCCTAATATTGAATGTAAATGGTACAATATCATTATGTAGGTCTCTTATTAAGTCAAATCCAACCTCAATACTACTTACACGGTCTTTTCCGCTATAATGTTCTAAAGTATGAAATAGGGATTTAATACTACCTAGTTTTTTTATATGACGTTCTGCTATAAGATAATAATAGTTGTCACGATGTTTATCGAAAACATCTAATAAGGTAGTAAAATCATATGTTGATACTTTTATATATTTTGGAATTAATCCAACAAGTACTGCATTGTTGTGTATATCAATATTATTTTTTTTTATAGTATCTTTTAAAATTATTATTTTCTTAAGTAATGTCATAAATTTCATAATATTTGGGTCACTATTAAGGATATTTGGGTTAATTTTAGTTTCCTGTCTAGATATATTTGTTTTCTGGATAGCTACAAGGGATTTTAAGTCTTTCTGTTTTAATATAAGTGTATCTAATTCTTCCTGTTTTGATATAAGTGTTTTTAATTCTTTCTGTTTTGATATATGTATTTCTAATTCTTTCTGTTTTAATATAAGTGTTTCTAATTGTTGTGTATCAGATATAATTTCTTTCTGTTTTGATATAAGGGTTTCTAATTCTTGCTGTTTTGATATAAGTGTTTCTACTTCTTTCTGTTTTGATATAAGTGTTTCTAATTCTTTCTGTTTTGATATAAGTGTTTCTAATTGTTGTGTAACAAATATAATTTCTTGTGGGTTTTTCGGTAATTGTTTCTGGACAGCAACAAGTGATTTTAATTGTTGCGATACAGATATCATTTCTTGTTGGGTTTTCTGTAATTGTTCCTGGTCAGATATAAGTTTTTGTAATTCAATAAGTTTTTCATTATCTTTATAAAAATTTATAACAGCTTTTTCAATGTCCTCAAAATTATTCGGCATTTGGGTAGAATCGTTTTTAAATTTTTTAATTTCCTCAATTTCCTTTTTTAACAGGTCAAAGTTAGTATCATTTTCATTGTGTAGTCTTTCTATATTTTTATTTATATTTTTCTCCTCATTTATCTCTCTCCGCACATCTATATCTTCCAACACCTTCCCCTCTCCTCCTCCCTTTTTATCTAATACCGATTTACTACTTCCATCTAAGCCTAAATATTTTTGTTTATATTTTAAATATTTTTTAAAATAATCACTCATATATATTATATCATAGATATTATATTTTTTAATATATATTTATTATTTAGATAATTTTATTATTTTCAATAAAATATTTTAATTAAATAACCTCTAGTTATTATTGTTTTTTAATATATTTCTATGGTTTTATACTAATACCAGAAGATTAGAAATAATATCTTCTGATATATTCTAATAATTTATCATAATTATTAGAATATAATAAATTATTAGAACTATTTTTAATAAACTATTAGTTTGCAGTGTTTTTTGGTGTTGTTTTGTTTTAATTCACTATAAAATTTAATAAAAAAATTTTGTAATAAATATGCGATAAAGCCATAGTACAGAATTGTTATTTTTTTCTTTTTTGTTCCTATCACCAAACTCCTTTCTTGTATTAGGTTATATCGCTAATATTTTTTCATAAATCATTTTCATAAATCATTTTCATAAATCATTTTCATTTAAGTGTGATTTAATTCTTTATTTAATAGGTTAAATTTTTTAATAGGTTTTTCCAATTTACGCCCCATCTGGAATGTCCATAGGGAGTGGATAATCATAACCACTATTTTTATTTAATAAATTTAAGTATTTTAATTTATATTTAAAATAAAAATATATATACAAAATTATTATTATATATATATATATATTTCTATTTTAAAATTAAATAATTATAATTTAAAGATTCATCTATACAATTTATAGCATAATATTTTAAAATATATTTTAATTACTTTTTTTTTAATAAAATAATTAAAATGTATATAAAAATAAATTTATTAAAAAAAGTCAAATGAACAGAAAATCAATAATTTTTTTTTATTTTATTTACTAAAATAGAAACTTATAATAATTTTCTTTATAGTTTTTTTTATAAAAAACTATTATCTGGGATTGTAATAGGATTATTTATTAAATAAAAAATTTATAATAACTTTCTTTAATTACGGTTTTTATAAAAAAATAAAAAAATTATACTAACTTTCTTTAATTTAATTTTTTATAAAAAAGGAACTAACTAAAATAAAAACTAATTTAATAATAACTTTTGGCAATTGAGATAGAATTTTTTAATCTAATTTTTTAATAAATATTGAATTATTGAAATAGATACTTAATTTATAATAACTTTATTTAATTAGATTTTGTATAAAGGAAACTTTTAGCAATTAAAATAGAATTTTTTAATAAATATTAATTTACTTTATAATAACTTTCTTTAATAACATTATTTATAAATATGAACTTTATAATAACTTTATTATTTTATTAAGGTCGGATTTTATGGTATCTGTCTATAAATACAAGGTAGAGAATATGATAATCTTAAATAAAAATTTATTATATACAGCTAGTATCTTTAACAGAAGAGCAAAAAAATACTTACAGTAATTGGTTTTCAGCATAGCAAGAGCTATGACAGATAATTATCTTGCAATGCTATAATATTAGTAAAAAAAGAAAAAACATAAAATATTCAAGTATTGCAAGACAAAATATAATTATTTTTTGCAAGACAAAATATGATTATTTTTTGCAAGACAAAATATAATTATTTTTTGCAAGACAAAATATGATTATTTTTTTTGCATATAAAAGTTAATTGGATTTATGTTAAAGTGAAAAAATATAATGATTATTTTTGATATTATATACATATTTATTATCTTATAATTACATATGGTTTAATATTTACTTTATCTTTTGTATAAAGCATATAAATCTAATTAATCAAAAATTTCTTTATATAATTCGTCGTTTTGCTTTTTTATAAACATATTTACAATAATAATAAGTTGTTTTAATTTATTTGATTCAACTTTATATATTTTTTTAGCATCTATACCTTTATTTTTGTCTATTTTGTACAAAACATTATAAATCTAAGATTTAAAATGTTTTGCAATTTAATACATTTCTCAGCTTCGCCAGTAAGTTTATGTTTCAAATGAATTACTTGCAAAGTAGATGCATTCATTATCTAATGTAACCGGCTTTTACTTGTTTTAAAAAAGATATTAACATTTCTTTAACCTTAAATTGGATACGACACATAACATTTAATGTAGCATCACAAATGCTAATGTGATATTTCAATTTAGACGTACCATACTGTGCATCATCAGGTGATTTTATTTGTGGGTCAAAATAAGTTAGTTTAATACTATATAGTGAAGTATTAAAGTCATTAGGCTCGATATCAGTTAGACCTGATAGTAATTGTTGTTCAATCAAAGGTAATTGAACTTCAAAATATTGCTCTATTTCATCAATATTTATAGATTTTAATAATTCCTTTAATGCTTCTAAATTTTCCTGTACGTTAATGAATGAAATTGTTTTAAAGCCTAATTGAAAAAACCCTGGTGGTGTTTCTGTTGTTGGAGGAGTATCAATTAATGTATTAATAGTCTTATCAACATTAGTTTTATTAAAAGTAATTGTGCATATTTCAAGAGCTTTAGGATTATCATGAAAAGTAGTAATAAACTGATCCTTATTTTTTAATATTTTAATGGCTATCACAAAATTGCCATAATTATCAAGAAGGTTGAATTCCTTATTTGAATCATCTAATAACATATTTTCATTTATAGCTTCTAATAATTTTTTTTTATAATCTTTCCTTATACTATTTCTTAACCTATCTATAAAATACTCTCTATTTTCTGTATAATTTGAAAACTTAATATTATGTTTACCGCATACAAAGCCTATATTATTGGATAGATATTTTGTCACACGATCTCCTCCAACTTTTAAATATAAATATTTATGTTTATATTTTAAATACTTATCTAAAAATAAACTCATATATAATAACATAAGAAAATTATATTTTTTAATTATATTTTTTAAATATATTTTTTAAATATATTTTTTAAATATATTTTTTTTTTATTTATTTAAAAAATATAATTAAATCCTGCAAAGTAATTTAATATTTGTATATTTAATAATTATTCAGTTCGATATATGCTAGTTAAAATATATTTTTTGTTATTATTTTTATAAAATCTTAAGATTTTATATATCATATAAGCTTTATTATAAGTTTTTAATTTAAAATATTTATATTTTTAAATATGAATTAATTATAATATTAATAATTTTTAAAATATGAATTAATTATTTTGCCTAGCAAATTTGCCTTTTCAACTACTTGAGAAAAATTGATAACTTTGAAATAAATTTCTTACTTATTTTTAGCTTTAATTATCAATTATAATGGTATTTTATATTAATGACCTTTTAAACAAAAATTAAAGGATAAATAAAGCTATGTTAATAATAATATTGCTATAGCATTAATAATGGAAAAATCTATGATTTTTTATTATTAAACCCATATGGACATTAATAATGGAAAATCTATGATTTTTTATTATTAATATGAATTAATTATTTTACTGTGCAAAATAATTAAATAATTAATTAAACCAAATTTATTTAGCTATACTTGCAGAATAAATATAAAACTAATAATAATTTCAGCAATGATAAGTATTTGATATTTTCTTAGAATATTATTTCTGCAATACAATAAATATTAACTAAATAATAACTTTGATTAAAAAATTTATTTATTAAAAATTAGATTTGATAATAACTTTATAAACTTAATAATAACTTGATAAACAATTAATAATTTCAATTCATAAAATAATTAATTATGAATAATTTTTTTCTAGGTTTCACTCATTAATTAATAATCTTTATTTTTATTCCCAGTAATATTATAAATAATTAAAAATAATTTTCTAATATATATATATATATGTTACAATATAATAAATATTTAAAATATAAAATAAAGTATTTAAATCATAAATATATTATTGGTGGAATGTCTGAAGAATTACAGCAATCTGATGATGCTTTATAAGAATTAATATACTTAACTCAAGCTGATACTACTATACTTGAAAAATATAAAATAATGACATCTTTTTTTTTGGATTTAATAATAAAAAATTTAATATATTGTATGACAGACCCAAAATATATAACTTTCAAAGATACACCTAGTGATAAAAAATTTTTAGGCCTACCCCAAAAAGCAATAGAATATAAGAAAGAGAAAAAGCAAGGATCTTTTGATGATAAAGAATATAAGGAAATTATATCTCCTTTTATAATAAATCACGATGAATTAAGTATATATCATATTAAAGGCTATAATGATTCTACAAGAATATATCAATATCATGCGCATTGTAAATGCTACTTTACTAAGTGTAAACCAAATTATACAGTATTATATTCATATTTTGATACAATCTTAATTGGTTTTAACTTACATTATAGAGATTGCACTGAAATATATAATTTTAATATAGATTATGAATTATTTATATCTTTTATTGAACGATTAAAACAATTATGTGAAATAATTAGTAGTAAAAAATACAGCAAACCTATTAAAATATTATTATTTGGTCATTCATTTGGTATGGCATATGCTACTATGACGGCTTATATATTGTTACGTCTAATATGTCACGTTAATGGAAATAAAATTTTTCTAAGTTCTCATGAAAACTTAGAAACTAGTATTTCAAGATTAATAGAAAGAGTATCAGAATTTATTATATTACAAGATTTAGAAATTTCTGTAATAGGAAGTGGTGGTGTGCCTATATTATTTACTAAAGAATCTGAATTTATTAATTTTTTTAACCTATTAGAAAAAAGATATATTAATTTTTATAATGGGACTACTTTTAAAGATATAACAAGTTTTGATGGAGACCCTTTCATGGTTAATCAAGAATGCCTAAATGTAATATATTCAAATTATGTTGTGCATTTTTTATTATTATATAGGACATGGCCACCGCCAACAACAGTTATAAAAGTTGAAAGAACCATACAAAAATTATATAATTTAGTTGGATAACGTACTTATTTTAACGCTACGTATGCAAATTTGCATGATATAGAACAATATATTAATAATATTAAACAAAGTGATTTAGCAAGAATAAAAATGACATATTCGATAAGTACCGATAAAAAAATTATATTTTAATACATTAAATATTAAAAATAATATGGTATTATTATAACAAATTAAATAATATGATAAAATTATATATTGGAACTTATCTCCAAAGGAGATAAGCTTAAACCCTATACGAATAGTTTTCACCATAGCATATATTAAATTATAAAAAATTAAAGTTTTTATAATAAAAAATGAGGAAAAAAAATTAGTTACAAAAAATTAAACTTTCTAAAAATTGTATTCATTAAATATGTTAGATAATAAATTAAATTATTTTGATTATATTAAAAAATTAAATATAAAATATGTACCGCTAAGAATAAATAATAACTAAATAATTATTTAGTTATTATTTATAGTATTTTTCCAACTTGAAGCACATTATTACATATGGTCCGATACGTCATGTTCATTTAGTTTCATTTAATATTATTTAAAAAGTTTTTTATTTTATATTAATTAAAAAGCATAGGTTTTTAATTAATTAATATAAAAAACTTTTTTCGGCTACTTACTTTTTAATAACTTTAATTAATAATTTTTTTATAAAAGATAATTTAGCTAAATCATATTAATATAATTATTTTATATATTTTTTATATTTTTTATAGTAATTTTGATTATTCATTATTATAATATAATATAAAAAAAATATTATAATATAATATAATATAAAAAATTTTTTATATTATATTATATTATTCAATTAAATATTTTTTAAAATTATTTTATTTATAAATATGTAAAATAATATAATTATTAGATTATTGAGATATTTTTATATTTAAGATAGGAAAAGAGATTAAAAAATTATTCTATAATTATAAATAAAGTAATAAATATATAATATTTTTATTGATAAAAAAATAATTAATATTTTGTTTAACAATAAATAAAAATATTTATATAAATATTTTTATAATGATTGAAAACTTATTATTTAAAATATTATTAATTTATTATATAAAATTATTAATAATATATATAAATTTTAATAGTTTAATAAATTAGATTCTTTAAATAAATTAATATATTTAATATCATAATTTATATCATTTATTTATTTGGAACTTATAAAAACTAGAAGATTATTATGAGTAGTTATAAAAATATTAAAAAACTTCATTCATAACAATCTAAAAATTTATATGTCAATTATATATAATAATCTCTAATATAATTGATTAGTTATTTATAACCTTAAAATGTAAAAGCTTTACTATTTAATAATATAAAACTTATACAAGGATATAAATAATAATAGAACTAAATTATAAGCTATAAATATACTAGAAACTCATATAAATTAATTTATATGAGTTAATATATTGATGATCTTTTTTTTTGTTATATAAAACAAGACAACTGAAATTACATTCTCAGTAAAATAATTATAAATTCTAATATCTTTTAATAGTATATACTTTAAATTATTAAAAGATAATTTATCTAAATCATATTAATATAATTATTTTTTTTTTAATTGTAAATATTTTTTTTTATATTTTATATATTTTTGCTGACACATTGAAATATTAGCGATAGGTTTGATAATTGATTCAATTATTTTATCTCCTGTTTTTAATTTAATAGAACTAAATTTAATAATTACACTTTTATTAATAAAATTATTTAATATACTTTTATATATATGCTTATAACTAGTATACTTTATTTCATTTAAGGTATTAATATATAAATATATTAAATTTATCTTTAAATTAATAATATTAGATAACATATTATGTATATTTATTTTTTCAGTATTTAAAAATAAATTAAATATTTTTCTTAATTTATTTGATTCAGTAGAAATAATTAATTCTTTTATTTTAATTTTTAATTTTAAAAATTTTTTTACAAAATTAATTTGTTGTATATTAGTAAGTTTATCTATTACTATTTTTTGTTGATTTTCTAATTCTAAATTTAATCTATCTATATCATAGCTGTATAAATTTTCTAAATATGAATATATATTACTATTTAGAAAATTATTATCTATAAATATAGTATCAATAATATTATAGATATCTTCAATAATATTATGAATTATTAATATATTATTATTATTATCAATATTAGTATTAAAACAATCACAATCATAAAACATAATATTTGATAAATAAGTATCAGATCTATAATTATAAATATTATTATTTTGCTTTATTTTTTTTAATAATGGTTCAGTACAATCATCCATTCCACCTACTAGTTTATTATCGGAAATACAATCAGTATTTTGTTGTTTTATATGTACTGTTTGTATTGTTAATAATTTAATTTCTGGAAAGTCTTTCTTATCATTCACATATTCATCATTAACACATTCCTCATTAGGAACTTGTTCTAATTCTACTAATTTATTAGGCTTAGATTCTAATAGAAGTACTTCCACTACACTTAATATTCGATAAGTATTATTTATAATATAATATTCCTCAGTGACTTGAATAACTTCAAAAAATGAATTAGACCGTATTAAAACTTCACATTCCTTAGGAAAATTACTATATTTATCTAAAAAAATATACCTATTACTTATTTTATTTATACGACATTTTAAAATAAATGTAGCACCTTCGTGAGCAAATATTAATAATTTTTTTTGATTTAAATATGATGTTGATACAAAATTAGGAAAATAAATATAATCATTAGGTTGTAATATTTTTGGATTTAAATTTATACCATTAGATACATCAGTAAATTTGGGTATAATATTAAAACATACAAAAGTTGATTTTATAGCATATACATAAAAATATGGTTTTTCATATCGGGTTAAAAAAAATGTTTTAATTGGTTGCCTAGTAGCAATATCATTTTGCATGTTAAATATTGTTTCAATATTATTGGTGTGGTTGATTATGATTGATTCATTATTATTTAATTTACTATTTAGTAAATGCTTATTTATTAAATATTCATTTAATTCTTTATCTAAATGTCTAGTATAATAAAATAATGATTTATATTTATCAAATCCATTATATGATAATTTTAACGACTCTTTTAGTTTATCATCTAATTTTATTTTTAATGATTGTTCTAAATCTGTTGTTTCTAAATATAATAATTTATATTGATCTAAATCTAAATTATTAACCCACCAAAAAGAAGATCTTGAATATTTACTAAAACTATACTTAAGTGTAGGATTTTTACTATCTAAAGGTTCTAAACAAATAAAATTATATTCATTTAAATCTATTTTAATTTTAAATAATTGTTTTATATCTTCTTCATAATCATAATTTAGCGATTCTCCATTAATATCAGTATTTTTTAAATATGAATATTGTTGTTCTAATATTTTACCAAATTTTTTAGTTATATATATTTGATTATATTTATCATTTAAAGTTTTTAGTTCTTTTATATTGTTATCTTTATTTTTATTTATTATAATACATAAATAAAGTAAACAAATCATAACATCTATTGTTATATTATTTTTATCAAATTTATTTATAAAAGTTTGTTTGATATAATAATATATATGTATAGGTAATATTTTTCTATAAAACCAAACTGATTTTTCATTTATATATCTAACAGTTTTTTCTAATTCTAAAATAAATTCTTCTATTTTTGTTTTTAAATTACAATCTGATATTTTTTTTAATATATCATTAATACTTTCATCTAATTTATATTTATTTCTATTAATTGATAATTGTTTAAAAAAATAAACATCAAAATCCCAATTACCTATAAAATTAATTTCTGTTTTAATTATTTTAACAATTAATTGGAACTGATTATCAATTTCATTTTTTATTAATAAATTATTATATTGTTGTAAATTTAATAATTCAAATAATTTGATTATTGAATTAGATAAATAATATTCAATATTATTTATATTACTATATTTAATACTAAATAATGAATATTTATAATAAATTATTTTTTGTAAAATTGTATATTTATTATAATCAAAAATAAATTTAGATAATTTTAAGATTATAATACGTAATTTAATATTATTTTTCAATGTTATAATTAAGCTAACCGTATATTTATCTTGTGGATAAAATCCTTCATATTCATAATAAAAATATATTTCCTTATCAATTAAACTAATTTGATTATTATTAACTAAATTATGTAATTTTAATATAAAAAAAACATATTTTTTAAATTTAAGATTATTCATTGAATTTATTAAATTAACTAATTTTAAATCAGATTCAAAGCTATCGTGATAATAACCATAAATGCAAGTATCTAAATTATTTATTAAATTTATATTATCAATACATATTAAATTATTATAATATATATTAGGTATTTCTTCGCCTGTATAAATAATATTACTGGCTAAAGAATAAATTGTTAATGAATTTAAAAAATTTGATAATATATATCTTAGTGTTTTAATAAATTTAATTGTATCATTATCATTATTTATATTTTCACACTTATTATCATAAGATTTATATATCATTATGTTATAGGTTAGATAATTTAAATTGCATTAATATTCATTATTAGTATTAGCTCATTAAATTATTAGTATTTAATTTTTATAATAAATATTTTGCTTTTATTTTTTTTATATTATTAAATTTTAAATTTAATAATATTAATAATTTAAATATATTTATAAGAGAATTAACTTGTTTTCATTTTGTAGTTAATTTGTTAGAAAATTAATTATAATTTATACTAACTACTTGAGAAAATTATAGTTTTTTTTTATTATACAATAAGGATTATTAATTCATCTTGGTTATTTTCTAGAATAAACAATAAACTACTATCTTAATCGGCTTTAATATATCTTATTATGGTTCTAAGATGTTCAAAATCAGTAAAATGTATTTCGCCTACTTTAATGGACTTGACATTATAGAAAGTTATTAACTTGTTATCATAATTTTTTCCTTCCGGATTAATTATTGATATCTGAATAAATCCGCAGTTATTATTATACTTATCCTTAATGGCATACTGACCAATATAATTGGACCTATTACTATCATTAAGTTCAAATTCAAAAACATTAAAAAAATTCCATAATTGATCTATTAATTGTATTGATACCTTCGCATCAATGGTATTTATTAGTTGTTTGAGCTGTTCTTTATCTGGATTAATATATGTTATTTGTTGATTAATTTCACCATGACCTGCCTTAATATCTTTGATTATTTTAATAAGTTCATAGTGTTCAGTAAAATTTATTTTGCATAGTTCATGCTTTTCATCATTATAGAAAGTTATTAACTTATTGTAAGGATTTAATTTATCAGGTTTTGATATATTAACAAATCCGTTGCCTAAAGTATACCTACCCACAAAAGCTGAATCATCACTATTAATTGATTCATGACTAAATATTTCTATAATTTGTTTTAATTTATTTTCATATAATTGTGTTTTGTTGATATTATCTATTAGTTCTTTAAACCCTTGAGAATTAGTACAGATTTGTCCTGCATATAATGAATTACTTATTAAGGAACCACCAAAATTTAAATATTTGCGTTTATACTTTAAATATTTTTTAATTAATAATTGATTATTATTATTAAACATTATATATAATATATATGATAAAAATATTATTAAACTTTTAAATATATACTTGAAATAACAGGTAATAAAATATGTTATTATTTAGTAATTATTAAGTTAATTACATGTAAATCTTATATTAATGATTTTTTTTAATCAAAACGATACAAGTTTTTATTTATTATAATATTATATTCTATCTTAGTTTATGATTTTTTCCAAGAAATTATCAATTAATAAATTACTTTTAGTAATATAGTGACATACTCATCTACTAGTGTGTCATAGTTATCAGGTATAATAAATAATAGTCACATTAGTAGATATTTATTCTTAAGATTAAGATTTAATTAATTCTAATTGTACATATTTATCATATCATAAATATTATAATCTATAGTTGGAATTATAACAACAAAGATTTTATAATACCAAATAAGTATACAAAGATATAAATAATAATTATACCTTTTAGAATATTCTTATTTAATATTAAAAGATACATTTACAGAATTGTCATAGACTATATTTCAACATATAATCAAAGAATAAGTTGAAATAGGATTTATTATTAACTTTCTTTAATAGATTTTCATATAAATATGAACTTACACTAAAATAGAATACCTACTTTATAAAAACTTTCTTTAATAGATAAATTAAACTATTATTTTATTATAGCCAACTATAATAAATAATAATAAAATTAATATTATAACTATTTAGATATATCAATAAAAAATAAATTTTCAGATCTATTGATATCCGCCAAAACATCATCATATGTAAAATACAGTATAACCGTTTGATTGACCCTATCCACCCATATTCACCAGTTCCTATTGTTCCTTCAGCAGTTCTAACATAATGAACTAAATATTTAAAGTCATCCGAATACTAAATATTTTTTTAATTTTTAGTATTCTGATGACTTTAATTAGCCTCCATAAAAGTACACTTTATATTGTGCTATGAGAACAAATAGTTTAGAGGATAATAGACATTTGAAGCATAACTCTTAAAAGCAACAATATTTAAAAAAATTATTGATAAAATATTAAAGGGATATGATATTATTGAACTTGATTATATTAATCAATTAGATAAAGGAACAAAGAAAGAGTTTAACTCAATTACTACAGATATTGATGATATTATTACTACTGTCGCTATGCAGAGGACAGAGTTATGAAAACTAAAAAATTATCTACTTCAAAATATTTTTTTATTGTGACTTTAAATCTATATCATCCAATTTTTTTTTTATAACTGACATTTGACCATATAAATTATATCCTTCTGTTTGTATTAATTCCTTTAATTCATTGACTACGCCGATTTGTAAGATACCTTGATTAAAAATACGCAGCACTGTATTTAAAGAACCTAGTTTAAAATTTAGTGTCTGATATGTTTTATTTGTAAACTTATCTAATTGTGTATCAAATGGTTTGAGTTTCTCTTTCAATTTGTTAATATTTTCATTAATTGTTAGTTTTATATGTTCTTTGTCATTTTCGGAAAGCTTGGCATAGGTATCTTCTCTAAACTGTTCCAATTTCTGTAATATTTGCTGGACAAATAAATATTTATCACTTAATTTTTTATAATCTTGGTCAGTTTCATATTTTTCTTTTTCTTTTTTTCTTCTTCTTCTTGTATTCTCTTGTATTCATGAATCTTTATTGGTTTAGCACTCATCTTATATTGTAATTGTTGCATGTCTTCCCTTGGTGATTCCATGTCTAAGGCCTGGTCATCAGCTTGTGAATGACCCCCCCCCCACTATGTCCCTCACCAATTTATAATTTAAATACTTCATTTTATACTTAAGATATTTTTGATTATATAATTTATTATTTTTAAACATTATTTATATATATATATATAGAATAAAATTTAAAATATTTATAAAATATTAATTATCTTTAGATAATTAATATTTTATTACCTATTTTAATTTCATAATTTTTTTTACTCTTGTAGTAAATTTATTAATATTTATGTGTCACACTACTAACTAATAATGGTAATGTTTGAAACTTAAAGAAAAAGATATTGATGTTAATATTTTTTGAATATTATAATAACATTAGAATATTCGATACCTCTGTTTATATATTATATTTATATATAAAAATAATAACTTTATAATAACTTTCTTTAATAATAAATTTCTTAAATAGAATTTTTTATAAAATAATAACTTTTCTTAATAGAATTTTTAATAAAATAAATACTTTCTATAAAAATAACTTTTTATTATAATAACTTTTTATTATAATAACTTTCTTTAATAATAAATTTCTTAAATAGAATTTTTTATAAAATAATAACTTTTCTTAATAGAATTTTTAATAAAATAAATACTTTCTATAAAAATAACTTTTTATTATAATAACTTTCTATTATAATAACTTTCTATTATAATAACTTTCTATTATAATAACTTTCTATTATAATAACTTTCTATTATAATAACTTTTCTTAATATAATTTTTTATAAATAGATACTTACTAAAATAGAAACTTACTTTATAATAACTTTCTTTAATAGGATTTTTTATAAATAGACATTTACTAAAATAGAAATGTTATTTTTTATTAAATAAGAAATTTATAATAACTTTCTCCAAAGGTGTAAAATAAGAACTTATTAAAAGTATAACTTAATTTTTTACTAACTTTCTTTAATGAAATTATTTATAATTAGAAATTTACTTTTTAATTACTTTATTTAATAGAACTTCTCATCAAATTATTTATAATTAGAAACGTACTTTTTAATTACCTTATTTAATAACTTTATTTACTAAAATAGAAACTTACTTTTTAATAACTTTATTTAATAGATTTATTTATAATTAGCAACTTACTAAAATAGAAACTTACTTTTTAATAACTTTATTTAATGGAATTATTTATTATTAGGAACTTTATAAAAATCTAAATTTATTTTTAATAACTTTGTTTAATGAAAAGTATTTATTATTAGGAACTTATAAAAAACCTAAATTTATTTTTAATAACTTTGTTTAATGGAATTATTTATAATTAGGAACTTTATAAAAATCTAAATTTATTTTTAATAACTTTGTTTAATGGAATTATTTATAATTAGGAACTTTATAAAAACCTAAATTTATTTTTAATAACTTTGTTTAATGAAAAGTATTTATTATTAGGAACTTTATAAAAATCTAAATTTATTTTTAATAACTTTGTTTAATGAAAAGTATTTATTATTAGGAACTTTATAAAAACCTAAATTTATTTTTAATGACTTTCTTTAACATGACCAGTATGTTCCTTGTGGAAGTAGCCCATGAAATTATTTATTATTAGGAACTTAATTAAAACTTAAATTTTTTTTTAACCGGACCAGTATGGTCCTTGTCCTTGTGGGCTACGCCCATGAAACTCCTTATCAAATTATTTATAATTAGAAACTTTATAAAAACTTAAATTTATTTTAAATAACTTTCTTTAATGATACTAAGAAAGACATTATTTTATAATATAAATATAAATAATAATAATCATTATTATTTATAAAAATAAAATATATTTTTATCTTCAATAAAGAATTTATTTATAATTTTTATATTAAGTATGTGAAAATACTTTATTGATGAATAAAAAGCAATTTTTAATTTCTATTATTATTTATAATATAACCACAAGGTGAAATTATAAATAAAATAATTTTTGCCAGAGGTATTTTTTTATAAGAATTATAATAGGTTTTATTACTACGTGTAAATTGATAAATCCAATATAAATATTTTTTCTATTAATAAAAAATTATATTTTCATTAATTATAAATTAAATAATTGTAAAAAATCATCATATGTTAATATTTCACCACGAAACTTTTTGGTTATTCCATTATATATAATTGTACACCCATCTGAAAACTGAGTGTACCTCCCGTCTGAAGAGATACCATTATGCTGAACAGTAATAGAATCAAAAATAATGCTTTGGTAATTATAAGTGATGACTTCTGTATAAAGTCATTTTTAATTTACTTATTATGATAATAATCCCCATAAAGGATTGTTATCTAATTGTCTCATTGGTAATGCATTTGCAGAGTTTTGTAATGGAGTTACAGAGGGTGGTAATGGAGTTACAGAGGGTGGTGAAGTTTCAAACTGATAAACAGCAACATCCATAAAATCAGAATCCAAGTCTATACCTTTAAGTTTTTCATATTCAAAAATAAAAAATGACTGGCCAGGTATTATTGTTCCACTTGAGTCTATTGGTACAACTTTCAATAATAAATAACCTAAATATTTTTTAGTCGTGGAATTATAATATTTTTTTGTATCATATTTAATATCTTGATTTATTTGACGTAAAGTCGTATAATCACTATAATTTTTTTCTCCTGACTTATAATTTCCTGTGTAAGATGGCCTATCTAAAAATGTAGAGTCTATTATTAATTTCATAAGTTTAATATATATTGTTTTCACATGTTTATAGCGTTCTGATGCATCTACTGATTTTAATTCATCTATAAATGTAGATATATTAGGGTCATTCGGTATTATCTCACTAAGTGCAGTTTGGATTTCTATTAAAAATTGGTCAAAATTTGTTAGTGGATCCACAAACTTTAGCAAAAAATTAGATATAAATTGAAAATTTTGTCTACGGATATCAGATTGTTTATTTAATATATCTTGTTCAGTACCACCTCCTGCATTTAAATATTTATATTTATATTTTAAATATTTGTTATAATATAGTTTATCAGAATTATTTATCATATACTTTATATTAGAAAAAAAAAAAAATAATTAATAAATTTTTTTAAAATTAATTTTAAAACGCAAAATTTATTTGGAGTACATTATTAAAATAATGATAGATAAATATAAATAATTTTAATATTTGATAGGTTAAAATTAATGAAATTTGTTAGTAGCGATACTATAAAATAAGATAGTGAGTAATAAATAAAAATTTAAATTTTTTTTATATATTAAGGTAATAATTTATACACTTTATGGAATAACATTTTTTATATATTTTAAGGCTATATTACTTAAAATTATTAATAATTAAGGACTTTATAAAATATTTTTTAATAACTTTCTTTAATATAAATTATTTATAAGTATGAGCTAACTAAAATAGAAACTTATATTTTAAATAATTTAATAGAACTCTTCATCAAATTATTAAAAATTAAGGACTTTATAAAATAAGAACTTATTTTTTAATAACTTTCTTCAATGAAAATTATTTATAATGAAAATTATTTATAATTATAAATTTTATAAAATACAAACTTTCCTTTTAATAATTTTATTTAATGGAACTTTATAAAATTGAAACTTTTTTTTAATAATTTCCTATGGAATTTTATAAAATAATAACTTTCTTTAATAATAAATTTCTTAAATAGAATTTTTTATAAAATAATAACTTTTCTTAATAGAATTTTTTATAAAATAGATACTTTCTATAAAAATAACTTTTTATTAAAGAAAGTTATTATAATAACTTCATTAATATGATTTTTAATAAAATTATAATTTTCTATTATAATAACTTTCTTTAATATGATTTTTAATAAAAAATTATAACTTTCTTAGGATTTTTTATAAAATATTTAAAGTTCATTTATAATATAGATAAAAATATTATAAAAATTTATATCCTTTCATTAATAACTTTAATTATTAATAAAAAAAAAATAATAAAATTATACTCATGTTTTAAATTATATATCAATGATGGTTGTAATTATATATTTATAATTATAAAATAAAAATAATCACTTATTAATTAATAAAGATTACATACTATTAAAAATCGGAACATTTACACAGCTTACTACTTCTATATAAAATTATAACAAATTATTTTAAATATTATTAAATAATAAATAATTAATTAGAGTAGGTGTATGTTTTTTATAATTAATTCGCAGACATAATTTGTTGAAAAAATTCTTTAAATTCTTTATTTTTAAATAATATGTGTGTTTTTTCCATCATTGCATTTAAAGCATCTTTATTTCCAATATATTTATAAAAAGTAGAATTTATCCTACTTATATTTGATTCTATAAAATTAAAAATTATAGAAGGGCTATCATATATCTGTTGCTATTGTTTCTAATATATAATTTGTAATAGTATTCATTAATAATTAATTATATTTTATATTTTCATAAATTTATTTAATTTAATAATTATTAAATTGAATAAACCATAGATATTCACCCCTATAATATAATTATGTTTAATTAAATTTTGTATTTTTTTTATAATATTTAAACAAATTACTAACTATATCGATAATATATATGTAAATAAAATTACAAATTATTATATAAATTAAAATTACTATTATTAATTTAATAATTGAATCATATTTTGATTTATTGTTTTATTTTTGTGATAAACAATTTAAAAGAAAAATTAAAGAAACCTTTTTTAAATCGTATAAAAATTTAATATTACATTTTTAATTATACAAATAAAAAATGTAATTTTTTTGTATAGATTTTTTTGTATAGGTTAAAATATAATAAATAATTTTTATTGATGCCTTTGCTATAAATATCACTTTTCTATATTATATGTTACCTATAATATTAAAAAGATTAGCCATATTATTAAAGAAACTATAAATTTAATTTGTATAAATATAAATTAATAATATTATGCAAATATTTAATTTTATTATTTTTCTAAAGGAAATGCAAAGGTGTAATATTTGCAAATATTTACTTTTATATTAAGATATTTATTGGTAACCTATAATATATTATACTATTTTTGATTACACATTTTTGTGTTTTACTTTGCATACTCATTAATTTAAAACATTTTGGTGTTAATATAATTATTTCACTTGGTTTTCATTTCTTCCCATTAGATTCACCATTAATAATCTATATCTTTAATGTATGAATCTGTTAATGTATCTTTTATAGATACATTAACAGATATACCTATTTTGCAATAGCATTAATATTAATTGAAAAATTATAATTATCTTTAGATTCATAAAAACTAAAGAAATCATCAATAAAACTATTATTAATTTTAGAATACCTTTTTAAGAAATTAAACAAATTCATATATATTTTGATAACTTGATAAATAAATCAACTATAAATAAATTAAAAATATTATTATTAATTATATTAATGATACTATTAATATTTTATTTACCAAATTTTATAATAAATTTCTAATTAATACTAAAGAATATGTTTTACTATGGTTTTATGAAAACTTCAAATTTTTCCATAATAAAAATATATTTATGATATATTTATTACTAGTAATAACTCTGAGAATAAACAAATTATTGATTCTTAAAATAAATATACAAAAAAAAACTTTATTAATGAGTTTATTCAGATTATTATTGTAAAACTAACGGTATTGTATCTTATTACTAATGGTGTACTAATTTATAATGAATATTTATATTTACATATTATAAAATAGTTAATTATTCCATACTAATAAGTGTTTGATCTAAAAGAATTTGTAAGTTTTGAAAAAATTTATCTTTATTCGTTTCGCCAATACCTACATGAGTTATTGGAATATCCATACTCGAAAAACAGGTATGTGCATAACATAATAATGTATTTGTGCCTTTAAAATATAATCTAGTTGATGTAGAAATACCACGTTTACCAGTCATACAAAATAATAAATTTATAATCCATTTTTGGTGCTCTTCTTCTATCTTTTTTTCTTGCTCAGTTTTTTCTTTACATTCATTTATTATCAAATATTCTTCTATTCTTTGTTTTAGAAAATTTATTTTTTCTAAAAATATTGGATTATTTCCTATTATGTTCATTCTATTAATAATGTCGTTAGCATTGAGATGTTCGCCAAGAATTGTATAACCTGCTCTCAAATCATAAAGTATACTATTTTCCATATAAGTAACAATATGTTTTGCACATGCAAATATTTCACTGTATGATTCACTTACTTCTTTTAATAATGTCATATGTCTTTCTAGAGCTTTAGTATAGGTTGATATATTTATCGATTTATTAACGTCAATATACTCTAAAGCATTTGTCAAATTAGTCACATTAAATGCGACTAATTTCATAGATTCTTTTAATTTTGGATCACATACTATACTTACATATTTTATTGATTCTGGTTCAATTTTAGCATATCTTAAAACATCAAAATAATTATATGGAAATAATTGACCAATACCTTGCAGTAATTCATTACCATATATGTAAGATAACAATTTTCCAATATTATGTAATGATTCTTTATCAATTTCATTTAATTGTATATTATATTCGCTACTTATCGATGGATAATAATTTTCTCTTACATAATTTAATGATGAATTACATGATGGATATCCTGATTTCATATTTAAAATTCTTTTTCTATCACCATCAAATAAGTTATACATTAAATCACAAAAAAATTGTTTTCTTAATCCACCAGCGTCTATTCCTGCTGATAATTTATAATTATCAGTTATTTGTTTTACCTTATCAATATTAGAAAAATTATAATTCAATAATTTATAAGTTTGATTTAAACATAATTCAGGTATTTCCTCTAAAATTATTGGATGATATTGCAATACACCATTATTAGATATAATTAAACAATATTTCAATAAAAAATATATTAATATATTTGAAACTAATCTATACGATTTATTTGTTATATTACAAAATAATTTATTTATATAAAAATCTGTTTGAAGTTTATTATCTATATATAATTGATATATTTTTGTATTATTATAATTTAATCTAATAGCAATTGAAGTATAACCAGTGGCTAGTGATACAATTTCTATAAGTGTATTATTACTATCCAGTAATTTATTAATACGTACGGTATACTCATCATACCTTATATTATGTCCGCTGTTAATATATTCTATTAATAATAATAATACATCAATATTAAATACTTTTTTTCCATAAATTTTTATTGTTTTTTGTACTTCGTCAATTATTTTTTTTAAAAATAATTGTTTATTTTCTTCTAAAATATTACTACATATTATATTGCTGTTTACACTAAACCTAATAACAGATTCTTCTGTTATAGATTCTTTAGTAATATAATCAATCTCAAAATTATTAATTTGAGATTGATTAATATAATTAGATTGTATATATAATTTATGTTCATCATGATTATACCATACTATATATATATAAATATCATCAATACATATTGATAATTTATTATCAATACTTGTAAATTCAGATACAATTGTAATAAATAATTTAATTTTATTTTCAAATTTCTTATATTCTTCCATAATATATGCACCACCTATTATCTGTTGATATTTATTTAGTTTAAAATTATCAATAGAAAGAGATTCACCTTGAATCATCCTAATAGCATCGTCATTCTGTAATACTTCTAGACTTATATACTCAGCAATCAATATTGCTGATTTAAAAATGTTTTGATATGAAATACTTACATCATTTAATAATAACATATGTTTTTCTAGAGCTAATTTATAGTATTGTATATTTATAGATTTTTCGTAATCAATTGTTGTTAAAACATTTATCAAATCTGGTATGTCTAATTTTAAATTAAATAATTCCATAGATTCTTTTAATGATTTATTACATAATATAGTTAAACTATTCATCATTGAATATGAACTATGGCTAAGTGAAGCATGGTATAAAATTTGTATATAATTATCTGAAAATAATATACCAATACCATGTAGGTCGACTTTATAATATATATAATTAATTAATCTTCCAATATTATTTAAAATAATCATAATAAGGCGATTCCACTTTTCGCTTGGTATATATAATGGATTACCTAGTTTAATAATCATACATCTTTGTGCACTACCATCAAATAATTTATGTATCAATTCAGAAATAAAATCTTTTAATTGTACTTGTACTTCTGTTATATTTTGTGATTCATAATTATTTTCATAAGTAATAGTATATATATCAGAAATATTATCTAAATCATATCGAGATAAAGTATAAATTCTATTTAAAACTAATTCAGGAATTACCTCTAAAACTAATGTATGATAGTATAAATTAATTTTTTTACCATGCGATAAATGATATATACATTCATTTAGTAAAAAAAATTCTAATATTTCTGAAACTACTATATACAATTCATTTTTAATATCTAAAAATATATCATTTATATAAATATCCGTTTTAATTTTATCATCTATATATAATTGATATATATATGTTTTATCATTATCTAATCTAATACCAATTTTACTTTCTTTTTTATTTTTATCTTGAATATTTAAAATTGAATGAACATTCTCAGACTTTTTATCAACCCACGATTCATAATATTCATAATATTTATTTTTTTCCGACCAGATAGTAAAACAAACACTTGTATAACTTTCATTAGAACTTGTATAACTCATATTTTTAAGAAATACCATAAATAATGATATTACATTAATATTAAATACTTTTTTCCTATTAAATTTTCTTTTAATAAGAAATGTTAGTTTTACTTTTTCAATTATATTGTTTAATAATGATATATGATCTTTTTCTAAAGTTTCAATATTAGTGTTATCTACGTTATAACTAATATTATTAGTGTTGTTATTATATATAATTTTTAATGTATCAAATTTAGTATTATATACACTATGTATATATAGTGTTTTTTCTGTTTCTATATACCATACTAAATATATATCAGTATCATTTTCAATACCTATTGATATTGAATGTGTATCAATATTCGCAACTTTAGATACGAATTCAATAAAAGTTTTAATTTCATTATCAATTGTACCACCTATTAATTTTAAATATTTTGTTTTATATTTAAAATACTTTTTTTGATATTCTATATTAAACATTATATATATATATATATATATATATATATATAGATTCCAAATATTGATGAAATAATAAAATAATAAAAATTGGATAAGATTAGTTTAGTTATACAAATTAATTTAGAAGTTGACTTATTATTCAAAATCAATTTTGTACTAATTGTAATAAATTCGGACATATGACTTTACAAGGAGAATTGTGTATGACCATGAGTAAAACACCAAAAAAAGAATGGAAATGTAAAATGTGTAGATGACTACAATACACCTTCATATAAAGAAAAACATTATTGAAGTAATAAATGTTTTATACTACAACAAGTTAATATTGCTATGGATCATGGTTGTTATTAAGTAATCTTAATATTTGTTTTTGAATTATTATGGCGTCATAGCTAAGAATAAATAATAACTAAATAATTATTTAGTTATAGTCTTTCTCCAACGTGAGGCTAGGAAAACTTTTGTATAATATTTCTAAAAAATAATTTATCTTCACTAAATTGATAATATATTTTTACTTGTTTGGTGTAATCAATCACATACCATTGTGGTATTTCTGTATTTTCTTCCATTTCTTTAAAATAAATAATTCTTAAAGTCTTTATTGAATCTTTTAATAAAAAATTAAAATCAATAAATGCATTTTATGGAGGATCAACATTGCAAGTTTTTTTAAGAGCATTAATAGATAGATTAAAAATTATATATGATGATTTATAATCATCAAAATTTAAATGCTGTTTCAATGTACTTGAAAATTTTGTAAAGTCCATCTTATTTAATAAATCCTTATTAAATGTTTGTGTAAATTCTACAGTATCGTCAATAATATATTCTAGTTTCCAATTATCTTTACCATTATAACTGATTCTAATATTTTTATAATTAATAGAATATTCCACCTTTTGTATCTTACCGGCAGTATCAATAAATGGTTTTAAAAAAAACTTATTAAAATTTTTGAGTTATATAACTTGTATAACTTCTAAAGTGTTAAGTATTTCCACATAAGAATATAACTTTACAAACTTAAAAGTGCTAGGATTAGAATTAGAATTAGAAATTGGAATAAACTCTTCTAATGATTCATGAAGAGTTTATTCCACTTCTTCTGCAGAATCCCCTAAATATTTATGTTTATATTTTAAATATTTGCTATAATAATTCATTAAAATATATTAGAATCAGATATATCAAAATATTTTATTTGTAATAAATGATTGTCAATTTAACATGTTCATTTATTACAAATTAATTTTATAACTTTATATCCAACAACTTTGTTTCTATTGTGTTCATAGCCTATAAATTTATTATTCTTTATTTTTATTAATCCATAAGATATTTCATAAGTATGATATAATTTTCATCTATATTAATATTTATTGTTGATAAAGCTAAGTGTCAATAGCAATATGTAAATATTTAATAATAAAGTTTACTTTCACAAATTTTGTTATTATTAAATCTACAATTATTATAATAATAAAAAATTATATATATATATATATATATATCATTTATTTATATTATAATTATATTATTTATTAATATAAATACATATTTAAATAATATTATTTATATATATAACATTGAATATATAATATATATTTTATTTGTTGGCTTTGAAAGCGTAGTTTATTAATCTAATAAACACTTCTTTTTAAAATGTTATTTTTTAAAATAATATTTTAAAAAATAATTTCTATATATTTATATATAAATGTTAAATTTAAAGTTTAATGATAAGTATATTAAATATAAAAAAAAATATATAAATTTACAGAGAGGTAGTGCTTCTAAGCCTTATAAACCTTACACAAATAAAAATAAAGCTGATAAACGTATGTATCAGAATGAAGCTGGACGATGGTTTTATTGGGATCTAGAAGAAATACATAATCCCGATAATTACTTTTTCCCTGACAGTGCTCCGGATATATTTAATAGTCATCCGCCTGAATATGTAAAAAGTGGCGCACATGGAGAGTTAGATACTCATTTCAGGCCGCGCGGATATTTAAATAATAGTGATACGCTTATTTATTTAAAATCAATAAATCTTGACCCATTTATTGAGTATTATTTATGGAGTTATGGATATGAGTCCTGGGGTGAAAGTCAAAACATAATAGAATATATTAATGTTCAAGATAAAAAAGTCGATTTTAAAACCACTCGTACCTATGATGGTAAAAGTAGGTTCACCAATAGAGTGGCTAAAAAAGTACAAATATTAGATCCTGAGTATGAAGCAGAACGTCTTGCATATGAAGAAAGGGAAATGGTAGAAGATGTTCTATTACAAGAACAATTAAGAGATCTATTAAGAGATGGTTATGTTCCTATACTACCAGAAGATGTATATAGTGATAACAATTTTTTAAAAAAATACTTTACATTAAATAAAAATAAAAATATAATAGAGTTAGGATATTATAATCATTTAATAAGTGATAGGACCGCACATCCTGAGAGTCTATTACATGCTAGGATAAACTATTGCTATAATTTATACTTTTCATTAAATAAATATAAAATTAAGATTGTCTCAACTGATGAATACTATATATTTAGTTATAACCAATTAAATAGGTTGGGTACACCTAGTGGTTTAATAAAGAGAATTAATTTTTCTGAATTATTAACACTATTTACCCGATATAACGAACACACCCCCGATAATGAATTATTCTATTTTAAAAAATTTATTTATACTATTAATAATGATGATAATAGATCAGGGTATCTATTAAACATAACTCAAAATGTTGAGACAATGCCTAATATAACTTATACATTAGAATTTATAGAAAAATCAAGTCCTACTACTTACTATAGTGATGGACTTGGGGAACAAGAATCTAAAATACCATTATATGTTCGTGTTCGTAATTGATTCTTGTAATCTTTTGAATATAATTAATATATAAACACATTAATATATAATATTGATGTATTTATATATAATTTTTATTTGTATTAAACTTAATATTACAAATATTATTTTTTACTTATTTAATTTTTTCTCCAAGTATTTTTATTTTTTTTTACTTTTTTTTTGGGATTATTCCCTTATCGGGTTCTTGTGAAGTTGCATTTTCATCACTAGTAATATCATTATTACTTATACTATCCGGATTACTAATTATATCTGGATTACTTAGAATCTCAGTAATATCAGCATTACTTATAATTATGAACTTTCTTTTTAATAACTTTCTTTTTAATAACATTACTTATGATGATGAACTTTATTTTTAATAACTTTCTTTTTAATAACTATCTTTAATCAAAATTATTTATAATTATGAACTTACTAAAATATAAACTTTCTTTTTTATAACTTTCTTTATAATTAGGAACTTACTAAAATATAAACTTTCTTTTTTATAACTTTCTTTAATCAAAATTATTTACAATTATGAATTTACTAAAATATAAACTTTCTTTTTAATAACTTTCTTTTTAATAACTTTCTTTTTAATAACTAATTTGTTATAATAACTTTCTTTTTAATAACTAATTTGCTATAATAATAACTTTCTACAATAACTTTCTACAATAACTTTCTTTAATAACTTTCTTTAATAACTTTCTTTAATAAATTTCTTTAAAAACTTTCTTTATAACTTTATTTAATAACTTTATTTAATAACTTTATTTTTATTTAATGGTACTTTATAAAATTAAAACTTTATTTTTAATAACTTTATTTTTAATAATTTTATTTAATGAAACTTTATAAAATAGAAACTTTCTTTTTCTCTAGCAAAGCTGAAAATCAATTAATTTATTATTAGATAAAATAGATTTAACATCTTCTAAATATAATTGTTTTATCTCAAATAATTTAGTAGTAACATTATTACTTATATCATGAGATAATTTCATTATGATTTCTCTCATATTATGTATATCATTTGTTAATAATGTTTGATAGGATTTCATAGAAATTATTTCTGATTTATATACATCAATATTACTATTTATTAAATTACTCATTTCTTTTCTAAATAAATCCATATTATTACTATTTTCTTTAATATTAGTTAAGATTTCGGAAGACATTAAACTATTCATATTTCCGCTAATATCAGTAACCATTTTTTCAAATAAATCAACAACTAATATATTCATAGTTTCAATATCTAATTTATATTTTTGATAGAATTCAATTACTCTTTTATTTTTTATAGTTACATATTCAACTTCATAATCACTCATTATTATTTATATAAAAATATAAATCTTTATATCTGTATTACACTGTAAAATCACAAGATGGCTTCCAATATAAATAAATTATATAATAATTTAATAATCATATTAGAATTATTTTTTATTAAATTTAATAACTTATAAAATAATAATTTTAATTGAATAGGTACTTTATATAATAACAACTTTCTTTAATAATTTTTTTTATAAATTTTTTTATAACCTGACCAGTATGGTTCATTAAAATAAAAAATCATTGATTTTTTATTATTAAGAACCTTGTGGGCATAGCCCATAACTTTCTTTAATAGGATTTTTAATAAAAAATGAACTTTCGACAATTGAAATGGAATTTTTTATTAAATAAGAACTTTATAATAATTTTCTTTAATGGAATTTTAATAAAAAAAATAAGAAACTTACTAAAATAGAAACTTTTTTATTTTATATAAATCTAATTTTATAATAATAAATTTTTAAAATTAGATTTATATAAAATTGGAACTTTCCGAGATTAACATTGTATTAAAGAATTACTTTATTTAATTTCTTTAATTGTAACTTAATAATAACTTTCATTAAATAATAACTTTCATTAAATAATAACTTTTATTAAATAATAACTTTTATTAAATAATAACTTTTATTAAATAATAACTTTTATTAAATAATAACTTTTATAGGAACTTCATTAAATAATAACTTGTATTAAATAATAACTTTTATAGGAACTTCATTAAATAATAACTTGTATTAAATAATAACTTTTATAGGAACTTAATAATAACTTTCATTAAATAATAACTTTAACTTTCATTAAATAATAACTTTAACTTTCATTAAATAATAACTTTCTTAGGAATTTAAAAATAACTTTTATAGGAACTTAATAATAACTTTTATTAAATAATAAATTTCTTAATAGATTTTTTTATAAATATGAAATTAATTCTGTAATAAGAATTTTCTATAATTAGATTTATTAAATAATAACTTTTGACAATTTAATTTTTATTAAATATTTATTTTAATAATAAATTTCTTTAATATAATTTTTTATAAAATAATAACTTTTCTTAATATATTTTTTTATAAAATAATAACTTTCTTTAATAATAAATTTCTATTATAAAAACTTTCTATTATAAAAACTTTCTATTATAAAAACTTTCTATTATAAAAACTTTCCATAATAGATTTTTTTATAAAATAATAATTTTTTATAAAATAATAATTTTCTTTAATATGATTTTTTATAAAATAATAATTTTCTTTAATATGATTTTTTATAAAATAATAACTTTCTTTAATAATAACTTTCTTTAAATCGTCTGAAATTTTAAGATTTAACTTTAATTCTTTAAAAAATTGATAAATAAAATAATTCACCTATTTTTTAATTTTTTATTATGTCATACAAAACCATTGAAGAATATAATAATTATTTAATAGATAATCAAATAATTATACAAATTATTGATTATGTAAAAGAAGTTAATAAATTAAAATTCAATATGGATATATTTTTTATTGACGAATTCATCGATTTAGTTGATAAAAATGAATGTTGTATCCATCATGATATGATACAAAAATATGGAGTTTTAAAATTAAATAAAGGTACAACAGATATTAAAAATTTGATTTCACAAAATGACTTTATTGAAAATGAAGACTTCCGACTCCGAAACGTTTCGGAGTCGGCTTCTAAAGGAGGATGCACACATAAAAAAGAATATTATTTTCACCCAAGATCATTTAAAAAGTGTTTGATGAGATCAAAAAATACTAAAATATATGCAGATTATTATTTATTATTAGAAGAATGTATTAAATATTTTAATGATTATCAAATCAAATTGAAAGATACTTATATTATTAAATTAAAAACAAAATTAATTAGGAAAGATAATAAAATTGATCATCTAGAAGAAAAATTAAATACAATTATTAAAAATAATGAAAAATTAATTAATCAAAATGAAGATTTATTAAAATCTAATAAAATTATGCAAGAATCTTTAACTAAAGCTAATTATAAGTTAGATGAAACATTAGAAAAATTAGATGAAGTACATGAAGAATTAGAAAATACTAATACAGAATTAGAAGATACTAATGAAAAGCTTGATACAACAGACAAAACATTAAAAATAGTTGTTCAAAAATTAGATATTGCAGTCGTAGATAGAGTTCTCAAAACAAAAAGTAAATTGAAAAATGAATCATTTATCCTGATGTTTAATCCTAACGAAACATATAAATATAAAGTAATTAGAGCTAAGAAAGAATATGTAAATACACGAATAGATAAATTAAAGAATGAAAACTATGTAATTGTTGAATCAATAAATAATGTTCCAAACGCATCTACACTATGGTGTTTAATTAAGGAAGAACTGAAAGATAAAATTGATTCGTGTGGTAATAGATTAAATTTAACTTATATTGATGAATTACAGTTTAAAATAAAAATTAATGATATATATAATAAGCGTAAAAACGTTATTATCTAGTTATCTATGTTAAAATATATAAAATTTAATTTAATTTATCACGTCTAAATTTAAAAGAAATACATAATCATTTATTAAAAGAAAATAAAAATAAATTTATTAAAGTTATAAAAAAATAATTTCATGTATTGACGCTACTATTTATTATGAACATGAGTTTTTGAATTATATATTTATATACTATGAAAATAGTATATAAATATATAATATAATTTTAATAACTTTATTTAATCGAACTTCTCATCAATTATTTATAATTAGTTACTTTATAAAATAAAAACTTACTTTATAATAACTTAACTTTCTTTTTAATTACTTTATTTAATGAAATTATTTATAATTAGAAATTTACTTTTTAATAACTTTATTTACTAAAATAGAAACTTTCTTTTTAATTACTTTATTTAATGAAATTATTTAATGAAATTATTTAATAACGTTATTTAATGAAATTATTTATAATTAGAAATTTACTTTTTAATAACTTTATTTAATAACTTTATTTAATAACTTTATTTACTTTATTAAAATAGAAACTTTCTTTTTAATTACTTTATTTAATGAAAATCCTCATCAATTATTAATTAATAGGAACTTTATAAAATAAAAACTTCTTTTTAATAACTTTATTTAATGAAAATTATTTATAATTAGAAATTTACTTTTTAATAACTTTATTTAATAACTTTATTTAATGAAAATTATTTATAATTAGAAATTTACTTTTTAATAACTTTATTTAATAACTTTATTTAATGAAATATAAACTTTCTTTTTTATTACTTTATTTAATAACTTTATTTAATGAAATAGAAACTTTCTTTTTAATAACTTTATTTAATTACTTTATTTAATGAAAATTATTTATAATTAGAAATTTACTTTTTAATAACTTTATTTAATACCTTTATTTAATGAAATAGAAACTTTCTTTTTTATTACTATATTTAATAACTTTATTTAATGAAAATTATTTATAATTATAAATTTACTTTTTAATAACTTTATTTAATACCTTTATTTAATGAAATAGAAACTTTCTTTTTTATTACTATATTTAATAACTTTATTTAATGAAAATTATGTATAATTAGAAATTTACTTTTTAATAACTTTATTTAATAACTTTATTTAATGAAATAGAAACTCTCTTTTTTATTACTTTATTTAATAACTTTATTTAATGAAAATTATGTATAATTAGAAATTTACTTTTTAATAACTTTATTTAATAACTTTATTTAATAACTTTATTTAATAACTTTATTTAATAACTTTATTTAATAACTTTATTTAATAATCTAGAAACTTGCTTTTTTATTACTTTATTTAATAACTTTATTTAATGAAAATTATGTATAATTAGAAATTTACTTTTTAATAACTTTATTTAATAACTTTATTTAATAATCTAGAAACTTGCTTTTTTATTACTTTATTTAATAACTTTATTTAATAACTTTATTTAATAATCTAGAAACTTTCTTTTTTATTACTTTATTTTATAACTTTATTTAATAATCTAGAAACTTTCTTTTTTATTACTTTATTTAATAACTTTATTTAATGAAAATTATGTATAATTAGAAATTTACTTTTTTATAACTTTATTTAATAACTTTATTTAATGAAAATTATGTATAATTAGAAATTTACTTTTTAATAACTTTATTTAATAACTTTATTTAATGACTTTATTTAATGACTTTATTTAATGAAAATTATGTATAATTAGAAATTTACTTTTTAATAACTTTATTTAATGAAATAGAAATTTACTTTTTAATAACTTTATTTAATAACTTTATTTACTAAAATAGAAACTTTCTTTTTAATAACTTTATTTAATTACTTTATTTAATGAAAATTATTTATAATTAGAAATTTACTTTTTAATAACTTTATTTAATAACTTTATTTACTAAAATAGAAACTTTCTTTTTTATTACTTTATTTACTAAAATAGAAACTTTCTTTTTTATTACTTTATTTTATGAAAATTATTTATAATTAGAAATTTACTTTTTAATAACTTTATTTAATAACTTTATTTACTAAAATAGAAACTTTCTTTTTTATTACTTTATTTAATGAAAATTATTTATAATTAGAAATTTACTTTTTAATAACTTTATTTAATAACTTTATTTACTAAAATAGAAACTGTCTTTTTTATTACTTTATTTAATGAAAATTATTTATAATTAGAAATTTACTTTTTAATAACTTTATTTAATAACTTTATTTACTAAAATAGAAACTGTCTTTTTAATTACTTTATTTAATGAAAATTATTTATAATTAGAAATTTACTTTTTAATAACTTTATTTACTAAAATAGAAACTTACATTTTAATAACTTTCTTTAATGAAAATTATTTATAATTATGGATTTTACAAAATAGAAACTTACATTTTAATAACTTTCTTTAATGAAAATTATTTATAATTATGAATTTTACAAAATAGAAACTTTATTTTTAATAATTTTATTTAATGGAACTTCTCATAACATTATTTATAATTAGAAACTTACTTTTTAATAACTTTAATGAAACTTCTCATAACATTATTTATAATTATAAACTTACTAAAATAAAAACTTACTTTATAATAACTTTCTTTAATCGAAATTATATATAATTAGGAAATTTATAAAATAGAAACTTACTTTCTTTATAATAACATTTTTTTAGAATTTTAGTATTCATTATAATCTTATTAGACATCGGAAAAATTACTTTTATATATTTATTATAATTTATGCATACCAAATTTGTATGCATAAATTATTAATTATTTTGATAAAAATTATATATTTTGCAATCTACTGTAAATTAATATATTTTATAAATTTATTTATCATTTAATATTTTTTAATATTCAATAAATATACTTATTTAATAAATGATTATGTTTATTTATAAATTTATAATATTTTATAAATTAACCTAAACTGCCCGCAAAACAGAAAGAATATTTTTTAGCAGTTCATATCATAATTATTATTAACTTTAATTATACCTGTCCAAAAATCAGTGATTATGGTATAATTCTTTGTTGTCTCGTCATGTTTATTCATATCGGGTATTTTCTTTATCAATATGGGGTAATATATTTGTTATAAGAAGAATTTTTAATCTACTGAAACATTTTTTATTATCATATCATAAAAAATAGTTTCACACATTCATTTATAAAGTACGGAATTATTCAAATTAAATTATAGTTAATAATTGATAAAACAAAACTATTAATTTATTTTGTTAATTTACAAAATAATACAATTATAATCATATAAAAATATTTATTTTTTGTTATTTAACAAAATAATACAATTATAATCTTATAAAAATATTTATTTTTTGTAAATTTACAAAAAGTATTGATTTGTAAAGTTACAAAAATATTTAAACTTTATATTAACAAGACTTTACAATATTAAACAATTATAAACATATAAAATAATTATTATTTTGTTAATTTACGAAAAGTATTGATTTTCAGCTTTGCGAGAAAGTTACAAAAATATTTAAACTTTATTTTATCAGCTTTGCTAGCCAATAAATATATTACTTCTATTTTGTAATACATTTCATTGCGAACCCTTTCTGATTCGCAATGAAATTACAATTATAGTAACACCAGCATTTTACAAAAATTTATAAAATATACCGATATTTATGATTATATTATTTTTATTTATTAATTTTGTCATACCTTTGCATAATAATAAGTCTAGTAATGTCTAAGCTTAAATTATTTATTTTTTTATTTTTTTTTAGTATTTGGTTTATTTGGGGTATCTAATGATGTATCACTAGATGATTCATTTGTAATTTCATTTATATCTTGATTTGTTTCTTGATTTAGTTTCTGATTGTTCTTACATTTTCGTTTATGGGCTGCTAACGACTTTAAGTTTGTGCCTACAAACTTTTTACATAACTCACATTCTAAAGTACTTGTATTATTAAAACTATATTTTGATGTTAGCAATTTATTTAAATTCATTAATTCTAATTCCTCAATATATTGAATTGTTTTTTTTGATAAATCTTTTATATTATTTATTGCTATATCTCTCTTTTGAATAAATGCTTGATATTCTTTATTAATTAGTTCTAAAACATCATTACTTATTTTATGACCACCTGTTTCTATTACATTACATTTAAGTAATTTTAAATGTAAATTTTCAATTATATCTACTCCTAATTTTAATTTATCCTGATCATAATTCATATCATGAATATATAAACAAATATTATTATTTTCAGTAATATCAATTTGATAATTTTGTTTATTAGAAATACCAGTTGAAATTGATATCATTATTCCACACATATTTTGTTCATTTACATCTCTTATAAATTTAGTTACTTCATGAGTTGGAATATTTACATTATAATTTTTTATTTCAAATAATATTGAAATATTATTTTGTGTCATTATAAAATCACCGGATCTTGAAGTATCAGTTGTTCTTTTTATCTCAGCTGATTTATATAAACTATTTAATAAATTCTCTATATGATTTTCACTTATATTCCCTTTCTGTGATGAGTTTTTATATTTATCTAAATATTTTATTAAATCTTCATTAATTTTCTGTTGAATCTCATTAGTTTTCATATCATTATTTTTTATTTCACTAATATTATTTTGAATTCTATCTTCAGATTTAGAAATATAAGTTATTAATGATGATTCTATACTTTTTATTAAATTATTATATTTTATTTCTAAATTATCATGATTATTATTATTTATTAATTCTGTTCTTAAAGTATCATATTGTTCTCTGAGTTGAATATAATATTGACTATTTGATTTAGGTATTATTTCTTCAATTAATTTACTATTTTCTTTTTCTACTTTTTCCATTATTTTTAAAATATTTTCATTATCGTTTTTACCTATTAATATTTTTAAATCATCCATATTTTCTTTTTTAATATCATACATTTTCATTACAATATCAGTTTTTAAAGTTATAATATTATGATTTTGTTCTTTAATCATTAATAATAAATCTTTAGTTAATGAGTTATTCATTTCTCCAGAAATATTATTAATTAAATTTTCAAATAAATCAATCATCATATCATTCATTTGGGCAAAATCAAAATTCTTATATTTATTATAAAAATTTAAAGTTTTTTTACTAGTAGTTGTTAATGATTTAATTTCTTCAAATGACATATAATATATTATAGTATTTTTTTTTTAAATACTTATTTTTACAATATAATATAAAGTTATTATTATTAATTTGTATAATTATTTTTTATTATAAATATTTATAATAATTTTAAATTAAAGATAAAGTAATATTTTATATTAATGTCTAAACAATTTATTATTAAAAAAATATTTCCAAAACGCACAAGTAGTAATTGGTATGGAATATTAACTACTGATAATTATAAATTATTTGGTTTTAATTATTTTGAACCAATGGTTGATGACATTATTATATGTAATAACTTAATTCAACGTGACTCTGATAATAATAAGGAATTTGATTTCAAAAATGCACAATTTTTATTACCTAAAGATGAAAAATTACAAATAAAAAGATTATTACATTTATCTAATGGAAATAATAAAACAATAAATGATTTAATATTTGGTTTATCACAGAATAATATTAAATATGGTGATGAATTTTGGAATGAACTATATATATATTGTTCTGACCTTAAAGAAATTGATAACTATGAAATAAATGAATTTCTTACTAATTTATTTGATCATATCATTAATTACATAGCTTCATTTCTACAACCTTTTAAACAAAAATTAAATGATGAATATAATATTAAGAATCTTACTATTAAACAACTTACAGAATTATATAAACATAGAAAATTTGGTCCTAATATAAATTCATGGAATATTGATGGTTTAAAAGAATTATTTAATATTTCTGGTTTTGGTGAAGAAACAATACTTAAAATTGCTAGGGGACTTAAACTATCAATTGATGATATTTCACAATTAATTATTATTGGAATATTTTTAAAAAATGGGAGTACTTATATTAAATATGATTATAATATTTGGTTAGAATATTTATCAAATTATTCTAATAATATAGGCGAATTATCAAATGATACATTTAATGATATTATTGAAAATATGATTAATAGTAAAGATATTATTTTAATTAATGAAAAAGTATTAGCTTATTATTCTTTATATCAAAAAGAATTATCAATAGCTAAGATTTTAATTAATTTTCAATATAACGAATCAGCTATGTCATTATTAAATATTTCAAATCGTAAAGAAAGTGCATTTCAAGATTTTCTCGATGAATATAAGGAAAATGAAATTTATGATCTAGATAAGGAGCAAAAACAAGGTATTATAAATTTTATCAAAAATAATATTTCTGTTGTTTCAGGACGGGCAGGAACAGGAAAATCAACTTTACTTAAAGGTTTGTTAAGTTGTATAGAAAAATGTATATTCAATACATCTTTACAAATATTTTTTTTAACACCCACGGCTAGTGCTATTCAACGTATTAAAGAAATTTTATTAGAAAAATGGGATGATATCAGTAAATATGATTTTAGAACATTACATGGATTCAATATTAGATTAGAAAAAAATATAGATAATATTTTAGATAAAATGAAAAATAATTATAATATTATAATTATTGATGAGACTTCAATGGTTGATATTATTTTATTAAATAATTTACTAACAAGATTATGTAAAATAAATAAAAATAATATTACAATTTTATTTTTGGGTGATACGAGACAATTACCTAGTATTGGATCTGGAAATTGTTTATATGATATTATTAAATCTTCTTATCTTCCTATTACCGAATTACAGAATACTTATAGATATGATGATAAAAAAGTAGTTAAAAAAATTATTGATAAAATATTAAAGGGAGATGATATTATTGAACTTGATTATATTAATCAATTAGAGGAAGGGACACAAAAAGAATTTAACTTAATCACTCCAAATAACAATATTGATGATGATATTAGTACTACTATCGCTACACAGTCTAAAGAACATGATATCATTATTACTGCATTAAATAAAGATATTAGTAAATATACAAATATAATTAGAGATGTTAAAAATCCAAAATTTGATAAAATAGAATTTTCATATAATTATTTTTTATTTAGAGTTGGTGACAAAATTATTCATACGACAAATGATTATAGTGAAAAAAATTTATATAATGGATTATCGGGAACTATTGAATCTATTTATACTAATGAAGAAAATATTACAAAAATTGAGATTGTAAGAGATGATAAACAACAAAATTATACTTATTCAAGTGATAAACAATTTATTAAATCTTTAAGGCCCGCTTTTATGTTATCTGTTCATAAATCACAAGGTAGAGAATATGATAATGTTTTAATTTTATTAACTAATTCTAGAATGTTAAATAAAAATTTATTATATACTGCTATTACTAGAGCTAAAAAAAAACTTACAGTAATTGGTTCATTACAATTATTGAATAAAACTAGTAAAAAAAAAGAAAAACGTAAAACATTATTACATGATATGATTATTTATGAATATGAGAAAATTAAAAATATAGATTCACAACTACGCAAGACAATTAATTATGATAATTATTTAATTAAAAATAATTAAGGAGTTATAAATTATATAATTTATATGACGAAAACTAGATATGAAAGTGAACAAGATATTATTTTAAATAAATTATTTATAATTTTAAATATTGACGATAATAATAATACTTTTTTTTTAAGTGATTTAGATAAAGATATTGAAAAACAAAACTTAATATTAGAATTAGAATCAGATATTAAAAAATATTTTATTTGTAATAAATGGCCGTGTTTTTATCATGTTAATATTAAGCGAAAAGTATTGTCTATAATTAAAAATTTAATTAAAAATAAAAATTATCATATTATTTCTAAGAGAAAATTTAGAAAGACTGAACAAAATATTAGTTATCGCGATACTATATATTATTTAATTAAGAATAATTCTATTTAAATTTTACTATATTTTACGGATTTTATATATAAACAAATGATTATTTTATAAATATTATGCATATTTATAAAAAATTAAAGTTAGATTCAAGAGTTTCAAAACTTGATAATATTAATTTAAATGAACCGATAGATGTTAATATATTGCGTAAATTGATAAATTCTGATTTGCTACAAGTTATTAATAATCCTATGTGTAAAAAATATTATGAAAATGAAAAAGAACAATTAACAAAATACAGTTCTATAATTCATGATGGATTTGCTAATATATGTTATAAACAAAGTAAAAATATACAAATTGGAAGAGTTTTACCAAATAAAGGTTTAGGTTTATTTAGTTTTAGAAGAAGTATTAGACATACATTAAGTGTTAATACTTTTGAAGATATTGATATTGCGAATGCTCATTTTACAATTCTTTATCAAATATGTGAATATAATAATATTGAATGTAAATATATTAAAGAATATGTCAATAATAGAGATTTTTATATAAATGAAGTCATTGATACTTACAATGTTACCAAAGATGATGCTAAAACTTTATTTATTTTATTATTATATTTTGGTAGTTTTAACAACTGGCTTATAGAATATAAGGTTAACAACACAGTTTCTAAACCGAATACATTTATTAATCAATTAACATTAGAATTAAAAAAAATAGGAAGTATTATTTATAATAATAATAAAGAATTAGTTAATTTAATTAAAAATAAAACTGTGATTACAAAATATGAGAAGAAAAATATCAAAAGTTCAGTAGTTTCATATTACTTACAAGATAAAGAAAATTTAATATTAGAATTTATATATGAATATTGCTTAAATAATAATTATATTACCGATAATATATGTGTATTGTGCGCTGATGGTATTATGATTCAAAAACAATTATACAAGTCTGAATTATTACATGAATTATCTAAATATGTTTTCAATATTTCGGGATTTAATTTAACATTTACTAATAAAATTATGAATGAAGATTACTTAACTATTTTAGATTCTCATCAATTAATTAATATTAATATATGGCGGGTTTTAGAAGAAATTAACCATTCAGATATGGCTAAATTATATTATAAATTAGCGCCAAGTAAATATATATATTCTAATATTTCTGGATGGTATGAATATAACAATTATAATGTTTTAATATCTTATAATAAAAATATTCCACCATCGTTATTATCTAATGTTACTAACACATTACAAAAATTTATAATTAGTGAAAGAAATAAAATTATACCACCTTTGCGATGTGAGAAAAATGATAATTCTAATGATAATGATACTAGAGACTATGATAAGCTTATGAAATTAGCTAGGAAAGGTTATTCAAATGTTGGTAATTCGTCCTATTGTAAAAGTATAATTGATTATTTGGCTAATTTATATACTATTGAAGGGTTGGATTTGTTATTAGATTCGAATATTAATTTAATTGCATTCGATGACAAATTATATGATTTTAATTTATTAAAATTTAGAAATATTGAACCGACTGATTATATTACAAAAACAACACAGTATTTTGCACCGATTAAGAATGATGAATATCGTAAATTTATAATGGAATTATTATATTCTATATTTGAAAATAATGAAATGGTACAATATTGGTTAATTACAACTGGATTAAGTTTATTTACTAATAAATATGAAAGTTTATATATTCATTTTGGATCTGGTGGAAATGGAAAGGGCTTGTTGACAAGCATATTAATTAAAGCATTAGGTGAATATATGTATTGTGCGGATAATACATTCTTAACTAGTATTGTTAAATCAGGTCAAGCCAATCCTACGCTTGCTAAATGCAAAGGCATACGATATTTAATGGTTAGTGAGCCTGATGACGGTTCAGAGGAAGCTAAATTTAATATAGATTTTATTAAAATGCTTACAGGCGGGGGTATTATTACTACTAGAGATTTGTATAAAACTAATATTAGTTATAAACCGCAATTTACACCGTTCGTTCAATGTAACAAAAAACCAAAATTAGCTAAATTAGATAATGGTATCAAGAGAAGATTAAAAATTATTCATTTTCCATTTAATTTTGTTGAAAATCCATCAAAAATAAATGAAAAATTATTAGATAACACATTGAAAGATAAATTAAATAATGATTTTTATAAAGAATTTATGTTATTACTTATTGATATTGCCACCCAACATAAATATGATAATATTATTAAACAACCTATGGAGGTTATCAATTTAACTAAAGAATATTTTGATGATAATGATCCCGTTAAATTATTTTTTTCTAATTATTGTATTATTACTACAAATCAATCTGACCAAATTAAAACCTCTGAATTATTTAATTTTTATTTAACTAAAGATTATGAAAAAATATCTATTATTAAATTCATTGATTTTATGAAATCTAACAATATTGAAACTATAAATAAAAAAGGTTATAAGTATTTTATTAATATAAAAATAATTCAGAATGATGAAGATATTGATTTATTCAATTGAAGAAAAGATAATATAAGTATAAGTATTTATTTGGTCCGAATAAGGGGTTTATGTTTAAAAATAAAGAATAAAAAGAGTAGGGGTTCATACCCTGTCTAGATAACCATATACACCGTCTCTTTGCATTATTTTATGACATATACAAATCGTTTTTAGAAAGTCATTAAAATTAAATTAGACACTTAATTAAAATAATTTCTCGCTTTCCTAATAAAGTTTTATAAATAAAATAATAAATATATACATATATTAGTAATTAAAACTTAAACAGGACTATATACCAATGAAAGATAAATAATTTTAGATAAATTATTTGAACTATTAAATATTAATGAAGAAAATAATACTTTCTTTCTTGGTGATTTAGATAATGATGAGAAAAAAAAAATCAAATATTAGAGTGCTAGCGGCGGTGATTTGCGAAGCTGAAAATATAAGAAAATATTTTGTATGTGGTTATTGGTCGTTTTTTTACTAATCATACTATTAAACGTAAAGTATTATTTATTATTAAAAATTTAATAAATGCTATGAATTATTATATTATTTCTAAAAGAAAACTTATAAAAAATCATAGATATCATGACACTATAAATAAAAAGGGTTATAATTATTTAATTAATATTAAAATTATTCAGAGTGAATAATTTTAATATTGAAATGAAAGAAGTGAAGGGTAGGGGGTTGGCTAGACAGGGTAGGGGGTTAAAACCAAAAAAAAAAAAATTTAAAATAAATACTATATATTAGAAAAGTTTGGCTTTTACCCCCTACCCTGTCTGACCAACCCCCTACCCGCTGTCTCTTTCTATTTAGATAAGTTTTATGATTAAAGGGATGGATAATACTTTTATTAGGTTCTAAAGTTAAAGAGAAACAAATCTTTAATTTGTATAATAAAGAAATGAAAGAATGAAAGCATATTATTATTATAAAATTTATTTCTTAAATAAATTTTATCATAAGAATTGATTTTTATTATTAATGTTTTTATTTAATAAAAATCAATTATAATGTAGCTATGACTGAACATACTATTATAAATTTAGATAGGAAATAATTTACATAAAATACGAGTATAAATAAAAGAAGAAGAACTTAATAACAATAAACCATTAATTGAAATTGAAAAAACTATAGAAATTATAGAACCTAAAAAACTTGGAAGGCCAAGAAAATATTAATATCATCATCTTCATGAGTGTAAATAATTAATTAATTATTGGTTTTCTCAGCTACACGTGGAAAGTTGAGTTTTAAATAATTATGTAAATAAATTAAACATATATAT
>Ga0214919_10001202_pt1 | contig 43068 bp, 43 predicted proteins | sample LL1503_MetaG_FD_177994 | JGI IMG/M metagenome (GOLD analysis project Ga0214919, IMG submission 177994) | Freshwater microbial communities from Lake Lanier, Atlanta, Georgia, United States - LL-1503 | ecosystem: Environmental > Aquatic > Freshwater > Lake | place: USA: Georgia | collected... | reverse complement strand
AGAGGGGACTTGAACCCCTAATCCCTTGCGGGAACTAACACCTCAAGCTAGCGCGTCTGCCAATTCCGCCACCCGGACTAAGTGTTCGGAAAGAATAGCAATTGGGTGAGAGAATAGCGAAATGACCGCAGCGACACACTCAGAACTAGAACTCGAAGCCATCCGTATTTGCCAAGAGTTAATCAGAATTCCTAGCGTTAATTTTGGAGACGGAAAAGGTGATGAGAAGGATGTTGCAGCACACGTCGTAAAGCTACTGAGTGAAGTTGGCATTGTTTCGCAGACCTATGAATCAGCCCCAGGTCGTTGCAATGTAATCGCTCGCATTAAAGGATCAAATCCAAATCGTGCTGGTTTGGTTGTTCACGGTCACTTAGATGTTGTGCCAGCCAATGCTGCTGATTGGTCTGTGGATCCATTTGCAGCCGAAATCAAAGATGGATTTATCTGGGGTCGCGGGGCCGTAGATATGAAGAATATGGATGCAATGATTATTGCAACTGTTCGTGATTGGGCTCGGACCGGTTATGTCCCAGAACGTGACATCGTTTTGGCTTTCTTTGCCGATGAAGAAGCAGGTAGTAATTTTGGTTCACATTACATGGTGAAGAATCATCCTGAAGTTTTTGCTGGTTGCACAGAAGCAGTTTCAGAGGTGGGCGGTTTTTCTGTAACAGTTGCTGGTGGAAAACGTTTATATCTAATCGAAACTGCCGAAAAAGGTATTCACTGGATGCGGTTAACAGCCGATGGTCGCGCAGGTCATGGTTCAATGATGAACGGTGAAAATGCGGTGACTCGTTTAGCTGAAGCAGTAGCAAAGATTGGTCAATATCAATGGCCGCAGCGCTACAGCAAAACCGTGAAAGCTTTCTTCAAGCGAATCGCTGATGAAACTGGAAGACCATATAACGAGGAAGATCTTCGTCCATTACTCAAGGAAATTGGCTTTGCATCGACCATGATCGGTGCGACTCTTCAGAACACCGCAAATCCAACAATGCTAGAAGCCGGATACAAAGCCAATGTTATTCCTGGTTCAGCAAGTGCTGTAATTGACGGTCGCTTTATTCCAGGTTTTGAAGATGAACTCAATGAAACTATCAAGTCAATTATTGGCGAGCATGTAACTGTTGAGACAGTCACTCGGGATAAGGCGTTAGAAGTTCCATTCGAGGGAGATCTAGTAGAGGCTATGTGTAACGCACTTATCAAGGAAGATGCAGTTGCAATCCCGGTTCCTTATGTCATGAGCGGTGGAACAGATAATAAGGCTTTGGCTGATCTCGGGATTATTGGCTATGGATTTTCACCACTAAAACTAGATGCCGACTTTAACTTCATGGCCATGTTCCACGGCGTTGATGAACGAGTGCCTATTGAAGGTCTCACCTTTGGTGCCCGTGTTTTAAAAGAGTTTCTAGAAAACGCTTAAGCGCTCACATCATTTAGCGCATTGCGGACTATGTCTGGCAATGAAATCTCTTCACTCTTCAAAACACCGCGAAGCTGAGCGCCGGTACGGGCACCAATAAGTGAAGTTGTAACGCCAGGAGCATCTCTGACCCAAGCAAGTGCAACTTCCAACGGTGAGTATCCAAGCCCTTCGGCTGCAACCGCTACGGCTTCAACTATTCGGGAAGATCGAGCGTCTAAGTATGGTTCTATGTGTTTAGCAAAATGAGGCGCTGCTCCACGTGAATCACTCGGTACGCCTTTTCTGTATTTACCAGTTAACACACCTCGCGCCAACGGAGCCCAGGCAAGAAATCCCAACCCACATTCTTCGGCAGCATCAAGTACTTCTGTTTCAACATCACGATTGAGCAATGAGTATTCGTTTTGAGTTGTTGTCAGAGGGGCTTTCATAGAGTTTGCTTGCTGCTTTGTTGCAGCCCGTGCGATCTGCCATCCGGAGTAATTGCTAATTCCAACGTAGCGAGCTCTTCCAGTTGTGTATGCATAGTCAAGTGCTGACAAGGTGTCATCTAGCGGGGTTGCATCATCCCAAGCATGAATCTGCCAAATATCCACAAAGTCTGAACCAAGACGGGAAAGTGAACGATCAAGTTCTGCAATGAGGGAGTGCCTTGAGGCATCGATTCTGCGAACTCCATCGGTAAATCCGATCCCTGCCTTAGTAGCAATAATTACTTCATCACGGTTAAACAATGTGCCTACGAGCCCACCAATTACGCGTTCACTGTCGCCGTCACCATAGGTCGAAGCTGTGTCTATGAAATTGCCACCAGCATCCAGGAATGCTCGACACTGATCCGCAGCTTCGATTTCATCGGTGTCTCGACCCCATGTCATGGTTCCAAGTCCCAAGCGTGAAAGGGCTAATCCACTCGACCCCGCTCTGCGCTTTTCCATGGCCAGACCCTAGCAATAGCAACAGTGAAAAGCTGCGATAGCCTTTGATTTATGCGATTGGTTTTGATCAGACATGCACACTCCGAAGCCAATGCCGCCGGAGTTCTTTCCGGACGCTTGCCCAATGTTCACCTTTCTGAAAAAGGCTTGGCGCAATCTGAAGAATTAGCTGTGCGCTTAGGTAATTTTCCCGTAGCAACTCTTCGAATTAGTCCCATGGAGAGATGTTTCGAAACAATTTCCCCATGGATCAACTCAGTTGTTTTACCTAATGATTCTAAGTTCGAGCCAATCATTGATCCAGAACTCACAGAGGTTGACTACGGATCTTGGAGCGGCAAGAAGCTGGCAATACTGAGCAAAAACAAATTATGGAAAACGGTGCAAGAATCTCCAAGCCGAATGTATTTTCCGAATGGTGAAGGTATTGCCCAGATGCAATCACGCGCGATGAAATCAGTACACGAAGCGGTAGATAGTAAATCTAAGGGTGCAGCTGTAATCGTTAGTCATGGAGATGTCATCAAGTCGATAGTCGCATCAGCTTTAGGCATACATCTAGATGAGTTTCAAAGAATTGTCATAGACCCGGCTTCGGTTTCAATCTTGGACTATTCATCGACGAAACCGCGAGTGCTTCTTCTCAATGACACTCGGGCAGTAGTCACAGACCTACTAGTCGCTCCCAAAAGATCTAAGAATTTATTGGGCGGCGGATCTGGTAAATGAAATATGAGTTCACACGGCCAGAACGCTTTGTCGCTGGCACGGTAGGCGAGCCTGGAGGGCGCGCTTTTTATTTACAGCTTCGTTCTTCCTCGCGTTTATTTTCTGTTGCAGTAGAAAAAGCTCAGGTGCAGGCTATGTCTGCGCGTCTAGATGTCATGATCAATGAAATACGTAAAACCAATCCGTTGCTAACTATCGAGAAGTTTTCAATAGATGACGCGCCCTTGGAATCACCTATTGATGCAGAGTTTCAGATAGGGGCAATGTCGTTGGCTTGGGATGAAGAGACCCAATTGATTTGTGTTGAACTTTTTGAGTTAGAGGATGACGAAGAAGAGGGTGAAGGCGAAGTTGTTGAGATCAATATTTCTGTAGGTATGGCTGCTGCCTTTGCGGCCAGATCCAAAGCTGTCGTAAACGCCGGAAGACTTCCTTGCCCGTTCTGCGGCATTCCTATAGATCCGCGTGGTCACTTGTGTCCGAGGGCAAATGGTTACCGACGATAAGTTACTAATTCTAAGTCAAGGCGAACTCCAAGTCACAGGTCGTCTAGTTGATGCATCGAATGCGACCCTCTATGCAACAGCTACACATCAAGATCAATCAATAACTTGCATTTATAAGCCAATTGCCGGTGAGAGGCCATTATGGGATTTTTCCGATGGGTGCTTGGCTCATAGAGAGTACGCGGCCTATTTGGTCAGCAGTTACTTGGATTTTAATTTAGTCCCGTTAACAATTTTGAGAGATGGACCATACGGTTTTGGCATGGTTCAACAATGGGTAGATATTGATGAAAGCATTGACTTGGCGAAGTTCTTTGCTACCGATCATCCTCAGTTGCGGTCTATGGTGCTCTTTGATGCAATCATCAACAACACGGACCGAAAGATTGGTCATTTATTACCACTTGATGGAGAAACTGTTTTTGGTTGCGATCATGGGGTCACTTTTCATGTGGACGATAAATTACGTACTGTGTTGTGGCAATGGGCTGATGAACCTTTCACATCTGGGGAAATTGCACTTCTTAAGAAAGCACAGTCATCGCTTAGTGGTGAATTAGGCCAACTACTAATACCACTTCTAACCGAGCAAGAGATCGCACAAACTATGCGCAGAGTTACAGATCTTTTATCTTCCGGAACTTTTCCTTTGCCCAATCCGGACTGGCCCGCTGTTCCGTGGCCGGCTTTCTAATTTAGGATTACGATATAGACATGAAACCGTGGAACGATGTTGAGATCCCAGCAGTAGATTCCGGAATCAATTTTCCCGTGTTGAGTCTGACCAATTCTGCATCCGGGAAGAAAGAGGAAGTAAAGCGTAAGCCTGTGTATCGCATGTATGTCTGCGGGATCACGCCATACGATGCAACGCACCTTGGTCACGCTGCCACCTACTTAACCTTCGATTTAATTAATCGTTATCTAACGGCAAGTGGTTCAGAGGTTCGTTATGTTCAAAACATCACCGATATAGATGACCCATTATTGGAGCGAGCTAACCGTGATGGCGTTGACTGGACTGAGTTAGCCCACCACCAAATCGATCTATTCCGAAGTGACATGATCAATCTTCGAGTAATTCCACCAGCGCATTACATAGGAGCCGTTGATGCGATTCCACTGGTTACTGACGCTATTGCGGAGCTTTCCTCCAAGGGAAGTATCTACTCCGTTGAGCAAGACCTATATTTCAAAGTCCATGCCGATTCTCATTTTGGTGAACGCTCAAACCTCTCTCAAGAAAAAATGTTGGAAATATTTGCAGAACGTGGGGGAGACCCAACTCGTGCCGGTAAGAGTGATCCTCTCGACTGCTTGGTGTGGATGTCTCAACGTCCTAACGAGCCTGGTTGGCCATCACCGTTTGGCATTGGTCGACCTGGTTGGCACATCGAATGCACCGCTATTGCACTCAGATATCTAGAACCCTCCATAGGCGAAGATACGCTCATCGACATTCAAGGTGGTGGATCTGATCTAATTTTTCCTCATCATGAAATGTGTGCAGCACAAGCTCAAGTTCTTTCAGGTAAGCCTCTGGCAAGTACGTATGTTCACGCCGGAATGATTGGTTTAGATGGTGAGAAAATGAGCAAGAGCAAGGGAAATCTTGTTTTCGTTTCAAAGCTCGTTGCGGCCGGTAGAGATCCCATTGCTATTCGTTGGGCGTTAATGAAAGATCACTATCGTCAAGATCGCATGTGGACAGAGGAACTTCTAGTTGTCGCCGAAGGTGAGATCCAGGCTTTGCGTTCTTGCTTAGAACAAACGAATGTCGCACCGACAAGAGAATTGATTGAAACTATCGTGAATGCATTATCAAACGACCTAGATACTCAGGGTGTAACTACCGCCTTGAATTCATGGGTTGGGCAAACACAATCAGGTGAAAGTGGCGGAGATGCCCCTGCTTTGGCAATAGCTCTAGATGCCCTTTTAGGAATTAAGCTTTAATTCTCGCTCTGTCGACGCAGGTATCTTTCAAATTCCTTAGCGATTAAATCTCCTGAAACATCGGGAAGTTCAGCAGCATCCTTACTTTCCTCTAGCGCCTTCACATAATCGGCGACATCTGTGTCTTCTGCGGCTAGTTCATCAACAGATTTTTCCCACTCATCAGATTCAATTTGAAGTTCACCCAATGGAATAGAGATATCCAGAAAGTCTTCCAGCGAATTGATTAGTGCTAATGAAGCTTTCGGTGAAGGTGAGTTTGATGCGTAATGAGGAACTGCAGCCCATAGTGAAATCGCATCAACGCCTCGACGCATGCACCCATCTTGAATGATTCCAAGAATTCCAGTTGGTCCTTCATACTTTGAAACAGAAACTCCTAGTCGATTTGCAATATTTGGATGTGCTCCAGTCCCCGTTACAGTAATTGGGCGAGTGTGAGGGGAGTCTGCCAGCAGAGATCCAAGAGTTACAACGAGTGAAACTTCAAGATCATCTGCTAAATCCAATAGATCCGAGGTAAATCTCTTCCAACGCATAGATGGTTCAACACCAGTAACTATGACCAGGTCGCGCTTCATCGACGGGATAGCTAATCCAAAGACCTGAGTTCCAGGCCATGTAATACTTCTAATGGATGAATCATCAATAGATACCTGTGGTCTGTTGACTTGAAAGTCATAGAACTCTTCGGCTTCGACATCTGCAATTAGTTGTGGAACCACATCATCATCTTTTTCACGCCAAGCCGATAACAAGTGCTCTAGAGCACCGGATGCTCCTTCAGCCGCGTCATTCCAGCCAGTAAAAGCGATGATCATCACTGGGTCGCGCAGCAGCGGTATGTTATGAATCTCCACGAAAGCAACCTTACGGTAACCTTCGTCAGATGAACACGCCGAAAAAAGCTGATGGTTTGCTGCGGCGTACCCTGTCTGAGCGGGTAGTAATCGCTGACGGGGCTATGGGAACGATGCTTCAGGCGGCTAATCCTTCCCTTGAAGATTTCCAGAATCACGAGGGCTGCAATGAGATCCTTAACGTAAGTCGCCCGGACATTGTGCGCTCGGTGCATGAGGAGTATTTAAGTGCAGGTGTTGATGCCATTGAAACAAATACCTTTGGCGCTAACTGGTCCAACTTGGCCGATTATGGAATTGAAGATCGAATTTATGAACTCGCATTTGCTGGTGGAAGGATTGCTCGCGAAGCCGCCGATGCTTTTTCAACATCCGACAAACCACGTTTCGTTCTTGGATCACTTGGACCCGGCACAAAGTTGCCAAGCCTTGGTCACACAACTTACGACAACCTAAGGATTGCCTACTACACCGCCGCTAAGGGATTAGCTGACTCTGGTTGCGATGCATTGCTAGTTGAAACTTCGCAGGATTTATTACAGGTCAAAGCTGCCGTAAACGGTTGCCGCCAAGCAATCAGTGAAGCACCACATGACATTGTTTTGATTGCGCAGGTAACGGTTGAAACCACCGGCACAATGTTGATGGGTTCTGAAATTGGCGCCGCCCTTAACGCACTTGAGCCAATTGGTATTGATTTGATTGGTTTGAACTGCGCAACCGGTCCTGCCGAAATGTCAGAACATCTGCGATATCTCAGTAAGAACGCCAAGGTTGCAATTTCGGTAATGCCTAATGCTGGATTGCCTCAACTTGGGCCAAACGGAGCTACATATCCTTTGAACCCAGATGAATTAGCGGTCGCGTTGGACGGTTTTGTAAATGATTACGGAATATCACTTGTCGGTGGATGTTGCGGAACGACTCCAGCACACCTTGCTTCAGTTGTTGCTAAATTAAATAAGCGCAAAATCTCACAGCGTTCACCATCACTTGATCCCGGTGCATCTTCGCTCTATCAATATGTTCCATTTAGACAAGATCAAACATATTTGGCTATTGGAGAGCGTACTAATGCAAACGGATCACGTGCATTTAGGGACGCATTGCTTGCCGAGGACTGGGAGAAGTGTGTAGAGATTGCACGCGATCAGATCCGAGACGGAGCACACATGCTTGATCTGTCTGTCGATTATGTTGGCCGTGATGGCGCTGCGGACATGACGGAACTTGCTTCTCGTTTTGCAACGGCAAGCACACTACCTATTGTCTTGGATTCAACCGAACCTGCTGTTTTAAAAGCTGGTTTAGAACATTTGGGCGGTCGTTGTGTTATCAACTCTGTTAACTACGAAGACGGAGATGGGCCAACCTCTAGGTTTGCGAAAATCATGCCTTTGGTAAAAGAGCACGGAGCAAGTGTTGTTGCTCTTACAATCGATGAAGAAGGTCAAGCTCGTGATGCTGAATGGAAGTTGCGCATCGCACGACGTTTGATCCACGATCTTCACGACAACTGGGGAATGAATATCGGAGACATTTTGATCGATTGTCTTACATTTCCTATAGCAACAGGTCAAGAAGAAACACGTAAAGACGGTATTGAAACAATTGAGGCTATCAAGAGATTAAAAATGGAGTTTCCAGAGGTACAAACGACCCTTGGTGTGAGTAACGTTTCCTTCGGCTTAAATCCTGCAGCTCGCGTCGTTCTAAACTCAGTCTTCTTGCATGAATGCGTCCAAGCAGGTCTTGATTCAGCAATTGTTCATCCTTCAAAAATCACACCGATGGCACGCATCGATGAGCGACAAAAGCAGGTTGCGCTGGATCTCGTTTACGATCGTCGAATTTTTGATGGAGAAGAGTGCACTTACGATCCTCTACAAGAATTCTTACAAATGTTTGATGGTGTTGAACTTGCGACAAGTAAGAACGCTCGAGCAGAAGCTCTGGCAGCTTTGCCGCTATTTGAGCGTTTGCAAAGACGAATTATTGACGGCGAGAAGGTTGGCCTAGAAGATGACCTCAAGGCCGCGATGGCAGAAGGAACAGCCCCTCTAGAAATCATTAACTCTCATTTACTAGAAGGAATGAAGGTTGTTGGTGAATTGTTCGGCAAGGGTGAAATGCAACTTCCCTTTGTTTTGCAAAGCGCAGAGGTCATGAAGACTGCAGTCGCACTGCTTGAACCATTCATGGAAAAGACTGGAGATGAAGGTCGCGGCACAATGCTTCTTGCGACAGTGCGAGGCGATGTCCATGACATCGGAAAGAATCTCGTTGATATTATTTTGACCAATAATGGATACCGTGTAGTAAATATTGGTATCAAGCAGACCATCAATCAAATTATTGATGGTGCGACAGAAAGTAACGCTGATGCAATCGGCATGAGTGGGTTGCTTGTTAAATCGACGGTCATCATGAAAGAAAACCTCCAGGAGCTTACAGCTCGTGGGCTGGATCAACGCTGGCCGATTGTTTTGGGTGGAGCAGCATTGACGCGAGCTTACGTAGAACAAGATCTTGCATCCATGTTTCCAGGTGAAGTGCGATATGCACGAGATGCTTTTGAAGGCTTACGTTTGATGGATGCGATCATGGCTGTAAAGCGTGGGGAAGAAGGCGCGGCACTACCGCCACTTCGAGAGCGCCGTGTTGCAAATACAAGAGTAAAAACTGAAGAAGCACCAATCGACACTCGTCGAAGTGATGTCGCATCTGATAATTCGATCCCAAATCCTCCATTTTTTGGTTCTCGCGTAATCAAGGGAATCCAATTATCGGACTATGCAGGGATGCTCGATGAACGCGCACTCTTTGTAGGACAGTGGGGGCTTAAGGGAAACCGCGGTGAGTACGAGACGATGGTGGAAGAGGAAGGTCGTCCACGACTTCGTTCGCTCATTAATGAAGTTCAATCAAAGGGTTGGTTGAACGCAGCAGTTGTTTATGGCTATTTCCCTTGCTATAGCGATGGAAATGATTTGGTGATACTCCATCATGAGGGAAATGAGAAGGGTAAGGAGCGACTTCGCTTCACCTTCCCGCGTCAGAGTCGAGATCGTCGACTTTGTATCAGTGATTTCTTTGCTTCAAAAGATTCGGGCAAGACCGATGTAGTGGCATTCCATGTTGTGACCATGGGTTCAACTGTCAGCGAAGCGGCAGCTAAATTGTTTGCTGCAAATAATTATCGGGAGTACTTGGAATTGCACGGACTCTCTGTCCAATTAACTGAAGCCTTAGCTGAGCACTGGCATGCTCGGATGCGCGAGGAACTCCAAGTTAAGTCAGAGGATTCATCTGATCTCCAGGGAATTTTGGATCAGGGATACAGAGGATCTCGTTATTCCTTTGGTTATCCAGCCTGTCCTGATCTAGAGCAGCAAGTTCAGTTGTGTGAGTTGCTAGATCCTTCTCGAATTGGTGTCGAGCTCTCCGAAGAGTTCCAACTTCATCCAGAGCAATCAACCTCTGCGATAATCGTTCACCACCCTGAAGCAAAATACTTTAACGCCAACTAGTCTTTAAATGAGTAACTTCTTCGAAGCTGTTTTCTTTGACATGGATGGACTGATGGTTGATTCAGAACCAGAATGGTTCTTATCTGAAGTAGAAGTTACTGAGCCCTTTGGTTACACCTGGTTAGAAGCCGATCAGATAGCGTGCCTAGGCGGTCCACTTTCAAAAGTCGGCCAGTACATGTTTGATAAGTGCGAGCGTCAACAATCACCGGAGTACTTCACACAAACTCTGATCGATACACAGGTGACAAGAATGCGGGGTAACACCCCAACTATGCCCGGCGCGGTTGAGTTGGTAAAAGAGCTTCAATCACATGGGATTAAGACTGCATTGGTTTCGGCAAGTCCTAGAAATATCGTTGATGCGGTGTTGGATAACTTAGGACATGACTTGTTTCCGTTTTCAATTAGCTCAGATGATGTTGCCAAAACAAAACCGGACCCAGAGTCCTATCTTAAGGCTGCCGAAATGAGTGGATCAAATATCTCTAACTGTCTGGTTTTTGAAGATTCAATAACCGGAATGAGCGCTGCGATTGCAAGCGGGGCATATCTAATCGGTGTTCCACATCTTGTTTCAATCGAGGAATCGGCGAGAGTTCGAGTAATTAAATCGCTAGAGCAATTATCATTTCTAAAATTGTCTCAACTAAAAAAGGATTTCGCGAGCCAAATCTAGTTGTTGTGTGCAGGACAAATACTCTTGAAGTAGCACCAGTCACATAAACGTGAAGTCTTTGGTGGCCAATACTCTTTTTCTATCGAAACAAAGATGTCTTTAGCTACTCGGCGCAGAACCTTTTCAGTTGCTTCAAGTTCAGCCATAGTTGGATTGCTCTTTACCAATTTCCCATCACCCAAATAGATAAGCTGCAAGAGGCGGGGGAGTACTCCGTTGTTTTTCCAGTAGAGGAGAGCATAAACACGAAGTTGAAACAGTGCTTTCTCTTCCCATCCAGGTTTTGGGGCTTTTCCAGTTTTATAATCAACTATTCTGACTTCACCAGTTGGTGCCACATCTAGGCGATCTACATATCCATGTAAATAAACATTCGAATCAAAATCATTTTCTAAATGCATCTCTCGATGAGTTGCTTCAAAAGTAGTTGGGTTTTCTAATGAAAAATAGGTTGTAACTAATGCGGCTGCGCGATCAAGCCATTCCTTTTCGTTAGTGACCATTTCAAGAAGTCCCGGCTTATCCGCTAATTGCGCACTCCAGCGAGAGGGTAAAAGTTCAATGGCGGAGTCCACCGTGCGACCAGCAGCTGGGATTTCAAAAAGATCTTGAAGGACGGTATGTACCAACGTTCCGCGTTCGGCATCTAAAGAAGGTGGCTCAGGCAACTTATCGATTTTTCGGTACTTGTATTGCTGCGGGCAGTTCTCGTACTCGCTCACCGCACTTGGCGATAGACGCAATGTCTGTTCGTTACTCACCTGGCTGAAGATACTCGTACCTGCCCCTTTCATTTAGCCTAAGATGCTCCCGTGTCTAATCTTGGTTATTTCGGAGCCGGCGATCGCATTCAATTGACCGACCCAAAGGGAAAGCTCTATAGCTTTACGATCACGCCTGGAAAAGAATGGCACACACATAAAGGTTGGATTACACATGATGACCTCATCGGAATGCCTGAGGGCTCAGTAGTCAGCACAACAGCCGGACTAAAGTTCACAGCGTTCAAGCCACTTCTCGCCGATTATGTTTTAACTATGCCTCGCGGTGCAACCATTGTTTATCCCAAAGATGCCGCAATGATTATTGGTGTTGCAGATATCTATCCTGGTGCCAGGGTTTTGGAAGCCGGAGTTGGAAGCGGCGCTTTGACAATGTCATTGCTAAGGGCAACAGGGCCTACCGGAAAAGTTCATTCAGTCGAGCGACGCGCAGATTTTGCAGATAACGCACGTTCGAATGTAGATGCGTATTTCGAGGGTGCACCCGCTAACTGGAGTTTGGTAGTTGGTGACTTGCAAGACCAAGAATTTGATTCTGAATATGATCGAGTCGTTTTAGACATGTTGGCCCCATGGAGATGCGTCGACATCGCAGCAAGAGCTTTGCGCCCAGGAGGAGTTTTCCTAGCTTATGTTGCGACAACAACACAGTTATCAGCAACAGCTGAAGCTCTCAAAGAAGATGGCCGTTTTACCGAACCCGAAAGTTCTGAAACGCTTGTCAGAGGTTGGCATCACGAAGGCTTAGCTGTTCGTCCACAGCAGCGAATGATTGGGCATACGGGATTTCTTATCCAGAGCCGTCGTATGGCACCAGGTGTTGAGGTGCTTGCACGTCGCCGTCGCCCGGCGAAAGGTGCTTACGGTGTCTCGGAAGATTGAAAGATTAATCAATCTCACAATCGCATTACTGGCAACAAAGAGATACCTCACAAAATCTGAAATATTTAGAACCGTTGAAGGCTATGAAGGAAGCGCGGAAACAAAAGAGCGCATGTTTGAAAGAGATAAAGATGATCTACGTTCTCTTGGAATTTCGATTGACGTTGGAAGTTTTGATCCGCTTTTTAATGATGAGGCGGGCTACCGAATTAAGTCTGAAAGTTATCAATTAGATCTTGGTGAGATAACCCCAACAGAAATGTCCTTGCTATCTCTTGCTGCAGATGCTTGGCAAGGAGCAGCATTTGCTGACCAAGCCCAAAGTGCGATCCTAAAACTTAGTTCAATCGGGGTTCCAACTGACCCTATAGACATCCCAGGTTTATCTCCCAAACTTGCAAACAGTTCAAAGGATTTAGAAACTATTGCAGGTGCTATCGGTAGTTCAGATTTTCTGGTTTTTGATTATCTTTCTCCGAGTTTGCTCGCAGAAGCGCGCCAAATAATTCCAATTGCGTTATCAAATAGAGCTGGTTTTTGGTATGTCTCTGGTGTTGACAAAGGCGTAGAAGAAGTTCGTACCTTCAGATTAGATCGTATACAAGGTGCAATCACTGTAGTAAATAACAAGGAAACGTTTGATTTCCCTTCAGATTTTGAGTTGGACCAAATTCACGCTTCAACTGGAACTCGCTTGGCCGTTATAGATGTGAGAAAGGGTAAAGGCCATGCGCTACGAGCATTGTCAACTTCCATAACTGACATGGGGGAGTGGGATCAGATAAAGGTCCCCATTTACTCAATTGATTATTTAACCGCGCAGATCTTGTGGCACGGGGACGATGTCTTTGTTCATGAACCGGCTGACTTACGTGAAAATGTTGTTCGACAGCTACAAGCGTTGGTTATGAATCATGAGTAAGAGCATATCTTCCCCACTCCTGCGAACAGCGCGACTACTAGACCTTGTTCCTTTTCTAAACACCCACCAAGGAATTGCACTGAAAGAGTTGGCAGCGCACTTTGATGTGACCCCCACACAAATGAGTGCGGACCTAATGACCTTGTGGATGTGTGGGCTACCTGGGTACACCCCGCTTGAATTGATGGATTTAGAGTTCGAGTCTGGCTTTGTAACGATTAGAAATGCGCCCACCCTTGCTAAGCCGCGAACAATTACTTTTCAAGAAGGCGTTGCATTATTACTAGGTCTAGATTTGGTTGCCGCGTCTATCCCTGAAGAGCGTGCCGATTTATTGAAATCGGTGCAGTCTCTTCGAGAACGTTTTACGAAACTGCTGGGAGTACCAATTAAACTTTCTGTCGTTGCAGCCACTTCCGGCGCGGTTTCAACAACTATCACGCAAGCAATCCATTCAAATGGTGGATTAGAGATCCGTTATCACTCTTTATATAAAGATCAGATAAGCCAAAGATCTGTCATGCCGATAGATCTATATGACTCCAATGGACAGCAATATATGCGCGCTTTTTGCTTTACAGCCAACGACTATCGTGAATTTCGTGTAGACAGAATAGAAAGTGCCACGGCTGCTGCGGTTCCAGCACAACTTTCCGCCGAAGTCGTTAACCAGGAAAAGATCGCTTTTCAAATCACAGCTCAGACTCATTCAAGAGATGTGGCTGAACGTTTTGCCATTTCGGACATGCCACTTGAGACAGCGATCGAACTTTCGTCCTACTCCCGTCAATGGATAGAGCGATCTGTCATGGCCTCGGGGGCTGCGGTAATCTTAAATTCACCGTTAGAAATTCGCGCCGAACTGGTGAAAAAGGCTCAACTGGTGCTGAATCGTTACAAAGAGGCGTAATTTCCACTTTTCACCCCATGGGCTCTGGTGTAGCCTAGGATTAATCATTAGCCAAGGAGTAGGTACTATGAATTTAGGTCCAAGAGAAATAGTTATTCTTTTAATTGTTGTCCTCGTTCTGTTTGGCGCAAAGCGTCTGCCTGACTCTGCACGTTCACTTGGTCGTTCTATGCGAATCTTCAAGAGTGAAATGAAGGAAATGAAGGCTGATGACGGCGTGATAGAAGAAACCGACAAAACAGAGAAGTAAATTGATGGCACCGGCAAATGAAGCACGGATGCCACTGCTTGACCACTTACGTGAACTGCGAAAAAGAGTTCTTCGTTCAGCAATAGCGGTTTTGATTGCTTTCGGTGGTGGGTGGTATTTCTACAACCCAATAATCACGACGTTAGCTAAACCCGTTTGCGACTTAAAAGCAGCGCAACAATCCGGATCGGCTAGTTGTGGCGCGCTATATATCAGCGGTGTTTTGGGTCCACTTGATCTCCAAATTAAGGTTGCTTTGCTCGCTGGTGTAATCGTCTCTGCTCCCTTCTGGCTATATCAACTGTGGGCATTTATAGCTCCGGCACTTCACCGGAAAGAAAAAAGAACGAGTGTTTTATTCGTCACTGCAGCAACACCATTTTTCGCTATGGGTGCAACTCTTGGTTACGTAATTCTTCCAGTTGCTATCAAAGCCCTTTTTGGTTTCACTCCGGATTCAATCAGTAACTTGGTTCGCTTCGACGATTACCTTGATTTCGTTCTTCGACTAATTCTCCTAGTCGGCTTAGCATTTGAGCTTCCAATCTTCTTGTTAACTTTCAACCTCATAGGTTTCCTGCGTGGCAAGACAATTCTTAGACCATGGCGAATTTGGGTCTTTGGAATCTTTTTGGTCGTAGCAGCCTTTTCGCCTACCGCAGATCCCTTGAGCATGATTCTTTTATCTGCGCCCTTGATTGTTCTTTATTTCATGGCTGGCGGAATTGCGGTTTTGGTCGACAAACGACGAGATAAGAAACTAGAACTTATCGAAACTGGCTCAATGGCAATTGAGGCACCCACACCGATCAAGGAATAGCCGATAAGGTCCTCGCATGTGGGCGTTAGTCATTAATCCTGTTTCAGGACAGGGTCAGGGGACCACAGTCGGAACCTATGTTGCCGGTTTTTTGAATCAGCATCAGGTCAAGTTCACAATTGTTACAGGAAATTCCTCGGTTGCAATCACGGATCACTTAAAGACCTTCATTGAAAAGAATCCCAACTGTGCCGGGGTTATCGCTGTTGGCGGAGATGGTTTGATGCACATCATTTTGCAAATAGTTGTTCCCTCGCAGATTCCTTTTGCGTTGATTCCCGCAGGAACAGGAAATGATTTCGTTCGAACATTAGGCTGGGATCTTGCAGCTGTTGACGATCAGTTGAAAAGAATCATTTCGACAAAGCCAACTGCCATCGATCTAGGTCTTGTTGACGGTGAATGGTTTGGCGCGATTTTGTCTACGGGGTTCGACTCAATTGTTAATGAAAAGGCGAACACTATGGCCTGGCCAAAAGGACCAATGAAATACAACGCTGCCATTGCGATTGAGCTTCCACGCTTTAAGCCTCGTCACTATGAAATCACCTTGGATGATCGCACCATTTCAACCGAGGCCATGCTTATAGCTGTTGCAAATGGAAGGTCATACGGTGGAGGCATGCTCGTTTGCCCCAATGCAAAGATCAATGATGGTCTCTTTGATGTCATGGTTTTGCACCCTGTGACCAAAATCGAGTTTATGAAGGTTTTCCCTCGGGTCTTTGCCGGAACCCATGTGTCACATCCGGCAGTGGAAATCGTGCGCAGCAAGAATGTGAGTATTGAGTCAAAGGCGGTTGCATATGCCGATGGTGAGCGCATTGGGCAACTTCCAATTTCTGCCGAGTGCATATCTAATGCCGTTCTAACGTGGGTCGCATGACAACGCCAGCAGAACGCTACGCAGCGGCCAAAGCACGCGGTCAACACCCAATCACAACTGAATTCATACAAACCTTTGATTTTGAGTTTGATCCGTTCCAAGTAACCGCCTGTCACGCTGTGGAAGAAGGAAAAGGTGTTTTGGTTGCAGCACCAACCGGTGCCGGTAAAACTGTGGTGGGAGAGTTTGCCGCCTATTTTGCATTGCAAGCCGGCAAGAAGTGTTTCTACACCACCCCTATTAAGGCACTCTCAAATCAAAAGTACTCAGAATTTGTTTCCAAATTTGGTGAGGATCGTGTTGGTCTATTAACCGGTGATACCAGCATTAACGGTGAAGCAGAGATCCTTGTGATGACAACGGAAGTTCTGCGCAACATGCTTTACGCCGGCTCAAACACCCTCACCAACCTTGGCTGCGTTGTTATGGATGAAGTTCATTATCTAGCAGATAAGTTTCGCGGTGCTGTCTGGGAAGAGGTTCTTATCCACCTAATGGAAAGTGTGCAGGTCATTTCCCTATCTGCAACCGTTTCAAACGCTGAAGAATTCGGAGAATGGCTCGGCGAAGTTCGAGGCGATACCGAGGTGATTGTTAGCGAGATTCGCCCGATTCCTTTGTTCCAGCATGTTTTGATTGGCAATCGTTTATTGGATCTTTTTGATGCGCCAGGCAGGGTTAATCCCGAAGTTCTAAATCGCGAACGGGAAATGACTCGACGTGCCTCCTTAGGCAGAAATCGACGAGGTCGATTCGCTGAGCCCAGTGATCGAATGTCTCGAGCAGACATTATTGAAAAGCTCCAAGGTGAAAGTCTCTTACCTGCCATTACATTCATCTTCTCTCGAATTGGTTGTGATGCGGCTGTCAAACAATGTTTGCAGGCAGGCTTACGTTTGACCTCACCGGAAGAGCGGGAGGAAATAAAGCGAACCGCCCTTCGCTACACGCAAAATATTGCAGAAGAAGATCTTGAAGTTTTGAACTTTAAAGAGTGGCTAACCGCGCTGGAACGCGGAATAGCTGCCCACCACGCAGGGTTGCTCCCGAGTTTTAAGGGAGCGGTAGAGGATTTGTTCCAACGAGGTCTAGTCAAAGCAGTATTTGCTACTGAAACATTGGCACTTGGAATCAACATGCCAGCCAGAACAGTTGTTCTGGAAAAGCTCGTAAAGTTCAACGGTGAAGCCCATGTTCCTATAACACCGGGGGAGTACACCCAGCTAACCGGTCGCGCCGGACGTCGTGGAATCGATATTGAAGGAAACGCCGTAATTCAATGGTCACCTACTGTTGATTCAGCATCTGCTGCTGGATTAGCGTCGACTCGAACATATCCGTTGCGATCTTCCTTTTCACCTTCCTACAACATGTCGATTAACTTAATTTCTCAGTTTGGTCGAGAGCGAGCACGTAGATCACTTGAATCATCTTTTGCACAATTCCAAGCAGATCGAGCTGTTGTTGGACTGACTCGACAGATTCGAAAGAATGAATCAGCAATAGAGGAGCTACTGAAAGATTCATCGTGTCACCTCGGTGATTTTTCGGAGTATGCGCGTCTTCGCCGGTCAATTAAAGAAGTAGAAGTTCTGCTGAGTCGTCGTGACCAACGAAAGACTTTTGATAATAGACAACGTGGCCACATGGAGGGTGAGTTAGCAGATCTTCGCAAGGCAATGAAGAATCATCCATCTCATGGATGTGCCGAGCGTGAGGATCATGCACGACTTGCAGAGCGTGCTGGACGTCTTACCCGCGAAAATGATGGTTTAACTATCCGCGTGGAAAGCCGGACACACGTAATCGCTAAAACTTTTGATCAAATTTGTCGCGTTCTAGATCATCTTCAATACATTGAGGGTGAGAAACCAACAGCGCAAGGCAAGATCTTGACCAAGATTTATGCTGAAGCTGATCTCTTACTTACAGAATCAATCCGTAGGGGGTTATTCGATGAGTTAAATGCGACCGAGTTGCTCTCGGTTGTCTCCTGCGTAATTTTTGAGTCTCGCTCAGCCGAGAACTTAGCGCCAAAAATGCCCAGCCAAAAAGTGCAATCAACAATTACTGAAATCATTTCGCTATGGGCAGCTCTTGAAGAGATTGAAAGCAAGTTCGGCGTGAAGACTCAGCGCGAACCCGATGCTGGATTTTGTTTCATTTCTTACAAGTGGGCCAGTGGTAACTCACTCAACAGCGTTCTCAAAGGAACGGACATGTCCGTGGGCGATTTCGTACGTTCCACAAAGCAGCTAATTGATCTACTTAATCAAATAGCTGGTGCAAGCGATAAATTACGCCCCATCTGCAAAGATGCGGTCAAGCGTATCGACAGAGGTGTGGTCGCATACTTAATGGGGGAAATATGACATTGATGCTGCTAGACAGCGCTTCCCTTTGGTATCGGGCTTACTACGGAATGCCAGACACTTTATTGGCACCGGATGGAACCTCTGTAAATGCAATCCGTGGATATATCGATATGACTGCGCGATTGATGAACGTCTATAAACCCAATCGTCTTGTTGCATGTCTAGATGGAGATTGGCGCCCGAGTTGGCGTGTGGATATTTTTCCGGCATATAAAGCTAACCGTCTTGAAGAAGAGGGCGAAGAGGAAGAGGAACCGGAGACACTTACTCCGCAAATCCCAATCCTTCTGGATCTACTCGATTTGTTTGGCATACCTGTAGTTGGTGTCGATGATTACGAAGCCGATGATGTGATGGCTACTTATGCAGAAATAGAAAAGGGTCCAATTCGAATAGTTACAGGCGATCGTGATCTATTCCAAATGGTCGATGACAAACGAGATATAAAGGTCGTCTACCTTGCAAAAGGAATATCTCAGCACGACCTAGTTGACATCAAATATGTTGCGGACAAATACTCAATTCCTGGTGATCGTTATGATCTATTTGCAATGTTTCGTGGCGACCCTTCAGATGGTTTGCCAGGAGTTAAGGGGATTGGTGAAAAAGGAGCTGCAGTTATTGCTAACCACTTCGCAACGGTCGAGGATGCGTTAGCAGCAGCTCATGCCGCGCATGATTCTTTGCCGCCGGCTCTTGCCAAGAAGATCATCGCGGGTGCTGATTATTTGCAGATCGCACCGAAGTTAGTTCGGGTGGCAAGAGATGCACCACTGCCAAAGGTTGATCTTTCAATACCTAAGGCTCCGAAGGATCTATCAGAGATTTATCAGTTCAAAGAGCGTTACGCATTAGGTGCAAGCGTTGATCGTTTGATCAGTGCACTAGGTTGGTAATGATTCTTTGGTAAATCTGCTTCTTTCTAGCCTCGCGGGATTGGTCCTCAGTGGGGCCTTTGAGCCGATAGGGAAGTGGTGGCTTGCACCAATAGCACTGCTCGTCCACATGTATGCGATAGAAAGAACGGACCGTAAGGCGCTTTCTGCATTCGTTTTTGCTTTTACATTCAACGCCGTCTTGCTCCATTGGACGAGTACTTATGTCGGATCAACTCCATGGATCATTCTGTCTTTCGGTTTATCACTTTTGTATTTACCGCTAGCCCTCGTAGGGCGATGGGGGATAGCTGCTTATCCATTGCTATTTGTTGTGCTCGAAGAAGTAAGAAACAGATTTCCATTCGGTGGATTTGGTTGGGCAAGGATTGCATACTCTCAAGCCGATGCACCCTATGCAGCCATAGCATCTCGTGGGGGAGCCATATCCCTTTCGGCGATAACAGTACTGATTGCTGGGTTTATCTACTTTGTCCTCAATAGAAAAGTTGCTTTACTTTTTATTGTTCCATTACTTGCTCTGTTAGTCCCAAATAATATCGCGACCGTTAATCAGACATCTGCTCTAATGATTCAAGGTAATGTTCCAGAACTAGGTTTGGATTTTAATGCAAGAGCTAAACAGGTTTTCTATAACCATGTGAGTCAGACAAAAATTGCATTGGCTGAAAACAGAGAAGTCGACTTTATTGTCTGGCCGGAAAATGCGGTGGATGTAGACCCATACACAAACAAGGATGTGTATGAAGAATTGGAATCCTTCGATAAGCCATTGATCATTGGGGCGATCATCGGTAAAGGAGAAAAGCTATTTAACACTTCAATATTGTGGGGCGATAAGACGCAAGAAATTTACTTTAAGCAGCATCTAACTCCTTTTGGCGAATACATCCCACTGCGCTCAATCGCCAAGGCAATCTCACCTTTGGTCAATCAAGTCAATGATTTCTCACCTGGTAACGGGCAGAAAATCTTCACAATCGGTCAAGCAAAAATCGCCCCGGTGATCTGTTTTGAGTTAATTGATGATGAAATCCTTGCTAGAGCAGCAAAATCTTCCAACCTTTTAGTCGTCCAAACAAATAGTGCAACCTTTGGAACATCGGCAGAAAGTGCCCAACAATTGTCGATAACTAGGATTCGAGCTATAGAACATTCCAGAAATGTTGTTTCAGTCTCGACAACTGGAATTTCTGCGGTCATTGATTTCAATGGAAAAGTCTTGGACCAAACTTCAATGGGAACATCTGAACATGTATTTGCAGATGTTGGACTCATTGAGCAGAGTTCACCGAGGGATCGTTATGGGGATTGGGCGGGTGTTTTCACGCTTATTTGGCTGCTAGTGGTTACCCGTCGAGCGTATGCATTACGCCGATAAGTTACATTATGTAAAGTAATATCAGAAAAGGCTGACTAGCCCCTCCTATCGATAATCATCCATAGGTGTGCAGGCACAGACCAGATTACGGTCTCCGTGGGCTCCATCGATGCGTCCGACAGGCGGCCAATACTTCATACGTGAACCAATTGATTCTCCTGAAACTAAACCATCCAAAACAGCCGGGTATCCGCCCTTTTCACGGCTGTACTCCCGCTCCCATTCACTCGTGACCACAGATAGTGCTGTGTGAGGCGCATGGCGCAACGCTGAGGCTTCTATGGTGATCTTGCCATCGATGACTTCTTGAATCTCAGCTCTAATCGAAATCATGGCATCGATAAAACGGTGGATCTCTCTGATGTCCTCTGACTCAGTTGGCTCAATCATTAATGTGCCTGCAACAGGAAATGACATCGTTGGTGCATGGAATCCGTAATCCATTAAACGCTTTGCAATGTCATCAACGCTAACTCCAGAATCCTTGGTCAATCCACGAATATCCAGGATGCATTCATGGGCAACGCGGCCATTAGCACCTGTGTAAAGGACTGGATAAGAATTTTGGAGTCGGTGTGCCATGTAATTAGCAGACAAAATAGCAACTTGGGTTGAGTGAGTTAACCCTTCTCCCCCTAGTAAGCGAATATATGCCCATGAAATAGGCAAGATGCTGGCAGAACCAAAAGGTGCACCAGAAATTGGGCCGGGACCAGTTGATGGTCCAGCTAAAGAATCCATTGGATGGTTTGGCAAGAACGGTGCAAGATGAGCACGCGCAATTACCGGACCAACTCCAGGTCCTCCTCCACCATGTGGAATAGCAAATGTTTTATGAAGATTTAGGTGAGAAACATCGGCGCCAAATTTTCCGGGCTGTGCAACTCCAACTAGTGCATTCAAGTTCGCACCATCTACATACACCTGACCGCCCGCATCATGAATCAGCGCGCAAATTTCAGAAACTGCAGTTTCAAATACACCGTGGGTTGAAGGGTAAGTAATCATCAGGGCCGCAAGTGCGCCGGCGTGCTCTGTAATCTTTGACTTAATGTCCTCTACTGAAACATTTCCATTTTCATCACAATCAATAACCACAACCTTCATTCCTGCCATAACAGCAGAGGCTGCATTAGTTCCGTGAGCACTAGATGGGATCAAGCAGATATTTCTACTCTGGTCTCCACGTGAATCATGGTAATTACGAATTGCAAGAAGACCGGCGAACTCACCCTGGCTACCAGCGTTCGGCTGCAGCGAGACTGCGTCATATCCGGTGATTGCAACTAACCAATCCGAAAGCTGTTGAATCAATTTGCGCGTACCAAGGTTTTGTTCAGCTGGTGCAAATGGGTGCAGGGAGGCAAACTCTGGCCAGGTAACCGCTTCCATCTCAGTAACAGAGTTCAATTTCATTGTGCAAGAACCCAAAGGAATCATAGTTCGATCAAGTGCTAAATCTTTATCTGCCAAGTTACGCAGGTAGCGCATCATGGCGGTCTCACTGTGATTGGTGTTAAAGACTGGATGGGTTAAGTACTTACTTGTACGCAAGAACTTGGCAGGAATCTTCTCCCCCGCAACATCCTTGAATCCAAGGATTGAAAGAACTTCAGCGAATAGTCCTTCAGTAGTTTGTTCATCAAAGGAAACGCGCAGTTCAGTTGCACTTACTTTTCTGAAATTAATTCCCTTCGCCTCAGCCTTTGCATGAATAGCATCTGCGTTCGGAACCACAACATGAACCGTGTCAAAAACTACATCTTCTCGGTTGTTGGTTGCTGCATGAAGTCGAGCAGCAAAACCGTGGACTCGTTCTGCAATTTGCTTAAGACCCTCTGGTCCGTGCCACATCGCATAGAAAGCGCTCATGTTTGCAAGTAGAACTTGAGCAGTACAAATATTTGATGTCGCTTTATCACGACGAATGTGTTGCTCTCGCGTTTGTAATGCTAAACGAAACGCTGGCTTACCTGTTGCATCAATACTCTGACCAACCAAACGTCCAGGCATCGAACGTTCTAAACCTGTTCGTACCGCTAGGAAACCTGCGTGTGGTCCACCAAATCCCATTGGAACACCAAAACGCTGAGCTGTGCCGACGGCGATATCTGAGCCCCACTCCCCCGGAGCTTTGAGCAAGGTCAAGGCGAGAAGATCAGTTGCTGCGATAACTAATGCATCACGTGAGTGTGCATAGTCTGCGAAAGAAGAGTAATCAATAACAGTTCCTGTTGTGTCTGGGTATTGTAAAAGTGCACCGAAGAATTCACCGTCATAACCATCTCTTACAACATGACCTGAATCTATTTCGACAACTTTGATTCCCAGTGGCTTCGCGCGTGTAATAACAACAGCTTTTGTTTGTGGGTGCACATGCTCTTCAATAAGAAAGACAGCGTCATCGCTCATTTTTGAAGCACGACGAGCAAGTGTCATCGCCTCAGCTGCTGCAGTGCTCTCATCTAGCATCGAAGCATTTGAAATATTTAGGCCTGTTAATTCACACACCATAGTTTGGAAAGCAAAAAGCGCTTCCAGACGACCTTGCGAGATCTCTGGTTGATATGGCGTATAGGCGGTGTACCAAGAGGGATTTTCTAAAACATTTCTCTTGATAACCGGTGGGACGATAGTTCCGTAATATCCAGTACCGATCAGAGATGAGAAGACTTTGTTCTCAGATGCAATCGAACGCAGCTCTGCAATTACTTCAACTTCACTCTTGCCGTTTTCTATTGCGCCTTCAATGACACCTTTGATTGCAATGTTTGCAGGCACAACATCTTTGATAAAGGAATCTAAATCTGAGTATCCCAATGCCTGAAGCATCGTGGACTCATCATGCGAGGTTGGACCAATATGGCGATCCTCAAACGAACGACTCATCGCTAAACCTCATCCTGTTCAAAGCCTCTCGCCTATAAGTGCAAGGGCAGGAATGAAGAATAAGGGAGATTAAGCGCCTTTGCTCTTTCTACGTAGCGAGAGTTCATCGTTATCTTGCCCACCTACAACGTGACCATTAATTTCACCCTGAAGTACAGATAGAGAGCCTTCGACCTCGTGCCAGACCTTGCCAACGGCAATTCCAAAGACACCCTGGCCACCTTGCAAAAGGTCGATAATTTCATCTGGACTAGAGCATTCATAAATTGATGCGCCATCACTCATCAAAGTGATACTTTCTAGATCGGTGACTCCCCTGCTGCGTAAATGATCAACAGCTGTGCGAATATTTTGAAGAGAAACACCAGCATCTAATAAACGCTTAACAATCTTTAAAACCAGGATGTCACGAAAGCCATACAGGCGTTGAGTTCCGGAGCCACTTGCAGTTCTAATACCTGGTTCAACTAATCCTGTGCGAGCCCAATAATCTAATTGGCGATATGTAATCCCTGCAGCAGAACATGCAGTAGCGCCTCTGTAGCCGATCTCTAGCTCTTCTGGGCTCACGGGGAATGGCTCATTTCTCTTGGGGAGTGGGATAAATGTAAACCCGCACCGGCTGGTTGCCTAGGAACGACACGACCCAAACCTCTACTTTAGGTTGAGGGTTGAGCCTATCCCACGAAGTCTTCGGGGTTGATCTGATCGAGGAATTCACGGAACTTCTCGACCTCTTGATTCTCGCCCTCGCCCTGTGGGATCTCAATTCCGATCTCATCCAGCAGTTCCTGGGTGGCCAGGATGTTGCTGTGGCTTCTTACGGCCAAGGCGATCGCATCTGATGGTCTGGCAGAGATCGTCAACTGTCCCCCGTTGGCATCCCGAAGCAACATCGTGGCATAGAAAATTCCATCTTTGATTTCAGTCATGTGAACCGCAGTCAAAGTGGCATCTAGTAGCTCAAGTAAGTTGTTCATTAAATCGTGGGTCAAGGGACGCGGTGGCTCAACACCCTGCTGGGCAAATGCAATCGCTGTTGCTTCAACAGCTCCGACCCAAATGGGCAAGAACCTTGAGCCATCAATTTCTTTGAGCAAAACGATTGGTTGGTTCGAAGGCATCTCGACTCGAACGCCGATGACCTCCATAGGAATCAACATGAATAACCTGCTCTGTTAGCGAAGGCGGTTAAGGCCACCGCGCACAAGTGCTGCGTGCAGGCGAATTGAAAGAGATGCGATCTCCTTCTGAACTTCCTCAGCTCGAGCCTTTGATTCGGCACTCTTCTGACGAGTCAGCGGAGTGATGACCTGCTCGATCAAACCAATCTCACGATCTGCTGCTGACTTAAAGGAACGCAGATGACGCGCTTCAATTCCAAAGCCACCCATCTCTGTTACAGCCTTTGCAATCGCAAGAGCATCTCCGTCGTAGTGACGGCCGCGTGGTGCGATTAATCCATAGCCTTCAAGTTCTACCAGATGTGCCTCTGATAGTCCACTGTTTTTCAAAAGCTCTTCACGAGATAGGCGCATCTCACTGACTTCACCAAACGCGCTCGGTGCCATCTCACCATCAATAGTTGCAAGACCAATGCTTGGACGAGCAACTCCTCCGGCAGCAGCTGGTTGCAAACCACGATCGATGGCATCGAGATTGTCCTTAATTACCTTTAACGGCAAATACTGATCGCGTTGGGCCAAAAGCACATAACGCAAACGCTCTAGGTCAGAGCTAGTGAACTTTCGGTAACCAGATGGCGTGCGTTGCGGCTCAATTAATCCTTCAGATTCTAGAAAGCGAATCTTTGAGATAGTGATATCTGCAAAGTCTCCTCGCAAACGGTTGAGAACTTCACCGATGCTTAAGTACGCGCGTGCTGGTACGGCCATGACTACTCCCCTAGTTTCTTCGTGACTAAATATTTATTTGTTCGAGCCAATAAAAAGTAAATGGAACTTGCCGATTTGGAACTCATCACCTGAAACAAGTGTGTGCTCTGTAACCGAAACGTTGTTGATGTAGGTACCGTTAAGTGATCCTGCATCCTTTAATACAAAACTTGCACCGTTCTTTGCGATCGTTGCGTGAGTTCTAGAAACAGTAATGTCATCTAAAAAGATGGCGTTATCTCCAGAACGGCCAATCGATACTCCCTCTGCAGTGATCAAGAACCGCGAGCCTTTATGGGCTCCACGGGCGATAACAATCATTGCCTTTTGACCATCAGAGTTTTGAATCTCAGCTAGAACTGCGCGATCTTCTGGCGACATTAACGCCAACTGCTCTTCTAAGTAGTTAGCAGGAGAATTGCTAACTTCACGAACTCCAAGATGAAGCGTGGTAGTTAACTCGTTCTGCGTTTGTTCTGCAGCCATCGTCTCTACCTCCTCACCGTCAACTTAAGGGTGACACTAGAGAGTTAGGCGAATAAGGTCAAGCGGTAATTTCTGCGTATTGAGCAGGCGTAAGTAGGTCTGAAGGCGCTGCGGCTACCTCAATTTTTGCGAGCCAGCCCGCTCCATATGGATCTGAGTTGATAGTTTCAGGAGAATTCGATAGAGAGTCATTGATCGCGACAATGGTTCCTGTCACAGGAGCATAGATATCTGAAACGCTTTTTGTTGACTCAACTTCGCCACAAACTTTTCCAGCAACAACTGATTCGCCAACTTTAGGAAGTTGCACATAAACAATATCTCCCAAAGCTGCCTGGGCATAATCAGTAATACCCATTGTGAAAGTTAAATCAACAGCTGAAACCCATTCATGTTCCTTGGTATATGACAACTCATTAGGAATTGATGACATGGTTCCCTCTTATCTGCCAAATGCCTTGGCGCGCATAACTAATACCTGTCGAAATGTAGAGGGCAATCCCCCAGATGGCAAAAGACCACCCCAGTACAAACGCAATTGTTCCGGCCACTCCATCTGATTGGGCCAATAAAAGAAACGGAAAGGCATACATCAAGTTAAAGGTGGCAGCTTTACCCAAGTAGGTAACCGTGAAGGGTGGGATCCCTTTGCGGTTCATTACGAAGGTGATCAAACCCAGCACAATGTCTCGTCCAACAATGATTACGATCATCCAGGTTGGAATAATGTCTCGAATAAGAAAGACAATCAGGATCGCAAGAATGTAAAGTCGATCAATTGCAGGATCTGCTAACTCACCAAAGCGAGATGTCTGATTCCATGCCCTAGCTAATTTGCCGTCGAAGTAATCAGTTGCCCCCCCGATGGCCAGAACAACAATTGCCCATCCATCTGCTTCCAAATTGAGGGTGAGATAGATGAATAGCGGAATGCCAAGAAAGCGTAGAAAGGTGAGAGCGTTTGGAACGCTAATCACTGAACTACTCATTCCTTATCGCGCTCCTTGACTCTAACCGCCACCTGAACCGGGGTGCCGGGGAACTTGAACTCTTCACGAAGTCGACGCTCAATAAAGCGACGGTAAGAAGCCTCAATCCAGCCACTAGAAAACACCACAAACTTAGGAGGTGCAATACCGGCTTGGGTGGCGTAGTAAACCTTAGGCTGCTTTCCACCACGCACTGGCGGCGGGGTTGCGCCAATGAGCGCGCCCAAAAATGAATTGAGCTTTGCTGTCGGAACTCGTCGTTCCCACGAATCAAGTGCGGTGCGAAGGGCAGGTGCCAGACGATCTCGGTGCCAGCCAGTCTTGGCTGCAATGTTCACGCGCTGGGCCCACTCGACCTGGTCTAGGTGACGATCGATTTCACGATCTAATTGATTTCGGCGATCATCATCGACTAAATCCCACTTGTTCATCACGATTACCATCGCCTTACCGGCCTCTTCCACCATGGTAATCACCCGAAGATCCTGCTCCGTAATCGGCTCTGATGCATCGAGAACAACGACTGCAACTTCACAGCGCTCAAGTGCGGTCGCTGTGCGAAGTGATGCGTAATAATCAGTTCCAGAATCTTGGTTTGCGCGTTTTTTTAATCCGGCCGTATCGATAAATCTCCAAGTAGATCCACCAAATGAAAGTAGTGAGTCAACAGGATCTCGAGTTGTGCCCGCGGCGTCATCAACGATTGAGAGTGATTCACCTGCGATTGCATTAAACAAAGAAGATTTACCAACATTCGGGCGACCAATTAATGCCACTTTGCGATAGCCATCTTGATTCTGTGCTCGACCCACTTCAGGCAATACTGCAACGATGTGGTCTAGTAAATCTCCACTGCCACGTCCATGAAGTGCTGAAACAAATCGAGGCTCACCTAATCCAAGACTCCATAGGCCATGAGCTTCAGCTTCTTCGCGCTCTCCATCAACTTTGTTTCCAATCAAAATTGTCGGCTTCTTTGCTTTGCGTAGATGCTGAACCAAAGTGTCATCTTCATCTAATGCGCCAACTTGAGCGTCAACTACGAAAGCAAGAACGTCAGCTTCCTGCATTGCCAGTTCTGATCCCGCACTTACTTGCACAGAAATTCCATCTGGCTTTGCTTCCCAGCCACCCGTGTCCATGATGATGAAACGGCGACCGCCCCATTCACATTCATACTGAATACGATCTCTAGTAACACCTGGAGTATCTTCAACGATTGCTTCGCGTCGACCTAAGAAACGATTAATCAAAGTTGATTTACCAACGTTTGGGCGACCCAAGATTGCAACGATCGGCAAACCAAGCAGATTACGCTTCTTTAATAGCTCCCAGATGCGTTCGATAGTTTCATTTAAGTCCAAATATGTTGAATCAACTTCAACGGCATCAGCTGCCATAGTCAGTGGTGAAACGGTGCGGTTTGAATCAATAGTGTCGCGGTTATCTAGGGATGTTTTTACATCAACACTCTTATCGTCTGTTTCATTTTCACGTCGTAAAGCCCGGGCATCTAGATCTGCTGTTAAATAGATTTTTAATCCAGCTTCAGGTGCGACCACAGTTCCAATGTCGCGACCTTCAACAACAATTCCACGTTCTGCAGAATCAATAATGAAATGTTGCAACTTCAATAACTCGTGACGGATCTCAGGGATTGCACTAATACGAGAAACATTTTCAGTTACCGATGTACCACGAATGGCGTGGGTTATTTGAGTTTCACCGGCATAAACATGGGGTGACTGAGGATCTGCATCAAACTTGATCGGATTATCTTTCATTGCTTGCAAGATTGAAAAAGCTTCTTCGCATTTATTTTCGAGAGCAAGCCACGTAACAGCGCGATAGAGAGCGCCAGTATCTAAATAGTTCCAGCCAGCGCGAACTGCAACAGCTTTTGCTGTGCTTGATTTACCTGCGCCACTCGGGCCATCTATTGCAACGATTATGCCCATGTACTGAGCCTACTTCTATTTTCGAATCGGATGAACGTTCCATCCGATCGAAGTTAGGTGTGAAGACAATTTTTCGGCATCATCTGCTGACAGGGACAATGTAATCAAGGCACTTAACTGTCCTGGTGAGTGCTCAATGTTTAAATCTTCAACGTTTACTTGCATTGCAGCACATTCATTGAAAATTGCGCCAAGTTGTCCAGGTTTGTCATCAATGACAATTGGCAAGTAACTGTATTCACGTGCTTTACCGCCGTGCTTTCCAGGAATTTTTGCTTTGCCTTCACGACCAGCAGCGATTAACTCTGCGATTTTCGCAGGATCATCTAGGGACTCAATCATCTGTGTTAGATCGTTTTGTAGACTTATTAGTAATTCAGAAATTTCAGCGCGATTGCTGTAGATAATCTCTTTCCAAAGCTTTTCATCTGAACCTGCAATGCGCGTTGTATCCCGAAGCCCCTGCCCTGCCAACTCCATCCATTCTGATGGGGTGCCAGAGAGCTGCTTTGCCACCAAAGATGCTGCGATCTGAGGCAGGTGAGAAATCTTTGCTACAGCGGCGTCGTGATCTAGGGCTGAGAGCTCAATAGGGGCAGCACCAAGGAGGGTGATCAGCTCAAGGACAAGTTCTTTGGACTCCGGAGCGCAATCTGGCTCAGGCGTAAGTATCCATCTGCGTCCCTGGAATAGATCTGCCCTAGCAGAGCTTGCACCGCCGATTTCCCGACCAGCCATGGGGTGAGTGGGCAAAAACCTTGTAGACAAGCCTGAAAATGTCTTAACTTGAAGTACAACTTCATTCTTAACGCTACCTACATCCATAAATGTTGACTGTGGGTTTATAGCAATTTCACTCTGAATGACTTGGGCCAGCCCTGAAGTGGGAAGTGCGAAGATAACTAACTCAGGATCAAGCACCACTACCCCGCCAGTTAGATCCCTAGCTAAAGCCTGGGCCGATGGTTCAGAATCAACCATTTCAACAGCGATTCCACGCTGGACTAGCCCTAAACCAATAGAGGTTCCTATCAATCCGGAGCCAACTATGCGCACCTTGCTTAGCATTATTGGGCTATATCTCTGCGTAGTGAGGCCGCTCCATGAAGATAAACGTGGGTAATTTGCTCAGGCGTGCGCGCTGTCTCAACATGGAGCATTACCCGAACAGTTTTGTCCAAAGCTCCAGGAACGGCGACCTCTACAGAGCCAATAAGTGGGACATTGGCAAAGCCCATCTCCCGACAGGCCGCAGCTGGAAAAGCGGCATCCAAATCAACGGTGCTGGTGAAAAAGACTGAGATGACCTCATTTGGGGTCAGGTCATTGGCCTTCAAGATCGCGGCGATGAGCTCCTGCACACCCGCGGCGATATCGCCTGCGGTGTTAGCCGGAACTTGAATTGCTCCACGAATTGCACGTAATGCCATGAGATAAGGGTACCTTTCCTAACCATTTTTAGCGTTCATTTAAAAACTTGCTTGTCGATAAAACCTTTAAACAATTAAACCTTTTCGTCCTATTTGGGTTGTAGATAGAGGATCAAACTCAAGATTCTCTCTTCTTCCAAATTATCGATAAATCGTTACTTACAGACTCTTCTGAGCCTGATGAATGTCGATAAATCCTTATTCTTATCCATTATTATCTATAAAACTATAAATAGGTATTTGAGGTATTATCTATTTATTGATAAAAGGTTATAAATCTAAAGCCTTACGTAGATTCATCAACTCTCCATCATTGAGGTCTCGCCATCGTCCTTCGGGGGTATCGCCCAAGGAGATCGGACCGAACTTAGTTCGGATCAGTCGGAGGACATCTACCCCTACCGCCTCCATTAATCGACGGATGATGTGATAGCGACCCTCATGGATTGATACTTCAATCCACTTTGGAGAGAGCTGCATGAAGGTCAAAACTCGTCCCATTCCATCCTCGAGTTCGACTCCCTTTAAAAGCACCTTATCGACACCTGATGGCAGAATTCCATCGAATTCAATGATGTAGGTCTTTTCCAGTCCAAAGGAAGGGTGGGTAGCTCTGAAGGTTAAATCCCCATCATTTGTGAGCAGTATCAGGCCCTCGGAGTCCTTATCCAGCCGACCCACATGGAAAAGACGTTCCTTACGTAGGTCAATAAAGTCATCCAAAGAAGGACGGCCCTCCGGGTCAAACATCGTAGACAAAACACCCTTAGGTTTATGAAGTGCAAGATAAGACTTAGTCAAAAAACGCATAATTGTCTCACCATCAACCATTACTTGATCCAATTCAGGGTCGAATTTGCTACCCATCTCCCGAACAACGATTCCGTTAACGGCAACTCGGCCATCTTCGATTAATTCATCAGCTCCGCGACGGCTAGTGATACCGGCATCAGCGATTATCTTATTAAGCCTCATTTGGGCCATGGCTATCCTCCCGACAGTCAGGAGGTAAGGGTAGCGGAAAGGTTAGTCAGTAAGCGAATCGAGGATCTCGTCCAGGCCATCTAGATCTGGCAGATATGGCGCAAGCGCTGGGAGATCTTCAAGTGAGTTCAGGCCAAGACGTTCAAGGAAATAGCTCGTCGTCTTATACAAAATCGCTCCCGTTTCGTGCTCCAGGCCGGACTCTTCGACAAGTCCACGAGTGATCAGAGTCTTCATAACCGCCTCCACATTTACGCCACGGATAGCCGACACACGAGCTCTTGAAACGGGCTGGCGGTAGGCAATCACTGAAAGAGTCTCTAGAGCGGCTTGGGTTAGGCGAGACTGCTGGCCATCTAGGACAAACTTCTCAACCACAGCTGAGTAATTTGGGTTGCTATAGAAGCGCCATCCCCCGTTGATCTTGCGCAACGAGAACCCACGATCCTCATAGCTTCCCTCAAGAACTGCCAAAGCGGCTTCAATCTCATCGACCGGACGTTCTAAGACCTGGGCAAGAATGATCTCTGTGACAGGCTCATCGACCACCATCAGGATCGCTTCGATCGAACGTTCAACTTCTACATTAGACATTTTCGCCACTTTCTGTCGAGTCTTCCATCTCTAAAACCACGGGTACATCAAATTCATCGGTGATCTCAACCTCGCCCTCAAGGCTTCCAGTCCAGCTGATCTGAAGTTCTCCCAAGGCTATGACCTGATCAAAGCGCAAGACCCCCTGGCGATAGAGATCTAACAGGGCCAAGAAGCGAGCCACGACCACCAAGGTGCTATCAGCATCTGCAATCAGGTTTCTAAAGCTCAAACTCTTAGAGTGGCGCAGCGCCTCAACGACCATCTTGGACTCCTCGGCAACGCTCACAAGGGCCATATGCAGGTGCTGGACGGCCACAACGGGTGCAACCTTGGGGGTTAACACACGCTCAGCGATAGCGGCAAAGCGCTGTGCGCCAACGCCGATTAATACTTCTGGCAGTAACGCTGCTAAGGCCGGATCTAGAGCGACAACGCGGGCAAAGGACTTATCTGCCGCTGCGATGCGCTCGCTAAAGGTTGCTGCGATCTCCTTGAAGGCTCGGTACTGCAAGAGTCTGGCGAACAAAAGGTCTCGTGCTTCTAGAAGGGCAAGATCCTCTTCATCCTCAACGTCACCAGATGGAAGAAGCCTTGCCGCCTTCAAATCCAGCAACGTGGCGGCAACAACTAGGAATTCAGTGGCTTGTTCTAACTCCCACCCTTGTCCCGATGCCTCAAGGCCACGGATAAATGAGATGAATTCATCGGTCACGATGCTCAGAGAAACCTCTGTGACATCCATTTTGTGGCGGGAAATCAGCTGAAGCAGGAGATCGAAGGGGCCGTCAAAGTTGGCTAGGTGCACCGAGAATCCGCCTGAGGCAGCGTTTACATCGGTTGCTTCCTCGACTGAAATGTCGCCTGTAATACTCACTGTGGCACCTTACTTCACGCTTGCCTGTTTTCTGTGTAACGCATAGGCTCCCGCGTATATCAGGAAAGAGGTTTGATTATTGAACGCTAAATCGACAATTGCAGAGGATGTGGCAACCACATCGACCCTGCTCGGCAAGGTTGCTCAAAACTTTCCTACCCCTGCTGCATTAACTGAGCATGGCAGCGCAAAGATCATTTCTATCTTCAACCAAAAGGGTGGAGTTGGAAAGACAACCAGCACAATTAACTTAGGTGCAGCCCTTGCTGAATTAGGCCGTCGAGTGCTTCTAGTCGACTTTGACCCACAAGGTGGTTTGTCACTTGGACTTGGCGTTAACGCCCACTCACTTCCTCTTGAACAAACTGTTTACTACGCATTAATGACTCCAACGGCAAACGTTGATGACATCGTCTTGAAATCATCAGTTGCCGGACTGGATTTCTTGCCTGCAAACCGAGACTTGGGAACAGCTGAAACAACCCTGGGCGCTGAAATTGGTGGCCAGCAATATCTAAAGCGCGCACTAGCTCCACTTCGTGATTACTACGACGTTATTTTGATTGACTGCCAGCCAACGATGGGACAGTTAACAATTAACGCACTCGTTGCATCTGATGAAGTAATCGTTCCGATGCAGTGTGAATATTTCGCTTTGCACGGTTTTATTGAACTCAAAGGCAACCTAGATAAGGTCAAAAGCTTCCTAAACCCAAATCTTCGCCTCATTGGAATTCTTGCAACGATGTATGACAAGAAGACATCACACAATCGCCAAGTGTTAGAGCGCATCCTTGAGCAATTCCCAGAAGATGTATTCGAAACAATCATTGCCAAAACTATTCGTTTCCCAGAAACAACTGTTGTCGGTGAACCAATCACTACATATGCAACATCTTCTGGTGGCGCAGCTTCATACCGACGTTTAGCACGAGAACTTATCGCCAGAGGAGGCGCACGATGACACGCAGAGCAAACCTTCCAGGTGCAGATGAACTATTTCGTTCAACAGCGCCTGCACTTTCTTCAGTGCCATCACAACCTGTGCAAGAAGTGGCTACTCCCCTAGTAGCCCCAGCGATTGCAACACCTAAGACACCATCATCTAAAAAGGGTGTGCGCACAATTGCTCGTCGTCGCGTAACAACTGTTGATCGCTCCCCATCAGGTCGCGAATTCCATGATGAGAAAATTACTGTCTATCTTTCACCAGATGAGTTATTTGATCTTGATCAAGCTCGACTACAACTACGCGGAGACCTAGGTCTTGCTGTTGATCGTGGACGTATTGTTCGTGAATCAATTGCCGTCATCATTGCTGACCTTGAAGCAAAGGGTGATCAGAGTATTTTGGCTCGTCGCTTGCGCGGTCTCTAAGAGAATCACTTGGCTCGAGGATGAGCCATTGAATAACTCTCACGCACTTTATCGATGGTAATAAGCGTGTATATCTGCGTTGTTGTCACTGATGCATGTCCCAACAACTCTTGAACAACGCGAATATCTGCCCCACCATCCAGAAGATGCGTTGCATAGGAATGCCTAAACACGTGTGGTGAGACATGTTCAGTCACACCTGCAGCCTCGGCCGCATCCAAAACCATTTGCCATGCCGATTGTCTAGAAATTCTCGAGCCCCTTGAGTTGAGAAAGAGTGCTGAGGTTGTCTTGGAACTTTTAGCTGCCAAATCTGGTCTGACTCTCACCATGTAGTTTTCGATAGCTTTTGCGGCAAACGATCCCAAAGGAACAATCCGCTCTTTAGATCCTTTTCCACGCAATTTCAATGTAGTGATAATCCCGTCATCGGTTTCAATGGTGCTCAAGTCGTTCAGGTTGATGCCAATCAACTCGCTCACTCTTGCGCCACTGCTATAGAGAAGTTCCAACATCGCTTGGTCTCTCACAGTAATTGGTTGTCCTTCTCGAAGAGCGGCATCAATCATCGAAACTATCTGTGCGATTGTTAATGCTTTCGGCAAGCGTCGAGCAGACTTCTTCGGTGAGATTTCCAATGTTGGGTCTGCGTATCCATACTCTTGTTGCAGATGTTTGAAAAAGGATCGCAATGTCGAATCAACTCTATTGATACTTGCAACAGATAACTGAGCTTCCCTCAATGTAGTTTCAAATTCAGTAATCGTTTGCGGATCTACATCTGAAAGAGGTTTGCTGCCGAGAAAAATCGCAAACTTAGTTAAATCTCTTCGATAGGCAGCGATTGAATTGGCTGCTAAACCCCTCTCGATCTGCAAGTGATTGAGAAAGGATGACGAGGCGAGATCAAAGTTCAACGCTTGGGTAACCGTGTGCTTCTGCTACAGCTGAGTAGTAAATTTTACCTTCATGCACATTTAAACCCTTTGCCAAGTTTACGTCCTTTTTACACGCCGCTTCCCATCCAAGATTTGCTAAGGAAAGTGCATATGGCAACGTTGCATTTGTTAAAGCATACGTAGAGGCAACAGGGACTGCACCTGGCATGTTTGCTACGCAGTAGAAGACAGAGTTGTGAACTGTGTAAGTCGGCTCTACGTGCGTTGTTGCTTTGGAGTCTTCAAAGCATCCGCCCTGATCAATGGCGATATCCACCAATACTGAACCGCTCTTCATCTGTGAAACTAAAGCATTCGACACAAGCTTCGGCGCTTTTGCGCCATGCACCAGTACAGCACCAATTACTAGATCTGCTTGCTTTACTTCACGTTCGATTGCGTGCTTTGATGCAACGAGGGTTTTAATGCGACCCATGTAAACCGTATCGATGTATTGCAATCTAATGATCGAACGATCAAAGACGGTCACATCTGCGCCCATACCAAGTGCGATTACTGCAGAATTTAATCCTGCGACTCCTCCGCCAATTACTACAACCCGCCCCGGTGCAACGCCAGGAACGCCACCAAGTAGTACTCCGCGACCACCATGTGGCTTTTGCAGCGCCGTTGCGCCAACTTGGGTTGCCAAACGGCCAGCAACTTCACTCATAGGTGCAAGTAGTGGCAAGGTGCCATTTACTTCGACAGTCTCATAAGCAATTGCAGTTGTACCGGAGGCGACCAAAGCATCAGTGCAGGCCTTCGATGCAGCTAGGTGCAGATAGGTGAAAAGGGTTTGTCCTGTGCGCATCTTTGAATATTCAGGCTCAATTGGTTCTTTCACCTTTAGAACTAAATCAGCCTTCTGCCACACATCATCTGCAGTTGCAACAATGGTTGCTCCGGCTTGTTTGAAATCTTCGTTGGTAATAGCTGATTCCACGCCTGCACCATCTTGAATCAAAACCGAGTGCCCTGCGTGCACAAACTCTGAAACACCTTCAGGGGTAATTGCTACTCGTGACTCGTGGACTTTAATTTCCTTGGGAACACCAACGATCATGATTAGCCTTTCGCTGCTACCGCCGCCGCTATCAAACCAATAAATAATGGGTGTGGTCGCGTTGGACGTGAACGCAGCTCAGGATGAGCTTGCGTGCCTACGTAGTAAGGATGCACCTCTTTTGGAAGTTCTACAAACTCCACGAGGTCTCTTTCCTTAAACATTCCAGAGAAAACAAGGCCAGCACTCGAAATTTGCTCACGGTACTTGTTATTGACTTCATAACGATGACGATGGCGTTCAGAAATCTCTGTTGATCCATAGGTTGCAGCAACAACTGAACCTGCAAGCAAATCTGCTTTATAAAGGCCGAGGCGCATTGTTCCGCCCATGTCACCTTTACCAGCAACAACATCTTTCTGATCATCCATAGTTGCAATAACAGGTGTTCCCGAATCTGAAAATTCTGCAGAGATGGCATCTTTAATCCCCGCCAAATTACGCGCTGCCTCAATAACCATGCATTGCAAACCTAAACACAAACCTAAAGTAGGAATCTTGTTCTCACGCGCATACTTAAGCGCCCCAACTTTTCCTTCGATTCCGCGAATACCAAATCCGCCAGGAACACAAATAGCATCAACGCCCTGCAGATGCTTTTTAGCACCCTCTGCGGTTTCGCACTCATCACTTGCTATCCAAACAATCTCAATTTTCGCTAGGTTTGCAAAACCTCCAGCACGCAGTGCTTCTGAAACTGACAGATAAGCATCTGGAAGATCAATGTATTTTCCGACTAGACCAACCTTGATGTGGTGCTTTGGATGATGGACTTTCTCAAGGAGAACGTCCCAATCGCCCCAGACAACATCGTGGCAATCAAATCCAAGACGCTTAACAACATAGGAATCAAGACCTTCGCTGTGTAGGACTTTAGGAATGTCATAGATCGACGGTGCATCAACTGCAGCAACTACGGCTTCTAAATCAACGTCGCACATCAATGAAATCTTCTTCTTTACACCTTCTGGAATTTCGCGGTCAGAACGAAGCACGATCGCATCAGGTGCAATACCAATGCTTCGAAGCGCTGCAACAGAGTGCTGAGTTGGCTTTGTTTTCAACTCCCCTGATGGACCAATGTATGGAACTAGTGAAACGTGTAGATAGAAAACATTGTCACGGCCAACGTTTTGGCGAATCTGGCGAATAGCTTCAAGGAAAGGCTGAGATTCAATATCGCCAACAGTTCCGCCCACTTCGGTGATCACGAGATCAATATCTGGACCAGCCATTGCAAGAATGCGTTCTTTAATTTCATTTGTAATATGAGGAATTACTTGAACAGTTTCACCTAGATACTCACCACGACGCTCACGAGCAATCACACGTGAATAAACCTGACCTGTAGTCACATTTGCTGAACCATGAAGATTACGATCTAAGAATCTTTCATAGTGACCGATATCTAAATCTGTTTCTGAGCCATCATCTGTAACAAAAACTTCACCGTGCTGAAATGGATTCATGGTGCCTGGATCCACATTTAGATAGGGATCGAGTTTTTGCATCGTCACGCGAATGCCGCGGGCTACTAATAATCGACCAAGACTTGAGGCTGTGAGTCCTTTGCCTAAACTTGAGGCGACTCCGCCGGTTACGAATAAATGTTTAGTCACATGTGCTTGGCCCATGGGAGTCAAACCTATCATTTAAAGTAGAGGTCGAACTACACCTTCAGGGAAAGCAGCTCCGTGGCGTGCTCGCGGGCGCTAGAAGAGTTCTCAAGTCCGGCCAACATGCGGGCAATCTCTTCGATGCGATCCTCCCCTGACACGTTTCGGACATCACTCTGGCTGACAGTTCCATCATTATTTTTCGTAACCACAAAATGACTATCAGCCCATGCTGCTACTTGTGGCAGGTGCGTCACCACGATCACTTGAGCATGTTGTGCCAATTGATGTAATCGCTTTCCCACTTCAATCGCAGCCTTTCCTCCAACACCTGCATCAACCTCATCAAAAACATAAGTACCGATCGGATGCGTAGTTGCAATCACAACCTCTAACGCCAACATCACACGTGACATCTCACCACCTGAAGCACCCTTAGCTAAAGCAACTAGCGGGGCATCCTTGTGCCCCTGAATAAACATGGCTATTTCATCGCAGCCATAAGACGTGAAATCTGATTCCTTCGGAGCCGAATAGTCGGCACTTTCAACCTTTGTGACAAATGATGCATGAGGCATGGAGAGCTGTTGAATCTCTGCGGTAACTAAATTTGAAAGCTTCTCAGCTGCTTTGGAGCGCAATTGACTCACACTCTTTGCCGCAGTCAGTAGAACTTTCTTGTGGGCTGTAAATTGTGTTTCAAGTTCGGCAAGACGTTGATCCCCACCTTCAAGATCTGCAATCGCATCAGATGAGTTCTTGAAACGTATTGCTAACTCTGCAAGCTCTTGCTCATGAGAACCTGCTCCGCCGAACTTCTTGAGCAACGAGTTGATATCGGCCTTACGTGCGTGCAAGAAATCAAGTCGAGCGGGGTCAGCCTCGAGCTTGCTTTGATAGGAATTAAGGGCACTTTGGGCATCAGCTAGTAGGAAAAAGCTTTCACTTAGCTGTTGGTAGATCGCCTCTAGCAACGGATCTTTACCTCTAGCCGCATCCAGCGCGCGTCGGGCAACACCTAAAGAAGATAAGGAGCCAGCTTCTTCATCTTCTATCGCAGCTGTTGCCTGGGCAGTTGCCAAGCGAAACTCTTCAACACTTGAAAGACGAGCAATTTCGCCGTCAATCTCGGCATATTCTGTGGTTGAGGGATTTAACTTCCTGAAAGCATTTGCAAATTCTCGCAATTCAGAAAGTTCTTTATCCTTTTGTGCAATGCTTTTCTTCAAAGCGCTGATGCGTTCTTTGAGTTCGTGGTATTCGTGTAATGCTTTTTGATACTCGCTAAGGTCAATTTGCCCAAACCGATCGACTAACTCACGCTGTCTTGAGTTTTTTGTAATATTTTGATTTGCTGCCTGTCCATGAACTTCGACAAGGTTCTCGCCAACGGCAGATAATGTGCTTGCCGTTGCACTAACACCATTGGTTGTTGCCTTGCTCTTTCCATCTGATGCAACAGTGCGTGTGACAATCAATTCGCCATCTTCAACCAAAACATCTTCAAAGAGATGCTCGGAGGTTTGTGGAATTGAAAAGCGCCCGCTAGCAACTAATCTCTCTGATCCCTTGCGAACCAAGGCACTATCTGCTTTTCCACCCAGAATCAGGTTCAAAGCTGTCAAAATCATTGTTTTTCCGGCTCCAGTTTCACCAGTTAAAACAGTCAAACCCTTTGAAATTTCTAACGTTGATTGATCAATAACTCCAATTGATCGAATAGTTATCTCTTCGAGAAAAGTGCGTTCACTCACCACGCCATCCTTCAACGGGAAGCTTGAACTTGGCTACTAAACGATCACTAAAGAGTGTGTTTTTCAAGTGTGCTAACTGGATTATGCGGGGGTTCTTGGTGACAACGACTCGGTCACCTCTTTGCAAAGCAAACTTTCGCAACGCATCAGCAGATAGGAATGCCTCAGATGATTCGATACCAACTGCGATCTTTGATTGTGGGGAGATGACAAGTGGACGCGAGAACAGGGCATGCGCAGAAATTGGCAGGACAACAAGTGCATCGACTTCTGGCCACAAGATTGGTCCGCCTGCAGAGAATGCATAAGCCGTTGAGCCCGTAGGTGTCGAACAGATCAAGCCATCGCATCCCCACCGCGAAATAGGACGGTTGTCGATTTCAAGAAAAAGCTCAACCATTGTGGCCTTTTCGCGCTCGACTGTTACTTCATTGAGCGCCCAGCCAGATGCCACAACTTTTCCATCTCGCTCCACGGTGTATCCCAAAGTTATTCGTGGATCAATAACATATGTTTTGTTAACCAATGCATTAATGACATCTGCAATCTTGGTTCGCTCAACTTCTGACAGGAAGCCAACAGAGCCCAAATTCACTCCCAGCAATGGAATATCACGTTCTTGGGCAACCTCTGCCGCACGCAACATCGTTCCGTCACCACCCAGAACAACAGCAGCTTCCAGTTGAGGCAGATCTTCCAATGCAGTTTTTATCAATCCTGGAATCTCAACGTCGGAGATTGTGTAGATGCCAAAGGTTGATGCAAGATTTTGTTGCAACTCAACAGCTGCAACAACAGCATCGACTCGTGCTGGATTACATACGATTAATAAATTGCGCATTATTGGGGTCCAATCGCTATTGCCTCATCCAACATCGCATGATCAATTTCCGGTGCTCCTCTTCGAAGCCACAAGAAATACTCAACGTTGCCAGCAGGGCCAGGAAGTGAGCTGGCTGCTATTCCTAAAGTGCCTAGTCCCACATCATAGGCAGACTCAGCAACCTCAATGACGGCAGCTTTGCGCAAAGCAGGATCACGAACTACCCCACCAGCGCCCAACTTCTCTCGTCCTACCTCGAATTGAGGTTTAACCATCAAAACAAAGTCAGCCTCTGGCTTTGAAACTGCGGCCAGCGCTGGCAATACCAAGGTCAAGGAAATGAAAGACAAATCAGCAACGACTAAATCAATTGCTTCACCCACCATGTCCCCCGTTAGATGACGAATGTTGGTTCGATCAAGCACTGTTACTCGCTCATCTTGACGAAGCCCCCACGCAAGTTGCCCATAGCCAACATCAACCGCTACAACATGCCCAGCATTTCGACGCAATAAAACATCGGTAAAGCCACCAGTAGATGCACCTGCATCAAGACAGCGCTTGCCTTCGACCACTACTCCAGCAAATGCGCTTAAAGCGCCATCTAATTTATGTCCGCCGCGGGAAACAAAGTCATCCCGGTCACCGGCAATTACGATTGAGGTTTCAGCATCTACTTGGGTTGCAGGCTTTGTTGCAGGGATGCCATTAACAAGAACTGAGCGCTTCTCAATAAAGTCAGCGGCCTGTTCTCGTGAACGCGCAAGTTCTCGACGAACTAGCTCGGCATCCAAACGTGTTTTCATTTAAAAATTAAAGGCCATCGATAGAAGATAGTGCCTGATTAAGGCGCTGATGGAGTGCTTCAAATCGAGCAGCATGATCGCCAACTTCCATGGCATCTATTTCCTGCAGTTCTGCGCGAAGCTCCTCAACAAGTGACTCGCCATTTACCTGACTGATGTTTTCCATTTACTTAGCAACTTTCTTTTTTGCAGCTTTCTTAGCTGTCTTCTTTACAGCCTTTTTAACTGTTGCTTTCTTTCCACTCTTCTTTGGATTTCCTTTTTTCAAAGCAGCGACTTCTTGCTTGAGCGCTTCAAATTCTCCACGCTTCACAAAACCCATCTTGGAAACAGAGCGCTCCACCTCATCTTCAATCTTGACTTTCAGCGCCTCGCCACCCTCTTTAAGCCAGGTGTTTAACGAGTCAGCAACATCTGTTGCACTCTTGTCACCCAAGTGGACATTGTTTGCAAAAGATTTCAGTGTTGAAAGAAAATCGTTGTTTTTGCTCATGCCTTAAGCCTATCTAAATTCGTGAAATCTCCACCGCTTCAACCTGCCAACGACTTGCAAGCCCGGCTGGGCCACTCCAGAATCGTCTATGAATTGAGCCTGAGATCTCCACCCATTCATCTGGAGCAAGGGTTAACGCTGTCCGGCGTGACTTTGCACTCCAAGAACCAATATCCAAGGTGTCGACACCTGGTTGCTTATCTCTGGTGACAATCAGACGAAACTCGACCACCTTGTCCCCGCTAGGGAGTTCCTTTTCAACAGCTTCGTTAGAAACTCGACCCCGCAGCAAGACATCATTGAGCGAGTAATCTTCTTCGATTTCAGCAACTTTCTTACTACTAACTTTCTTGACCATGAGAACTCCAATATTTATTGAGGTGGAGGTCAGATCATTAAGCGTTGCACTGTCATGTGCAAAGGAATGAGGACTAGATGTGGGTAACTACTCTGTCGCGCGCTCTGCAGCGTCGGTAAACTCTTCCTCATCTAGTTCGGCACACTTTGCAAACCACTGCCTGGCCTCTTCTTTTCGGCCAACAGCATCTAGTGCATCGGCATAGGCGTAACGAAGGCGCAAGGCCCACTCATCGGTTTCATTGTTTAATTCTTTGCATGTCAAAGTAACAACAGCAGCTTCTAACTCACCTAGATCTCGACGTGCACCAGCTGCAACAATTCGCATCTCAATTTCTTCAGGTTTTGCCAATCGCTTAACCTCAGGAGAACCAGCCAAACTCAATGCTTTTAGGGGGTTTCCAAGCCCTCGCTCACAATCAGCCATGACAGGAAGGGATGAAACATCACCTGAGATGCGATGGGCAGCACGCAACTCCTTTAATGCAATTTCATAATGACCAGCGCGATAAGCGGCATATCCTGCAGATTCGCGAACAACGGCCAAACGGCCAGCATGGTGAGCAGCTGCTATTCCGTGCTTATGGGCTAATTGTGGATCTGTGTCCTGGTACAAATTTATGCACACTAAGTGGCGTGCAACGACCTTTGCATTTTCTGCAGACAGACTTAATAACTCTGCACGAACTGACTTTTCTAACTCTTCACCAGTGACATCTTCGGGAATATCAGGTTCAAAAATTCGTGGACGCAAACGAGATTGATCGCGCTCCATTGGTGCAGGGCGCGCACCACGAGGATCAGAACCATCGCGTGTTTGGCGCGGAGCTCCTGCGCGGCTTGAAGAACCACCTCTGGCAGGCAAATCTTCACGTCTGCGCTGAGAATTAGGTCCTGATGGCCGACGTTCACCTGAACGCGCTGGGCGCTCTCCAGGCTTTAAATTATTGAGAGGACGTGAAGGACGAGATGGTCGTTGTTCTCTTTCATCCATAT